>Ga0073932_1000703_pt1 | contig 77577 bp, 68 predicted proteins | sample DewCreD2012metaG_FD_76967 | JGI IMG/M metagenome (GOLD analysis project Ga0073932, IMG submission 76967) | Hot spring sediment bacterial and archeal communities from British Columbia, Canada, to study Microbial Dark Matter (Phase II) - Dewar... ...
CAAGGTGCGCGACATCACCCCGGCCGACATGGAGCGCCGCGACATCGTCGACCTCGACGAGCCGACCTTCCTGCGCCAGCGTCGGGCGGCCTGCGAGGGCGAGGGGGCCTCCTGCCGCGGCTGGGGCCGGCCGGGGTTCGACGAAAACGATCTCGACGTGCCGACCTTCCTCAGGCGCAAGGCGGACTGAGCGGACGCGCCCCCGGCCGCCGCTTGCGGGATCCGGGCCGAGGCCTTAGGAGTATCTGCAGGGCGGCCTGCGGCGGGCGGCCGCCCCGAAGGCCGGGGGGGTTCGCCATGCGCGATGCCACACGAGAGCGTCTGCTCGCGGAGGAGACCGGTGCGGTCCGCAAGTCCTGGCGCGGCCGCATCCCCATCGCGCTCCTCTACCCCAACCGCTACGCCGTCGGCATGTCGAACCTGGGGTTCCAGGCGGTCTACCGCCTGCTGAACGCCTTCGACGACGTGGTCTGCGAACGGGCGTTTCTGCCCGAGGAAGGCGACCCCGACGAGGCGCCGCTCCGCACCCTCGAGTCCGGCCGGCCGGTCGCCGCGGCGGAGGTCGTCGCCTTTTCGCTCTCCTTCGAAAACGACGCCCTCAACCTGGTGCGGATACTCGCGCGGGCGGGGCTTGCCCCCCTCGCCGCCGCGCGGCGGGCGGACGACCCCCTCATCGTCGGCGGGGGCGTCGCCCTTAGCCTCAACCCCGAGGCGCTCGCCCCCCTGGTCGACTGCGTCCTCCTCGGCGAGGCCGAGTGCACCGTGCCCGCGTTCGTGGAGGCCCTGCGCGCGGAGAGGGACCGCGACGCACGCCTGCGCCTGCTTGCCCGCCGCGTGCCGGGGGCCTACGTGCCCGCCTTCTACCGCGTGGCCTACAACGCCTCGGGGGAGATCGCCGGCCGCGAGCCGCTCGCGGACGTGCCGCAGCGGATCCGCAGCCCGGTCTGCGCGGACCTCGACTGCCGCCCGCCCGCCGCAAGCGCGGTCCTCACCCCGCACACGGTGTTCGGCCGCAGCGTGCTGATCGAGACGGGCCGCGGCTGCAGCCGGGGCTGCCGCTTCTGCAGCGCGGGGTTCCTGTACCGCCCCCCGCGGATGCACTCCGCCGAGCGCCTGGACGAGGCCGTCGCCGCGGCGGCCGATCGGCTGCCCCAGGTCGGCCTCGTGGGGGCGGCCGTTTCCGACCACCCGGCGCTTGATTCCCTCTGCGGCCGCTTCGCCGCCCGCGGGGTGCGCTTCTCCTTCAGCTCGCTGCGGGCCGACACGCTCAGCCCCGAGCGCCTTGCGGCCCTGCGGGAAAGCGAGGTCAAGACGGCGACCGTCGCCCCGGAGGCCGGAAGCGAGCGGCTGCGGCGCGTGATCCGCAAGGGGTTGACCGAGGATCAGATCCTCGCCGCCGCCTCCCGGCTGGTCGCGGCCGGGATCCCCAACCTCAAGCTCTATTTCATGATCGGGTTGCCGACCGAGACCCGCGAGGACGCGGCGGAGATCGCCTCCCTCGTCAAGCGCATCCGCCACGAGTTTCTCCGCTCCAGCCGCGGCCGCGGCGCAATCGGGACCCTCACCGTGAGCGTGAACGCCTTCGTCCCCAAGCCCGTCACCCCGTTCCAGTGGGCGGCCATGGCCGACACGGCCGAGCTCAAGGCCCGGATCGCCCTCCTCGAGCGCGAGCTGCGCCGCGTGCCCAACGTCCGCCTGCACGCCGACGTCCCGCGCTGGGCCTACGTCCAGGCCCTGCTCGCCCGCGGCGACCGCCGCGTGGGGGAGCTCCTGCTCGGCGTTCACGCCGCGGGGGGCAACTGGCGCCGGGCGCTGCGGGAGTCGGTGCTGAACGCCGACTGGTTCGTCCTGCGCGAGCGACCCGCGGAGGAGACCCTGCCGTGGGATTTCATCGACCACCCGGTCTCGCGGGACTACCTGCGGCAGGAGTACGAGCGGGCGCTTGCGGGCCTCGACGGCCCGGCCTGCCGGCCCGGGGCGGGATGCGAGGCCTGCGGCGCCTGCCCCGCCCTGCACGCCGGCTGAGGGGCGGAGTCTCCGGCCTCAGGCGGGACACCCGGCGGCGGGGGCGGGGTCTGAGGCCGCATCCAGCCGGGCGATCAGCCCGGCCATGTCCGGCGGCGGGGGGCAGACGAAGGAAAGCCGCTCGCCGGTCTCGGGGTGATCGAAGGAGAGCCGCCAGGCGTGGAGCATCTGCCGCGGGGCCGCGGCGAGGGTCGCGCCGAGTCCGCCCGCCGCCTCCTTCGCCGCGCGGCGGCGGCCGTAGACCGGGTCGCCGACCACCGGGTGGCCGACCGCGGCGAGATGGACGCGGATCTGGTGGGTGCGGCCCGTGATCAGGCGCAGCTCGAGAAGGCTGGCCGCCCCGGCCCAGCTCCGCCGGAGGCGCCAGCCGGTCTCGGCCGGCCGGGCCTTGCGGCTGCGGACGCTCATTTTCTTGCGGTCGACCGGGTCGCGGCCGATCGGCAGGCGGACGGTCCCCTGGGCGGCGGCGGGGACCCCGTGGGCGAGCGCGAGGTAGCGCTTTTCCACGCTGCGGCTCTTGAACTGCGCGGCGAGGCGCTCGAGGCTCGCGGCGTCCTTGGCCGCGACGAGGGCGCCGGAGGTGTCCTTGTCGAGGCGGTGGACGATCCCGGGGCGAAGCTCCCCGCGCAGGGCCTCCAGCGTGGGGCAGCGATGCAGCAGGGCATGGACGAGCGTCCCCGAGTCGTGCCCCGGGGCGGGATGCACCACCATCCCCGGCGGCTTGCAGATCACGATCAGGTGCTCGTCCTCGTAGAGGACGTCGAGGGCGATCGGCTCGGGGCGGAAGACCGCCGGCCGCGGCGGCGGGAGCGACCCGCTCACGCACTGGCCCGCCTTGAGGCGGTAGGCCGGCTTGCGCGGCCGGCCGTCCACGAGGACCCGGCCGGAGGCGATCAGCTCCGCGGCGAAGGAGCGGGAGACGGAGGGCAGGCGCTCGCCGAGAAAGAGATCAAGCCGCCGCCCCGCGGCCTCGGCCTCGACCGGGAAGCGGAAGGCGCCCTCCCCTGCCATCGGCGGCGGCGGGCGCTCAGGCGGCCTCGTGCGAAAAGAGGGACTCGATCTCGGTGATGATCGTCTTCTCGTCGGTCTTCTTCGCCCGCGACAGTTCCTTCACGAGCAGCACCTGGGCGGTGTCGTAGAGCTTGCGCTCGCCGAAGGAGAGGTCCTTGGTCATCTTCAGGCGGAAGAGATCGCGGAAGACCTCGGCCACGTCGTAGAGGGAACCGGTCTTGATCTTGTCCATGTATTCGCGGTAGCGCCGGTTCCAGGTCTGGTTGTCGTTCGCCAGGTCCCGCTTGGTCTTCATCACCGCGTAGACCTTGGGGATTTCCTTGGCGTCGATCAGGTTCCGCAGCCCCACCGTGTCGGCGTTGTGGGTGGGGATCATGATCGTCATGCCGTTTTCGAGAACCCGCAGGATGTAGAAGTCGTGCTTTTCACCGTTGACGACGCGGCTTTCCACCGCCTGGATCTGCCCCACGCCGTGGGCCGGATAGACGGCGAGATCCCCCACCCGGAAACGCGATTTCTTGACCTTGGGGGCCGTCCGGCCCGTTTCGGTTTTCCTCGTCTTTCCTGCCGGTTTGCCTGCCATGACTGCCACCTGTTCTTCGAGGGAGGGATAACGACCGGCTTGCGCCGGGTGAAAATCACGTAAATTTTGCTTACCACAATCGGCTTGCGGAAGCAACAAAAAAGGATTGGCGCCTTGCGGCGCCAATCCCGGCAAAGCGACCCGTCGCGTCGGCGGGCCCTGGGCTGCAGGCTACATGATGAAGGGGACCAGCAGCAGGGCCACGACGTTCAGGATCTTGATCATGGGGTTGACGGCCGGGCCGGCGGTGTCCTTGTAGGGGTCGCCGACGGTGTCGCCCGTCACGGCGGCCTTGTGGGCGTCGCTGCCCTTGCCGCCGAGGTGGCCGTCTTCAATGTACTTCTTGGCGTTGTCCCAGGCGGCGCCGCCCGTGGTCATGGAGATGGCGACGAAGAGGCCCGTCACGATGCTGCCGATCAGCAGCCCGCCGAGGGCGATCTTGCCCAGGATCAGCCCCACCAGGATCGGGGCCACGACCGGGAGCAGGGCCGGGATCATCATCTCCTTCAGGGCGAACTTGGTCACGATGTCCACACAGGCCGCGTAATCCGGTTTCCCGGTCCCTTCCATGATGCCCGGGATCTCGCGGAACTGGCGGCGCACCTCCTCCACCACCGCCCCGCCCGCCTTGCCGACCGCCATCATGGCGATGGAGGCGAAGAGGTAGGGCAGCAGCCCGCCGATGAAGAGCCCGATGATGACGTGGACGTCGCTCAGGTCGAACTTGAGCTCCGCGGAGCCGCCGTGGAGCACGAACTCCTGGGTGTAGGCGGCGAAGAGCACGAGAGCCGCCAGCCCCGCCGAGCCGATCGCGTAGCCCTTGGTCACGGCCTTGGTGGTGTTGCCCACCGCGTCCAGCGGGTCGGTGACCGCCCGGACGCTGTCCTCGAGCTCGGCCATCTCGGCGATGCCGCCGGCGTTGTCGGTGATGGGGCCGTAGGCGTCGACGGCGATCACCATACCGGTCATGGAGAGCATGGCCATGGCGGCCATGGCGATGCCGTAGAGGCCGGCGAAGTAGTAGGCGAGCCCGATCGCCAGACAGATCACCAGCACCGGCGCCGCGGTGGCCTGCATGCTGAGCGCCAGCCCGGCGATGATGTTGGTGGCGTGGCCGGTGGTGGAGGCGTTGGCCACCCCTTTCACCGGGCCGTACTTGCCCGTGTAGTACTCGGTGATGACGACGATGACCACCGTGAGGATGAGGCCGACGAGGCTGGCGAGGTAGATGTTCATGCCGCTGATCGCCCGGCCGTCGATCGTGAGCCCGGCGATCATGTTCTGCGAGGCGAAGAAAAAGCCGATCGCCGCCAGGATGGCGCTGCCGAACATGCCCTTGTAGAGGGCGCCCATGATGTACTCGTTCTTGCCCAGCCGCACGAAGAAGACGGCGATGATCGAGGCCACGATGGAGATGGCGCCCAGGACGAGCGGGAACTCGGTCGCGATGGCGACCTTGGGGAAGAGGAGGTTCCCCAGGAGCATCGCCGCCACGGCCGTCACGGCGTAGGTCTCGAAGAGGTCGGCCGCCATGCCGGCGCAGTCGCCCACGTTGTCGCCCACGTTGTCGGCGATGACCGCCGGGTTGCGCGGGTCATCCTCGGGGATCCCCGCCTCCACCTTGCCGACGAGGTCGGCCCCGACGTCGGCGCCCTTGGTGAAGATGCCGCCGCCCAGCCGCGCGAAGATCGAAATCAGGCTGCCGCCGAAGCCGAGGGCGACCAGCGCGATCACCGCATCGCGGCTGGAGTGGCCGAGCTGCAGCATCACGTAGTAGTAACCGGCGACGGCCGTCAGCGCGAGGCCCGCCACCATCATGCCGGTCACGGACCCGCCGCGGAAGGCGAGCTGGAGGGCGGCGTTGAGGCCCTTGCGCGCCGCCTCGGCGACGCGGACGTTGGCGATGACCGAGACCCGCATGCCGATGTAGCCGGCGAGGTAGGAGGCCACCGCCCCGACCAGGAAGCCGACGGCCGTCGAGAGCTTCATGGTGACGGCGATGATGATGAAGATGACGATGCCCGCGACGCCCACGCTCTTGAGCTGGCGGTTCAGGTAGGCGATCGCGCCCTCGGCGATGGCGCCCGAGATCTGCCGCATGCGATCGTTGCCCGCCGGCGCGCTCTTCACCGTGCCGGCCACGATGATCGCGTACAACACCCCCACGATTCCGATGAAGGTACAGACCAACGGTAGGTAATTCATCCTCTCCTCCCTCCATTCTCAGGTTCGCACTGCCCGCAGGGCGGTTTGGGGTTGAACTGGTTCATGCCGCTCTGGACTCCCTTGCTCAGGATCGTCGCCACCGCGTCCTTGGCCCGCTCGATCAGCCCGGGCAGGGCTTGCTGCTCCTCCGCGCTGAAGGGCTCCAGCACGTAGTCGGCCACCGGCCGGCCGCCCAGGTGCGTGCGGCCGATGCCGACCCGCACGCGGACGAAGTCCCCGTGCCCGAAGGATTCGATCAGCGAGCGGACCCCGTTGTGTCCGCCATGCCCTCCTTTCGCTTTGATGTGCAACCTGCCGAACTCCAGGTCGATGTCGTCATGGATCACGATCGCATCCGGCCCGGCGATGCGGAAGAAGTCCGCGATCCGCCGCGCGGGCGGGCCGCTGCAGTTCATGTATTCGAGCGGCTTGGCGAGCACGACCTCCACCCCGTGGATCCGGCCCCGCCCCCAGGCGGCGCCGAACTTCTCCCGGCCCACCTCGATCCCGAACGCCTCGGCCAGGCGGTCGAGAACCCGGAACCCGATGTTGTGCCGCGTCGCCGCGTAGCGGGGCCCCGGGTTTCCCAGCCCGAGGACCAGGCGCAGGCCCTCTTCCGCCATCGGGGCCCCGGCTCACGCCTCGCCCGATTTCTCTTCGGCCGGGGCGGCCGCCTCGGCGGCTTCCTCCGGGGCGCCGGCTTCGGCCGCGGCCGCCGCCGGGGCGGCCTCGGCCTTCTGGCTGACGATCGTGATCACCGTGTAGTTGGCGCCCGGCGGCAGCTCGACCCCCGGCGGAAGCGTCAGGTCCCGCACGTGCAGGGTCTCGCCGATGCCGAGGGGGCTCACGTCGACCTCGATCCGCTCGGGGATCTCCCGCGGCAGGCAGAGCACCTCGATCTCCCGCTCGATGACCTGCAGCATCCCGCCCAGCTCCTCGCCCTTGGCCTTGCCCCGGGGCGCCAGCGGCACGCGCACCCGCAGCTTGCGGCTCAGGTCGATCTCGTAGAAATCGACGTGCAGGAAGCGTCCCGTGACGGGGTGGGTCTGCAGCTCCTTGATGACGGCGAGCCGCGAGCCCGCCGCGCCGTTCTGGAGGTCGAGAGCGAAAATGGTCCGCTGGATGTTGCCCTTCTGAAAGGCATGCTCGAGATCCCGCGCCGGGACGGCGATCGGGCGCGGTTCGGTTCCGGGGCCGTAGAGAATCGCCGGCACCTGCCCGCTCTGCCGCAAGCGGCGGGCGGGTCCGTTGCCCCGGCCCGTCCGGGGTGCGGCGGTCAATGCGATCTGTTCCAATGGGTGACCCTCCTTCTTTGAAAACCCTCCGGGCGCCGCGGCGCCCGGGACATCGATAGCCGTTCAGACGAACAGCGAGGTGACCGAGTCCCCCCGGTGACTGCGGATGATGGCCTCGCCCACGAGCTCGGCGATCGAGAGCACGCTGATCTTCTCGCAGGCCTGGGCGTCGGCCTTCAGGGGGATCGTGTCGGTGACGACGACGCTTTTCAGCGGCGAGCGCCGGATGCGTTCCACGGCCTGGCCCGAGAGCACGGGATGGGCGCAGCAGGCGTGGACCTCCCGGGCCCGCGCGTTCACGAGCGCCTCGGCGGCCTCGACGAGGGTGCCGGCCGTGTCGACCATGTCGTCCAGGATGACCGCCACCTTGCCCTCGACGTTGCCGATGACGGCCATGGCCTTGGCCTGGTTGGGGGCCGAGCGCCGCTTGTCGATGATCGCCAGGTCCGCGTCCAGCCGCTTGGCGAAGGCCCGGGCGCGCTCCACCCCGCCGGCGTCGGGCGACACGATGACGAGGTCCCCGTCGAAGAGGCGGCGGATGTGGGCGATCAGCACGGGCGCGGCGAAGAGGTTGTCCACGGGGATGTTGAAGAAGCCCTGGATCTGGCCCGCGTGCAGGTCCATGGTGATCACCCGGTTCGCCCCGGCCACGGTCAGCATGTCGGCCACGAGCTTGGCGCTGATGGGCACCCGCGGGGCCACCTTCTTGTCCTGGCGCGCGTAGCCGTAATAGGGCATCACCGCCGTGATCCGCCTCACGGAGGAGCGCTTGAAGGCGTCGATCATCAGCAGCAGCTCGACCAGGTTGTCGTTCACCGGCGCGCAGGTCGACTGCACGACGTAGACGTCCCGCGAGCGGACGTTCTCGTGAATCTCGATCTGGATCTCCCCGTCGCTGAAGGTCGTGACCTTCGCCCCGCCCAAAGGGAGCTTCAGGTACTCGCAGATCCGGGCGGCGAGCGGCCGGTTCGAGTTGCCGGAGAAAATGAAGATGTCGTTCGCTTTCATCTGCCGACCTCGGCATCCGCGCCCCGCCGCGAGCCCTCCATCGGGGGAGGCTCCCCGCCGGGGAAGCGGTGGCTGGGGCGGGAGGATTCGAACCTCCGAATGCAGGAACCAAAATCCTGTGTCTTACCGCTTGACGACGCCCCAGAAGATTCAGGCCCGGGACGCTACCCTGAGCGCCCGCGCGGGGCCCCGGCCGCCTCCGCCCCCCCTTCCTCCTCGATCCTCGGGGCGGCCTGCGAAAGCAGCTCGGCGCAAAAAAAACGCCACCCTTTCCCGCGGGGCAGGGCGCGCGCCGCGCGCAGCGCCTCCTTGCGCTCCCCGAAAAGGCCGTAGAGGCTCGGCCCGCTTCCGCTCATCAGGGCGCCTTCGGCCCCGGCGGCGAGGAGCATGTCTTTCACGCGGCGAAGCTCGGGGGCTCGGGCCAGGGTCACCGTTTCCAGGTCGTTCCAGAGGTGCCGGCCCGGCGAGAACTCGGTGCTTTCGAAATGGGCCCTTGTAGGCCGTTTTTCCGCTCTTGTCAATTCCAAATCGAATTTTTGGTAAACCATTCGAGTGGATACGCCGAAAGCGGGGGTCACCACGAGCGCGTGCAGCGGGGGCAGGGCCGGGCAGGCCTCGAGCTCGTCGCCGATCCCCCTGGCGAGGGCCGGGGGGCCGAACAGGAAAAAGGGGACGTCGGCCCCCAGGCTGCGGCCGATCCGCCGCAGCCGCTCGGCGCCGAAGGGCTGGCCGTGGAGCCGGTTCAACCCCAGGAGCACCCCCGCCGCATCGCTGCTCCCCCCGCCCAGGCCGGCGGCGACGGGAATGCGCTTTTCCAGGCGGATCTCGACGCCGACCGGCCGGCCGAGGGCTTCGCCGAAGCGCCGGGCCGCGGCGGCGGCGAGGTTGCCCTCGTCCGCGGGGAGGGCCGGGTCGGAGCAGGAGACCCGGACGCCCTGGGGGATCGGGCGCAGGCGGATCTCGTCGTAGATGCCGATGCCGCAAAGCAGGCTGAAGATGTCGTGGTAGCCGTCCGGCCGGCGGCCGAGGACGTGGAGAAAGAGGTTCACCTTGGCCGGGCAGAGAATGCGCAGGGTCATGGCCGCGCCTCCCGCTGCCGGCCTCATCCTTTCTGCTTCACGTAGAGGATGCGCAGATCGTAGAGGATGCTCTTGAGCATGGTCTCCTCGTCGGCGGTCAGGTTGCCGGCGGTCTTTTCCTGGATGAGGCTCAAGAGATCAATCGTCTGCTTGGCCATCGGCAGGTTGGTCTCGGCCTTGCCGGTCGTGGGGTCCTCGATCACCCCGAGGTGCACCAGCGCCGAGGCGTTGAGCGAGGCGAGGAAGGTGGGGAAGGTGATCTGCGGCAGCGGCGCCTCCTTGGGGGCCTCGCCCGCACCCGGGGCGGCCTGCCCCCGGTTCTCCCGCGGCTCCCCGGGCGGGGGGTCCTGCCGTCCCGCGGACCGGCCCGTCTCCTCCGCGGGCGGCTGGCCTTCCTGAGAAAAAACGCGACGGTCTTTCACCACAAAGCCTTTTTCCTCTGCGGCCATAGCGCCTCCTGGATTCCCCTTGCGTGTGGCGTCCGGTTAAATGTTACGGCGGCGGCGGATCTGTCAAGGCCGGGACGCCCCCCCGGCTCACTCCGACTTCTCCGGCGCGTTCAAGCGGCCGAAGGCGTACTTGCTGACCAGGGCCTCGATGTCGAGCGGCGGCTCGGTCTCGACGATCGTGTCCCCGGGCTTGAGCACGCGGTCGCTCCCGCCGGGGGAGATCTGGACGTACTTGTCCCCCAGGAGACCCGCCGTCTTGACCGAGGCGATGACATCCTCGGTCAGCACGATCCCCTCGCGGATGCGCAGGCGGACCAGCGCCGTCAGGTCGCGCGGGTCGAGGACGATCGCATCGACGCGGCCCACCTGCACGCCCGCGATCTCCACCTGGGCGCCGACCTTGAGGCCGGTGACCGAGGTGAAGCGGGCGTTGAGGGGGTAGAATTTCTCCCCCAGCACCTCGACCTCCCCCAGCCGGAAGGTGAGGTAGCCGACGCAGACGATGCCCAGCAGCACGAAGAGACCGACCCCCAGTTCGACCGACGATTGACGCATACGGGACCCCTTGCGATGGCGCCGGGGGCGGCCGCGACGAGGCGGGCCGCCCGGCGGCGGTGGTTTCCGGCTACGGCCGCGATTCGTAAAACACCGCAAGCTCCTGCTGGGCCTCCGCGACCAGGTCCCCCAGATCCAAGCCCGGTCTGGCCTGGGCGATCCCCGCACGGACCGCGTAACGGAAGCCCGCGTTCTCCTCCAGGGCGTCGAGCAGCGGGTGGCCCTCGAGGGTGCGCGAAATTTTGCGGCAGAAGCGCTCCGCCTGCTCGCGGTTGGTGTCCGGCAAAACGACCATGATCTTGTTGATGTCGAAGCGGAAGCAGGTGTCGGTGATGTAGGTGTTCTGGGTCACGTGGTTGGCGAAGAGCTTGAAGACCTGCTGGCCTGCCTCGTGCCCCCCGATGCGCTCGGTGCCCGCGCGGCTCTCCATCGCCAAGAGCACGATCGAGAAGGGGATCTCGTGCCGCTGCAGGCGGATCATCTCCTGCAGCAGCCGCTTCTGCCCGATCGGGTGCGAGTCGATCCCGGTCAGGTCGTCGCGCGGGCTCTCCAGCCCCTCGATGAAGGCGCGCACCTCGGGATCCGCGGCCCGCTGAATCTCCTCCGGGGTGCCCTCGAAGCGGATCTTGCCCTCGTCGATCATGGCCACGCGCTGGGCGATGAAGAAGATGTCCGGGATCTCGTGGCTCACCACGACGCCGGTGAACCCGTAGCGCTGCTGGTACTCGAGGATCATGCTGTGCACCGCGTTCTTGCGGATCGGGTCCAGGCCCGTCGTGGGCTCGTCGAAGAGGACGATCTCCGGGTCGGTCACGAGCGCGCGGGCGAGCGCGACGCGCTTCTTCATCCCCCCCGAAAGCTGGGAGGGGTATTTCTCGCCGACGTCGTCCAGGTCGAGCTGGTGGAGCTTCTCCCGCACCCGCCGGCCGATCTCCTCCGGGCTTCGGTCCCGCCTCTCGGAGAGCGGCAGAGCGATGTTTTCGAACACCGTGAGGAAATCGAAGAGCGCCGTGTCCTGGAAGACGTAGCTGAACTTGCGCTTGAGCTCCCGCTTCTCCGCGGCGGAGCGCTCGGCGCGGCTGCGGCCCTCGATGAGGATGTCGCCCTCGTCGGGCTCGAAGAGCCCGATGATGTGCTTGAGGAGCACGCTCTTGCCCGAGCCGCTCTTGCCGATGACCGCGGTGATCTCGCCGCGATAGATCTTCAGGTCGACCCCGTCGAGCACCCGCGTCGGGCCGAGGGTCTTCACCACGTTGCACAGCTCGATGAGGGGGGCGGCTTCCATCGCCGGCTACATCAGGAAGGTGGTCAGCACGTAATCGGCCACCAGGATCAGCACGCAGGAGATCACCACGGCCGAGGTGGTCGACTGGCTCACCCCCTTGGCGCCGAACTCGGCGCGGGTGTGGGTGTAATAGCCTTGATAGCAGCAGATCGCGACCACGATCGCCGCGAACACGATCGACTTGAGGAACCCCCCCACGATGTCGGCCATCTCCACGCTCGACTGCGCGCGCGCGAAGTAGAAGGCCGGGTTCACGCCGAGCAGCACCGAGCCGGAGAGGTAGCCGCCGTAGAGGCCCACCACGTCGAAGAGCGCGGTGAGGAGCGGGAAACAGATCAGGGCGGCGGCGACGCGCGGGCTGATGAGGTAGCGCATCGGGTCGATGTCCATGGTCTCCAGGGCGTCGATCTGCTCGGAGATGCGCATGATCCCGATCTCGGCCGCCATGGCCGAGCCCGCCCGCGCGATCACCATGATGGCCGTGAGCACCGGACCCATTTCGCGCACCAGCGAGAGCGCGACCGCCGAGCCGAGGGCCGAGGTGGAGCCGTACTTGACCAGGGCGTAGTATCCCTGGAGCCCGAGCACCATCCCCGTGAAGCCCGCCGTGAGGCAGATGACGAAGACCGACTTCATGCCGATGAAGTAGATCTGCTGCCGGACCTTGTCGAACTGGAAGGGCGGCTGGAAGGCGAGCAGGAACCCCCGCAGGAAGAAGAGAAACAGGCGCCCCAGGTAGCCCACGGCCAGGATCGCCTCGCGGCCGAGCCCGGTGAGCGGCTTTTTGAAGATGACAATTTGGGCCATGTCTGCTATGAAGAACGGTTTCGGCGTTGCCGCGGCGAAAGGTGCCGGGGCTGACAACCTGCTAATTTTCCATTAAAATTTTCTTTATGCGACTTCCCCGCCAAAGTCAAGACGAGGCCGCCGCCGCGAGCGCCGCCCGTAGGAGCCGCCTGCGGCCATGATCCGCGCCGAAAAACTCTGCAAGAGCTACGGCGACCGGGTGCTCTTCGACGCCGTCGATTTCACCCTCAACCCGCGGGAACGCATCGGCCTCGTCGGCCGCAACGGCCACGGCAAGACGACGCTCCTGAGGATCCTGGCGGGCGAGGAAAGCGCCGACTCCGGGCAACTGGTCATCCCCAAGGGCTACCGCATCGGGTTCCTGCGCCAGGAGCTCGACTTTTCGCAGCCCACGATCCTCGCGGAGGCCATGAGCGCGCTGCCGCCCGATGAAGCGACAAGCCATTGGAAGGCCGAGAAAATCCTTGCCGGTCTGGGGTTCGCCGGCGAGGATTTCGACCGCGCCCCGGAGGAGTTCTCGGGCGGCTTTCTCGTGCGCCTGAACCTCGCCAAGGCGCTCCTCGCCGAGCCGAACCTGCTTCTCCTCGACGAGCCGACGAACTTCCTCGACATCACCTCGATCCGCTGGGTGGAGCGCTTCCTCAACCAGTGGCCGGGCGAGCTGATCGTCATCAGCCATGACCGCGCGTTCATGGACCGCGTCGTCACCCACGTGATGGGCATCCACCGCTGCCGCATCCGCAAGATCGCCGGCACGACCGACACCTACTACAGCCAGATCGCCCAGGAGGAGGAGGTCTATGAGAAGACCCGCCTGAACGACGAGCGGCGCCGCCGCGAGATCGAGCTCTTCATCAGCCGCTTCCGGGCCAAGGCACGGCTGGCCGGGCTGGTCCAGTCGCGCATCAAGACCCTCGAGAAGATGGGGCGGCGGCAGAAGCTGGAGAAGCTGAAAACCCTCGAGTTCTCCTTCCGCGAGGCGCCGCTGCCCGGCAAGATCGCCCTGCAGGCGCGCGGCATCCGTTTCGGGTGGCGGCCGGGGGAGCCGCTGATCGAGGACTTCACGATCAGCGTCGCAACCGGCGAGCGGGTCGCGATCGTCGGCCCGAACGGGCGCGGCAAAACGACCCTCCTGAAGATCCTGGCCGGGGTGCTTGCGCCGGAGGCGGGCGAGGTGCTTCGCCCGCCGGCGCTCCGCATGGGCTTTTTCGAGCAGACGCACGTGGGCCACCTCGTGCCCAACCGCACCGTCGAGGAGGAGATCCTCTACGCGGAGGCCGGCGTCGACCGCCAGCGCGCGCGCGACATCTGCGGGGCGATGCTCTTTCCCGGGGACGAGGCGCTCAAGCCGATCCGCGTCCTCTCCGGGGGGGAGAAAAGCCGCGTGCTCCTCGGCAAGATCATCGCCACCCCGGCAAACCTCCTGCTGCTCGACGAGCCGACGAACCACCTCGATCTCGAGGCCTGCGACGCACTCCTTGCGGCCCTGGACGCCTTCTCCGGGGCGGTCGTCCTCGTCACCCACAACGAGATGTTCCTCCATGCGCTCGCCGAGCGGCTGATCGTCTTTCGCGGGAGCGGGATCGAGCTCTTCGAGGGGACCTATGCCGAGTTTTTGGAAAAGGGGGGCTGGCAGGATGAAAAGTCCCCCCCGGCGCCCACCCCCTCGGCCGCCCGCACCGCAGCCGAGCCCCCGCGGGCCGCCCGGCGCGACCTTAAACGGCGCCGCGCCGAAATCGCCGCCCGGCGGACGCGGGCGCTGCGGCCGCTCGAGGAGGAGATGCGGCGGCTGGAGGGGGACATCGAGCGCCTGGATGCCGAGCTCGCCGCGCTCACCCGGGCCATGCAGGAGGCGAGCCGGGAGGGCGACGGCGGCAGGATCGCCGCGGTGGCCCAGGCGATGCACGCCCGCCGGCAGGAAAGCGACCGCCTCTTCGACGCCCTCGACCGCGCGACCCGCGAGCACGAGCGCCTCGCCGGCGGCTTCGAGCGCGAGCTGCAGGAACTCGAATCAGGGGACGTCCATTAGGATATCAGGATGACCCCGCGCGGGGAGGTTCCGGATCCCCGGGCCCTCAGCCGCGGCCGCCCGCCGGGCGGCCGCCTTCAGCGGCCGGGCGGGGCCGTGAATTTCCTCACGCGCACCTTCCGGTCGCGGTCCACGCTCATGCGGTAGAGGGCCCCGTCGGCGTCCGCGCGGATCGGCCGCCAGATCTCATGGGGGGTTTCCTCCCGGCCGATCGAAAACCGCCCCCGCTCCTTCAGTTCCCCGTCCAGGACGATCCCCACTTCACCAACGGCGGCGCCGTCGGCGAGGGCGGCGGCGACGCAAAGGGTCCCGTCGCCGCGCATCCAGACGCCGCGCACGGCGAGGATGGGGCCGGCCTCGATGCGGGCCTCCTCGAACCGGGAGAAGGAGCCCTTCTCGAAGCGGGTGACGACGAGCGTCCGCTCGCCTTCGCTCCAGGCATCGAGAAGCGTCTCCCCGTCGGCGGCGAAGAGGCCGGGGGCGGAGATCCGCGGCAGCGGGGCGCCTTCGGGCCCGGCAAGCCGCACCGAGCGATGGGGGCCGGGGCCGGCGCTGACCACCACCCAAGCGCCCGCCCAGGGTCCCGCAGGGACGAGCTGAACCTGGAGGGCCTCGGCCGCCCAGACGATCAGCCTCCCCTCCAGGGCGATCGAGGAAACGGGTTTGCCGGCGGCATCGAGAAACCGCAGCTCACCCGGCGGGTGGTTGTCGAGAAGGGCCACCCCGCCGCCGGTGGCTGCGTCCAGGTCGATCCAGCGTTGCCGATCCAAGGGGAGCGCGCGTTGCCTTATTCCGCCGGCGAAGACCTGGATCCGGCGGTTCCGCTGGTCGAGGACGAAGACCGCGCCCTTTTCCCCCAAGGCGAAGCTCATCGGCCCCTCGGGGTTGGCCTCGGGGGGGGGCGGCGACCCCGAGGTCCGCAGGACCCGACCCCCAGGCGGCGCTGAGAACGACCGTCTCCGCCACCGGGATCCCGCGGCCCTCACCCCGGGCGGGCAGACCGGCCGCCAGGCACGAGGCCGTCGCGGCCGCGGCAAGCAGGACGACGCGCCACATCATCGGCACCTCCCCTCGTTACGCCGCAATCCCACGCTAATGATATGTAAATGGACGTCCCCTGGTTAGGAGCCGGTAGAGCAGGGCGGAGGCGAAGACCGCCGGGAGCGTTCCGCCCACGGGCAGCCGCCCCAGGGTGATCGCCTCGTAGAGGGCGAAGCCCGCGGCCCAGGCGATCACGGCGGCGGGGTTCCAGCCGCGGCGGTAGGCGTAGGGGCCGTCTGCGCGGTAGAGGGCCTCGAGGTCGATCCGCCGCCGGCGCACGAGAAAGTAATCCGTCAGGACGACGGCGAAGAGCGGGGTGAACATGGCGCCGATGAAGAAGAGAAAGTTCTCGTACTGCTCCATGGGGAAGACGAGGGCTACGCCGATCGCGACCAGCCCCGCAAGCCACATCAGCGTGCGGCCGCTCAGCCGCTGGGAGATGTTGAGCGCCGAGCAGCTCGCCGAGTAGACGTCGGGGAAGTCCGAGGTGATCGTCGAAAAGACGACGAGAAAGAGCGCGGGGCCGGCAAGCCCGATCGCCCCCAGGGTCTCGAGCACCACCCCGCCCGGGTCGCGTGCGCCGGTGAGCAGGGTCACCTGCAGGCCGAGGAGGTACATCCAGGAGGAAACGAGAAAATAGCCCCACCAGGTGTTCCAGAAGGCGCTCCCGGTGCGGCGGGCGAAGCGCGCGTAATCGGCGACCAGCGGCATCCAGGACACCGGCATGGCGATCACGAGGTCGAGCCCGGCCATGAAGGGAAGGCTCCCCGCCGCCCCGGCGGCGGTCGGCTGCGGGGCAAGCCTCCCGCCGAAGGCGACCCCGGTCATGAGCACCAGCACGACCCCCAGGGCCGCAACCGACACCCCCTGGAGAAGCCGCCAGAGCCGGCTTCCGGTCCACAGCGCCCAGAGCAGCGTCCCCGCGCCGATGGCCAGGATCCAGAAGGCGTCGGAGGCAAGCCAGCCGCCGGCCGCCTTGCCGAGGGTCGCCCCGGCCCGGCCGCCGATGATCAGCATGATGGCCGCCCAGCCGATCAGCTGGACGATGTTGAGCCCCGCGGCGAGCGCCGCCCCCCGGATCCCGAAGGCGGGCCGCACCGACACCATGGACATGATCCCCTGCTCGGAGCCGATCACCCCGGCGAGCGCCATCAAGGTGTTGCCGATCAGATGGCCGAGGAGGATCGCCCAGAGCCCTTGCCGGAAACCGAGCGGTGCGAGAAAGCCCCCGGCCCAGATCTCGGCAAGCGAGATCGCCACCCCGGCCCAGAGAAAAAAATAGTCCTTTCCTCCCAGGGTGCGCGCGGAAGGGGGAATCGGCCGGATGTCCATATAGAAGGGAGCAGCGGCTGCCGTTGCGGGGGGTTGGGGCCCCGGCCGAAGCCGGCCGGGGCGATCGGGCGGGCCCGGGCTAGACCACGCCCTGGTCCATCATGGCGTCCACCACCTTGAGGAAGCCGGAGATGTTCGCCCCGGCCACGTAATTGCCCTTCATCCCGTAGCGCTCCGCCGCCTCCACGCACGAGCGGTGGATGCTCTTCATGATCATCTGCAGCCTGCGGTCCACCTCCTCGCGCGTCCAGGAGAGGCGCATGCTGTTCTGGGTCATCTCCAGCCCGGAGACGGACACGCCGCCCGCGTTGGCCGCCTTGCCCGGCCCGTAGAGCAGCTTGTGCTCGATGAAGAGGTCGACCCCCTCCGGGGTGGTCGGCATGTTGGCGCCCTCGGCGACGAGGAAGACGCCGTTCCGGATGAGGTTCTGGGCGTCTTTGCCGTTGATCTCGTTTTGCGTGGCGCTGGGGAAGGCGCAGTCGGCGGGGTGGTCCCAGAGCGGGTTGTGGTCGAGCGCCGGGTCGGCGGGGGTGTAGACCGCGCGCGGAAATTTCTCGGCGTACTCGCGGATCCGGCCGCGCCGGACGTTTTTCAGCTCCATCACCCAGGCGAGCTTTTCACGCGTGATCCCCTCCTCGTCGTAGATGGAGCCGTTGGAGTCCGAGAGCGTGAGGGGCTTGGCGCCCATGTCCAGGAGTTTCTGCACGGTGAACTGGGCGACGTTGCCGGAGCCGGAAACGAGGCAGCGTTTGCCCTCGAGCGTCTGGTTGCGGGTGGCGAGCATCTCGGCCGCGAAGTAGACGACCCCGTAGCCCGTCGCCTCGGGCCGGATGAGGCTCCCGCCCCAGTTCAGCCCCTTGCCGGTGAGCACGCCGCTGAACTCGTTTTTGAGCTTCTTGTACATGCCGAAGAGAAAGCCGATCTCCCGCGCGCCCACCCCGATGTCGCCGGCGGGGACGTCGGTGTCCGGGCCGATGTGGCGGAAGAGCTCGCACATGAAGCTGTGGCAGAAGCGCATGACCTCGCCGTCGGACTTGCCCTTGGGGTCGAAATCCGAGCCCCCCTTGCCGCCGCCCATCGGCAGGGTGGTGAGGGCGTTCTTGAAGACCTGCTCGAAGGCGAGGAATTTGAGGATGCCCAGGTTCACGGAGGGGTGAAACCGCAGGCCGCCCTTGTAGGGGCCGATCGCGCTGTTCATCTGGACGCGAAAGCCGCGGTTCACCTGGATGACCCCCTGGTCGTCGACCCAGGGGACGCGGAAGAGGATCACGCGTTCGGGCTCGACCAGGCGCTCCGGAATCCGCGCGCGGCGGTAGACGGGGTTGCGGTCCAGGACGGGCTGGATCGAGTCCATGACCTCCTGCACCGCCTGGTGGAACTCCTTCTCGTGCGGGTCGCGGGCTTTGACGTACGCCATGATGTCGGACATCGGCCTCTCCTTTCTTGCGGTGAACGTTGCCGCGCCTTCCCGGGACGGCCCGGGAGGCATCGCCCCAGGTCGCTCCGCCTTGCCGATGATCGACTCCCCCACAGCGATCTTATTCCCGATCCGCCGCCGGATGCAAGCCGGAATCCGCCGCCCCGCCGCCGCCTCCCCCGAAGAGGGGGATGCCCAGCTCCCGCGCGTTCAGGATGCTGGGGGAGGCCGCCGGGGGGGAGTCGCCGAGAAAGGCCCCGATCTCGGGCCGGTTCCAGGCGGGGTGGCCGAGGAGCCTGCCGGCGACGTTGGCGGCGGCGAGCACGGCCATGCCCTCGCGCGCCTCGGGGGTCGCCGACCCGATGTGGGGCAAGAGCACCACGTTTTCGAGCTCGAGCAGGCCGGCGGCCACCTCGGGCTCGCGCTCGTAGACGTCGAGCCCGGCCCGGAAGCCGGGGTGCCGCCGCAGGTGGGCGGCCAGGGCCTCCTCGTCGATCACGGGACCGCGGCTCGTGTTCACAAGGATCGCATCGGGCTTCATCGCCGCCAGCCGCCGGGCGTCGATCAAGTGGCGGGTCTCGGCCGTGAGGGGCGTGTGCAGGCTCACGAGATCGGCGGCGGCGAGCAGCTCCTCGAGGCGTGCGGCACGGCGGCAGAAGACGTCGGGTTCGCCCTGGGCCCGCAGAAACGCGGCGAAGGCGCGCACGCGCGCCTCGAGCGCCGGCTGGGGCTGCGGGTCGAAGTAGAGCAGGTTCATGCGGAAGCCTTCCACGAAGATGCGCGCCGCGGCGACCCCGATCCGGCCGGCGCCGACGATCCCCGCCGTCTTGCCGCGCAAGAGCGTCCCCAAAAGCAGCGTGGGCAGCCAGGCGCGGAACTTCCCCGCCCGGAGAAAGCGCTCGGCCTCGGGGAGCCGCCGCGCGGCGGCCAGCGCCAGCGCCGCGGCGAGCTCGGCCGTCGTCTCGGTGAGCACGCCCGGGGTGTTGCCGACGGCGACCCCGCAGCGGGTGGCCGCGGCGAGATCCACGTTGTTGTAGCCCACGGCATAGTTGCTGTAGGCGCGCCCCCCGGCCGCCCGCAGGGCGGAAAACTCCTCCTCGCCCCAGGTCTCGGCCACCTGGCCGATCGCGCCGTCGCAGCGGCCGCCGATCGCCGCGCGGATCTCCGCCGCCGTGAGGGGGAGATCGGCGCGGCAGACGTCGACGCGGCAGCCGGCCGCGCGGAGGATCGCCAGCCAGCGCGCTCCGGGAAGCTCTTGGGTGACGACGACGCGCCGCTCGCCCTGGGGGTGGTGGGTGATCCATTCGCGGCCGGCCATGGGGGGATCCTCCCTCGTTTGGTTTGCGGCAAAGGGGTCGATGGGTCGCTTGGGGCCGAGACATAGGCAATCGCCGCGCCGGATGCAAGATCCTCGGCCCCGCCTTGCACAAGAGGGGGAAACTGGTCTACTGAAACCCCCGGGAGAGCCCCGCCTCGCAGGCCGCGCCCGGCGCGCCCCCGAGCTCCGGGCGCCGCTCCCCGGAGGGATGCCATGGACGACTTCCGCCTCGATGGCCAAACCGCCCTCGTCACGGGGGCAAGCCGCGGCATCGGGCTGGCGATCGCCGAGGTCTTCGCCGCCGCCGGGGCCGCGATCGTGCTTCTCGCCCGGGACCGCCGGCGGCTCGAGGAGGCGGCCGGCCGCTTCGCCGCCGGCCGGGTGTGGACCGCGGCCCTGGACCTCACCCGGCCGGAGGAGGCCCCCGGCGTCTTCCAGCGGCTCACCGCCGAAACCGGCGGGATCGACATCCTCGTCAACAACGCCGGCGGCATCCTCCGCGGGGCAGCCCAAGCGCTCGCGGCAGAGGACTTCCGCCGCCTGCTCGACCTCAACCTCACCTCCGCCTTTTTCCTCTCCGCCGCCTTCGCCCGGGAGCGGATCGCCGCGGGGAAGCCCGGCGCGATCGTCAACATCTCCTCGATCCTGGGCGAAATCGCCCGGCCGGGGGTTGCCGCCTACGCCATGACCAAGGCGGGGCTGCGCCAGCTCACCCGGGCGCTCGCCGTGGAATGGGCCCCGCAGGGGATCCGCGTGAACGCCGTCGCCCCGGGCTTCACGCGCACCGACCTCACGCGCTCCCAGTGGAGCGACCCCGGCCTCGAGGCGGCCGTGAGGGCGCGCACCCCGCTGGCGCGCTGGGCCGAGCCGCAGGACATCGCCCGGGCGGCGCTCTTTCTCGCCTCGCCCGCGGCGGCGTTCATCACCGGCCAGACGCTCATCGTCGACGGCGGCCTGACCGCCGCCATGGGAGGGATCCCGTAACCGATGCTCGAGTCGCTCTACTGGGCGATCACCTGGGTCTGCACCCGCGCCTGCCCCCACTGCTACGACGAGCGTTTCCGGCCTTACCCGGCCGGCGAGCGGGAGCGGCTCACGGCCGCGGCCTGGGAGGTCGCCCGGCGGGTGGTGGCGCATCTGCCCGAGACGTTCGCCTACCGCGACCTCGAGGAAGAAGACGGCCGCGGCGGGTTTCGCACGCGGCCCGGCCGCATCGTCCTCTCGGGGGGGGAGGTGCTGCTGGAGCCGACGCGCAGCCGCCTGCTCTACCCGCTGCTCGATCTTCTGCGGGAGCGCTACGGCGCGGGGGTGCGGCTCGTCGTCCAGACGGCGGGCGATCTCCTCACCGAGGCCGTCATCGCGGAGCTTCTCCAGCGCGGGGTCTGGATGATCTCGGTCTCCTCGATCGACGACTTCCACGGCGGCGCGGGCCGCGCCGCGGGGCTCCGGGAGCGGCTCGGCGAGGCCTTCGCCCGGGCCGGGGTCCGGCCCTCGGCGCTCTCGGCCGAGCGGCGCCGCTGGGTGGACGAGGAGGGCCCCCGCTACAGCTTCTTCGGGGCGACCCCGGAGGCGTGGATCGGCAAGCTCTGGCCGAGCGGCCGCGCCTGGCGCAACGGGCTCTCGACCGCACGCTGGGCGGACAATCTCTGCGCCGGCTGGTCCGGGGGCATGCATTTCCTCAACCTAGGGCGAAGCGGCTCCGAGGCGGCCGTCGACCCCGAGGGCAACCTCTACCCCTGCTGCCGCAAGACCCGGCTCCCCTACGGCAACCTCGCCGAGGAGCCGCTCGCCGCGATCCTGGAAAGCCTGGTGGGGGTCCCCCCCTTCGAGGCGATCACCGCCGGGGTCCCCGAGCGCATGGGGCTCTCCTTCGGGGTCGACCCGGACCGCTTCCTCGAGCTCTCCCGGACCGTCGACCCCGCGGGCCGCCCCTACCACAACCGCTGCATCGGCTGCGACCGCATCCACGAGGAGCACCTGGCGCCCCTTCTCGCCCGGCTCCGCGAGGCCCGCCGCCGGGGGGGGAGCCGATGAACGCCCCGGCACCCAAGTGCCCCGGGCGGGCGGGACTTGCGCTTTGCGGGGTGCGGATCGCCCTGAACGGGGCGGAGCTGGTCGCCGGGCTGACCCTCGCGGTCGCCCCCGGCGAGGTCGCCACCGTAATGGGCCCGAGCGGGGCGGGCAAGTCGAGCCTGCTGTCCTACCTGTGCGGCACGCTGGATGCCGCCTTCGCGGCGCAGGGCGAGATCTGGGTCGACGGCCGCGAGGTGAGTCGGCTCCCCGTCGAGCGCCGCCGGATCGGCATCCTCTTCCAGGACGACCTGCTCTTCCCGCACCTCACGGTCGGCGAAAACCTCCTCTTTGCGATCCCGCGGGAAATCCCCGGCCGCCGGGCCAGGCGGGAGCTTGTGCGCCGGGCGCTCGCCGAGGCGGGCCTCCCCGGCATGGAGGACCGCGACCCGGCGACCCTTTCCGGCGGCCAGCGGGCCCGGGTCGCCCTGATGCGCACGCTGCTCTCGCGGCCCCGCGCCGTCCTGCTCGACGAGCCCTTTTCCCGGCTCGACGCCCCGCTCAAGGCCGCCATCCGGCAATTCGTCTTCGACCACGTGCGGGCCGAGGGGCTGCCGACACTCCTCGTCACCCACGACCCCGAGGACGCCCGCGCCGCGGGTGGCCCGCTGCTGCAGCTCGGGCCGGGCCTCCGGGACGGGAAAGACGATCCGGGCGCACACCCCGCACGCAACCGGGAGGATGCTCCATGATCGCCACGCTCCGTTCCCTGACCGTCACGGCGGCGGTCTTCGCCGCCCTCCGCCTCGCCCAAGCCCAGGGCCTCCCCCCCACCTGGGAGGGGATCCTCGAGCGGGCGCGCGGGCAGGACGTCTACTGGAACGCCTGGGCGGGCGACGAGCCGACCAACGCCTTCATCGCCTGGGTCGGCCGCCGCGTGAAGGAAACCGCGGGCGTGAATCTCGTCCACGTCAAGCTCTCCCTCACCGCCGAGGCCGTCTCGCGGGTGGTCGCCGAGAAGGCGGCCGGCCGCCACGAGGGGGGCTCGATCGATCTGATCTGGATCAACGGCGAGAACTTTCTCGCCATGAAGGAGCAGGGCCTCCTCTTCGGCCCCTTCACGCACCGGCTGCCGCACTTCGGCCTCGTCGACACCGCGGGCAAGCCCTCGACGGTGATCGACTTCACCGTGCCGACCGAGGGGTACGAATCCCCCTGGCGCATGGCCCGGATCGTCTACGTCTACGACGCGGCGCGCCTCCCGCGCCCGCCGCGATCCATCCCGGCGATGCTCGACTGGGCGCGGGCGAACCCCGGCCGCATCACCCACCCGCGCATCCGCAACTTTCTCGGCTCGACCTTTCTCAAGCAAGCGCTCTACGAGCTGATCGACGACCCGGGCCGGCTGGTCCGGCCCGTGGGCGAGGAGGAATTCCTCGCCCGCTCCGCCCCGCTGTGGCGCTGGTATGAGGAGCTCAAGCCGCTGCTGTGGCGCCGCGGCGAGCAGTTCCCCGAATCGGGGCCGGCCATGCGCGCGCTGCTCGCCGACGGGGAAATCGACATCATGATCTCCTTCAACCCCAACGAGGCGACCGCCGGCATCGCCCGCGGCATTCTCCCGCCGACCGTGCGCACCTTCGTGCTGGAGCGGGGGACGATCGGCAACACGAGCTTCGTCGCCATCCCCTACAACGCGCGCCACAAGGAAGGGGCGCTGGTCGTCGCCGACTTTCTGCTCACCCCCGAGTCCCAGGCCCGGGCGATGCACCCCGAGGGGATGGGGAACCCCACGGTCCTCGACCTCGACCGGCTCGCCCCCGAGGACCGGCGGCGTTTCGCCGCGCTGCCGCGGGGGGTGGCGACCCTCTCCCCGGAAGAGCTCGGCCGGGCCCTGCCGGAGCCGCACCCCTCCTGGATGAACCGGATCGTGGCCGAATGGGAACGGCGCTACTCCCGCTGACGGGCAAGCGCGGCACGGGCTCGCCGCTGCTGGCCCTCTTCCCGGCGGCGGCCCTGCTGCTCTTCCTCGCCCCGGTGCTCGCCGGGCTCGCCTCCACGGCGCTGGCCGCCTTCGGCTACCTGCCCGCCCTGGGGGGAACGGCCCCCGGCCTGGACCCCTGGCGCCGCTTGTTCGCCGTTCCCGGCCTGGGGGCCTCGCTCGGGCTCACCCTGCGCACGGGGTTTCTCGCCGCGGCGGTCTCGCTCGCCGCGGTGCTCGGCCTGTGCGCCACGCTCCACGGCAGCCGCCTCTTCCGCTGGCTCAGCCGAATGCTCGCCCCGCTGCTCGCCCTGCCGCACGCCGCGGCCGCGATCGGCCTGGCCTTCCTCATCGCCCCCTCCGGCTGGGTGAGCCGGCTCCTCTCCCCGGGCCTCACCGGCTGGCAGCGCCCGCCGGACATCGCCATCGTGCACGACCCCTTCGGGCTCTGCCTCGTCCTGGGGTTGACGCTCAAGGAAATCCCCTACCTCCTCTTCATGGCCGTGGCGGCGCTCGAGCAGATCCGCGTCCGCGAACAGCTCGCCGTCTGCCGCACCCTCGGACACGGCCGCGCCGCAGCCTGGCTGCATGTCCTCATCCCGCAGCTCTACCGCCAGATCCGGCTCCCGGTCTACGCCGTGCTCGCCTTCTCGCTCTCCGTCGTGGACGTCGCCGTCATCCTCGCGCCGACCGAGCCCCCGCCCTTCAGCGTGCTCCTCTTCCGGCTCTTCACCGACCGCGACCTCGGGCTTTTCTTCCCGGCCTCGGCGGGCGCCCTCCTGCAGCTTGCGCTCACCGTCGCCGCGATCGGCGCCTGGCGTCTCGGGGAGTGCGCGGCCGGCGGTCTCGGCCGCCGGCTCGTCTGCCGCGGGGGGGCCCGGGTGCCCGAGGGTCCGGCCGTCTCCGGTTTCTTCGGCGCCGTGGCGGGGCTTCCGGTCCTGCTTTCGCTCGGGGGGGCGCTGGCGCTCGCCCTCGGCTCGCTCTCCCGCTCCTGGTTCTTCCCGCAGGCGCTCCCCTCCGCCTGGACGCTCGCCCATTGGATGCGGCATGCCCCCGAGCTCCTGCGGCCCGCCGGGGTCACCTTCGCCGCGGCGCTCGCCGCATCCGCCGTGGGGCTCTTCCTCGTGATCGGCTGCCTGCAAAACGAGCGCGTGAACGGCCGCAACCCGGCCGCCCGCACCCTGTGGCTCCTCTACACGCCGCTTCTCGTGCCGCAAATCGCCTTTCTCTCCGGGCTGCAGGTCCTGCTCGTCCGGCTGGGCCTCGACGGCACCTGGACGGCGCTCGTCGGCAGCCACCTGCTCTTCGTCTTCCCCTATCTCTTCCTTTCGCTCGCCGACCCCTGGCGGGCCTTCGACCTGCGCTACCGCACCGTCGCCCTCAGCCTGAGCGGTTCGCGGGCACGCAGCTTCCTCAGGGTCGAGCTGCCGCTCATGCGGCGCGCGGTCCTGTTCGCCTTCGCCGTGGGCTTCGCCGTCTCCGCCAACCAGTACCTGCCGACCCTCTTCGCCGGCGCCGGCCGCCTGACCACCCTCACCGTGGAGGCGGTGACGCTCGCCAGCGGCAACGACCCGCGCGTGACCGGGATCTATGCCCTGGCGCAGGCGGCCTTGCCGCTCGCCGTCTTTGCGGCGGCGCTGGCTCTCGGCGCGCGCCGCCGCTTTTGACGAAGAGCGCGCCGCCCCGCCCGGCGCGAGAGGGCCCGCCGCAGGGGGGAGGGGAGAATCGTTGTATTCGAGAATACAAAAAGAGGGCGGCGCCGGGGAAGGCGTCGCTCAGAGAACGTCCTTGAGCTCGCTGCGGATGGCGTAGAGATGGTCGCGCATCCATTCCCGGGCGCCGCGCCCGTCCTCGCGCTCCAGGCAGGCGGTCAACTGCTTCAGGGTGCGGATCGAGTGTTCGCGGTAGCCGCGGGAGAGGAGTCCGGTCTTCAGCCGCTCGTGCTGCTCGGCCACGCGGGCGAGAAGGGGGTTCAAGATTTCGGCGAAGGCCCGGTTCCCCGAGGCCTCACAGAGCCGGCGGTGAAAGTCGAAATCGGCGGCGAGAAAGGAGGGGTAATCGTCGCCCGCGTGCTCGAGGGCCTGGAGGCAGCGCCGGAGCCCCGCGAGCTGGCTGCTTTCGATCCTCTCGGCGGCGAGCTCGGCGGCCCGGCACTCGAGGGTCTCGCGCAGCTCGAGGAGGTCGAGCAGGCTCTCCGCCCGGAACGCCGCGCGCAACGCGGCCGCCGGGGGGTCGGACCCCGGGATCTCCCGGGCGACGAAGGTTCCCTTGCCCTGGAAGACCTCGAGGAACCCCATGACGGAAAGGGCGTTCAGGGCCTCGCGCACCGAAGATCGCCCCACCCCGAACTGCCGCGCGAGCTCGCGCTGCGGCGGAAGGCGCGTGCCGGGGGCGAGCTCGCCGGACTTGATGCGCGCAAGGAGCTGCTCGGCGACCTTGTCGGGGGCGCTGCTGCGCTGAATGGCCTCGAAGTGCATGAAAAACCCGGAAGAGGAAGAGAACGCCAAGGGATCTGAAGTTCAGACCACAGCGCAGGCAGTTTAGTTTCTTCTCCGATCGCCGTCAAGTCCCCAAAATAAATTCAAATTTATCTCTTGACAGCTTTTCCCGGGCAGGGGTAAATCTCTTCAGGTGTTCAGACCACATGAGCGACGCGCGGTGATGTTTTTTTCGACCCCGGCAATCCCGCGTTCCGGGCTTCGGGAACCGCCGCAACCGTCCGCAAGGCCCCCCGGCCTCGAGGCTGCGGCAAGAACGCACGCGCGGCTTGGAAAGGAAGGCGTCGCGTGAGAACCTCGCTGCGGCTCGCGCCCGGCGGCCGCGAAACCCCGGGGTCGAGCCCTGAACGACCGGCGCGGCCCGCGGGCCGCCCGACAGCGTCCCCCGACAACACGCAAGCCGCCGGGGAAGGCCCGGCTCCCTGGCCCGCCGCACCGTGCCCATGACGGCCTTCGATCCCGCCCCCCCGACGGTCCGTGCCGCAGGCGACCCCTCCGCGGCGGAGGGGATGGTCTTCCACATCATGCGCTTTGCGACCCATGACGGCCCCGGGATCCGGACGACGGTCTTTCTCAAGGGCTGCCCCCTCGCCTGCCTCTGGTGTCACAACCCGGAGCACCGCCTAAACCTGCCGGCGGTCATCTGGGATGGGCGGCGCTGCATCGGCTGCGGGGCCTGCGTCGCCTCCTGCCCGACCGGGGCCTGCATCGCCTCCGCAGGGAAAATCCGCCTCGACCCATTCCGTTGCCGCCGCTGCGGCCGCTGCGCCGACGCCTGCCCCGCCGAGGCCCTCGAGCGGACCGAGCGCGCGGTGCGGCTCGAGGCGCTTCTCGAGACGCTCGAGAGGGACCTTCCCTTTTACGAAGAAAGCGGCGGCGGGGTCACCTTTTCCGGGGGCGAGCCCCTCGCCCAGCCCGCGTTCCTGCTCGCGGCCCTGGAGGGCTTGGGCCGCCGGGGCATCCACCGCGCCGTCGACACCTCGGGCTACGCCGACCCCGGCCTGCTCGCCGCGGCGGCCCGCCGGACCGACCTTTTCCTCTACGACCTCAAGGGGATCGATCCGGTCAAACACCGCCGCGCGACCGGGGTCGATAACGGCCTCATCCTCGAAAACCTCGCCCGGCTCAGCGCGGCCGGTGCCGAGCTCGTCGTGCGCATGCCCCTCGTTCCCGGCATCAACGACGGCCATGAGGACCTCGCCGCGGCCGGCGCCTTCCTCGCCCGCCTGCCGCGACGCCCGCCCGTCGATCTGCTGCCCTACCACCGCGCCGCAGCCGGCAAGTACCGCCGGCTGGGGCTCGAGCCCCCGCTGTCCGGGACCTCCCCCCCCGCCGCGGAGGCCCTCGAGGAGGCCGCCCGCCTGCTCTCCTCGTTCGGCCTCACGGTGCGCATCCAAGGAGAAGCCTCATGACCCCGCGCATCGAACGGCTGCGCGAGCGCAGCCTGCAAACCCCCGTCACCCTCTCGATCGAACGCGCTCTGCTCGTCACCGCGTCGGCCAAGCGCCACCTCGGCCGCCACTCGGTCCCCGTGATGCGCGCCTTGATCCTGCGCGACCTCCTAACGGCGCAATCGATTCATCTCGGGCAGGACGAGCTGATCGTGGGCGAGCGCGGCCCGGCCCCCCGCAGCGTTCCCACCTTCCCCGAATGGACCTGCCACAGCGCCGAGGACTTGCGGCGGCTCGCCACCCGGCCGCGCATCGCCTACCGCATCGAGGCCGAGGACATCGCGCGCTACGAGGCCGAGGTGATCCCCTTCTGGCAGGGCCGCACGGTCCGCGAACGCATCTTCCAAGAGGCGAGCCCCGAGTGGCGCGCGGCCTACGAGGCCGGGCTCTTCACCGAGTTCATGGAACAGCGGGCCCCGGGGCACACCGCGCTCGACGGCACGATCTACCGCCGGGGCCTGCTCGAGCAGAAGGCGCAGATCGCCGCACGTCTCGCCGCCCTCGATGACCTCGCCGACCCCCAAGCCTTCGAGCGCGCCGAGCAGCTTCGCGCCATGGACATCGCCTGCGAGGCGGTCATCGCCTACGCCGGCCGGCATGCCGCGCTCGCCGCGGAGGCGGCCGCGGCCGAGCCCGACCCCGCCCGGAAGGCCGAGCTCAGCCGCATCGCCGCGGTCTGCCGCCGCGTCCCCGCCCATGCCCCGCGGGACTTCTGGGAAGCCCTCCAGGCCTACTGGTTCGTCCACCTCGCCGTGATCACCGAGCTCAACGGCTGGGACGCCATGAGCCCGGGGCACCTCGACCAGCACCTGCGGCCGTTCTACGAGCAGGGGCTGCGCGAGGGGACCCTCACGCGGGAGAAGGCCAAGGAGCTCCTGTCCTGTTTCTGGATCAAGGTGAACAACCATCCCGCCCCGCCGAAGGTCGGCGTCACGGCGAGCGAAAGCGGCACCTACAACGATTTCACCCAGATCAACCTGGCCGGGCTCACGCCGGAGGGCGAAAGCGGCGCCTCCGAGGTCACCACCCTCCTCCTCGAGGTGGCCGAGGAGCTGCGCCTGCTCCAGCCGCAGCCCAGCCTCCATGTGAGCGCGCGCACGCCGGAGTCCGTTCTCCTCGAGGCCTGCCGCGTGATCCGCAAGGGGTTCGGCTACCCCTCCGTCTTCAACGCCGATCTCGTGGTCCAGGAGCTCCTCGCCGCGGGGAAAAGCCTTGCCGACGCCCGCGAGGGCGGAACCAGCGGCTGCATCGAAACCGGGGCCTTCGGCAAGGAGGCCTATTTCCTCACCGGCTACCTCAACGTCCCCAAGATCCTCGAGCTCGCCCTGAACGACGGCTGCGACCTGCGCACGGGACGACCGCTCGGCCCGCGCACCGGCAAGCCGGAGACGTTCTCCGGCTTCGAGGCGCTCTACGCCGCCTTCGAAACCCAGCTCCGCTGGGCGGTCGAGCTCAAGGTCCGGATGAGCCACCGCATCGAGCGCATCGTCGCCCGGATGTGCCCCGCGCCGTTTCTCTCCGTTTTGATCCACGACTGCATCGCCCGCGGCCGCGACTACACCGACGGCGGGCCGCGCTACAACACCTCCTTCATCGCCTGCGTCGGCATCGGGACCGCCGTCGATTCGCTCTCCGCCGTCCGCACCCACGTCTTCGAGCAGGGCGCGACCTCGCTGCCCCGCCTCGTCGCGGCGCTCGCCGGCGACTTCGCCGGGGAGGAGCCCCTGCGGCTCAGGCTGCGCAACCGGACCCCCCGCTACGGCAACGACGACGAACGCGCCGACCGCCTGCTGCAGCGCGTCTACGGCTCGCTCCTCCAGGCGATCGACGGCCGGCCGAACACGCGCGGCGGCCGCTGGCACCTCAACCTCCTGTCCACCACCTGCCACGTCTACTTCGGCCGCATGCTCGCGGCCTCGGCCGACGGCCGGCACGCCGGCGAGCCGGTCTCCGACGGCGCCTCCCCCGTCCAGGGCGCCGACCGCTCCGGCCCGACGGCGGTCCTGCGCTCGCTCTCCCGGATCGACCAGGCGCGCGCGGGCGGCACGCTCCTCAACCTGCGCTTTCTGCCCGAGGTGCTTAAAGGCGAGGCCGACCTCGCGAAGCTCGCCCGCCTCATCCGCACCTACTTCCGGCTGAACGGCCACCACGTGCAGTTCAACATCGTGGACGACGAGACCCTGCGCCGCGCGCAACGGCGGCCCGAGGAGCACCGCGACCTCCTGGTGCGCGTGGCGGGCTACAGCGATTTCTTCGTGGACCTCGACCCCGGCATCCAGGAGGAGATCCTGCGCCGCACGGCCCACGCGGCGGGCTGAGGCCCGGCCGCTCACCCCCGGAGTGGACGCCATGGAGCTTCCCCCCAGCATCTTCAACGACGTGATCGGCCCGGTCATGCGCGGGCCGTCGAGCTCCCACTGTGCGGCCGCGGTGCGCATCGGGCTCATCGCGCGGGACCTCATGGGGGGCCGCATCGAACGGGTGCGCCTGGAGTTCGACGCCGAGGGCTCTCTTGCCCACACCCACGCCGACCAGGGCTCGGACGCGGGGTTCTTCGGCGGACTGCTCGGCTGGGAGACAGACGACGCGCGCCTCGCCGACGCGGCCGGCGCCCTCGCCTCAGCAGGCATCGCCGTCGAGATCCGCATCGGCCGCTTCGGCGACCCCCACCCGAACACCTACCGCATCGCCCTCGAGGGCGGGGGCGAGACGCACACGATGAGGGCGCTCTCGACGGGCGGCGGGATGGTCGAGGTGATCGCCGTCGACGAGATCCCCCTGTCGCTCCGCGGCGACCGTCACGTGACCCTCCTCGGCGCGGGCGGGGGGTTCTCCCCGGCCGACCTCCCGCCGCGGCTCCCCGGCGGGGCCGAGATCCTCGCGCACGGCGGGCCGCCGCCGGCCCTGGTCGAGATCCGCACCCCCGCCCCCCTCCCCGAGGAGACCCTCCGCGACATCGCCGCCCGGCCCGGCGTGCGCTGGGTGCGCCGCATCCGCCCCGTGCTTCCCGTGCTCACCCGACCGGGGGTGCGGGTCCCCTTTCTTTCCTGCCGCGAGATGCTCGCCTGGAACCGGGACCGCGGCCTCGATCTCGCGCGCCTCGCCGCGGTCTACGAGAGCGCCCGCGGCGGCATCCCCGAGGACGAGGTGGTCGGCCGCATGCGGCGGATCGCCGGCATCCTCGCCCGCTCCGTCGCCCAGGGGATCGCCGGGACCGCGTTTCCCGGCCGGCTCCTCCCCGCCCAGGCCCCGGCGTTCGGCGAGGCCCTGGCGGCCGGCCGGCTGATCGAGGCCGGCGCCCTGAACCGCATGATCCACTACGCCGCCGCGCTGATGGAGGTGAAGAGCGCCTTCGGGACGATCGTCGCCCTCCCCACGGCCGGCTCCTGCGGGGCGGTGCCCGGCGCCGTGCTCGGGTTCACCGACGCCATGGGCCTGGGCGAGGAGGAGGCCGCGGCCGGCCTGCTCGCGGCCGGCCTGGTCGGGGTCTTCATCGCCGCCCGCGCGACCTTTGCGGCCGAGCTCGCCGGCTGCCTCGCCGAGTGCGGGGCGGCCTCGGCCATGGCCGCCGCGGCGCTCGTGACCCTGCGCCGCGGCGGGGTGCTTGCCGCCGCGGCCGCGGCCTCGATGGCGCTGCAGAACGTGCTCGGCCTCGTCTGCGACCCGGTCGCCAACCGCGTGGAAGTCCCCTGCCTCGGCCGCAACGTGCTCGCCGTGGCCAACGCCCTCTCCTGCGCGAACCTCGCGCTCGCGGGCTTCGACCCCGTCATCCCGCTCGACGAGACGATCGACGCCATGGCCGACGTGGGAAGCCGTCTGCCCCCGGAGCTCCGCTGCACGGGCGGGGCGGGTCTGTCGCGGACCCCCACCGCCCAGGCGCTGGCGCGCCGTCTCGCCAAGCCCGCCGCTTGACATTTCCGCACCGCCGCGCTGAACTGGCCGCCGAGAACCCCCTCGCTTCTTCCCCCACCCCGGAGGACCGCCGTGAGCAACCGCCTGCGCATCCTGAGCGAACGCCCGCCCAACGCGGAAACCCCGCCGGAGCATCTGCTCTCCTGGATCACGCCCAACCGCCTCTTCTTCGAACGCAACCAGGGCGCCGTTCCCCGCCGCAAGGTCGACCTGCGGCGCTACCGGCTCTCCGTCGAGGGCGAGGTGGAGCGCCCGCTGCGGCTGGCGATGGAGGATCTGCTGGGGCTCCCCCGGGCGGTCGCGGCCGACACGATCGAATGCTCCGGAAACGGCCGCGCCCTCCTCGCCGAGCGCGCCGCCGGGAACCCCTGGACCGTGGGCGGGGTCGGAAACGCCGTCTGGGGCGGAACCTGGCTGCGCGAGGTGCTGGCGGCCGCAGGCCTCAAACCCGCCGCCGCGCACGTCGCCTTCGCGGGCATGGACCGGCCCCTCGGCCGTGCGGGCGTCCCCTTCATCCGCAGCCTGCCCCTCGAAAAGGCGCTTTCCACGACGCTCCTCGCCTGGGAGATGAACGGCGAGCCGCTGCCGCTGCGGCACGGCTACCCGCTGCGCGCGCTCGCCCTCGGCTGGACCGGGGCGAACTGCGTCAAGTGGCTCAAGCGCATCGTCGTCCTCGATCGGCCGTGGTCGGGGTTCTTCATGGACCGGGTCTACCGCGTGTTCCAGAAGGGCGAGGACCCCGCCTCCGGCGAGCCGGTGACCGCAATGCCACTCAAGGCGGTGATCCTCCGGCCCCGGCCCGGCGAGGCGCTCCCGGCGGGGAAGCCTTTTATCCTGCTGGGCGCCGCCTGGGCGGGCGAAGAGGAGCTCGAGGCGGTCGAGGTCTCCTGCGATGGAGGCGGGAGCTGGCGGGCGGCCGAGCTCCTGGGTCCCTTCACCCGCTACGCCTGGCGGCACTGGCAGCTTCCCTGGACCCCGGCGCAGCCGGGGCCGGCGCGGATTCTCGCGCGCGCCCGCGACACCAAAGGGCGCCTTCAGCCCCGGCACGCCTCCTGGAACGTCCTCGGCTACGGCAACAACGGGGTCGAGGAGCATGCGGTGTCGGTCACGGTCGCCTGATGCGGCCGGATTCCCGTTTGCTTTCCCGCGCCTCTGTGGTATTTTGACGCAATACGCCCGGCTCCGCCGGGAACTGCGGGATTTCGCACCCGAAATATGGAAGGGTCAAGACCGCCCGATGGAGTACCTCAGCATCGTCGTCGATTTCATCCTGCACATCGACCGCCACCTGCAGGAGCTTTGCGCGCTCTACGGGCTCTGGGTCTACGCGATCCTCTTCGTGATCGTCTTCTGCGAAACCGGGCTCGTCGTGACCCCCTTCCTCCCGGGCGATTCGCTCCTCTTCGCGGTCGGCTCCATGGCCGCGATCGGCGCCCTCGACCTGGGGGCGGCGATCGCCGTGTTGCTCTCCGCCGCCGTGATCGGGGACAGCGTGAACTATGCGATCGGCCACTACGTGGGGCCGAGGGTCTTTCACGAGGACCACGGCCGCTTCCTGAACAAGGAATACCTCCACCGCACAAACGCCTTCTACCGCAGGCACGGCGGCAAGACGATCGTGATCGCCCGCTTCCTGCCCATCATCCGCACCTTCGCCCCCTTCGTCGCCGGGATCGGGAGCATGGCCTACCCCCGCTTCTTTTTCTTCAACGTCTTCGGCGCGGCCCTCTGGGTGCTGCTCTTCGTCCCCGCGGGGTACTGGTTCGGGAACCTGCCCGTGATCCAGGAGCATTTCAGCCTGGTGATCGTGGCCCTGGTCCTCATTCCCGGGATCCCGGCGGCCGTCGAGTTCGTCCGCATGCAGCTTGCGCGTCGCAAGCCGAGGACCCACCCCGTCATCGAGGGCTGACCCGTTTGTTTGCAGCCAGGGAAGGCCGGCGAAGGCCCCGGGGAAACGACCCTGCGGGGTCCGCACGACGCCCGGGCGAAGCCGCCACCCCCTTGGGCGACCGCGACGGAAACGGGGGGGGAAAGGCCCTCCCGAGACGGATCCGGCCCTCAGGCTCCCCGCCGTACTCCCCGGGGGGGCTGGCTTTCCGGTTACGGAGGAATGCTCGATGCACCCGGCACGGTTGATGGATGGGGTTCCCCGGCGAGGTCTCGGCGTCGGTCGCTGGGTGGGGCGCCATCTTTCGCCGGAGAGAACCTTCGCCCTGAGCTTCGCCGGAATGATTCTCGGCGGTGCGGTGCTCCTTGATCTGCCGATTTCATCGCCCGCGGGCGCGATCGGGTGGGTCGACGCCCTGTTCACCGCGACGTCGGCCGTTTGCGTGACCGGCCTGTCCACGATCTCCGTAAGCGAGGACCTGAGCCGGGTCGGCCAGGGAATCCTGCTCGGCCTCGTCCAGGTCGGGGGCCTCGGCATCCTCACCTTCTCCGCCATGTTCTTCATCATCCTCGGCCGCGGGCTGGACACCAAGGAGCAGGATATCCTGCGGTCGGTCTTTCTCTATGCCCCGCGCCGTGATCTCGCCGATGTCCTGAAATTCATTTTCGTCTCGACCGCCCTGTGCGAGGGCGCCGGCACCCTTGTGCTCTGGGTCCGCTTCTGCCGCGAGGTCCCCTGGGACGAGGCCCTCTACCTTGCCGCATTCCATGCGATCTCCGCCTTCAACAACGCCGGGTTTTCGCTGTTCCGCGACAGCCTCGTCGGCTTTCAGGGGGATGCGGCGGTCAACGTCACGGTCATGGCGTTGATCGTGGCCGGCGGGATCGGCTTTCTCGCGTTAGACGAGCTCTACCGACGGGTCTTCGGCAACCACCGCAGGCTGTCGGTCCATACCCGAATCGTGCTGATCGCCTCCGCAGTTCTCATCGCCGCCGGAGCGGGGCTTTTTTTCCTTTTCGAGCGCGACCGGGCCCTGAGCGGCCTCCCCTGGCCGGACCGGCTATGGGTCTGCCTCTTCCAGTCGGTCACGGCGCGCACCGCGGGCTTCAACACCGTAGATATCGGGGCCCTCGCCAACGGGACCATCCTGCTGCTCGTGGCGCTCATGTTCATCGGGGCCTCCCCCGGCTCGACCGGCGGCGGCGTCAAGACCACCAGCGCCGGGTTGCTGTTCATGATTCTGTGGAGCCGGCTCAAGGGCTTTGAAGACGTCCATGCCTTCAACCGCACCATCCCGCGGGACATCCTGCAGCGGACGATCGCGCTTGTCCTGGCTTCGCTGATGTTCATCGGCTTCACGGTGTCGGTGCTGGTGCTCGCGGAGGAAAACGCAGGCAGCCTCGCCCAGAGCCGGCAACGCCTGGCCGAGTACATCTTCGAAGCGGTGTCGGCCTTCGGCACGGTCGGCCTCTCCATGAATCTGACGCCCACGCTGAACACGCCCCAGAAACTGGCCGTCATTCTCACCATGTTCGCCGGCCGGGTCGGCGTGTTGACTCTGGCCTTTTCGCTCGCCCGCAACTCCGTGCGCAGGCCTTTCCGCTACGCCGAAGAAGGGGTCATGGTGGGATAGGGGGATCCGCAATGAAGCGCGTGGTGGTCATCGGCCTGGGGATCTTCGGGTCGCAACTCGCCCGCAATCTCTACGAAGGCGGCATCGAGGTCATCGCGATCGACAAGAACCCTGACGTGGTGCAGAAGTTGAAGGACTACAGCACCAAGGCCGTGGTGGCGGATGCGAGCGACCGGGAGGTGCTCGAGAGCCTCGGCATCCAGCCGAAGGACATCGCGATCATCAGCTTCGGCGAGGACCTGGCCGCGAGCACGCTCCTCACGCTGCACCTCAAGGAATTGAAGGTGGAAACGATCATCGTCAAGGTGCCCAACGACGACCACAGGCGGATCCTGCTCAAGGTCGGGGCGAGCGAGGCCATCATCCCCGAGCGCGAGATGGCGCACAAGGTGGCCCGGGGCATCATCTCCCCCGACATCCTCGAGTTTCTCCCCATCTCCGAGGAATACACCATCGTCGAACTGGCTCCCCCGACCTCCTTCATCGGCAAAACCCTGGCCGAGCTCGACCTGCGCAGGAAATACAACCTGCAGGTCATCGCCACCCGGGATGTGCTGACCGAGAAAATCCAGCTCGTGCCGAAGGCCAGCGCGGTGATCAAGGACAGCGACATCCTCGTCATCATCGGCCGCGTGGAGGACATCGGCCGCCTCCGCTGACCACCGGACCCCGCGGCCAGGGGACTGCCCGCGGGCACCCGCCGGCGCTTCCTCGGCATGCCGCTTGCGCCGCGCAAACCCTGCGGCACAAGCCGTCTTGAGCCGCCGGGGCCCGCCTTGACACCGTTTCCCCGCGAGGATAGTCTCCGCCGCGCACGCCGCAGACTCGTTTTCCGCGGCGGGAGGAGGAGATGAAGATCGTGATCGTCGGCGCGGGGGAGGTCGGCTTCCACATCGCCCGGCAGCTTTCGCTCGAGGAAAAGGACGTCGTGCTCATCGACGAAAGCCCCGAGGCCATCCGGCGGGTGGAGGACCAGCTCGACGTCCAGACGATCCTGGGCTCCGGGAGCAACCCGGAGGTCCTGCGGGGGGCCGGCATCCGCGGCGCCGAGATTCTCCTCGCCGTGACCGACCGCGACGAAACCAACCTCGTCGCCTGCCTAACCGCCGATCTCCTCGCCCCGCACACGACCAAGATCGCGCGCATCCGCGACGAATCCTTCGACCAGTTCGCCGCGAACCTGCGGGAGCGGCCGCCGCACATTCAGACGATCATCAACCCCGAAACGGAGGTGGTCCAGACCATCCTGCAGCTCATGAGCGTCCCGGGAGCCGTGGACGTGGGCAGCTTCGCGGGCGGCCGGATCCAGCTCGTCGGGATCGCGATCGACGCGAAATCCCCGCTCGCCGGCAAGGCCCTTTCCGAGCTGCCCGCCCTCCCCGGCCCGGTGCGCCCCCTGATCGCCGCGCTGGTGCGCGAAAGCCGGCTGATCGTCCCGCGGGGCAAGGACCGGCTGCGCCCCGGCGACCTCGCCTACTTCATCAGCGAGCAGGAGCGGCTGTTCGACAACCTCGCCGCCTTCGGCAAGCGGGAGTCCCCGGTCCGCCGGGTGCTGATCGTCGGCGGCGGCCGGATCGGCCTGCGCCTGGCCGCCCGGCTCGAGGAAAAGGGGATCGCCGCCAAGGTGATCGAGAAAAGCGCCGACCGCTGCAGTCTGCTCGCCGAAAAGCTGGGCCACACCGTCGTCCTCTGCGGCGACGGCTCCGACCAGGATCTGCTCCAGGAAGAAAACGTCCGCGACATGGACGTCGTCGTCACCGTGACCCAGGACGAGGAGACGAACATCCTCACCGCGCTCCTGGCCACCCGGCTCGGGGCGCGCAAGGCGATCTGCAAGATCGACCGGTTCGGCTACTTCCCGCTGATGAAGGCGATCGGGATCGAGCAGGTCGTGAGCCCGCGGCTTTCGGCGATCAACTCCATCCTGCAGCACATCCGCAAGGGGAAGGTCCTCTCGGCCATGGCGATCCAGGGCGAGCAGGCCGAGGTGCTCGAGGCCGTGGCGCTCGAAACCTCGGACATCGTCGGCCGGCCGCTGCGGGAGATCGACTTCCCGAAAGGGGCGATGGTCGCGGCGGTCATCCGCGAGGGCCGGATCATCCTGCCCACGGGCGAAAGCGTGGTCGAGCCGGGGGACCGCGTGATCCTCTTCGCCCTGCGCGAGGCCGTCCCCCGCATCGAGCGGCTGCTCGCGGTCAAGCTGGAGTACTTCTGATGCGCTGGGGGTACGTCCTCAACGTGACGAGCCTGCTCGTGCTCGTCATCGGCGCCACCCTCCTCGTCCCGCTGCTGCTCGCCCTCCTCTGGGGCGAGGCGGCCTGGCGGCCGCTTGGGCTCTCCGCCGCGGCCACCCTCGGCTGCGGCCTCGGCCTGCACCTGCTGCTTCGCCGGCGGACGGCCGAGGTGCTCACCGCGCGCGAGGGGATGGCGATCGTCTCCTGCGGCTGGATCGCGGCGGGGGTCTTCGGCGCGCTGCCCTTCCGCCTCGGCCTGGGGCTCTCCTGGGTCGACGCCCTCTTCGAGTCCGTCTCCGGCTTCACGACCACCGGCTCGACCATCCTCGCCGACATCGAAGTCCTGCCGCGAAGCATCCTCCTCTGGCGCAGCTTCATCCAGTGGCTGGGGGGCATGGGGATCATCGTGCTTTCGATCGCCATCCTCCCCTTCCTCAAGGTGGGGGGCATGCAGCTCTACAAGGCCGAGGCCCCGACCCCCGTCCCGGACCGGCTGCGGCCCCACATGCGCGACACGGCGAAGGTCCTCTGGAAGGTCTACGTGCTCTTCACCCTCGCGGAGGCGGCGCTCCTCACCGCGGGCGGGATGGGGCTCTTCGACGCGGTCAGCCATGCGCTCACCACGCTGCCCACCGGCGGCTTTTCGCCGTGGAACGCCTCCATCCAGCACTTCGACAGCCTCTACGTCGATCTCGTGATCCTCGCCTTCATGGTGCTCGCCGGGATCAACTTCACCCTCCACTACCGCCTCCTGACCGGCGACGGCCTCGCCTTCTGGCGCGACTCCGAGTGCCGGTTCTATCTCCTGCTCGCGGCCGGGCTGGTCGCGGCGGTCTCCGCGTCGCTCCACGGCGCCGTCTACGAAGGCTGGGGGGAGGCGTTGCGCTACGGGGCCTTCCAGGTGGTCTCGATCCTCACCACCACGGGGTACGCGACGGCCGACTACGACCGCTGGCCCGACGCCGCCCGCCTGCTCTTGTTCGGCAGCATGTTCATCGGCGCCTGCGCCGGCTCGACGGGCGGCGGCATGAAATGCCTGCGCGTGATCGTCGCCCTCAAGCACTGCTACCGCGAACTCTACCTCCTGATCCACCCCCACGCCGTGAGCCGCCTGAAGCTGGGCGGCCGCGTGGTGACGGAGGACATCGCCCACAGCATCCTCGCCTTCATCGCCCTCTACGTCCTGCTCTTCGCCGCGGGCGCCCTCTTCCTCGCCTTCACCGGGCTCGACCTCGTGACCGCCGCCGGGGCGGCCGCGACCGCGCTGGGCAACACCGGCCCCGGCTTCGGCGCGGTCGGCCCCTCCCAGACCTTCGCCCCGCTCTCCGAGCCGGCCAAGGGGATCCTGACCGTTCTCATGCTCCTCGGGCGGCTGGAGATCTATACCCTCCTCATCCTCGTCGTCCCCGAGTTCTACCGCAAGTAGGCCCCGGCCCCCGGTGCCGGCATCCCCCCCTCCCCTTGCGGGAGCGGGCCTTTTCGCCCGCGCTTAAGAAAACGCACCGAAGGGCCGATAAGCCCCGCAAGCCCCCCGCCCCAGGGTCGGGGGGAAGGGGAACCCATCGGATGGTGGAAAGGAGAGCGGCGTTCATGCATCGGATCAGCCTGGGGAAAAAACTGGTCATCGGGGGACTCGTGCTTCTCGCCCTGCCCCTGCTCGGGGTGGGCGCCTTCAGCGTCTTCTGGTCTTCGAGCGCCATGGAGCGCCTGGCGCGGGAGAGCCTCGAGGACATCCGCGCGGTCGTCACCGAGCAGGTGACCCAGCAGGTGCGCGAACAGACCGATCTGCTCAAGAACGCCGCCCTGCGGGACGCGACCCTCGTGGACATGCTCAAGTCGATCGCCGACAGCGGCATCTACGATCTCGCCGACTTCAAATTGAACATGAACACGACCGTGTTCCACGACCCCCAGGCCTACGCCTTCTTTTACGTGACCGACGACCGGGGGACGGTGGTGGGCGACACGGTGAAGGGCGAATTCAAGGGCAAAAGCATCGCCCAGGACGAGGTGTACCGCCGCGCCCGGGGCTCCCGGGAGCCGGTCATCGGCGAGGTCCGCCGGGCGGCCGACGGCTCCGGCGTGCTCACGATCGCCACCGCCCTCGTCCACCAGGACCGGACGATGGGGGTCGCGGGCCTCGGCTGGCGGCTCGCCGCCCTGAACGAGAAGGCCGCGCGCATCCAGGTCGGCGAAAAGGGCTTCGTCTGCCTCACCGACGCGGGCGGCCGTTTTCTCGCCCACCCCGACCCGGCGCGCGTGATGAAGCAGACCCTGCAGGACGTTCCGGGGATGCAGCGCCTCGCCGAGGCGCTCTCCGGCTCGGCCGAGGGGTCCCTGGCGCTCGCCCTCGAGGAGGGCGACTACCTGGTGAGCTACGGGCCGGTCGCCTTCGCCGGCTGGTCGCTGGCGGTTCTGCAGCCGATGTCCGAAATCCTCGCCCCGGCCCGGCAGCTCCGCAACATCCTCGCCGCCGTCGTGCTTGGGGCGGCGACGCTCGTGGCCGTGCTCATCGCCTGGATCGTCCGCCGCGAGATCCAGCGGCCGATCCAGGGGGTCGTGACCCGCCTTGGCCAGGGGGCCGCCGAGGTGAGCGCCGCCGCGGCCCAGGTGTCGAAGGCGAGCGAGAGCCTCGCCCAGCAAGCCGCCGCCCAGGCCTCCTCGCTCGAGGAGACGACCTCCTCGCTCGAGGAGATGTCCTCCATGACCAAGCAGAACGCCGATCACGCGCGGCAGGCCGACCGGCTGATGCAGGAGGCGAACCAGGCCGTGGAAAAGGCGGGCGCCTCCATGGAGCGCCTCAACCGCGCCATGGGGGAGATCTCCCGCTCGAGCGAGGAAACCTCGCGCATCATCAAGACGATCGACGAAATCGCCTTCCAGACCAACCTCCTCGCCCTGAACGCGGCGGTGGAGGCGGCCCGCGCGGGCCAGGCGGGGGCGGGCTTCGCCGTGGTCGCCGACGAGGTGCGGGCCCTCGCCCTGCGCGCGGCCGAGGCGGCGCGGAACACCGCCGGCCTGATCGAGGGCACCGTGGCGACGATCCGGCAGGGGACCTCCGAGGTGGGTCAGACGAGCGGCGAGTTCGCCGAGGTCGCCGCACGCACGCGCAAGGTGGGGGAACTGCTGCGCGAAATCGCCGTCGCCTCGGAAGAGCAGGCCCAGGGCATCGAGCAGATCAACCGCGCCGCCGCCGAGATGGACCGCGGTGTGCAGCAGAACGCGGCGGGTGCCGAGGAGTCCGCAGGGGCCGCGGCCGAGATGAGCCGCCAGGCCGAGACCGTGAACGCCATCGTCCGGGAGCTGGCCGCGATGGTCGGGACGGCCGCTGCGGACGAGAAGGCGCCGCCCAGCGGCGTGCGCCGACGCGCGGCGGGCAAGGAGTCCGCCCCGCTCAGCGAAAGCGCCGCGGGCTGAAGGGCCGCGGGTCGATGTGGGGTCTCCGCCCCGTCACCAGCTCGGCGAGCAGCCGGCCGGTCGCGGGGGCCGCGGTGAGTCCGAGCATGCCGTGGCCGGAGGCAACCCAGAGGTTGGAGCCGCCGGGGGCCCGGCCGATCAGGGGCAGGTCGTCGGGGCTCATGGGCCGCAGGCCGGCCCAGGGTTCGCACGGTGCGGCGGCGGGCGGCTTAAGAAGCCCCACCGCCGCGGCGTGCGCCAGGGCCTCGAGGCGGTCCGGGTCGAGGGAGAGGTCGAAGCCCGCGAACTCCATCGTCCCGCCCAGGCGCACCCCGTCCGCGAAGGGGGTCACGACGACGCGCCGCTCGTAGAAGTAGCAGGGCACGGCCGGGGGCCGCCCGGAGAGGGGATGGGTCCGGCTGTAGCCCTTGCCCGGCTGGATCGGAAGCCGGATCCCCGCCTTGCGGGCCAGTGGCGCGGTCCAGGCCCCGGCGGCGAGGACCACCTGATCGGCCGCGAATTCGCCCGCATCCGCCAGGACCGCCGCGATGCGGTCCCCCTCCCGGCGGAAGCCGAAGGCCGTTGCGCCTTCGCGCAGTTCGACCCCGGCCCGCAGCGCCGCCTGTTTCCAGGAGTCCATCAGCCGCTCGGGCCGCAGGTGGCGGTCGGCTCGATGCCAGAAGCCCCCGGCCGCCCCGGGCCGCAGCGCGGGCTCGATCTCCGCAAGCCGCGCGGCGGGCACCTCCTCGGCGGCGCACCCCCAGGGCGCAAGAAGGCGGTTGGTTTCCCGGTAGGCGCGGAGGCCCTCCTCGCCTTCGAAGACGAGGAGCACCCCGGCCGGCGGCTCGGCGGCAAAGAGTTCCCCGCGGGCGAAGGCCTCGGTGTAGAGGGCGACCGCGCTGGAGAGCAGCCGGGCCCGGGCGCGCATCGCGGGCGCCAGCCGCGCGGGGCGGCAATGGCGGGCGAAGCGGACAAACCAGGCCAGGCGCGCGGGGTCGAGGCTCGGCCGCACGACGAGCGGCGAGCCCCCGGCGAGCAGCAGCCGCAGCCCGTGTGCGATCGCACCCGGGTGGCACAGGGGCACGAGATCGCTCCCGTAGAGGAGGCCGCAGTTGCCGCGCGAGGCCCCGCCGCCGACGGTGTCCCGTTCGAGCAGCGTGACGCGGCAGCCCGCCCGCTGCAAAAAGACGGCGCAGGCGATCCCGATCACCCCGCCGCCGACCACGAGCACCCGCTCCGCCATCACCGCCTCCTTGGCTTTCCTTCGCTTCGCCCCCGCCGCGGTTGACTTGCCGGCGGGATTCTGCGATAGCTCGCGCGGCCTGTGCCGCGGCCCCCCGAGGCCCCGCCGGGGCCGGGAGACGCCCCCACGATGGAACCCGAGACCCTGCTCACCGGGCTGTTCATCTTCCTCGCCCGCATCTGCGATGTGTCCCTCGGCACCGTGCGCACGATCATCACCGTCCAGGGCCGCAGCGTCGCCGCCTTTTTCCTGGCGATCTTCGAAATCCTGATCTGGATCGCGGTCGTCAGCACGGTCGTGCAGCAGGTGCGCGACCAGCCCGTTCTCGCCCTCTTCTACGCCTTCGGCTTCGCCACCGGCAACCTCCTGGGCATCGCTCTCGAGCGCCGCATCGCCCTCGGCCACATCGTGCTCCGCGTCTTCACGCGGCGCGCCGGCGCGGAGATCGCCCGCCGGCTGCGGGCCGAGGGGCAGCCGGTCACCCTCTTCCGCGGGGAAGGCATGCAGGGGCCGATCGACGAGCTCTACATCGCCTGCCGCCGGCGGGACCTGCCGCGCTGGCTCGAGGCGATCTCGCGGGAGGACCCCGAGGCCTTCTGGGTGACCGACATGCCGCGCGACATCTGCCGCTTCCCGCGCCCCGGCCCTGCGGAGCGGGGCGGCTGGCGCGAGGTGTTCAGGCGGAAGTAGGCGTTGCGGGATCGGGCGGAAGGGGCTCGCGGCGGGGCAGCCCGGCGCGCATCGCCGCGATCAGGCGCTGCTTTCGCTGCCACATCTTCTCCGAAAGCGAGACGTGGTAGATGTGGGGGTTCATGAGCCGCTTGACGCCGGGGTCGAGCCGCTCGACGTCCGCCCGGCGCCTGGCCCGCATCTGCTCGATCTCGGCAGGCGCAAGCAGGCGCCGGCCCTCGCAGAGCACCTCATCGAGCAGCGCCTCGACCGCCTGGAGATCGCCCCGACGCAGTCGGCGGTGCAGGCTCGCCTCGTTCGGGTGCCGCAGCACGATCTCCTGCTGGGCGGAGGGCTCCTCCTCGCGCGCGGCCACGAGATCGGCGGTCGCCTTGCCCCGCCGGTCGTAGAGGCGCCAGACGCGCTTGTCCCCGGGGATGGGCATCTTCGAGGGCGACTCGGAGAGCTTCATCGCCGGGACCCATTTCCCCTCCCGCCGCAGCGCGACCAGCTTGTAGACGCCGCTCAGCGCGGCATCCCCCGCGGAGGTGACCAGGCGCGTTCCCACGCCGTAGGCGAGGCGGCCGATGATGCGGTCGGCATCCACCCCGTTGCGGCCGGCCTCCTCGGCGATCTGGGTCAAGATCTGCCAGATGCTCAGCTCGTCGAGCTCGTTGGAAAGGAAAATCGTCGCGTCGGGAAAGCCGGCCGCATCGAGCATCTTGGCCGCCTGCAGGCTCAGGTGGGCGAGATCCCCGGAGTCGAGACGGATCCCGACCGGACGGTGGCCGCGGCGCCGCAGCTCCTCGAAGACCCGGATGGCGTTGGGGATCCCCGACCCCAGGGTGTCGATCGTGTCGACCAGCAGCACGCAGTCGTCGGGGTAGGTTTCGGCGAAGGCGCGGAAGGCGTCGAGCTCGCTCATCCCGAGGGCGAGGAAGGCCTGGACCATGCTGTGGGCGTGGGTGCCCTTGGGGGGGAGGCCCAGGACGTGGGAAATCCCCACGTTGGAGCTGAAGTCCGCCCCGCCGATCAGGGCGGCCCGCGCGCCGGCCGTCACCCCCTTGCCGTGGCCGCGGCGGGCCCCGAACTCGATCACGAGCTGGCCGCGCCCGCTCTCGCGGATGCGGGCCGCCTTGGTGGCGATCAGCGTCTGGTAGTTCAACTGGTTGAGCAGCGCGGTCTCCAGGATCTGGGCCACGGCCAGCGGCCCGGTGACCACGACGAGGGGCACGTGGGGGTGCACGACGCGGCCCTCGGCGACCCCCCGCATGGAGAGCGCCTCGAAGGAGCCGTGCCGTCCCAGCCAGGCGAGAAAGTCGGCGCCGAAGAGCGGGGTCCCCGCCCGGCCGGTCTGGGAACGCAGGCAGTCGAGCTCGGCCGGCCCGAAGCGCGACTCCGCCATCCAGTCGAGCAGCCAGTCCAGGCCGGCGAAGACGCAGAAGCCCGCCTTGTGGGCGCCGTAGTCGGGGTAGCTCCGGAAAAAATAATCGAACTGGGCGGGGGTCTCCTGCAGGCCCAGGCGGAAGTACATCTGAGCCATGGTGAGCTGGTACTCGTCGGTGAAGAGGATCCCTTCGGCCAATTGCTGCTGTTCGCGGTTCATGGATGTGGACGCCCCCCCGGGAAGGCCGCGCCCGCCGCTACTCGGAAATGAGCTTGGTGCGGTTCTGGATGTAGCCGTTGCGGATGGCGATGTACGGGTCGAGCGCGGCGCGCTGGATGGCCTCGTAGTCGCCGATGCGGAAGCTCGTGTCGTTCACCGCCTCGATGCCCCGCAGCCCGAAGGAGAGTGTCGGGTCGTTCATGAAGAAGAGGGGATCCAGGACGAGATCGGGCACTCTCCCCAGCAGATCGCGCAGGGTGGAAGGCCCGAAGAAGGGCAGCATGAGGTAGGCGCTCTCCTGCCAGCCCCAGACGGCGAGCGTCTGGCCCATGTCCTCGGGGCTTTGCCGCAGGCCGGGGAAGGCCGCGGTGGCGACCTCGGCGATCCCCAGGAAGCCGACCGTGGTGTTGAGAAAGAAGGAGGCGAACTCGTTAGCCGCCTTGTCCCACTTGGCCTGGAGCAGGCTGTTCGCGAAGCGTACCGGGAAGCGGAGGTTCCGGAGCACGTTGCGGAAGGCGGTGCGCAGCTCCACGGGAACGAGGGCCTTTTCGAGGCGCGCGGCCGGCTCGAGGACGTAGAGCACGAGAAAGTCGTTTAGGACGTACATGTCGCGGTTGAAGGGGTGCTCGAGGGGGTCGGCGACGGTGACCGCCCCGGTATCCTCCTCGTCCTCTTCCTCGGCCGCAGCGGCGGCCGGGGCGGCCAACCCCGCGGGGGGGGAAGAAAGGAAGGCGAGCGCGAGCATCAAGAAGGCGGCGAGAAGCCGCGCGGCCGCCGCAGTCCCCCGTTCTTCCCTCTCCACCGCCTTCATTTCCCCCTCTCGATGCGGATCGCGATGGGCTCCGTCAGCCAGAGCGCAAGGGACTGCCCCTTGCGCAGGGTCTCGAGCCTTTTGATGCCGGCGAACACGGGCACGACGCGCAGCCCGCCGTCCGCGCCGCGGACGGTCAGCAGGCGCCCTTTCAGGTCCACGGCTTCGAGGACGGCATCCAGGCGGAAGGTCTCGGCGATATAGACCCCGCCGTTTCCCTTCGGGGCGACCGAAAGGAGCCGGCCGACGGGCGGCGCGTTCGTGCGGGAAGGCCCGGTCTGGACGGCCACGGCCACGGATTCCAGGAAGCCGACCGCGACCGTGTCGCCCTTGCGGACCTGGTCGAACCGCTTGACCCCGGGGGCGACCTTGAGCCTCAGGGGCCGGTTGCGGGGGCCCTGCAGGGTGAGCCAGCGCCGCGCCGGGTCGACGGCCTCGACGCGGCCCTTCATGTCGAGCACTTCGGCCACCACGACCCCGGGCCGCACGGCCTCGGGCTCCCCCCCCTCCCCGCCGCCGGCGCGGAGGGTCCCGGGGATCCCCAGGACCAGGAGCAGGAGAAGCGCGGCGGCCGCCGGTGCCATGGTGTCTCGCCCCCCGGCACCCCCGGGGGCTTCCGCCGGTCCCCGGGGGGGGTTCAAAACGCCGCAAGGGCCTTCGATTGCTCTCCGGCCCTTGCGGAAGGGATGGCGGGGACGACGAGGCTCGAACTCGCGACCTCCGACGTGACAGGCCGGCGCTCTAACCAAACTGAGCTACGCCCCCGCGATGTGTTGTGCCGTGGATGTTTTCTTCCGCCCCCCCCTCGTACCGGCGGGGTAGGCGGAACAGGGATCGAACCTGTGACCTTCGGCTTGTAAGGCCGACGCTCTCCCGGCTGAGCTATCCGCCCCAACCCTCGCAATAAAGTTTGAAGTTACCAGGAGCCCCGGTTCCTGTCAAGAAGGAAGAAAGGCCTCGTTCGCGCCGCCTCCCCCGCCGCGGGGCGTTCCGCCTCAATTGAGGGACCGCCCCGGCGCCTCCCCCCCCGGGCGCTCCCCGCCGGGGGCGAGCGGCAGGTCGTCCTTCTTGAAGAGGTTTTCGCCGGGGGCCGTGATCAGCGCGTGGCTCAAGACCTCGTCCATGTGGTCGACCGGCCGGATTTCGATCTGCGAGAGGATGCTCTTGGGAACGTCCTTCAGGTCCTTTTCGTTCTCGCGCGGGATGATCACCGTCTTCACCCCGCTGCGGTGGGCGGCGATCAGTTTTTCCTTGAGCCCGCCGATGGGCAACACCCGGCCCCGCAGGGTGATCTCGCCGGTCATCGCCAGGTCGCGCCGCACCGGCCGCCGGGTGAGGGCCGACACGAGCGAGGTGCACATCGAGATGCCGGCCGAGGGGCCGTCCTTGGGGATCGCCCCTTCGGGGATGTGGATGTGGATGTCGTACCTGCGGTGGAATTTCTCGTCGATCATCAGGTGCGCGGCCCGCGACCGCACGTAGCTCAAGGCCGCCCGCGCCGACTCCTGCATCACGTCGCCGAGCTTGCCGGTGACGATGAGCTGGCCGCGGCCCGGCATGAGCAGCGTTTCGATGAACAGCAGCTCCCCGCCGACCTGGGTCCAGGCCAGCCCCGTGACCATCCCCACCTGGTCCTGCGCCTCGACCTCCTCCAGCCGGTGGCGGAAGGGGCCGAGGTAGCGCGGGATCGCCTTCTGGGTGACGGCGAACTCGGTCTTCGCGCCGTCTTGCACGGCCGCCCGGGCGAGCTTGCGGCACACCGAGGCGATCTCGCGCTCGAGGTTGCGCACCCCCGCCTCGCGCGTGTAGCGCCGGATGATCGTGAGGATCGCGCTCTTGGAAAAGCTCACCCGTCGGCCCTCGAGCCCGTTGGTCTTCACCTGCTTGGGCACCAGGAACTGCCGGGCGATGTGAAACTTTTCGACCTCCGTGTAGCCCGGCAGGCGGATGATCTCCATGCGGTCCTGGAGCGGCAAGGGGATGTCGGGCAGCGTGTTCGCCGTGGTGATGAAGAGGATGTCCGAGAGATCGTAGTCGAGATCCAGATAGTGGTCGTTGAAGGCCGAGTTCTGCTCCGGGTCGAGGACCTCGAGCAACGCCGCCGAGGGGTCCCCCCGGAAATCCATGCTCATCTTGTCGACCTCGTCCAGGCAGAAGACGGGGTTGCTGACCCCGACTTTCTTGAGCGACTGGATGATCTTTCCCGGAAGGGCCCCGATGTAGGTGCGGCGGTGGCCGCGGATCTCGGCCTCGTCGCGCACGCCGCCGAGGGAGAGCCGCACGTATTTCCGCCCCGTCGCCCGCGCGATCGACTTGGCCAGCGAGGTCTTCCCCACCCCGGGGGGGCCGACGAAGCAGAGGATGGGGCCCCGGATCTTTTTCACCAGGGCCTGCACGGCGAGGTATTCGAGGATGCGCTCCTTGGGCTTCTCCAGCCCGTAGTGGTCCTCCTCGAGGATCCGCTCCGCGCGGGCGAGATCGGTCTCGAGCTCGGTCTTCTCCTCCCAGGGCAGGCTCAGGATCCAGTCGATGTAGTTGCGGACGACGGTCGCCTCGGCCGACATCGGGGTCATCATCTTGAGCTTCTTGAGCTCGTGCTCGACGCGCTCGACGGCCTCGGCGGGCATCTTCTTCGACTTCAGGGTCTCCTCGATCTCGCGGATCTCGTCGCTGAAGTCGTCCTCGGCGCCCATCTCCTTCTTGATGGCCCGCATCTGCTCGTTCAGGTAGTACTGGCGCTGGGTCTTCTCCATCTGCTCCTTGATGCGGTTCTTGATGCGCTGATCCATCCGGAAGACCTCGGTCTCCATCTTGATCAGGCTGAGGAGCAGGGACATCCGCTCGGAGAGGTTCACGGTGTCGAGCAGCCGCTGCTTGTCTTCGAGTTTGAAGGAGAAGTGCGATGCGGCCGTGTCCGCGAGCTGCGAGGGGTCCTGGATCGCGGCGAGGCTGGCGAGCATCTCTTTGGAGATGTTGCGGTTGACGCCGGCGTACTCCTCGAAGGCCTCGAGGATCGAGCGCATCAGGGCCGTCGCCTCCGCGGCCGGGATCTCCGGCTCCTGCAGGCGCTCGATCTCGACGCGGAAGAACTTCTCCTCGGGCAGAAAGCGGCGGATGCGGGCGCGCGCCTTGCCCTCGACGAGCGCCTTGACGGTGCCGTCGGGCAGCCGCAACAGCTGCAGGACCTTGCCGATCGTCCCCACCTCGCTGATGTCGTGCTCGGAGGGGTTGTCGATGCCGGCCTTCTTCTGGGTGGCGAGAAAGACGGACTTGTCCCGGTTCATGGCCTCGGCCAGCGCCTGCACCGACTTGGCGCGGCCGACGAAGAGGGGGGCCACCATGTAGGGGAAGACCACGATGTCCCGCAGCGGAAGCAGCGGGAGGATGAGCACGGGCGACTCGGGGCCGCCCTCCGGGGATTTGCGCAGCACGTTCACCATCCGGTCACTTGCGGAAACGTCCCCGCCCGCGGGCGGAGGCCCGCGGGCGGGGACCGGGGGAGATGCGGGTTCAGGCCTGTTTCTTCGTCTGCTCGAAGAGCAGGATCGGGTCCTCGCGGTTCAGGACGACGTCCTCGCTGATGACGCACTCCTTGACGTTCTGCAGCGAGGGCAGCTCGTACATGATGTCGAGCATGCAGGACTCCAGGATCGCCCGCAGCCCGCGGGCCCCGGACTTGCGCTTGATCGCCTCGCGGGCGATCGCCGAGAGCGCGCTGTCGGTGAACCGCAGGTTCACGCCCTCCATCTCGAAGAGCTTCTGGTACTGCCGCACGAGCGCGTTCTTGGGCTCGCGCAGGATGCGGATCAGGCTCTCCTCGTTCAGCTCATGGAGCGTGGCGATCACCGGCAGGCGCCCGAGAAACTCGGGGATCATGCCGTACTTGATGAGGTCCTCCGGCTGGACCATCTTGAGCGTCTCGCTCACCGAGCGGTCCTTCTCCTGCAGGATCTTCGCCCCGAAGCCCATCACCTTGGGGCCGAGGCGGCGCTGGATGATCTTCTCCAGGCCGGTGAAGGTCCCCCCGCAGACGAACAGAATGTTGGTCGTGTCCACCTTGATGAAGTCCTGCTGGGGGTGCTTGCGGCCGCCCTTGGGCGGGACACTGGCCAGCGTCCCCTCGAGGATCTTGAGGAGGGCCTGCTGCACGCCCTCGCCGGAGACGTCGCGCGTGATCGAGGGGTTGTCCGCCTTGCTGGCGATCTTGTCGATCTCGTCGATGTAGACGATCCCCCGCTTGGCGCGCTCGACGTCGTAGTCCGCGTTCTGCAACAGCGAGAGGATGATGTTTTCGACGTCCTCGCCCACGTAGCCCGCCTCGGTGAGGCTGGTCGCGTCGGCGATCGTGAAGGGCACGTTCAGGAAGCGGGCGAGCGTCTGGGCGAGCAGGGTCTTGCCGCAGCCGGTGGGCCCGATGAGCAGGATGTTGCTCTTTTGGACCTCGACATCGCCCGCGTTGAAGGCGCTCTCCAGCCGCTTGTAGTGGTTGTAGACGGCGACCGAGAGGATCTTCTTCGCCTGCTCCTGCTCGATCACGTAACCGTCCAGCCGTTCCTTGATCTCCTTGGGGGTGAGGATGTGGGCCGCGTCCTTGTGGTCCTTCTCCGTCTCCTCCTCGATGATCTCGCTGCAGAGCTGGATGCACTCGTCGCAGATGTAAACCGCCGGGCCCGCGATCAGCTTGCGGACCTCGGACTGGTTCTTGCCGCAAAACGAGCAGAAGAGGTTGTCGCCCTCGTCTTTCTTCTTGGCCATTCTAGTTCTTCTCCGGGTTGTCCAGCCGCTCGAGATCCTCGCGGTTGGCGATGACATGGTCGATGATGCCGTAGTCGCGGGCCTCCTCGGCGCTCATGAAGTAGTCGCGGTCGGTGTCCCGCTGGATCTGCTCCAGGGTCTTGCCCGTGTGGCGCACGAGGATCTGGTTCAGGGTGTCCTTCATGCGCAGGATCTCCCGGGCCTGGATCTCGATGTCGGAGGCCTGCCCCTGGAAGCCGCCCATCGGCTGGTGGATCAGGATCCGCGCGTTGGGCAGGGAGTAGCGCTTGCCCTTGGTCCCGGCCGTCAGCAGCAGCGCCCCCATGCTCGCCGCCTGCCCGATGCAGACGGTGGCGATGTCGGGCTTGATGTACTGCATCGTGTCGTAGACGGCCAGGCCCGCCGTCACCAGGCCGCCGGGGGAGTTGATGTAGAAGTTGATGTCCTTGTCGGGGTCCTCCGACTCGAGAAACAGGAGCTGCGCGATCAGGAGGTTGGCGATCTCGTCGTTCATCGCCGACCCGAGGAAAATGATGCGGTCCTTGAGCAGGCGCGAGTAGATGTCGTAGGCCCGCTCGCCGCGGCTGCTCTGTTCGATCACCATGGGAATCAGGGGCACGGTGCGTTTCTCTCCTTCCTTGCCAGGCAATGTGGGGGGCGCGGTCAGGCCGCGCTCGGCCCGCCGGCGGCCTCCTCGGCGGGGGGGTCCACGTCCTCGATCTCACCGCTTTGGATGATCCGCTCGGCGGCCTCTTTCTCGAGCAGCGCGTGGCGCAGGGCCTCGAGCTTCTCGGGGTTCTCCCGGTAGTAGGTCTGGACGACGGAAACCGGCTGCTGCAGGCGGCCGGCGATCTCCTGCATCGCCTCTTCGAGCTTCCCGGGCGGCAGCTCGAGCTTCTCTTGTTCGATGATCCGGCCGAGCAGGAGGTGCCTCTTGACCTGCCGCACCGCCGTCTCGCGGTAGGTGGCGGCGATCGTCTCCCGGCTCAGGCCCGCCTCTTCGAGGGTCGTGTTGCGGGCCTGGAAGGAGCGCTCAGCCTCCTCGAGGATCCCCTCGAGCTCGGCCTCCACGAGCGCCTCCGGGACCTCGAAGGGGACCCGGTCGAGGAGCTGGCGGAAGGCCTGCTCTTGGAGCTCCTGTTCGATCCGTTTGCGGTAGCCTTCCTCGAGTTGGGCGACGATCTTGGCGCGCAGCTCATCGAGCGTCGTGTAGGGGCCGACGCGGCGGGCGAGCTCGTCGTCGATCGGCGGCAGGATCTCGCTGCGGATCTCCCGCAGGGTGACGCGGAAGGTGATTTCCCGGCCGGCGAGTTGCCGGTTTTCGTAATCGGCCGGGAAGGCGACCGGGAATTCGCGGCTCTCCCCGGCCTGCATCCCCGTCAACCCCGCCTCGAAGGCGGGCAGCACGCGCCCTCCGCCCAGCTTCAGGGTGAAATTCTCGTTCCGCGGCGCATCCGGGCAAGGGCGGCCGTCCTGGAACCCCTCGAAGTCGATCCGCAGCACGTCGCCCTCGGCCGCCGGCCGCGGCGCGGAAAGCGGCTCGAGCCGCGCGAGCCGCTTCTGCAAGCCCCGCAGGTGGGCCTCCACCTCCGCCTCGCTCACCCGGTAGCGGGGCCGTTTGAGCCGGAGCCCCCGGAAGGGCACCTCGCCGATGGGTGGGGCCACCTCCACGGTCGCCGCGTAGACGAGCGGCGCCCCGGGGTCGAGCGCGGGCGCATCGAAGCGGGGGCGGCCGACGACCCGCAGGTCCCGCTCGCGCACCGCGTCGATGAAGGAGCGCTCCAGCAAGCGCGCCGTCACGTCTTCGTGGATCTCCTTCTTGAACATCCGCTCCAGGACCGAGCGGGGGGTCTTGCCGGGCCGGAAACCCTTGACCCGCGCCGTGCGCCGCACCTCGTCGTAGGCGCGATCGATTTCCCGCACGACCTCCTCGCGCGGGATCTCGACGCGCAGCGTCTTCTTGACCGTGCTGATGTCTTCTACCGTGACCTGCATGTCCTCCATCCGTCTCGCGGCCGGCCGGGCCGGCCTCCCGCCCGGCCCGCGGGGGGGCGGGCGGGGCGCATGCCTCCCTCTGGTGCGAGAGGGGAGATTTGAACTCCCATTCTGTCGCCAGAGCTGGATCCTAAGTCCAGTGCGTCTACCAGTTCCGCCACTCTCGCAGATCCGGGGGCATACGGCTCCGGGGCCTGAAGAATATAAGGATCCCCTCCCGCCGTCAAAATCCCCTAACGCGTCGATAACACAGCGAGAATCAAAAATATTTGGTTTCTTTTCAGAAGTATAGAGGCAAAGACGGGCTGTGTCAACCGCCTCGCCGCCGCCGCTTCTCGTCCGGCTTGCCTGTCGCCGAAAGGCCGTGATAGAGAGAATTCCGCACGGGGCGTAGCGCAGCCTGGTAGCGCACCTGCTTTGGGAGCAGGGAGTCGGGAGTTCAAATCTCCCCGCCCCGACCAACCCGGGATCCTCCCCGGCCGCGCCCGGGGCACCGGGCGGTCGAGGAGCCGCGGTCCTGAACCGACCCTTTCCGCCGAAGACGCTCCCGCCGCGGGAGATCCGCCGCAGCTTCCGGCTCGTGGGGCAGGCCTTGCTGCAGGCCGGGCTGAACCACACCCACAGCGGCAATCTCTCCGCGCTCGACCCCGCGGACCCCTCGCGCTTCTGGGTTACGGCCTCGGGCGCCCCCCTCGGCCGCCTGGGCCCCGCGGACCTGGTGCGCGTGCGCCTTGCGGATCTCGGGGTCGAGGCCGGGGGACGCCCGTCCTCGGAAACCCCGACCCACCGCGCCGTCCTCGGCCTAACCGGCGCCCGCTCCTGCGCCCATGCGCATTGCCTCGCGGGAACGCTTCTCGGCTACGAGGACCCCGCAAGGCCCCTTTTCCTCCGGCCCGCCGGCCGCGGGGGGGAGGACCTCCCCGCCGCCCGGCGCTTCGATCCGCCGGACTTCTGGGGCCGGCGGCTTCTGGGGCCGGTGCCGGTCGTCTCTCTGAAGGAGGGCTTCTGTTCCTCGGAGGAGATGGTGGCCGTGCTTTCCCGCGCCCTGGGCGAAAGCCCCCTCGTGCTCGTCGCCGGCCACGGCCCGTTTTGCCGGGGGGAGAGCCTCGCGGCCTGCCTGCGCCTGCTTTGCGTCTTCGAGCAGAGCGCCCGGACGGCCCTGCTTCTGGCGCGCGCCGGGCGGCCCGCGACGCCTTGCATACCCGGGGGGCTCGCCGGGGGGCTTGCGGCCGAAGGGTGCCTTCCCCGGCCCGAGCCGCCAGCGCCTGCGGCCGGGCGGTTTGCGGCCTGGGCCGAGGCCCTCTTCCTCCTCGGCCTGAGCGCCTTCGGCACCGGCTCCGCCTCCGTGCGGGGACTCAAGGGGGAGATGTCGTTTCTCCCGGCGGCCGCCGCCCCCCGGGGCTGGGGGCTCCCGCTGCTCCGCCTCCGGCTCGACGAGGAGCCGGCCGGGCTGGATGTGGCCCTGCACCGCACGGTCCACACCCGGACCCCCTATCGCGCCTGCATCCTCGCGCCGGCCCCGCACGCGATCGCGGCGGCCGCGGGGGCCGCCGGGAGCGAGATCCTCCCCGTCGACGACGAGGCCCGCCACGCCGGGGTCCGGCTGCCGGTCGTCGCCGCGGAGGCGCTGTCCGCCGCGCCGGAGGCGTCCCCGCTGCCGCGGCTCTTGCAGGACGGGGGCGGGTGCCTTCTGCTCGAGGGGCTGGGCATCCTCGGCTGCGGCCGGGAGCGCCTCGCCGAGGCCGTTCTGGCCGTCTCCGTGGCCGAGCGGGTCTGTCGCCTGCGCGCCGAGATCGGCCTCAACCACCGCCTGCTGGGCACGCCCCCGCCGGGGCGTTTCGAGGGGGGGCCGCCGGGCGGGGGCCGCCCGCCGGGGGAAAGCGGCTGTTGACTTCGGCGTCGGCTTCATCCAAAACAGACCCCTCCGGTCCCCGGCCCGGCCGGGCCCCGGCAACCGATCCCCAAACCCGGAATCCGCCCATGGAACCGACCGCCCACGACGCCGACGAGGAGCTGCCGCCCCGGGCGCTTCTCCTCGAGATGTACCGCCACATGCTCGCCACCCGGCGCTTCGAGGAAACCTGCCTTGACTTCTTCCGCCGGGGGCTCATCCGCGGCTACCTTCACTCCTACATCGGCCAGGAGGCCGTCGCGGCGGGGGCGATCGCCGCCCTCCGTTCCGACGACTGGATCGCCAGCACGCACCGGGGCCACGGCCATTGCATCGCCAAGGGAGCCGACCTGCGCTTCATGATGGCCGAGATCCTGGGGCGCGAGACCGGCTACTGCCGCGGCCGCGGCGGGTCGATGCACATCGCGAGCGCCGACCTGCACCATCTGGGCGCCAACGGCATCGTCGGCGGCGGGATCCCGCTCGCGACCGGGGCGGCCCTGGGCATCCGGGTGCAGGGCGGCGACCAGGTCGTGATCTGCTTTTTCAGCGACGGCGCCTCCAACAACGGCGTCTTCCCCGAGTCGCTGAACCTGGCGGGCCTCTTCCGGCTGCCGGTGATCTTCCTGCTCGAAAACAACTTCTACGCCGTCTCCACCCCCGTCGAGTGCTCGACCGGCTGCTGCGAGCTCGCCGGCCGCGGGCCGGCCTACGGGGTGCCGGGGGTCTGCGTGGACGGCAACGACGCGATCGCCGTCTGGCGCGAGACCCGCCGCGCCGTCCGGCGCGCCCGGAGCGGCGAGGGCCCCACGCTGATCGAGGCCCGCACCTTCCGCTGGGGGGGGCACCACGCGAACGACCCCGGCCAGTACGTGGACCCCGAGCGGCTCGCCTACTGGAAGGGCCGCGACCCGCTCGCGCTGCTCGGCCGGGAGATCCGCGACGCCGCCGCGGTCGCCGCCGTCGCGTCCCGCGTGGAGGCCGAACTCGCGGCCGCCGTCGAGTTCGCGCTGAACAGCCCCGAGCCCGCGGTCGAGGCGTTTCTCGCCGAGATCGACTCCTGAGGCGGAGGCCCGGCATGCCCGAACTGCTCTACCGCGAAGCCCTGCGGCGCGCCCTCGACGAGGAGATGGCGCGCGACCCGCACGTCTTTCTGCTGGGGGAGACGATCGCCGAACGCGGCGGCTCGTTCAAGGTGACCGAGGGCCTGCTCGCCCGCTACGGGCCGGGCCGCGTGATCGACACGCCGATCGCCGAGGCCTCCTTCACCGGCATGGCCGTCGGGGCGGCCCTGATCGGCTGCCGGCCGGTGGTCGAGCTGCTCTTCATCGATTTCGCCCTGCTGGCCATGGACCCGATCGTCAACCAGGCGGCGAAGATCGAGTTCATCTCGGGCGGCCGCCGGCGGCTGCCGCTCGTGATCCGCACCCAGGGCGGGGTCGGCGAGGGGCTGGCCGCGCAACATTCCCAGAGCCTGGAGGCGCTCTTCTACCACATCCCGGGGCTCAAGGTCGTGATGCCCTCCACCCCCGCCGACGCCTACGGCCTGCTCAAATCGGCCATCCGCGACGACCACCCCGTCGTCTTCATCGAGCACAAGCGGCTCTATGCGCTCTCCGGGCCGGTGCCCGAGGAGGAGACGCTCCTGCCCCTGGGCAAGGCCGACTGCAAGCGCCGCGGCAACGACGTGACCCTCGTTTCCTGGTCGTTCATGGTCCACCGCTGCCTGGCCGCGGCCGGGCTCCTCGAGCGCCGCGGCATCGAGGCCGAGGTGCTCGACCTGCGCAGCCTCGTCCCCCTCGACCGCGAGGCGCTCCTCGCCTCGGCCCGCCGCACGGGCCGGGTGCTCATCGTCCACGAGGCGGTGCGGCGCGGCGGGGTCGGGGGGGATCTCGCGGCGACGATCATGGAGGAGGCCTGGAGCGATCTCGCCGCGCCGGTGCGCCGCCTGGCCGGGCGGAACACGCCCATCCCCTACAGCCGCAGCATCGAAGAGGTCTGCATCCCCGCGGTCGAGGAGATCGCCGCCGCGGCCGCCGAGCTCGCCGCCATCGGCCGCTGATCAGCCCTGCCGGCCCGCCGCCCGGGGGGCCCGCGGGGCCGCCGTCAGGCGGAGCAGCCGGGGCGCGAGCGCAAGGACGGCCGCGTCGCCGAGCGGCCCGCCGCAGACGAGCATGACCCCCGAGAGGAGAACCGCGAAGGGGAGGATCTCGGAGTCGACGAGGTAGGCGAAAAAACTCCGCGGCCAGAGGGCCAGCAACGCGAGGTCCGCGGCCGCCAGGGCGATCATCCCCCAGGCCGCCCAGCGCTCCCGCCGCCACAGCCCCGCGGCGCAGGCGAGAAAGGGAAGCGCGCCGAGCAGGTACTTCCAGCCCACCAGCCGCACCAGCGGCTCGGCGAGGGCGGGCTCCCAGGCGAGCCACAGCGAGGCCCGGAACACGGCAAGCCACCCGAGGGCCCACAGGGGCCAGGGGAAGGAGGTCTCCAACCGTTCCGAGGGAAAAAACCGGGTCCGCATCGCGAAAGCCTCCGGTGGGCGCCCTCGCCGCGGCCGAACCGGGAAACCCCCTCCCCCCGGCCCGCCGCGCGGGCGGGTCAGCGCAGCAGGTTAATCACCGCAAGAACGATCAGCACGCCCGAAACCGAGCCGACGGCGAGCCCCGAGGACACCGGGTGCCGGAAAAACCACTCGTCGATCCCGGCGCGGGGCCGCTCGAGCTTCTCGAACCAGGGGCGGGTCTCGACGGGGGACTTCATCTTCTCGTCGATCGCCCGCACGCGCCGCGGCGCGAGCATCAGCCCCGCGCCGACCAGCACGCCCGCCACGCAGCCGACCCGGCCGATCCAGGCGAGCGCGGCGAAGACGACTTCGCCCGAAAGGCTGTGGTGGTGGGCGCCGAAGAAGACCCGGGCGAAGGCCGCGGCGTCGAAGCGGAAGAGGAAAAAGAAGAGGGCGAAGAGGGACCCGGCCGTGAGCAGGGCGCCGAACAGGAAGGGATGGCCGTAGACCGTGCGCTCGGTTTCGATCGGCCGGTCGAGCACCTCGAGCCGGCGGTCGAGGTCGACGGAGCGGTTGAGGAGCTCGCTCAGGCTGCGCGCGGCCTGGGGCGCAAACAGCAGGAGCAACGCGAGCGTCATCCCCAGGATGCCGAAGACGAGCGTCATCACCTCGACGGCCTGGAGGGCGATTTCACAGAGAAGGTTCATGGCCTTGAGTCTTCATCCTATCACGGCCCCGGGCGGGGTTCAAACCCCCCGCGGCCTTCCCCGCCGGGCCTTCCCGCGCCGCTTGCCGGCCAGAAGCCGGGCGGCCGCCTCCTGGACGGCGACGTCGGCGATCGCGGCGAGCTTCTTGCGCACGATGCGCGAGAAATACTCCCGCTCGGTCTTGGTCAGCGGCTCGCCGCGAAGCCGCTTCAGGATGAGCTCGATCTGTTTTTCCGGGAAGAGCGCCTCGAGGCGGCCGGCGAGCCCCGGGCCGTCGGGCACGGCGGACTCGCGCGGGGAGGGCGGCGCCGCGGGCCGGGGCGCAACCGGGGCGGCCGGTTCCGCCGTCGCCTTGTTCAGGGCGGCCGCAAAATCGGAAAGGGCGACCGTCGTCCCGTCGGCCAGCCGCAGGGCGGTGCGACCCTCCAGGGCCGCGGCCCGCCCGCGGAGCGCGGAGACGATCTGCGCCAGCCCCTCCGGCTCCTGCGCCCCCAGGCGGCGCAGGAGCAGCGCGCTCACGCAGAGGAGGTCCTCGAGGTTGCGGCGCCGGGGGCTCGTTTCCCAGTGACGGGCGAGGAGCTTCTGGAAATCGACCCGCAGGCCGCGCCGGCCGCACAGGGCGAGCACCGCCGGAAAGCGGGCGACGAGCGCCGGGTCCCGGGCCCCGGCCAGGGCGTCGAGGATGATCCGCACCTGGGGCTCGGAAAGCCGGCGCGTCCCGGGGCCCTCGAGCAGGGTCCCGAGCACGCGCGCCGCCTGCGGCGCCCCCTGCCGGGCGCCGCCCTCCCCGCTTTGCCTGCCGGACTCCATACCCGGGAACCCTCCGTGGGGCGTCCCGGCCGGTGAGGCGATTCTCCCTGCCGACCGGGGCCGCCCGCCGGCTGCGGCGTTGCCGCGGCCGTCCGCGAGCGTAAGTTTATTGTATCGTAAAATACAATGCGGGAAAAGGGGGCTTCCGGGGGCGCGGGCCGCCGCACGGGCCGGGGGTCGCGACTTGCAGGCCGGGATGCAATATCAGGAGGCCGCCCAGAGCCGTCGGTAGAGCCGCTGCCGCGCAAGCGCCGCTTTGTGCAGTGCCTCCACGCGGGGATCCACGTAATCGAAGACGCGCGCCTTTTCCTTCCCCGGGGCGGGCCGCAGGATTCTCCCCAGGTACTGGATCAGCCTCCCGCTGAAGCGCACGGGGGTTGCGAGAAAGAGGGTCGAGAGGTTCGGGCAGTCGAAGCCCTCGCCGATCAGCTGCCCGGTGGCGACGACGACCCGCACCGCCCCGGCGCGCACGCGCGCGACCGCCGCCTCGCGCTCCTCGGGGCTCATCTCGCCGGTGAGCAGGGCGCTTTCGACCCCGTGGCCGAAGTGCAAAAGCGCCCGCAGGGTTTCGCAGTGCGCCCGCCGGTCGGAGAGGACGAGGCAGGTGCCGCTTCCGGCCTCGGCCTCCCGGGCGACATCGGCGGCGATCAGCCGGTTTCGCTCGGGGTCCGCGGTGAGCTCGGAGAGCATGCGGCTGTACTCCGTCACCGCGTCGTGGAAAGCCTGAAAGCCCGTCTCGCGCAGCACCACCTCGACCGGCAACCGGGCGCCGCTGGCCCGCAGCTCCCGTTCCTCGATCTCGTGGTGCAGGTCGCCCAGGTGCCAGAAGATCAGCCGCGACAGCCCGTCGCGGCGGAAGGGGGTCGCCGAGAGGCCGAGCATGTAGCGGGAATCGAAGGCCGTGACCGCCTCGGTGAAGGTGCGGCTCGGGCAGCGGTGGCACTCGTCCACGACGAGGAAGCCGACCCGCCGGGCGACCTCCTCCGCGCGGGGGTAGAGCGACTGCACCAGGGCGACCGTGATCGCCTCGCCGAGGCGGACCTTGCCGCCGGCGATGCGGCCGCAGGCGTGAGGGGGGATCCCCAGAAACGCGCCGATCCGCTCCGTCCACTGCTCGGCGAGCTCGCGGGTGTGCACCACGACGAGCGCGGGCTGGCGCCGCGCGGCGACCATGGCAAGCGCCATCACCGTCTTGCCCGAGCCGGTCGGGGAGCTGAGGGTGCCGAAGTCGCGCGCGAGCATGCGCTCGACCGCCGCCTGCTGGAAGGGCCGGAGCTCCCCGCGGAAGTCGAACGCCACGGGCGGCAGGCTGCGGCGTCGGTCCTCGAGGCGCCAGGGGACCCCCAGCCGGCGGCAGGCGAGCAGCACCTGCCGCAGGAACCCGCGCGGCACGGCCAGCCCGTCGGGGCCGGCCTTGCGGTAGAAGCGGAGCAGGCGCGGGACGCCGCGGTTCCAGCGGCCGAGCCGTTTGTTTTCCAGGTAGCGCGGGTTGGGGAACTCGAGCGTGGAGGTCAGCCAGCCGTGCAGGGTCTCGGGGATGTCCCGGAGCAGCAGCCGGTGATCGACGCGGAGCAGCAGCTCGCCCATCCCCGGCTCATTCGCCCGCGTCGAGGAGCGCGCGGGCGACCTCGATGTCGTAGGCGCGCCGGGGGTCGAAAGCCCGGCCGGTGTACATCTCGGCCGCCTTGAGGATGGCGCCGTAGGGCACCCAGTCGTGCTGCCGCCACAGCTCGGGGTCGTCCGCGCTCCAGAGGCGGAACCAGATCGTCCCCTCCCCCTCCTTCACGTACATGCGCACGCGGGGGTTGCCCGGCGAGGGGTAGTAGTAGAGGCCTCGTTCGTCTTTCATGGGCGTTGCCGCAGCCCGCGGGGGAGGTCCAAGGCCCGCCGCGGGGCGCCCCCGAGGGGGGCTTCAGGGTTTCAGGCGCACGGTCGCCCCGGCTTCGACGGCCGCCGCCTCGTCGAGCACGGCGACGGAGCGCGCCTCGCCCACATCGCGCAGGCGGGCCTCGCCAAGCCGCGCCCCCGGCAACAGGAAGCGCTGCCCGTCGCGGTTGGCAAGCGGGCGTCCGGGGGCGAAGACCTCAAGACGCATCCCCTCGCGCAGCCCCACGCCGCGGCCGGCGGAGACGGTGAGCTCACGCCCCTGCGCGGCAACGACGAAGCCGCGCCAAGGGGTTTCCGCCAGATGGCGGCAGGCGCCGCGGCCGGCCTGAGCGAGCAGCCGCTCGCGCAGGGTCGCGGTCACCGCGGCGGGGATGGCCTCGAGGGGGATCTCCGCGCCCGGGTATTCCGTCTCGAGCTCGAGCACGGCCTCCTCCCAGAAGCGCTCGTCGAGGCTCTTGCCGCCGGTTTCGGCGTCGAAGACCTCGAGCCGCAGGCCGAGGCTCACCCGCACGCGGCTTCCTTTCCAGAACCAGAACCCCGTCTTCTCCTCCGTGATCCGCGGCTCAAGCGGGCTCCCCACCACGACGTTGTTCACCCCGCGCCCCCGGGCGAGAAGCGCGAGCGCGTGCCCGTCCACGGCCCCGGAGGCAAGCCGCGGGGGCGTCCCCAGGAGCTGCGCGAAGTCGCGGTCGACGAGCAGCCCGCCGCAGCGCGCGCCCAGCTGCTCCGCGAGCTGCCGCCGGAGGAGCGCGGCGAACTCGGCCGCCCCGGCGGAGGCGGGCTCCTCGAGCCCGAAGACCGCGACCGGAAGCCGGAGGCCGCCCGGGCGCCCGCCGGAGAAGACCTCCCCCACGCTGCGGCCGGCGTCGCTCACCCCGCGCGCGACCCCCTTGCCGGCGTCGCGCAGCGCCGTGCAGCCGGAGACGAAGGCCAAACACGCCGCCAACGCCGCGGCGACCGCGACCCCCCGGGCGGCGCCCCCCCGGGATGCCCGCATGTCCATCCCGCCGATTCCCCCTTTCCGCCGTTTCGGCCAGGGCGGCACGATACTGAAGGGCCCCCGGCCTGTCAAACCGCCTCCCCCGCCGGTTTGACACGCGGGGGGCTTTCTGGTAGCCGAGCGGGCGGCGGGCCCCCCCCGCCCGGAAAGGTCCCTTTCGCCGATGGCCTCGATCGACGAGCAGATCCTCAAAACCGCCAAGGAAGTCGTCATCAAGTTCATCGAGTGCGGCCGCCTGTCGCCGAGCGGCTTCGCCGAGGCCTTCCAGAACATCTACCGCACGGTCGAGGAAACGGTGAAGTCCGGCCGGCCGGCCGCCCCGGCCGCGGCCCCGCCGCCGGAGCCGCCCCGGGAGCCCGCCCCCCGGGGCCGCTCCCGGAACGCCTGAGGGTCCCCGCCCCCGTCACTGCACGTCCGCCCACGTCTCCCCCACCGCCGTGTGGACGACGAGCGGCACCCGCAGCTCCCAGATCCCCTCCATCACCGCCCTCACCCGCCGCGCGAGCTCCTCGATCTCGCCGGGCGGCGCCTCGAACACGAGCTCATCGTGCACCGTGAGCAGCATCGCCGCCTCCATCCCGGAGGCGGCGAGTTCGGCGTCGACGCGGATCATCGCGAGCTTGATCAGGTCGGCGGCCGAGCCCTGGATCGGCGTGTTGATCGCCATGCGCTCGGCGGCCTGGCGCACGACGGGGTTGGAGCTGGCGATGTCGGGCAGCCGCCGGATCCGGCCGAGCAGCGTGCTCGTCCGCCGCTTCTGCCGCGCCTCCTCGACGGTGCGGTCGATGAAGCGGCGGACCCCGGGGTAGCGGGCGAAGTAGTGCTCGATGTAGGTCTTCGCCGTCTTCTGGCTGATCTCGAGCTGGCGGGCGAGGCCGAAGGGGCTCATGCCGTAGAGGATGCCGAAGTTGATCGCCTTGGCCTGCCGGCGGAGCTCCGGGGTCACCTCCGCGGGGGCGACCCCGAAGACCTCGCAGGCGGTGCGCGTGTGGATGTCCTCGCCTTCGCGGAAGGCGCCCAGCAGGGTGTCGTCCTCGGAGCAGTGGGCGAGGATGCGCAGCTCGATCTGCGAATAGTCGGCCGAGAGCATGCGCCAGCCCGGCCGCGGGACGAAGGCGCGGCGGATCTCGCGGCCTTCCTCGGTGCGGATGGGGATATTCTGGAGGTTCGGCTCCGAGCTGGACAGCCGGCCCGTCGCCGTGCCGGCCTGGTGGTAGGAGGTGTGAATGCGGCCGGTCTCGGGGTGGACGAGCGCGATCAGGGCGTCGGCGTAGGTGGACTTGAGCTTGGCGAGCGTGCGCTGGCGCAGGACAAGCGCCGGCAGCGGGTGCTCGGCGGCGAGCGCGCTCAAGACGTCGACGTCGGTCGAGTAGGCGGTCTTCTTGCGGGTCTTCTTCTGGACGGGGAGCTTCAATTTCTCGAAGAGGACCGCGCCGAGCTGCTGGCTGGAGTGGATGTTGAAGCGCTCGCCGGCGAGCGCGTAGATCTCCTCCTCGATCTTCTCGAGCTGGCGTTCGAAGTACCGCGAGAGGGCCTGCAGCCGCTCGCGGTCCACGGCGACCCCCCGCATCTCCATGCGCACGAGCACGGGGACGAGGGGGAGCTCCACCGTGTCGAGCAGCCGCCGCAGGCCTTCCTCCTCGAGGCGGGCCTCGAGCACCCGCCCCGCCTGGAGGGTGAGATCGGCGTCCTCGCAGGCATAGGGCACGGCCTGCTCGAGCGGCACCTCGGCGAAGGTCTCCACCCCCCGGCGGCTGCCGACGAGCTCCTCGAAGGCGGTCGGCTTCACCTCGAGAACGTCGAGCGCGATCTGGTCCAGGCTGTGGGCGCGCCGCGAGGGGTCGAGGAGGTAGGAGGCGAGCATCGTGTCGAAGACGACCCCCTGGAGACGCACCCCGTGGCGGGCCAGCACGATCGTGTCGTACTTGACGTGCTGCCCCACCTTGCCGCAGCCGGGGTCCTCGAGCAGGGGCCGAAGCCGCGCGAGGACCCGCTCCCGGGGGAGCTGCGCCGGCGCCCCGAGGTAGCGGTGGCCGCAGGGGATGTAAAAGGCCTCGTCGGGCCGCACGGCGAAGGAGAGCCCCACGAGCTCGGCGCGCATCGGGTCCCGCGAGGTGGTCTCGGTGTCGAGGGCGAAGCGCCCGGCCTGGGCGAGCCGGGCGATCAGGGCCTCGAGGTCCTCCTCGGAGAGGACGGCGCGGTAGTCCTTCGCCGGCCGGGCGCGGACCGCGGGCAGGCTGTGCTGGAGCTGGCGGAACTCGAGCTCGCGGAAGAGCGCGGCCAGCGCAGCCACATCGGGCTCGGGGAGCGCGAGCGCCTCGGGGGGCGGCTTAAAGGGCGCATCGGTGCGGATCGTGGCGAGGGCGCGGCTGAGAAAGGCCTGCTCGCGGTGTGCGCGCAGCACCTCCCGGAGCTTGGGCCGCGCGATCCTCTCGAGGCCCTCGTAGACCCCCTCGAGCGTCCCGAAGGTGCGCACGAGCTCGAGCGCCGTCTTGGGCCCGACCCCCGGGACCCCGGGGATGTTGTCGGTGGCGTCGCCGGCGAGCCCCATCACCTCGATCACCTGGGCGGGCTCGATGCCGAGCTCGCGCCGCACGGCCGCGAGGTCGGTTTCGCGGTCCTTCATGGGGTCCCACAGGCGCAGGCGCTCGTCCACGAGCTGCACGAAATCCTTGTCCCCGGTCACCACGACGACCGGGCGGCCGGCCGCGGAGAGCCGGCGGCCCGCCGTGCCGATCAGGTCGTCGGCCTCGAAGCCGGGCAGCTCGAAGACCGGCAGCCGGTAGGCCTCCACGATGCGGCGGATCCAGGGGATCTGGACCGCCATCTCCTCGGGCATGGGCGGCCGGTTCGCCTTGTAGGCGGGGTAGAGCTCGTGGCGGAAGGTCGGCCCGCGGGCGTCGAAGAAGACCGCCGCCTGGCGCGGCCGGTGCTCCTCGATCAGCTTGAGCAGCATGCGGGTGAAGCCGAAGACGGCGTTGGTGGGAAGCCCCCGGGAGTTTGCAAGCCCGCGGATGGCGTGAAAGGCGCGGTGGATGTACGCGGTGCCGTCGATCAGGTAGATCGCATCCCTGGCCTCCATGTCCCCCCGGCCTTCCTTCCGCGGCGCGCGGCGCCCGGTTGACACCGTGCGGCCGCTGGTTTAGCCTTTTCAGCAGTGCCTATACCACCCGGACGCCGCAAGCGGCAAGCGAGGAGAGGGCCATGGACAGGGGACGCATCCTGACCGCCGATGAGGAGATCCGCGCGCTGCTCGCCGCGGCGAAGACCGTCGCCGTGATCGGGATCAGCCCGAAACCCGAGCGCGACTCGCACCGCGTGGCGGCCTACCTGAAAGCCAAGGGCTACCGCATCGTCCCGGTGCGGCCCGCGCAGGAGGAGATCCTGGGGGAGAAGGCGTACGCCCGGTTGGACGACGTCCGCGGCCCGATCGACATCGTGGATGTCTTCCGCCGGCCGGAGCAGGTGCCGCCTCACGCCGAGGAGGCGCTGCGCCTCAAGCCGCGCGCCTTCTGGATGCAGGAAGGCATCGAGCACCGCGAGGCCGCCGAGCGGCTGACCGCGGCCGGGATCGACGTCGTGATGAACCGCTGCATCATGCGGGAACATGCCCGGCTCCTCGGATAGTCCCCGTTACCGGCGGCGTCACCTCCGGCAGCGCGAGCCCGACTGCCCGCTCTGCGGCCGCCGTGTGCCCTTCTGCTGGAGCTGCCGCTGCGGGTTCCGGCTCTGCCAGGCGTGCATGCACGAGAACTTCTGGACCCTCTCCTGCAACGGGATCACCTGGGTGTGCCCCGACTGCGGCCAGCAGAACGGGCTGGGAAACCAGTAAGTCGCGGATCCGGCCATGCACTACGAAGGCACCATCATCCGGCCGCCGAGCGAGGCGGGGAGCATCCTGCTCCAGGTCACGGTCGGCTGCTCGCGCAACCGCTGCACCTTCTGCGGCACTTACGCGGGCGAGCGCTTCCGCATCAAGCCCGAGGAGGTCGTGCGGGCCGACATCGACTACGCGGCGACCCGCTTCCGGCGCCAGCGCCGCGTCTTTCTCTGCGACGGGGACGCGCTCGTCCTGCCCCAGGAGCGGCTGGTGCGCATCCTGCGCGCGATCCGCGAAAGGCTCCCCTGGGTGACCCGCGTGGGCGCATACGCCAACGCGAAGAGCCTTTCCTGGAAGACCGTGGAGCAGCTTCGCGAGCTGCGGGAGCTCGGCCTGGGCATCCTCTACGTCGGCCTGGAGAGCGGCGACGACGTGACGCTTGCCCGCATTCGCAAGGGGGCCGACGCGGCGAAGATGATCGCCGCGGCCTCGAAGGCCCGTCAGGCCGGGATCAAGCTTTCGCTCACCGTGATCCTGGGGATCGCGGGCCGTGAGCGCTCGCTGCTCCACGCCCGGGAAACCGGCCGCGTGCTCTCGGCCATCGACCCCGAGTACGTCGGCGCCCTCAGCCTGATCCTCATCCCCGGCACCCCCCTCTACGACGAGTGGCTCCGGGGGGATTTCGTCCTGATCGAGCCCGAGGAGATGCTGCGCGAGCTGCGGGAGATGATCGCCTCCACCGTCCTCACGCAGGGGCTCTTCCACGCGAACCATGCTTCCAACTATTTGCCGATCAAGGCCCGATTGCCGCGGGACCGGGAGGCGGTGCTCGCCCTGATCGACCGGGCGCTCGCGGGGGAACTCCCCCTCAAGCCCGAATTCCTGCGCGCGCTGTGACCGCATCCCGCGGTTCCGGGGCGCGAATCGAGGAGCCCATGGACCTCAAGATTCTGCTGACCACCTTCGGCTTCGTCTTCCTCGCCGAGCTCGGGGACAAGACCCAGCTCGCCACCTTCTGCTTCTCGGCCGACTGCGAAGACACGCGGCTCTCGGTCTTCCTCGGCGCCGCCGGGGCCCTGGTCCTGAGCTCGCTGATCGCCGTGCTGCTCGGCGCCGGGGTGAGCCGTTTCGTCTCGCCCGCCGCGATCAAGATCGCGGCCGGCGTCTTTTTCCTCGCCGTGGGCGGCTGGACCCTGTTCAGCGCCCTGCGCGCCTGAAGGATCCGACGGCCATGAGGCTCGGTGTCGCCCTGCGGGTCTTCGCCTCCGCCGCCGCCCTGGCCGCCCTGGCCGGGGCGCTCCCCCTTCCGGCGCGGGGGGCGGAGGAGCCGCCGGGGCTCGATTTTTCGGGACTGATCCGCGCCGCCCGCTTCCGCGGCCCGGTCGACTTCTGCGGCGAGCCCGCCCCGCTTCACGACCCCGAGGCGCGCGAGCGGCTCGAGCGCGAGCTGCTCGCCATGCTCGCCGAGCCGCACCAGGTGATCCTCTGGATCAAGCGCGGGCCGCGCCACCTCGCCCCGATCGAGGAGGCGATCGCCGCCTTCGGGCTTCCCGCCGACCTCAAGTACATCCCGATCGTGGAGAGCGCCCTCCGGCCGCACGCCGGGTCGCCGAAAGGCGCGATGGGCTTCTGGCAGTTCATCGAGCCGACCGGAAGGCGCTACGGCCTGCAGGTCGACCGCCGCAAGGACGAGCGCCGCAACCTCACGCGTTCGACCGAGGCGGCCCTCGCCTACCTGCAGCAGCTGCGGGAGCTCTTCGATTCCTGGACGCTTGCCGCCGCGGCCTACAACATGGGGGAAAACGGCCTGCAGGCCGAGATCGCGCGTCAGGAAACCCGGGACTTCTACCGGCTCTACCTGCCGCTCGAAACCCAGCGCTACGTCTTCCGCATTCTTGCGGCGAAGATCCTCCTCGAGAACCCCGCCCGCTACGGGTTCCGCCTGGAGCCCGAGGATCTCTACCCCCCCGAGCGTGCGGCCGTGGTCGAATTCGAGCTCAAGCGGGCCGTTCCGATCCTGCTCGTCGCGCGGGCGGCCGGGACGGACGTGAAGGCCGTCAAGGACCTCAACCCCGAGATCCGGGGCTTCGAGCTCCCGCCGGGCCCGCAGCGGCTGCGCCTCCCCGCGGGGGCCGAGGCGGGCTTTGCGCGGCGCCTCGCCGAGGCGGCGGCGCGGCTGCCCGCGCCGCGCGAGGTCCTCTACACCGTGCAGGAGGGGGACACGCTCACGGCGATCGCCGAGCGGCACGGGGTCTCGGTCGCCGAGATCGCGTCCTGGAACCGGCTGGACCCGAAAAGACCGATCCGACCGGGGATGCGGCTGAAAATGCAGCTCGCAGGCGATCCGGGAGAGGCGCTCACCCCGTAGGGTCGATGCGGCGGCGCTGCGGGTCGGGGTGGGGGCGATAGAAGACGGCGGTGTGCCCGACCGCGCCGGCGAGCGCGCTTCCGGTCCGGTCCGCCAGCTCGGAAAGAAGGGCGCGCCGCGCGCCGCGGTCGGGAAGATCGCGCAGGCGCACCTTGATCAACTCGTGGGCGAGGAGGGCCTCCTCCATGGCCGCAAGCACGGCGGCGGTCGCCCCCCGGCGGCCGATCCAGAGAACCGGCCGCAGCCCGTGGGCGAGACCGCGCAGCCGTTTGGCCTGCGCGGGGGTCAGCGCTTGCATGGGATTCTCCGGCGGGTGTACATTCAGGCGCCGCAAGAGGCGCCGCGTTCCTGGAATCCGTGCCGCATCCCCCCGGGACGGGCATTCCCCCCGGGGTCGTTCGAGGAGCCGACGATGTCCGAGAACCCTTCCTTCGCCTCCGCCGATGTCTTTCCCGTTCAGACCTACCGCCGGCCGCGGGACCTCCACAGCCTGAGGCTCGAGTGCGTCTCCTTCTCCGGCACCCCGCGCAAACACCCGTTTGACGCGGAGCGGGTGATCCTGCTCGTCGACCCCTACAGCACGAACACGGTCTACTACGAGTTCGAGAAGAAAGACATCGCCTACGTGGAAGAGCTCCCCAGCCTGGTGGACATGGACGGGGCGACGATCCCCATGTTCCGCCTGTGGGTGCGCAAGGGGAGCATCGGCCTGCGCTCGACCCCCTTCCTCGTCGGCGACACCCGCCCGCCGGGGTGAGCCGCACAACGCGCGCCGGCTAAAATTGCAGCCGGAACTGGATGGAGAGCTCGTCGAGCGCCGTGGGGGAGCGGCGTCCGCCGTCGAGGGCCTCGTCCGGCTCGGGCCGGTAGGCGTGCGACCCCCACAGGGAAAAGCGCAGGGCGTCCGAGAAATGGTAGTGCAGCCCGAGGGAGACGTCCGCCGTCTGCATGTCGGGGTTGATCTCCCGGGGCCGCTGCAGGAGGTCCTCCTGGTTGCGGGCGTGGGCGGCGAGAAAGACGGCCACCCGGGACTCCGGGAGAATCATCCACGTCTCCAGCCCCATCCGCTGCTGCCGCGGGTTCTGGTCGTCCCGGGCGTTTTCGATCTGGAAGATGGAGGGGATGATTTTGAGCCACTCGAGGAGCGAAATGGAGGCGCCGACGCGGAAGCCGGACTCGCCCGCTCGGAGGCCGTCCTGCGGCACGCTTTCGGCGGCGAAGGCCGACTCGGGGAGCAGGCCCTTCGCATCCAGGGCGTTCAAGAAAAAGCCGCTCAGGAGGAGCTCGAGGGTGTCGTTGATCTCGATTCCGCCTTCGAGAAACCTCACCTCGAGTTCATCCCGCCCCAGCCCCGCAAGGAAAGCGTCCTTTTTCAACTCCCGCTCGAAGGCGAGCGTGTCCTGATCCTCGCGCTCTTCCTCGAGCTCCAGCCCGCGCATGCGCCGCGAAAACATGAAGCGCGATTTCCAGTATTGGTCGTCGAGGCTGGAGATGGTCACCCCCTCGGAGCGGGCGGCGTGGAGAAAGCGGCCGCCCGCGAGGTAGAGGCCGACGTGGTTCACGCGCTTGCGGTTGGGCCCGAAGAAGACGAGATCCCCGGCCTTGAGCTCCTCGGGCGGAACCGGCTGCAGGGAGTCGAAGCGGCTCAGCTCGATCGAGCTCCGCGGGATGCGGATGCCGAAGGCGTCCTCGTAGATCCGCTTGACCAGCCCCGAGCAATCGAAGCCCTCGCGGCCCTCGCCCCCCAGGCGGTAGCGCAGGCCGAAAAACTTGCCGATCTCCTGCTCGAGGCTCGTGGGCAGCTCGGGGGAGAGCTCTGCGGCCAGGGTCTCGGCCTTGGCCTTGGTTTTGGTGGATACCAGGGGGGAGGGTTGCGGCTTTTTCTTGGAGGCGGCGGCGTTCCCGGCGCCGTTCTTGCCGGCGGCGGGCTTCTGCGAAGCCGCGGCGGCCTTGGCCGGAGCCGCTGCCGGCGGCTTGGCTTTCTGGACGGCAGGGGCGGCCTTCCCGGCCTCGGGGGCGTTTCCCGGAGGCGAGGGGGTCGCGTGGGCGACGGGGCACAGCCAGCCCAGCAGGAAAAGGGCGGCCGCCGCGAAGACCCCGGCACGGCCGCCGCCGGTTGGTTGATGACTTTCTATGGAAGCGTGTTCGTCAGGCGATGCGTTTCGTCGTGAAACCACGGGTCGAACCTCTCGTCGCGAACCGACCGGGCGCTTGCCTTCTGCGCCCCGCCCTCCTTGGTAGTTTGCCTCGACCCCTGCAAGGGCCGATTCCGCCTTCCGGCGGGCTGGTGTTGCTGCTTGCGCTGCCGGCGCATGCCGCACACCCCGCGGCGCGAGGCACCGGCATGGCGGCAAACCGTCGCGCTTCCTAACCCGCTCGGACCGGCATGTCAAGGCCGAGGCGCCCGCAAATGTTGCAATATACATGCCGTGTTAGGCATCACGGCCCTGCATCTATTATGTGTGCTGCCGCCGGCCACCGGGGCCGAGGCCCGGGAAAGGGGCTGCCCGAAGAACGGGGTTGAAACCGCAATTTCGGAAAAAGGCTTGACATCGCGGTCAGGGGGCTTTTAGCTCCCGACTCGGGGCGGGAGGGTTGCCGCCCGCCAAGGAGGCGCAAGAGCGCCGAAACGGGAGGGGGTTCCGGTCATGGAAGGGAAATGCCGCCAGGCGCCTTCGGCGAAGGTCCCGCCGGATCAGCTCCTGGAGCGGATCCGGCGCATCCCCATCGTGGATACGCTCCAGATGGAGATCCTTCATTTCGCCGACGGCTGCTGTGAGGCCCGGGTGCCGCGGAAACGGGCCTGGGACGGGATCTACGAGTCCTTCCACGGGGGGCTTCTCATGACCGTGGCCGACAGCATCGCCTGCTTTGCGATTCTCACGCGCACCGGCGCCGACACCCGGCTCACGACGACCGACATGAACATCCGCTTCCTCGCCCCCTGCCTGACCGACGTGACCGCCCGGGCGCACGTGATCAAGTTCGGCCGCACCCTGTGCCCGGTGGCGGTCGAGCTCTTCGACGACGCGGGAACCCTCGTCGCCGTGGCCCAGGTCACCTACATGCTGCTCGGGGGCAAGAAGCGCCGCGCGGAGTAGCTCCTGCGGCGAGGGGGGAGTCCGCCATGGGGATCGAAATCGAGCGCAAATTCCTGGTGGCGGGGGACGGCTGGCGCAGCGGTGAAGGGCTGCGGCTGCGCCAGGGCTACCTCAACCGGGCCCCCGAGCGCACCGTGCGCGTGCGCCTCGCCGGCGAGCGCGCCTTTCTCGCCGTCAAGGGGCCCACCACCGGGGCGGTCCGCGCCGAGTTCGAATACGAGATCCCGGCCGCGGAGGCCGAAGCGCTTCTGCGTCTCTGCGAGGGCTCGATCCTCGAAAAAACCCGCCACGTGGTCCTCTTCGGGGGCTTCCGCTGGGAGATCGACGAGTTCCACGGCCGCCACGCAGGCCTCGTCCTCGCCGAGATCGAGCTCTCCCGGCCGGACGAGGAGTTCCCCCGCCCCCCCTGGCTCGGCCCCGAAGTGACCGGCGACCCGCGCTACTTCAACTCCTCCCTCGCATAGAGGGGACGTCCATTCTTATATCATTATAGCCCCCCCTTGCAGGCATGCCCAGAACGTGCCGCTGCCCGTATAGAGGGTCGAAATCGCGCCTCCAACGAATATCTGAATGGACGTCCCCTCTAGTTTGGCTTGTGGATGTGGCGCTCCCAGAGGGCCCGGCTGTCGATCGGGGTCATCTCTTCATTGTATTTGGGGTTTTTGCCCTTGAAATGGACATAGTCGTAGGGCTGCCCCTCCCAGGATTCGCCGGTGGTGGTGTTCCGGGTGCCCCAGCGGTCGGTCCGATAGACGGTCCCGCCTTCCATGGAAGAAACCCAATCCTGCTGCCCGCGGATGGTGTTTGTCCGCTGGTAGTCGATGTAGTCCATGCTGCGCTGCCGCTCGTCGTAGGCGGCCTGCATCGTGCGGCGGATCTCCTCGGCATTGCGGCTGACCATGGAGGCCGTTTGCTGCTGAAGCTCCCGCAGGCGACGGGTGCCCTGGGCGATGTAGTTCGCCATCCACTGTTCGTTGAAGCGGAAGGATTGGAGCATGGCGGTAAAGGTGGGGACCATCCGGTCGAAGCGGTCGACCGGCGCCCCCACCGTCAGGTGCCGAAAGGTCCAGCTGTGGCCTAGCCGGCTGCCGAAGGAAAACCCGAAGGTGTAGCCCTTGCATCGCCTGCCCTTGACATCGCAGGTGTAGATCAGCTCCTCCACCGCGACCGGCCCCGCCGTATAGCCGCCGCGAGCCATCTCCTGAACCATGTCCTGCCGCGGGATGACCTTCTCGAACTGCAGGCGTGAAACCAGCCCGGTCTGCTCGGTCAAAAGCCGCCAGGCCTGGTGGGGCGGCATGTAGGGGGCCACCACCACCCCCGGGACCCGCACCCCCAGCTGCGGGGAGAGGACCTCGGCCCCGCCGACCGAGAAGCTCGACGTGTCCCCGGCGTCGCTGGCGATGAAAGCGCCTTTGCCGAAGTCCTGGCATTTCCAGCCCTGCGGCATCTGAAAGGAGGCCGAGCCGTCACGCAGTCGGTAGGAAACGAGCGGCAGAGCCTGCGCGGCATCGCCGGCGTCGAAAGCCCCTTTCAGCACCCGGATGTTGGCGAGAACCGTCAGGAGCAGCGCCTTTTCGGCGTCCAGCCGACCGGCCGGCGTCTCAACGCGCGAGCAGGTCACGACGGCCTGGTCCACGCCGATCCAGGAGCGGAATTCGCGGCGTCCCTTCTGGGGGTGCGAGTAGGCGCCGTCGAAGACCACCCGGCGATGGTCGGGGGTGAGCCGGGCGTTGGCGATCTGCAGATCGGGGTAACGGCGCCCGGTCCGCTCGAGGACGACCCGCGCCGCGCCGACCGCATCGCCCCGGAAAGGTGCAGTGCCGATCACGAGCACCGCCTCCAGGCGGCCGGCGGGGTCGGAGGCGGAGATGAAGCGGGCGTCCTCCTCGGCGCCCTCGACCGCCTTCCATCCTTCCGGCACATAGACGACGAAACCGGCCTTCTCGGTGACGATCTTGCGCATCCCGGTGGGCGGCGCGCCCCCGGTGGGCGGCGGGGCCTGGGCTAAGGGTTCTCCCGGGCCTGCGGCCAGGGCGGCGAGAAACCAGACGCAAGAAAGGAAATATCGGCGGGTGCCGGGAAAGCGGATCATGGCGCACCTCCGGGCCGGAGGTTGCAGGGGAACGACGGCGTGGACGGGACCAGCTTACCGGCTGCCGGCCACCCGGATCAAGCCCCTATTAGGGGACGTCCATCAAGCCCCTATTAGGGGACGTCCATTTGCATATCATTATGCGGCATCAAATGATATCTAAATGGACGTCCCCTAATTGTCCTTCGCTGCAAGCATCGGGGTTTCCGCAGCGCAGCCGAGGCTGACGAACAGGGGGTGGCCGTCCGGGTCGACGACCGGGCGGAAGGAATCATGGGGGGCTTGCCGAACCCGTCCCCCCGCGCGGGCTCCGTCCGCGAGCCGCTACCGCTCTCGGCTATCCGGGGCATCACGGGCTTCAAGCCCGAGCAGCCCCTGCGCCTCGGCCTCGGGCAGCTCCTCGACTTCCCGCAGCCGGCGGCCGATCGCCCGGGTTCGCCGCTCGGCCTGCTCGATCGTGCTCGAGGCCTCGTGCAGCTTCTTCTGCACCCGTTGCAGGATCTCCCCGTAACGACCCCACTCGGCCTTGACCGCGGCCAGAAGCCTCCAGACCTCGCTTGAGCGTTTCTGGATGGCCAGCGTGCGGAACCCGACCTGGAGGCTGGTGAGAATGGACCAGAGGGTCGTGGGGCCGGCGATGACCACCCGGTTCGCCCTCTGGATCGACTCGGCAAGGCCGGGCCGGCGGAGGACCTCGGCGAAGAGGCCCTCGGTCGGCAAAAAAAGGATCGCAAAATCGGTCGTCCGCGGCGGGTTCAGGTACTTGCGCGCGATGTCGGCGGCACACTGCCGGATGCGCGCCTCCAAGCCGCGCGAGGCCTCCTCCACCGCGGGGGGATCCGCGCGCTCCTGCGCATCCGTCAATCGCAGGTAGTCTTCGAGGGGAAATTTCGCGTCGATCGGCAGCAGCACCGGCTTCTCCCCCTCCCCGCGCCCCGGCAGCCGGACCGCGAACTCCACCCGCTCGCCCCCTTCCCGGGTGGCGACGTTCTCGGCCACCTGCTCCGGAGAAAGCACCTCGGCCAGCATCGCCCCGAGCTGGACCTCGCCCCACGTCCCGCGGGTCTTCACGTTGGCGAGCATCCGCTTCAGGTCCCCCACACCGGCGGCGAGCGTGTGCATCTCCCCCAGCCCGCGGTGCACTTGCTCCAGCCGTTCGCTCACCTGCCGGAAGGACTCGCCCAGGCGTTTCTCCAGGGTCCCCTCGAGTTTTTCCTCCACGGTGCGGCGCATCTCCTCGAGCCGGCTGCGGTTTTCCCCCTGGATGGCGACGAGCTGCTCCTCGACCGCCTGCCGGAGGGCCTCGACCCGCCGCGCGCCCGCCTCGGAAAGCCGGGCGAGCTCGGCCGCGAACGCCGAAAACTCCGTCTTCTGGAGTTCGCCCATCGCCGCCAGCGCCTTGAGCAGCGAATCGTTGAAGGATTTGAGGGCGAGCCCCGTTTCCTCGCGCATGCGGCCGCTTGCGCCGGAGAACGCCTCCTGCAGGCGCTCGAGCCCCCCGGCCGCCTCCTGGTGCATCCGCGCCAGCCGCTCCTCGACGACGCCGCGGAGCATATCGTGCCTTTCCGCCAGGGCCCGGACCAGGCGCTCAAGCTGCCGCTGCAGGCTTTCCGCGAAATTCCGGATCGCACCGGCGAACTCCTGGCGCATCCGCAGAGCGGACGCCGCCTCCTCCTCCCGGTTCCGGGCCATCTCCTCGCGCAGGATGCGCTCGAGGCGCTCGTGTTGCTGCTCGAGCGCGCGCAATCCGCTCTCATAGGCCGTCGCGTCGCGGCCTTTCCCGCGCAAAACAAGCCAAATCAGCAGGAAAAAGCCGAGGATCGCCGCAGCCAGCCCGGCAGCCAGGAGAAGTTCCACCCCGGAGAAGCTCATCGCCACCCCCGCGGCAACCGCCGCGCCCCTTGCGGCGCCGGAGACCGGCCTGCGCCGCTGAACCAATAAAACAATGAACGTCCCCTCTTTACCATTGCACCACGGCCGCGATCGTCTTGAAGTCCGCGGCGGCGGCCTGGGGCGACCAGCGCTTGCGCCACGCCTCCCCCTGCCGGAGGAGGGCCTCGGCTCCCGCGGAATCGGTGAGCCGGAGGCTTCCGCGGAGCACCTCGATCAGCAGCCCCCCCTCCTCCGGCCGGTAGTCGCAAAAGACGACCGCCTGCGCCTCCCGGGCCGCGGCCTCGTCGAGGGACGGGCCCCCGCCGTCATCCCACGGCCCAAGCCGCAGAACGGGGGCCGAGACCATCCCGGGAAACCACCCCGCGCCGGCCAGCAAAACCCCCTGGCGCCGGATTTCCCCGCGGATGCCGGAAGCCGCGCTGAGGTTCCAGCCGAGGGGCGGGCCTCCGGCCAGGCCTTTCACGACGAGGTAAAAGCTGCCGCTGAGGTGTTTGAAGAGCCGGGGGAGGATCTTCTGATTTTCCTCCTCGATCTCCCGGCAGATGCCGCTCAAATCCATCCGCGTTCGGGGGCCGAGGTTCAATTGCAGGCCCTCGGGGGTCTCGATCACGACCCGGCTCCTGCCGATCGTCTCGAGCACCGCCCCGCTCAGGTTGAACTCGACCCTGCCCGCCACCGGCCGGCCGTTCAGCCGCACCTCTCCCTCGGTATGGACGACGGCGGCCCCGCAGCCGCAAGGGACCCGCTTCGCCGACCACTCGTAGCGGGCCGTGAACTCGTGGCTCGACCCGCCGGGCTTCTTCTCGGGGCGCTCTCCGGCGCGGGGAGAGCTCTCCGTGAGATGGCCCGAGATCTCCCCCTCGGCCGTGCGGCATTCGCCGAGCGCCGGCGACGAACGGGCCTGCTTGCAAAGCGAAACGATCCTGCCGAGGCTCGGGTGAACGATGTCGTGAAAGCGGGGATCGACCCGTTCCTCCGACCCCGCAACGGGGGGGATGGGCTCCTGGATGCACCCCTTCAGGGGTTTGACCGACGAGCGGCCCTCCAGGGTGAGGGCCCAGAAGGCGGTGTGAGTTTTCCCCTCGCGGGTCACCCCTTCCGTCAGGGTCCCCGTCGTCTTCCCCTCGTGGACCACGCAAGAGGTCTCCCGGTGGCTCGTCCCCTCCCAGGCACCCTGGAGGCTCTTGTGCACGACGGCCGTCTTGCCGGCGCCGGTGAGGAAAGAGACCTCACCCGCGGCGCGCGCCCGATGGTCGCTGCGGTAGGCCTCCCCTCGGCTTCGCCCCTCGGTCGCCGCGGTTTCTTCGACCGTCACGCGCAGGGTGGCCGCCCAGCACTCTTCTGCGGCATGCAAAGACGGAGGGCACCCTGCCGCAAAGAAGACGGGGGAGAGCATGGCGAGCACGGCAAGGACCCATCGGTTTCTCGGGCGACCCCCCGCGCCTGCCCGGAAACGACCGGCCGAACCCTTCATTCCCGACCTCTCCTGATAGGCGCTAGCGCATGACCCAGTTCGGGATCCCCGTCACCAGGGGGGGGAAAGCGACGATCAGGGCGAGCGCCACGACCATGGCCCCGACGAAAGGCAGGATGTAGCGGAACGAGTCTTCGTAGGGGATCCCGGCGATCTTGCTGGCGGCCGCCCTGTTCGCACCCGGTTTCGGAGGTCAAGAGGCGCAGGCCGCCGGAAGGCTTGTCCCACGCCTTGCCCCGCCATGAGGGCCATCGTCGTCCCCGAGCCGCCCCCTGCTTGCGCCCGCCGCCTGCAGAGCCGAAAGCCGCAAGCCCCCCGCCGCCGGCCCGAACGTCCGGCCGGCATGAGCCTCCCCCGGCCGACGCGCTGAAGGCGGAATCCCTTGCGCCGCCAAACCCGGGGCCAGGCGGCGCGCCGCACCGGGGGCGGTTTCTTTGCATCGCGACAACCCGGCCGGCCGGGCTCAGGCCCCCGATCGCCCGTTGCGCCCTGCCCGGGATCGGCACAGATTTCGGTCTTTTCGCACAAGTCGCGCACGTCCGCAACCCGCGGGCGAGGCGACATCCCAATAAAACAATCAACGTCCCCTATTTCGCCACTATTTCGCCAATTCCCGGAGCAGGCGAATCTCCTCGGGCCAGCGGTCCGGGTCCGGCGTCTCGAGGATGAGGGGGATGCCGTCGAAACGCGGGTCCCTCATGATGCGGCGGAAGGCCTCGAGCCCGAGCGCCCCCTGCCCGATACCGGCATGGCGGTCGACTCGGCTGCCCAGGTCGTTTCGGCTGTCGTTGAGGTGAAGTCCCGCGAGACGGGAAAACCCCACCACCGCCTCGAAGCGGGCCAACGTCTCCGCATAGCCCTCGGCGCTCTCCAGGTCGTATCCCGCGGCGAAGGCGTGGCAGGTGTCGAGGCAGACCCGAACCCGCGATCGATCGGCGACGCGCTCGAGGACGGCGGCGAGGTGCTCGAAGCGATGACCGACGTGTCCGCCCTGCCCGGCCGTGTTTTCGATCACGACGCTCACCTCGGGGACCTCCTCCAGGGCGAGGCTGATCGACCGGGCGATGCGGGAGAGGCATTCCTCCTCGGGGATGCGGCCGAGGCGGCTTCCGGGGTGGATGTTGAGGGCGAGCAGCCCGAGTTCGCGGCAACGTCTCATCTCGTCGATCAAGGCTGCGCGCGACTTCTCGAGCTCCTCCCGGTCGGGGTGGCCGAGGTTGATGAGGTAGCTTGCGTGGGCGAGGATCTGCCGCGGGCCAAACCCCTGCCGGCGGCAGTTTTCCTGGAAGGCCCGAATCTCCTCTGCGGCAAGCGCCTTGGCCCGCCATTGCCGCTGGTTCTTGGTGAACAGGGCGAAGGCGGTCGCCCCGATCCGGCCCGCGTTGAGCGGCGCGTTCTGCACCCCGCCCGCGGCGCTCACATGGGCCCCGATGCATTTCATCTCCGGCGGCTCCTCACCCCCCGCGCGCGCGCCCGCACGCCGCAGCCCCTCGCCCCCTTTCTCACCTGGTCGACGGGGGGATGGATGGGCACCACCGGCTGCGCGGCCGGATCCGCCTCCGTGAGAGGCTCCGCTTGAAAGCGGCTGTTCGGGTCGCCAAGGCCATACCGTGTCAGGAAATTTCCCCGGCCACCCATTGGAGAGAGACGGTCAAACCCATCATCCCCGACTTCCAGGAAACCCGGCTGGAGACCGGTGTGCCAGGCCGTCTGCATATCGAGACGGCTCACGGCCCGTCTCCTGCAAGGCGAAAGCGCCGATGAGACACATTTCCCCATCTTGGCCGCATGGCATCACTGATCACCGCGCCATCAGAGCGAACACGCCCCAGCCCAGGTATTCACGCGTGTAGGTGGCGTAGCGCACCGGCTCCGAGCTCAGTTGGGCCCGGACCTCTTCGGCCAACTCGTCGTCCGGGTTGGCCTCGAGCCATCGGCGCATGGTGAGCCATTTGGCCGCCTCGTATCGGTCCCAGCCGTCTTGGTCGGCCAGAACCATTTCGACGACGTCGTAGCCGAGGCGGCCGAAAGACGCGAGGAGTTCCGGAAGCGGGAGGAAGTCGGAGATCGCGTGGGCAAGACACCCCTTGGCCACATCTTCCGTCGGCGGCAACTGCCGCCAGTAGGGCTCGCCGATGAGAATGATCCCTCCGGGCCGCAGGCTCCGCGCCAGAAGCTCGATCGTTCCGGCCACTCCCCCGCCGATCCACGTGGCACCGAGACAGGCCGCCACATCGACCTTTTCGCCGGCGACATAGCCGGCGGCATCGCCATGGATGAACTCGACTCGATCGGCGACGCCGAGTTCTTCGGCACGGCGTTTCGCCTGCTCGGTGAACAACCGGCTCAGGTCGATGCCGGTGCCGATGATGCCGTGGTCACGCGCCCAGGTGCACAGCATCTCCCCCGAACCGCTGCCGAGGTCGAGCACTCGGGCCCCTTGTTCCAGGCGCAGCGCCGCGCCGAGCGTGGCGAGCTTCTCGGGTGTGATCGGGTTGTGGATGCGGTGAGCG
>Ga0073932_1000704_pt1 | contig 77557 bp, 55 predicted proteins | sample DewCreD2012metaG_FD_76967 | JGI IMG/M metagenome (GOLD analysis project Ga0073932, IMG submission 76967) | Hot spring sediment bacterial and archeal communities from British Columbia, Canada, to study Microbial Dark Matter (Phase II) - Dewar... ...
AAAATGCGACTATTTTATTGTAACGGTTCAACTTGGCTGCATCGGCGTGGCGTCAAATCGGGCGGTCGTGACAACCATGGGCGGCAAAACGGACGGCAATACCCAGGCTGTGGACGTCTACTTGGACTCGACCCTGGAGAGCGTGGACAGCGCGGAGGAGCTGGTCTTGAAAGTCGCCCGCGAGGCGGGGTTCCCCGAGGAGGAACTGCACAAGATCAGCATGGCCGTCCGGGAAACGGTGGTCAATGCGGTGGTTCACGGCAATCGCTACAGCGCCCATAAGAAGGTGCATTTGATCGCTTCCCTGGATCAAGACCGTCTGCTGGTCACTGTGGCCGACGAAGGATCCGGCTTCGATCCGGATTCGCTTCCCGATCCGCTGGCCGAGGAGAATCTGCTGCACCAGTCAGGCCGGGGGCTGCTGCTGGTTCGCGCCTTCGTGGATGAGTTCCAGGTGCGGAAGCTGAATCCCACCGGAGCTGAGGTGAGGTTGGTGAAGCGCCTGACTCATGCGCCCTGACAGCCGAAAGATCCGTTCTCATTAGGAGGAATCGAGAGTGAGCATACAAGTGACCAATCGCCAAGTAGGGGACGTGACGGTGGTAGACGTCGCCGGAAGGATTACGTTAGGAGAGGGCGCCAGCGCTTTGCGAGAGAACATCCGCGACCTGGTCGCCAAGGGCAACAAGAAGATTCTTCTCAACCTCAGCGATGTGTCCTACATCGACAGCTCGGGCATCGGAGAGCTGGTCAGCGCCTTCACCACGGTGACCAACCAAGGGGGGACGCTGAAGCTGCTCGGGCTGACCAAGCGGGTCAAGGATCTGCTCCAGATCACCAAGCTGTACACGGTTTTCGAAGTATTCGAAAGTGAACCGATCGCCGTGCGGAGCTTCGGATAGAAAGGTGCGGGTCTGCTGCCCACCCGGGGGCAGGGCGATGCGGCCGCCCCCGGTTGTCTCCGCGCCGCGCCTTGAGAGGTTACGATATTCAAGATGACGGCGGGCGGACGGCACGCTGTCCTGTTGGCGGACGAGCAGACGATGTGGCGCGAGGCCGCCGTCTGGGCTTGCGAGGCCAGCGGCCAGTTTCAGGTGATGGGGCAGTGCGCGGATGGGCCTGAGGTTTTGCGTCTGGCCGACACACTGCGGCCCGATGTGGTGGTTCTCGACCACGGGCTTCCGGGACTGGACCCTCTGGAAATCACGCGGCGGCTGCTAGAAGCGGCGCACCGGCCGTACGTGATTCTGGTCTCGATGGTGCGCGACCGCCAAGCCGTTCTGGATGCTCTGCACTGCGGCGCCAGCGGCTATCTACTGAAGAGCGACTCCTTGCGGTGCCTTCTGGATGCGCTCGGCGCCGTGCTCGGCGGTTCGATCTACCTTTCTCCGCAGATCGACCCGGCGTCGGTTTTTTCCCCGCCCAAGCCCTCGCAGCGCCGGCGGCGTTACGATCAACTCGGCTTGCGCGAGCGGCAGGTGTTTAATATGGTGGTCGCCGGGCTGCGCACCAAAGACATTGCGCAGCGTCTCGAGCTGAGCCCCAAGACCGTCAGCACCTACCGGGTGAAGATGATGGCCAAGCTGGGCATCCCGGACCTAGCCGGATTGATCCGCTATGCGATTCGCAACCGTCTCCTGCCGCCCTAGCGGGCCGGCGGAGGCATCAGCGAATCCCCAAGCGCTTCTGCATCTGTTCTAAAGAGACGCCCTTGGTCTCGGGGTAGAACAGAAGCACCACGAAGAATTGCAGCACCATCATGGCGGAGAAGAAGACGAAGGGCGCCGATCCCGAGGAGGCGGCCAAAAGCGGGAATGTCCAGGAGATCAAGGCGTTCATGAACCAGTGCGTGAAGCTCCCCAGGCTTTGCCCCTTGGCGCGCACCCGGTTGGGGAAGACCTCACTGATGTAGACCCAGATCACCGCTCCCTGGGAGAAGGCGAAGAAAGCGATGAAGCCGACCAGCAGCCACACTAGCGCGCCTTCGTGGCGTTGAGTGGCAAACACCCACGCTACCCCGGCGAGAGAAGCCGCAGTGCCGACGGCGCCGACGAGCAGCATTTTTTTGCGGCCCAATTTGTCGATGACCGACATGGCCAGCACGGTGAAGATCAGATTCGTGGCCCCGACCGCCACAGCCTGCAAGTCGCCGCTCACTTTGCTGAAGCCGGCGCGCGTGAAGATGTCGTTCAAGTAGTACAGGATCGCGTTGATGCCGCTGAGCTGGTTGAACATAGCGATCGAGACCGCCAGAAAGATCGGCCTCCAGTACTTCCGGGAAAACAGCGGCTCGTCGCCATGGCCGTGTTCGGCGTCAATCGACTCGACGATCTCGCGCAGTTCCTGCTCGTAGTTCTCTTCTCCGGTCATCACCAGGACCGATCGGGCTTCCTCCAGCCGCTGTTTCTTGACCAGCCAGCGAGGGCTCTGCGGAATGCCGAACAGCAGGGCAAAGAACAGCGCCGCCGGCACCGCCGCGACTCCCAACTTCCAGCGCCATTCGGCATCACCAAACCCCATTTGTCCGATGACGTAGTTGCTGAAATAGGCCGCCAAAATTCCCAGCACGACATTGAACTGGAAGAAGCCCACCAAGCGCCCCCGAAGCCGGGCCGGCGCAATTTCGGCGATATACATCGGCCCCATTACCGAACTGGCTCCAATGCCCAGCCCGCCCACAAAGCGGGCCGCCAGCAGCGAAGGCCAGCTCCAGGCGGCGGCGCAACCGATGGCGGAAATGAAGTACAGCGTGGCGGTCAGACGCAGGCTGCCGCGCGGCCCGTAGCGGTCCACCGGATAGGCAGCCAGCATGGCGCCCAAAATGGTCCCAACCAGGGCGCTGGCCACCGTGATGCCCAGTTGGTTTGGGGTCAAATGGAACAGATCCGTCAGGGCCTGGGTAGCCCCGGCGATCACCGCCGTGTCGAATCCGAAGAGCAGGCCGCCTAGCGCCGCTACGATGGTGCTGCGCACCAAATGCAACGTCAGCTTCACAGTTCCTCCTGCCGGTAGGGTGCAGACTCGTGAATGTATCACACCGGCGGCCTGAGCCGTGCTAACATCAGAATTCTCCCTGAGGTTTCCGTGGACAGGCTTACTCGCAAGCAACTCAAACAGGACAAGTTCGCCCAGGAAGTCGGACAAACCGTCCAATTTCTGGAGCAGCACCGCCGGCAGATCATCCGCATCGGGGTAGCCGCCTTGGCGGTCGTGGTGCTCGTCTCCGGCTGGGTGTTCTACAGCCGGTATCAGAAGTCGGTGCGGCAGAGGGAGCTGGCTGCGGCGATGGATATGATGCAGGCTCCCATCGGCCCTCCGGCGCTCTACGGGCCATCGGCGTTTCCAACGGCCGAGGAGAAGGAGCACGCCATCGAAAGGGCGCTTCAGCAGATTGTTTCGAAGCATCCCCGCAGCGAAGAGGCGCTGATCGCGCGGTATTTCCTGGGGGCCCGCGCGGCTTCCGACGCCGCCCGCCTGGATGAGGCCGTGCGCCAGCTTAATCTCGCCGCCGAGGGCAACTCTCCTTATGCCAGCCTGGCCAAGCTGGCGCTGGCGGAGGTCTATGCGGTTCAGGGGAAGACCGCCGATGCGGAGAAGTTGCTCAAGAGTCTGATCGACCGGCCGACGATTCTGGTGTCCAAAGAGCAGGCCACCATCACCCTGGCCCGGCTGCTGGCTCCCTCCCGGCCTGAGGAGGCCCGCAAGCTACTGGAGCCGTTGCGCTCGGCGCCCGGTCCGGTGGGACGAGCCGCCGTTGAGGCGCTGGATGCCATTGCCTCCGTGACGGCCGGCGCCGGCACATGAAACTGAGCCTCCGCGCATTGCAGTTGGATGCGGCGGCCTCGCGCGGGCGCCGCTACCCGGAACTACCTCATCCCTACCGCGACGAGTTTCAGCGGGACCGCGACCGGATCGTGCATGCCCGCGCCTTCCGCCGTCTGGAGGACAAGACCCAGGTCTTTCCGCCGGCTCTTTCGGACCACTTCCGCAACCGCCTCACCCACACCATCGAGGTCGCCCAAATCGCCCGTACCGCCGCCGCGGCTCTGGAGCTCAACCAGGAGCTCACGGAAGCCCTGGCCTTGGCGCACGACATTGGGCATCCTCCTTTCGCCCACGCCGGCGAAGAAGAATTGAACCGCCAGATGCAGCGCTACGGAGGCCGTTTCGACCATAATCTGCATGCGCTGCGGATCGTCGAGCATTTTGAGCAGCGCTACGCCCGCTTTCCGGGCCTGAACCTGACCTTTGAAGTCCGCGAAGGGATTGTTAAGCACTCCCGCGACTTGGCGCCCGGGGAATTCCCAGAACTCGACGAATACCTCCCCGGACTGCGCCCTCCGCTGGAGGCCCAACTGATCGACCTGGCCGATGAGATCGCCTACAATACGGCGGACCTCGACGACGCCTTCTCGGCCGGCCTGTTCCCACTGGCGGAAGCGGCGGCGGCCGTTCCTTACTTCGGCCGGATCCTGGAGGAGGTGGACACGCAGTTCCCCGGGTCGGCGGAGCGGATCCGGTTTCTGGAGGCGCTGCGCCTGCTGATCGATCTGCTGGTGGGCGGGCTCATTGAAGGCACATATGCCGCAGCCACGGGGGCCGGCGTCTCCAGCGTTGACCAGGTGCGCGCCTATCCCCGCCGGCTGGCGGTCTTAACCCCCGATGCCGCAGCGACCGCCTCCGCCCTGAAGGGCTTCCTGCACCGGCGCGTGTATTGCTCCGAACCTCTTCAGCAGGAGCGCTCCTGCGTGACGGCACAACTGGCGGAGCTGTTCGAGTTCTTCATCCGAGACCCAGAGCAGTTGCCGGAGCCATACCGCCAACAGGCCACCGCCGAGGAGCTGCCCCGAGTGGTCTGTGACTACATCGCCGGAATGACGGACGGTTTTTTCCGGCGCACCTACGAGAGGATCTTTGGACATGGCCGCTAAAGCTTCGTCCCCTTGCGCCATCTGCGAAACCCGCCGACCCCGGCGCTTTTGCCCGGCCCTGCGGTCGGAAATCTGCGCGCCCTGCTGCGGGACCTCGCGCGAGGTCACGCTGTACTGCCCTCTGGATTGCCCCCACCTTCAAGAGGCGCACCGCCACGAGCGCCCCCCGGAACCGGATCCCGAGCAACTGCCGCACCCGGACATCGAAATCACCCGGGGGTTTCTGGACCGCAATTCGGCCCTGGTCGACTTTCTTTCCCAGGCGCTGCTGCGGCATACCGAGACGGCTCCCACGCTCGTCGATCAGGACGTGCGTGAGGCGCTGGACGCCATGATCCGCACCTACCGCACGCTGCAAAGCGGCCTCTATTATGAGAGCCGCCCATCCAATCTGTACGCGGCGGAACTGCAACGCCGGCTGCGGGAAGATTTGGACCACTACCTCCAGCAGCAGCGCGAGCGGGCCGGGCTGACGGTGGTGCGGGACGCGGATGTTCTCGGCGTGCTGGTCTTTCTCCAGCGGGTCGAGTTCGCCCACAACAACGGCCGTCCTCGCGGCCGGGCCTTCCTGGGCCTGTTGCGGGAGAGATTCGCCCCTCCTACCGCCTCCGGCGCGGATCCCTCGTCCCAACTCTACGTGCCCCGGCATTCCATGGAGTGAGTCTTAACCTAACCATCGGCAGGGGCCGCTGGTTCCGTGTGCGACTATCATAGGGCTCTCCTGTGCCGATCAAAGGCGGGAGCAAAGAGGAGGAGTATGTGCTATGAGTGATCTTCGATCGACCCGCTTGAGCCGCCGCCGGATGCTGTGGCAAGCCGCAGCCGCTAGCGGATTCGGCGCCATCTTTAAGCTCACGCCGTCCCCTGCTTCTGCCCAGGGGCGCGGGGGAGCCGGTCAGCCCGGCGCGGGGCCCGGCCGCGGCGGCGCGGTCCGCTATGGTCCCATCAACAAATACTCTTCGCCGAGCGACCTCCGGATCACCGACCTGCGCGCGGTCACCGTCGCCGCGAACTTTGATTACCCCATCATCCGCATGGACACCAACCAGGGCGTCTACGGGTTGGGCGAGGTCCGCGACGGCGGACACAAGGGCGTGGCCCTCGCTTTGAAGCCGCTGCTGGTTGGCCGCAATCCACTCGACATCACCGGCATCCTGGACACGATCCGACCCTACGCCGGCCACGGACGGCAAGGCGGGGGCTACACGGCGATTGACATCTGCCTCCATGACATTAACGGCAAGGTATTCGGAGTCCCTGTCTGGCGGCTGTTGGGCGACAAGAAGATGGACCGGGTCCGCCTTTATGCGGACACCACGGGCACTAGTGACCCCAAGAAGTACGCGGACCGGATGCTGGCCCGCAAGAAACTGGGCTTCACGTTTTTCAAGATGGACATCACCTACAACTTCATCAACGTGAGGCCGGGGAACGTGGACATGTACGGATCCCCTACCCAGAAGGGCCTGGAGTACGCCGGCGAGCTCATTGCGGCCGTGAAGGACGCGATCGGCTGGGAGACCCCTCTGGCGACGGATACCTCCAGCCTGCGCGTGCGCACCGTAAAGGATGCGATCCGCGTCTGCCAGGCATGGGAGAAGTACGAACTGGCGTTCATCGAAGACCTGTTCGGGACGATGGGATTCACCCGCTGGCAGGATTACAAGGAAGTGAAGGCCGCCACGTCTTCGAAAATCTTGACCGGCGAGGACGGTTTCGGTTTGAAGGAGGCCTTCAAGCCTTTGATCGACAACCGCGCAGTGGATCTGATCCATCCGGATCCGGGCACGGCCGGCGGGTGTCTGGAAACCAAGCGCATCGCCGACTATGCGCACGAACAGAACATCCCCACGGTTTTGCACATGGCCGGCTCGCCGGTGGCGACCTTTGCGGCGGCCCACGCTGCTTGCACGATGCGCAACTTCGTGGCGATGGAGGTTCACGCGATTGATTTCCTGAAGTGGTGGGAGGAGTTGGTGACAGGCGTTTCCAAGCCGATCGTCGACAAGGGCTTTATCACGGTTCCTGACGCTCCCGGTCTTGGCCTCGAGCTCAACGAAGAGGTCGTCAAGCAGCACCTTCGCGAGCCCGGCTACTTCGAGCCCACGCCCGAATACGACAAGGTGCGCTTTGTCGGTCGCGGAACGGGCGGTCCCTGGCCGCACTACAATGTCGATGGCGTCTGGGTTAACGAACGCACTAGCGACTACTGAGGTTTCATGGCGCAATACTCTCGAGACGCGCTTTCGGGCGCCGGCTGGCGCCACGGACGGCGGTGTTTCCGTCCTGGACGGCTGTTGCTGTTGTAAGTCGGGGACTCGGGATCCGATGCCGTCGGCGGCCGTATGGCTGTTGCCGGCCATGGATCCCGTTTGGGTAGCTTTGTACAACTTTTTGGGTGCATCCGTTCTATTCCTTGCGCGGGGAGCGGACGTATAATTCAGCCTGTCACGGTCTAAAGACAATCGTTTCCTCTTCCACGCTAGGGACTTGGGGAAAGAGGAATGTCTGAACCGGACAGCAGGAAGGTAGCTTTGGGGGTCAGGAAAAATTGAAGAAATTGAGCTGCAATTCGCCCCAGGGCAGGTACAATACACACAGGCTGATCGAGCCACAAGGGCGTCGAAGGAATGCCTGGAGTGTTGGATTGTTGGTCAAAAGAGGTCAGAGGTTGCGAACTGTGCTCCGGTGCGAACAGGGAACGCATTGGTGCTGGAATTGTGATTTAGATTTGGCGAAAGGAGGCCGCGATGCAAGCTTTTCGGACAATCGTTCTAGTGCTTGTGTTCACGACCGTCGTTTTGGGCCAGGCGGCCCGTACAGCGACACTGGTCGGAAATGTCACGGACCCCACCGGCGCTCTGGTTCCGGGGGCGAAGGTGACGGTGAAGAATGTGGCGACTGGTTTTGTCTCCACCGGCGTCACCAGCGCCGAAGGCGCGTACTACATTCCGTTTTTGGCCGTAGGCGAGTATGAACTGACGGTGGAGGCGGCTGGTTTCAAGACCTACGTTCAAAAGGGCCTTGAGTTGCGAGCAGGGGAGGTGCCTCGCGTCGATGTGAAGCTTGAGCTCGGGGCCACCACCGAGTCGGTGATGGTGACTGGGGCGGCGCCGCTGCTCCAGACCGAGACCGCTCAGGTGACGCATGCGTTGATGGCATCCACGATACGGCAACTGCCGATCCTTCAGAACAAGGCTCACCGCATTCCCTATTACATGGCAGGCGTGCAGGTGAGCGGCGCGAACATCAGCGTGGTGGGGCAGCCACCGGCCGAGCTGGGCTTCACCTTGGACGGGATCAGCGGCAAGACCGCGATCACCAACGAGATCGGCGATGTCAATACATCGGTCCAGCCGGCGCTGGAGGCGCTCGCCGAGGCGAGGCTTTACACCACGGGGGCCCCTGCTGAGATGGGGCATGCCTCCGGCGGCGTTCTGGCCTTCACTTTCAAGAGCGGGACCAATGAGTTTCACGGCTCCCTCGAGGACCGCTGGACGAATCAGCCCATGACCCACCGTGGGTATCTGGAGCAAGGGAAGCGTTCGAATCCTCTCACATTTCATCAGGCCCAGGTGTCCGTATCGGGGCCGGTGATCCTTCCGAAGCTTTACGATGGGCGAAACAAGACCTTTTTCCTGTTTGCCTACGGAAGGCATCACGAGAAGGCGGACGAGCCTCAGACCGCGACCGTGCCGGACCTGAATATGCTGGCCGGTGATTTCAGCTTTCCCCAGGTTTCGGGCGGAGGCTACCCGATCTATGATCCGAAGTCCATGCGACTGGTGGAAAGCACGTGGACCGCGGACCCCTTCCCGAATAAGCAGATCCCCAAGTCGCAGTTCGACCCAGTGGCCGTCAACTTCCTTGCCTTGAATCCCTGGGCTCCCCCGAACCTGTTAGGCAGCTACACCCGTTCGGGACCGAGCAACAACTGGCTCGGCACCACGATTTACCGTTCCTACCGGAGCCGTTTCGACACCAAATTCGACCATCAGGTCAGTCCCAATCACAAGTTCTTCATTCGCAATTCCTGGAACCGCCACCGCGTACTGGGCCGGATTAACGCCTACGTCAACAACCGCGAGCTGGACAGCGCCGGCAACGGCTTTGGGCGGCCGAACCCAATCGATCAGCAGAACTGGGCTTTCGGCGACTATCACACCTTCAGCCCCACGCTGATGAATGAGATTCGGCTGGGTTTTGCCCGGAGGGTCAGCACCATCGATCCGCCCACGGCGGGGAAGGGATGGGCCGCCAAGCTTGGCATTCCCAATGTCGGCCCGGAGAATTTCCCGAGTTTCGGGCTGTATGGTATCGGGCCCGGCGCCTATCAGAAGAACATCAATGAGGAAGTGACCTTCCAGAACAACACAACGAAGATCCTATCCCGGCACACGGTTAAGTTCGGTTATGAGCTGATCCGGACCCGGCAGAACAACATCGACGCCGTGCTTCCCTCTGGCAGCTACAGTTTCGGAACCGGCGGCACCGCCCTGCCGTTCACGCCGAATACCGGCAACACCTTCGCATCTTTCCTGACGGGGGCCGTGTCCTCGGCGACGTTCACCCAGCGGATCTGGAGCAGGCTGCCGCGCTGGTGGAGCCACGGCGCTTACGTGCAGACCGACTGGCGGACCACGCGCAATCTAACCTTAAATCTCGGACTGCGTTACACGTTGGAGACGCCGTTCCGCGATAAGTGGGATCACCAGTCGGTTTTCAACCCAACGGTAACCGACCCGCTCACGGGCCTGATGGGCGCCATCACCCACCCTAAAGGCGGCACTTACAAGGCCGACCGGAACAATTTCCAGCCCCGCGTGGGGATGGCCTGGAATTTCCGGCGCGGCATGGTGTTCCGAGGCTCCTGGGGCATGTACACCGATGACGTGATGCCCAGCGCGGGTTTCGAGGAGTACACCGCGACCGCGGTGGCGCAACAGTTGCCCGGCGACCCCCGTCCGGCCTTTTTCCTGTCGCAGGGACCGCCGGCCCGAGACTTCCGGTTTAACCCGGATGGCACCTCGCCGTTCTTAGGGACGAATTACAGCGGCCGTTCCGCCACGTTCATCGATTCCAATTTTCAGCTTCCGTACGTTATGAACTGGTCGGCGGGCGTTCAGACCGAATTCAAGTCCACCTGGCTGGTTGAGGCATTGTACCAAGGCTCCTCCGGCGTCCGGTTGAACACGAGCGCGAACTTTAACCAACTGCCGAAATCCATCTACGATTCGGCTGACCTTGCATTCAAGGACCAGGTTTCGCGGGCGGTTCAGAACTACCGGCCATACACTCAGTTCGGGACCATCTCCTACATCACCAACGGCGGCCATAACTCGTACCACGGCTTTACGGCGCGCGTCGAGAAGCGCTATGCGGAAGACGGGCTCACGCTCAACGCGCACTACACCTGGAGCAAGAACCTTTCGGGCAGCGTCGGCGACGGCTGGCAATATTACAATTGGCGGTTGACGAAAGCGCCGACCAGCTTCGACCGGCGGCACCGGATCATCGCGCAGGTGATGTACGACATTCCGGTGGGGAAAGGCCGGAAGTTCCTCTCGAGCGGCGGCTGGCTGGACCACGCACTGGGCGGCTGGACCATCCTAGTTATCGAAACGCTCCAGTCCGGGCCTCCGGTCACGTTCAGCTTCAGCGGCAGTCCGTACCGCTATCTGCCTGGCCCCTCGCGGCCGAACCAGATTCTGCCCAATGATCAGGTCAGGGTTCCGGACTGGTCCATGGGCGAGCACCGCTTCCCGCAGAGCGCCCAGAACCCGCTGTATAACATCAATGCGTTCAAATACCCGGACGCTTTGAGTGCCGGGACCTTGGGGGGCGGCACTGCCAGGGGTTTGTGGATGATTTGGCCGCAGTGGGCGATTTCCAAGGACTGGCCGATCCGGGAGAAGATGAAATTCAGCGTCCGGTGCGAAGCGATGAATATCCCGGTGCGGTTCATGGGCACGACTCCGGATGTCACGGTAAACCTCACCAGCCCTCAGAATTTCGGCAAATTCGCGCCGCAGGGGGGATCGAGCTACTCTACTATGGGAAGCTTGAACGGACAGCTCTTCATTATGGGGCGGTTTGAATTCTGAGGGGGGCCGCGGCTCATAAGAAGCGATTCGTAGAAAAGTAGACTTTGAACCATAAGGAGGAGATCATCATGGCATCGAAGGAACGATTCTCACGCCGGAGGCTGCTGGAGAAGGCGATGGCGGCGGCCGGGTTGAGCGCGGCGATGAAGTTTGTCGACCGGCCGGCCAACGGCCAGCCCATTCAGGCCGGCGGGGTCAACAAGTATTCGGCGCCCAGCCAGCTCAAGATCACCGACATGCGGGCCATCCGCATCGCGTCCAACTATGACTACCCGATCATCCGCATCGACACCAACCAGGGGGTCTACGGTTTGGGCGAGGTGCGGGACGCGGGCAACGAGGGCACGGCGCTGATTTTGAAGCCGCATTTGGTGGGCCGGAATCCACTACAGATCGAGCCGATTCTGGACAGCATCCGCAACTTCGCCAGCCAGCGGCGGATGGGCGGGGGCTACAGCGCCGTAGACATGGCGCTACACGACATTGCGGGCAAGGTGTATGGAGTGCCCTGCTGGCGGCTGATCGGCTCCAAGTACCGGGACCGGGTGCGGATTTACTGTGACACCGATCAGACAGCCGATCCGAAGGTGTTCGCGGCGCGGCTGCTGCGGCGCAAGAAGATGGGCTACACGTTTTTCAAAATGGACCTGGGAACCTCGCTGGTGCGGCACATTCCGGGAGCGGTGAATTCGCGGGGCGTGGCTACCACCAAGGGTCTCCAGCACCTTTGCGAGTATCTGGTGGCGGTCAAAGACGCCATTGGTTGGGATCAGCCCCTAGCGGCGGATCACTTTGGGCCGCTGGACGTCAACGACAGCATCCGCTACGCGCGGGCCTTCGAGCCCTACGACCTGGCCTGGATGGAGGATCCGCTCCAGGTCGGGACGCTTGGGCGCGGCGATTCTCCGAAAAACTGGCAGGCCTACAAGGAGATCTGCGAAGCGACCACCACGGTGATCAACACCGGCGAGAGCCTGTTTGGGCTGGAGGAAGGCTTCCGGCCGTTCATTGAGAACCGGGCGGTAGACATAATCCATCCCGACCCGCTGACCTCGGGGGCGATCCGGGAGACCAAGCGGATCGCCGACTACGCCTCGATGTTCGGGATTCCGACGGCGGTACACTTTGCGGGCTCACCGGTGGGCTGCATGGCCAGCGTGCACATGATCGCCACCATCAAGGACTTCGTCGCCATGGAGAACCACGCGGTGGACATTCCATGGTGGGACGATCTGGTGACCGGGCTGCCGAAGCCGATCGTTCAGAACGGCTACATCACGGTGCCGGATGCGCCGGGTCTGGGAGTGGAGCTGAACGAAGAAGTGTGCAAGCAGCACCTTCGGATCCCGGGCTGGTTTGAGCCCACGCCGCAGTTTGACCGCTACATTGTGGACGAGTTCCGCCGCGGCGGGCCTTATCCGCATCTGGACGCCGAAGGCAAGCCGGTCGTCAGCAACTAAGGCGAGCCAAGCCGTCATGCCGGGCGCCGGTCACACCGCCGGCGCCCGCCCGTTTCCATTAGTCTGGAAACGATGAAAGAAGAAGCGACCCATCAGAATCACGGCAGGAGTGTGCGTCTCACCCGGCGGGGGTTCATCGCCGGCGCGGCCTCAACCGGCGTCACCTTGCTGGCGCCTGCCGGTGTCCAAGCCCAGTCCACATTGAATCAGCTCCGGTCCGGCTGGCGTGAGCCGCCCCGGTCCTGCCGTCCTCACACGCGTTGGTGGTGGCCGGGGAGTGCCGTGACGCGGGAGGGAATCGTCTGGCATCTCGACCAGATGAAGGCCAACGGCATTGGCGGGGTCGAAATCATCGGGGTGTGGGAGTGGTACGAGAAAGGGAACATTCCTTACCTTTCTGAGGAGTGGCTGGAGATGGTGCGATTCACCATCGATCAAGCCGAGGTTCGCGGCATGGAGGTCGCCATCACGTTCGGGCCTGGCTGGGACTTCGGCGGCTTCTGGGTTCCGCCGCAGGAGCGCTCCAAGGTGCTGGCCCCGTGCTGGGTGGACGTGGAAGGTCCGGCGCAGTTCGACGCGGATCTCCCGCGCTATGACCGCTCCCGGATCCCCAAAGCCGGGCTATTTGAGTATGTCACCGAACCGGAAGGCAACCCGGCGGATGCTCACCAGATCGTGGCCGTTGTCGCCGGGCGATGGGACGGCCGGCAAATGGAGGAAGCCACCCTCATTGATCTTTCCGGCCAACTTAACGGCGAACGGCTGCGGTGGGCGGTTCCGGAGGGGCGCTGGCGGATCACCGCCTTCCGGCTGGAATACACCGGCCAGCAGAACTCCTCGCAGAACTTCCGGCCGCGCAACTGGGTTGCGGACCACTTCAACGGCGCCGCCATGCGGCGCTACTGCGAGTTTTTGACAGGGACCTTCCGCCGCGCTTTTGGCAGCCGTCTGGGCACAACCGTGGACTCGTTCTTCGGCGACAGCTTCGAGGTCGTCCCCCTGCCGGACACGATTCTGTGGAGTAACGGCCTGCTGGACGCTTTCCGCAAAGCCAAGGGCTACGAGTTGAGGCGATACTTGCCTGCCCTGTGGTGGGACATTGGAGAGCTCACTCCGCGGGTGCGCTACGACGTGAATCACTTCCTGCACGAAGTTGCGCTGGACACCGTGTTCCGCACCCTGCTGGAGACCATCGGCGCGACCGGCGTGGCGGCGCGGATTCAGCCTCATTACCGCTTTGCTCCGGAGATCATGCAGGCGGCCGGGTCGATTCACCGCCCGGAGACCGAAGTCACCACGGCTCGCTTTGAGACCGTGGCCGACCCGCGAAAAGCCACGGTGGCGGCAGCGCGCTTTTACGGCCGTCCCTGGGTCTCCGCTGAAGCCTATACCTTTATCCATCAGGAGCGATACCGGGCCACGTTGGAAGAACTTAAGCGCGCCACCGACGCGTTCCTGCGCGACGGCATCACCCAGTTTTACAACCACGGCTACGTATACTCGCCTGAGAAGGAGGTCGCCCCCGAGCGGGACGTTCCCTTTGCCGAGCGCATCAGCCATTGGAATCCCTGGTGGCCCTACTACCGGCATCTGGCCGATTACGTCGCCCGCTGCTCGTTCCTCTGCCGCCAGGGGAATTTCACCGGCGAGATTCTGATCTATTCCCCGCAAGCCCAGGCGTGGACCGAGAAGGCCGTTTGGGGCATCGAGAGGCGCGTGATGCCCTACGGCGATTTGCCCAAGACGCTGGTGGCCAACGGCTATGATTACGACCCGGTCAATGACGACGTTCTCCAGAACCGGGCGCGGATTTCCGGCGGCCGGTTGCAGGTGGGCGAACATTCCTACCGGGTGCTGATGGTTCAACGGATCCGGGCGCTGCCGGTAGAAACCTTGCGGGTCATGGAACGTTTCGCCGCCGCGGGGGGCGTAGTGATCGCGCTAGACTGCTTGCCCGAGTCTTCCGTGGGGATGCTCCACCGCCAAGCCTCGGATGCCGAAGTACGGCGGCTGGCGGAAAGGATCTGGGGAGGCCGGTATCCCACCGCGCACTTTCTGCCGCAATACCAGTTTGTCCATGTGCCGTTCGTCTCCAACGAACAGCCTTATGCCAAGACCGCGCCGTTAAGGCCTGCGCAGCGGGAGCTGCTGGCGCTGCTGCGGCGCTACATCGAACCGGACTTTCTGCTGGAGGGCGAACGCCAGAGCGACGGGCTCACCTTCTTACACCGGCGGGCCGGGGACGTTGACATTTACTTCGTGACGAACTTGCAACCGGAAGCCGCGCGTGAGCGGGTTTCTTTCGCCGTGCGGGGCAAGCAGGCGGAGCAGTGGGATGCCGTCACCGGGGAGATGAAACCGCTGGTCATTGAGGAACGCAACGGGCGCAGCTACGCGGAGGTGGATCTGGCCCCGTGGGGGTCGCGGTTTTTCATCTTTGCCCCGGAATTATCCCCTGCGCGGCCGGTTCCCAAGCCGGCGCGGCTCAAAGTTGCGCCCATCGCCGGGCCCTGGCGCCTCACGCTGTCCGGGGTGCGCTTTTCCAAAGTGGAGAAGACGCTGCCGCAACTGAATTGGTGGACGGAGGAGGAAGCGGCGCGGCACTGTTCTGGGACGGGCGTCTACCGTACGGTATTGGATGCGCCGCCGGAGCTGGCCGAGGACGGATTGGAACTGGTTCTGGATCTTGGCGAGGTTGCTTTCGTCGCCGAAGTCTTCTGCAACGGAACCAGCGCCGGAACCTGCTGGATGCAGCCGTACCGGGTAAACCTCACGGGCTTGGTGAAGGCGGGCAGCAACGAACTCGAGATTCGGGTGACCAATCTTTTGTTGAACCATGTGGCCGGACTGAAAGGACCTCCACCCGTGCCCGAGGAGCTGGCGCCGCACTACGGCGCCCGCCCGAGCCACTACGAGCGGTCCTTGCAAGCCACGGAACGAGACCGCGCCTACCGCCCTTTGCCTCCGGGAGGGCTCAAAGGACCGGTAGTGCTGGAAGTGTGGAAATAGGCCGCTAAGCGCAGGCGTGCGCGCACGAGCGCGGGCTTACCGGGGGCGGTGAAGGCCCGCCCTTAGCCCGCGGCAGCAAGGGATCAGCCTTGGGGCGGGATTCTCGCCGTGACCGGAATCACCGACGCGGCCGGGCAACGGGTCTACGCTAGAGGCAGGAGAGTCCGATGGCCGAATCGTATACCTTCATTGCTGACCTGAGAGCTTACACGCAGATCACGCCCGGCGGAATCCTGAGCCAGACGATTCAGAACGACGAACGGTCGAAGACCGTGCTGTTCGGTTTTGCTCCGGGGCAGGAACTGTCGGCGCACACGGCGCCGTTTCCGGCGACGCTCGTCTTCCTCAAAGGGGAGGCCACGTTAAGGCTGGGCTCGGATGAGAAGGAAGCCGTGGAAGGGTCTTTCGCCTACATGCCGCCATACCTGGAGCACGGCATCAAGGCCAAGTCTGACGTCGTGATGCTGCTGATCATGATCAAGAAGTAACGACTCCCCCCGCAGCGTCGCATCCATGGTCCGCCGGCGAGCTCGGGCAGCGCTTTGTGGGGCGCTTTACCGTGGGGGGCCTGCCCATGTGCCCTGCCTGAGGACTCCACGGGGCCTGGCCCGCCCTCGGAGGTTTGCGCTCAACCTCGTGTAGAGTGAAGGGATAAGGGTAGTGACCGGAGATGTTAGCGCTGTTCATCCTATTGAGCGCTGCGACCGCTGTGGCGCCTGTAGTCATCCGGCGGCGGGCGCGCTACGCTCCGGCTTGGGCTGCGGTTCCGCTGGCTAGCGGGCTGTGGCTGGCTTGGTGGATCTCACAACCCGAGCGCGAGCCCGCATGGAATTGGGCCGCCTCGCTGGGGGTGCGCTTCAGCTTCCTCACCGACGGGCTGGGGCTGCTGTTCGCCTGGCTGATCTGCGGCATCGGCGTGCTGGTTTTCCTGTATGCAGGAAGCTACCTGGAAGGGGATCCCAGGCTGGGCCGCTTTTACGCTTACCTGACGCTGTTTTTCGCCTCGATGTTGGGCCTGGTTTTGGCCGACAATATCATCCTGTTGTTCATCTTTTGGGAACTCACCAGCCTCAGCTCGTTTCTGCTGATTGGTTATGATCATCACCGGGTGGAGGCCCGGAATGCGGCTCTTCAGACGTTGTTGGTGACGGGCCTCGGCGGCTTGGCCCTATTGGCTGGGCTGATCCTGCTCGCTTCAGCGGCGGGCAGCTATGAATTGTCGGTCTTGATCGCCCGCGGCGGGGAACTGCGCGCCGAGCCGTTGTTTGCGCCGGGGATGATTCTGGTGATCCTGGGCGCCATGACCAAGTCGGCCCAGTTCCCGTTCCATTTTTGGCTTCCCTCGGCGATGGAGGCGCCGGCGCCGGTCAGCGCCTACCTGCACTCGGCCACCATGGTAAAGGCGGGCGTCTATCTGCTGGCGCGGCTGACGCCCATCGGCGGCGGCTCCTGGCTGTGGGATCTGGTGGCGGGCGTGGGCCTAGTGACGATGCTGGCGGGCTTCCTGCTCGCGCTGCCCCAGAGAGACGCCAAGCGGCTTTTGGCGTTCAGCACCGTCGGCGCGCTTGGGATGTTCACGATGATGATCGGCCTGGGGACGCCTAAGGCGATCCATGCTTCTCTGGCTGTGCTGCTGGCGCATGCCTTTTATAAGGCGAGTCTTTTCCTGTTGGCCGGCGCTTTTGAGCATGCCACCGGCGCCAGGAACGTTGGCGAATGGCGGGGGTTATGGCGGTCGATGCCGGCGCCGGCGGCCGCGGCGGCTTTGGCGGCTGCGTCGCTGGCGGGCCTGCCGCCGCTTTTCGGTTATGTGGCGAAAGAAAAAGCGCTGAGCGCGATGCTGGGGCACCCGGTCCACGCCGGAATTTTCCTGGCCGGCTTTGCCGCAGCAGGGGTCTGCTCGGCCGCACTGGCGGCCATTCTGACAGTGCGTCCTCTGGGCGGCGCGCCTGGAGATGTGCATGCTCCGGGCCTGCTGCTGTGGGCTCCGCCGGCTTTGCTGGCCCTGCTGGGCGCGCTCGCGGGCTTGCGGCCCGCGGCTGCTGACCATTGGCTGATTCAGCCGGCGGCGCAGGCTGCGGCAAGGACGCTGGTGGATTCCCATCTTTCGCTCTGGCATGGCTTCGATGCCGTGGTCCTGCTGTCGATCGGGATTCTGTTGGCCGGAGCGGTGTTGTACTGGCGGTTGGGGGCGGTGCTGGCCGCGGCAAGCCGCCTAAGGAGTGCGGCGAGCTACGGGCCATTGCGTCTTTATGAGACCACGCTGGGCGGCGTCAACCGGCTGGCCGTTGGGACGACCCGGCTGTTGCAAAGCGGCAAACTCCGCAACTACCTGCTCATTGTTCTGCTCACCACCTCGGGGCTGGCGTTCCATGCGCTGATCAGCCGCGGCGGGCTAGACTTGCGGACCGACTGGAAGGGGCTCCAGCCGCACGAAGGCGTGCTGGCGGGCACCATTGCGGCAGCCGCCGTGGCCGCCCTTCTGTTCCCATCGCGGCTGGCGGCGGTGGCCGCGCTAGGGGTCGTGGGGCTGGGGGTCGCGGTGATCTTCTTGTTGTACGGGGCGCCGGATCTGGCCATGACCCAATTTGTGGTGGAAGCCTTGACGGTGATGCTGCTGGTCCTGGTGCTGTACCATTTGCCCCGATTCTCCGGGTTCTCGAGCCGGCGGGCGCGTTTGCGAGACCTCGGCGTGTCGCTGGCCGCAGGCTCTTTGCTGACGCTGGCGCTTCTGAGCGTGAACGGCATCGAGGGCGACACCTCGCTGAGGGAGTTCTACACGTCCAACAGCTACACCGCGGCGCACGGCCGCAATATCGTGAACGTGATTCTGGTGGATTTCCGCGCCCTGGACACGCTGGGCGAGATCACGGTACTGGCGATCGCGGCTCTTGGAGTCTTCAGCCTGCTGAAATTGCGATTTAAGGGAGGCGGTGGGCGGTGACATCTTTGATTCTGGCCACCGCGGCCCGTTTCCTGTTCCCACTGCTGTTGTTGTTTTCGGTGTTCCTTCTGCTCAGGGGTCACAATCTGCCGGGAGGCGGTTTCGTGGGTGGGCTGGTCGCCGCCGCCGCGTTCGCGCTGTACTGGCTTGCCTTCGGAACCAGGACAGCCCGGAGGGCGTTGCGGCTCAATCCCCTGACTCTGATCGCCGGCGGTTTGCTTCTGGCGGCCGGCAGCGGCTGCGTGGCGTTTCTGAATGGCAGGCCCTTTCTGACCGGCCTATGGGTCCGCCTGCATGTTCCCGTCCTGGGGGAGGTTTGGGCCGGAACTCCATTGATCTTTGACACCGGGGTCTATTTGCTGGTCATCGGCGTGCTGATGCTGGTGATTACCACTCTGGCGGAGGAGACTCGTGAACAGCCTTAGCGCCGTCCTCGTGGGAGTTTTGTTCGCGTCCGGTCTCTACATGCTGTTGCGGCGCAGCATTGTGAAGGTCATCATTGGGCTGGCTCTGCTGAGCCATTCGGTCAACCTTCTTCTGTTCACCGCGGCTGGGCTGCGCCGCCAACCGCCGCCGATTCTGCCGGAAGGCGCCGGGGTCCCGGCTGGGCCGATGGTGGACCCAGTGCCGCAAGCGCTGATTCTTACGGCCATTGTGATCAGTTTCGGCGTGCTGGCGTTTGCCGTCGTTTTGATCCACCGCGCTTACGGGACCGTGGGCACAGACGATCTGGACGAACTCGACCGGACCGACACATGAAGCTGGTATTGACCCTCCCCATTTTGATCCCGCTCGCCACGGCTGCCGTGTGCCTAATGATGTTCCGCAAGCCGCTCTGGCAGAGGCGGCTCAGTCTGGCCGGCGCTTGCGCCCATCTAGGAGCGTCCGCCTGGCTGTTGCACGGAATCCGGCGGAGCGGCATCCAGGCCGTGCAGATGGGCGGCTGGCAGGCGCCGTTCGGCATCACGCTGGTAAGCGACCTATTCAGCGCCGTCATGCTGGTCATCACCGGACTGATGGGGGTCTCGGTGCTAATGTATTCGCTGAGCGCGATCGACCACGGGAGGGAGCGTTTCGGCTACTACCCTTTGTTCCACTTGTTGCTGCTGGGGGTCTCCGGGTCGTTCCTCACCGGCGACCTGTTCAATCTCTACGTCTGGTTCGAGGTGATGCTGATCTCCTCGTTCGCACTGCTGGCGCTCGGCGGAGAGCCCGCGCAGATTGAAGGCTCCATCAAGTACGTCACTCTCAACCTGGTGGCCTCGGCGCTGCTGCTCACCGCCATCGGCCTGGTCTACGGGCTGACCGGCAGCTTGAACATGGCGGCGCTGGCGCTCAAATTCGACCAGCCTCAGCCGACCGGCATCGCCTCCATGCTGGCGGTGCTGTTCTTGGTGGCCTTCGGGTTGAAGGCTGCGGTGTTCCCTCTGTTCTTTTGGCTGCCAGCCTCGTACCACACCTGCCCGGTTCCCGTTTCCGCGATCTTCGCCGGGCTGCTCACCAAGATGGGCGTATATGTGCTGATCCGGACGTTCACTCTGATCTTCGTGCATGACACCGGCTATACGCACCGTCTGCTGCTGGTGATTTCCGTGCTGACCATGATCACCGGCGTGCTGGGAGCCCTGGCCCAGAACGAGTTCCGCCGGATTCTGTCTTTCCACATCGTCAGCCAGATCGGCTACATGACGCTCGGGCTGGCGCTGTATACCCCGCCGGCGCTGGCCGGTTCCGTGTTTTACATCGTGCATCACATCATCGTAAAGACGAACCTCTTTCTGGTTAGCGGGGTGGCCCGGAGCATCGGCGGGACATTTGATTTGAAGGCGCTGGGAGGGTTGCACGCACTCCGCCCGGCCCTGGGCGTTCTGTTCTTGATTCCGGCGCTTTCCCTGGCGGGCCTGCCGCCGCTTTCGGGCTTTTTCGCCAAGCTGGCGCTGGTGCAGGCGGCTTTGAGCACGCGGGAGTATCTGGCGGCGGGCGCTGCGCTTGGGGTCAGTCTTTTGACGCTTCTTTCGATGATGAAGATTTGGAACGAAGCGTTCTGGAAACCTGCTCCTCATGGTCTGGAATCCCGACTGAAGGGCGAGAGGGCGCTGTTGAGTCCGATTGTGGCGCTCGCCCTGATCACGGTGACGATCGGTTTGTGCGCCGGCCCGCTGTTCGAGTTTTCGGAGACCGCCGCCCGGCAGCTCTTGCACCGGGAGGAGTACATTCAGGCCGTTCTGGGAGAGCAACCATGACCACCCTGCTTTGGAATCTGCTGCTGGCTCTGCTGTGGGCTTTGGCCACGGGGCGGTTCACGCCGGGCAACCTGTTCATAGGGTACTTGCTCGGATTTGCGGCTTTGTGGATTTCCCGCTCCGCGTTCGGCCCGCAGCGCTATTTCTGGCGTGTCTGGAAGTCGATTTGTCTGCTGGGATTCTTTTTCAAGGAGCTGGTGCTGGCCAATCTGCGCGTGGCCTACGATGTGATTACCCCGACGTTTTACATGCGCCCGGCCATCATGGCCATTCCCTTGGACGCCTCAAGCGACGCTGAGATCACCATGCTCGCCAACATGTTGACCATGACGCCGGGCACACTCTCGCTGGATGTCTCGCCGGACCGCCGCACTCTGTATATTCACGCCATGTTTGCCGAGGACATCGAGGCTGTGAGGCGCGAAATCAAGGAAGGTTTTGAGCGCCGCTTATTGGAGGTGCTGCGGTGAGTACACCGTCTTCCCCCGTGATCGTTTGGGCTTGCGCGGTGGCGCTGGTTTTCTTGGGCGCGGGTTTCTTGTCGGCCTTTCTCCGGCTTCTGCGGGGGCCCAGCTTGCCGGACCGCGTGGTGGCTCTGGATTTGATGAGCGTTCTGGTAGTAGGACTTATTGCGGTGCACACCGTGAGGACAGGCCAAACGGTCTACCTGGATGTGGCGATCGTGCTCGGCCTGATTGCCTTCCTGGGGACGGTGGCGTTCGCCCGCTACATTACCTTGCGGGGGAGCAAATGACGGACTACTTGACCGCGTTCCTTCTGCTGGCAGGCAGCCTGTTCATGTTGCTGGCGGGGGTCGGCGTGCTGCGCATGCCCGATGTGCTGACGAGGATGCAGGCTGCCAGCAAGGCCGCCACGCTGGGCATTTCGTGCATGTTTCTGGCCTTGGCCGCGCATTTTCAGGAGATCGGCGTCGCTTCCCGGGCAGTTCTGGTCATCGGGTTTGTTTTTCTTACTGCGCCCGTAGCGGCACACATGTTGGGCCGTTCGGCGATGGCTCTGGGCGTGCCGCTCTGGCCGGGCACCCAGCGCGAGGATCTGGAGGCAGGCTACGGCAGCCTTCCGGAACCAAAGGGAGGCGAAGGTCCTGAGGACTCCACCGACCGCTGAGCGCACGGGCCTCCGGTTTTACGAGCGCGGCGCGGCCTACTTGCGGAGCCCGGGGACGGCGACCGCTGTCTCTGATCCAAGCGGCGGTTCCGTGTTGGCAACCCCGGCGTCTTAGGCGCAGGCCAGACGCCTCAGGGTCGCCGCGCGGAGTCCCTCAGCGGTTCACGATCCTCAGCGGCACGCGCACCACCAGGTTCTGTCCTGGGGCCACGTGAAAGTTCGTCACCTCGTATTGTAGTTCGGCGGTGGTCTCGCCCTGCGGCGCTTCCTTGGCCAGACGGAGGGTCACTGCGGCGGCGCCTTCGGGCTTGATGTCCGCGCCGCCGGCGCTGAGCCATTTCGGGGCCTCGCGCAAGCGGAGCTGGATGGGCAGCGCGGAACGATTCAGCAGCCGCAGCGAGAGCTGGCGCTGGTTGGCGCTGAAAGCCAGTCTTGGCGTCTCGACCGTCACCGAGCCTTGCCACAAGCCGTGCAGCAGCTCTTCGGCGCCCCACACTTCGCCGCCCATCCAAGCCGCCGTCCGGCGCGCGATCAGAGATTCCCGGATCCCCTCGACGTCCGCCGTGCGGGCAAAGACAAGGGTTAGCGGTCTTCTTCGCTCGGTGTAGGAGGGATAGGTGGGCGAGTGCACGTCCGAGTTGGCCAGGATGGTGAGCTTCCTGGCCTCGATCCAGGGGAAAGCCTGCGGGTAGTACGTATGCCCGTTGACCAACTCGACGCCGTCCATCAACTTCTGGTCGTAGATGGCCGCCACGTCAGGGAACCAGTCGGCCGGCTGCTTCCATCCGGGATGATTCCAAAAAGTGAATCCGCCTTGCTTGCGGCCCTCGCGTAATGCGTCCGGCAGGTCCAGTCCGAAGAAAGCGTTCTGGTCCTTGACGAACAGGATGTTGAAGTGGGTATCGCCCTTCATGACCTCCACGCCGGGCACCAGGATGATACCAAGCTGCGCCGCCAGCGCCGCGGCGATGGCGTGCGGGCGGGTGAGATCCGGCCTAACGTCGTCTTTGTGCGGGTTGTAGCCGGCATGATCGGTGATGGAGATGGCGTCCAATCCCTCGCGCCACGCCTCCTGCACCCGCGTCACAGGCCAAACGTCGCCATCGGAGAAGACGGTGTGCATGTGAAAGTCGCACTTCAGGGTCCGGAAGCCCGGCAGATCCGGCACGGGCAGCGGATCCCTCTGCTGGGCAGAAGCGCCTTGGGCCAGCAGGCAACTGAGAATCGTAAGCAAAATGAAACATCGTTTGAAGTGGATCATGGTGACTCCTCTTGGAAGGCTTGATCCTATTGGTTTCCACTGCCGGTGTCAAGCCGCGCGGCGGCACAGGGCTCCCCATTTCTCGCTATCATTGAAGATCATCATGATTCAGGACAGCATACCCGAAGGTTTGACCTTTGACGACGTGCTCCTGCTCCCCGCCCGAAGCGCGGTTTTGCCCGCCGAAGCGGATACCCGGACGCGGTTAACGCGCACCATCGAACTCAATGTTCCGATCGTCAGCTCTGCCATGGACACCGTGACCGAGTCGCACATGGCGATCGCGCTGGCGCAGCAAGGAGGGATCGGCATCATCCACCGCAACATGTCCATCGCCCGGCAGGCCGAGGAGGTAGACCGGGTGAAGCGCAGTGAAAGCGGCATGATCGTGGATCCGGTGACCGTGGAGCCGGAGCAGAAGATCTACGAAGCGCTCGAGCTGATGAAGCGTTTCCGCATCTCGGGCGTTCCGGTGACCAAGAACGGCAAGCTGGTCGGCATCCTGACCAACCGCGACCTGCGTTTTGAAACCCGCTACGATTTGCCCGTCTCCGAGGTCATGACCAAGGAGAATCTCATCACCGTTCCGGTGGGCACCACGCTCGACGAGGCGCAGCAGATTCTCCACCGCCACCGCGTGGAGAAGCTGCTGGTCGTGGACGACCAGTACAACCTCAAGGGCCTGATCACGGTCAAGGACATCCAGAAGAAGCTGAAGTACCCCAATGCCGCCAAGGACGATCACGGCCGCCTTCGTGTGGGGGCGGCTATCGGCTCCGGCGGCGACTTCTTAGAACGGGCTCAGGAACTGGTGGCCAAGAAGGTGGACGTTCTGGTCATCGACACGGCGCACGGGCACAGCGAACGCGTCATGCAAGCCGTGGCGGCGGTAAAGAAGGCGCTGCCGGACGTGCCCCTGGTGGCGGGAAACGTAGCCACCTACGAGGGAGCGCGGGACCTGATCGAGCTGGGCGTGGACGGCGTGAAGGTAGGCGTCGGCCCCGGCTCCATCTGCACCACGCGCGTGGTGTCCGGGGCGGGCGTGCCGCAGATCACAGCCATCGCGGAGGCTGCCCGGGCGGCTCGAAAAGCGGGCGTGCCTCTCATTAGCGACGGCGGCATCAAGTTTTCCGGCGACATCACCAAAGCGCTGGCCGCGGGCGCCGACACGGTCATGATCGGGAGCCTGTTCGCGGGCACCGACGAAAGCCCTGGCGAGATGATCCTCTACCAAGGCCGCACCTTCAAAAGCTATCGCGGCATGGGCTCGCTGGGCGCCATGGTCCAAGGCTCCAGCGACCGCTACGCGCAAGATCCCAACGCCAAGCTGGTGCCGGAGGGCATCGAGGGCCGCGTACCTTACAAAGGGCCGATGGCGGAGCTGGTGTATCAGTTGGTGGGCGGTTTGAAGTCCGGCATGGGCTATTGCGGCTGCCGCACGATCGCCGAGCTACAGGAAAAGGCGCGATTCCTGCGGATCACTTCGGCGGGCTTGAAGGAAAGCCACGTTCACGACGTGATCATCACGAAAGAAGCTCCGAACTACCGTCTGGAATAGACCGGGTGACGCTAACCTTCAGCCGTCCGCGCGCCAGGCGTACATCCAGTTTCGAGCGCAGTGGCGCGGCTGCGGCATCCTTGACAATACTCCCGTCTTCACGCTGGACGATGGCGTAGCCGCGTTCGAGGATCGCCAGAGGACTGAGGTGCGCCAGTTGCGCCGTGAGCGAGTCCGTCTTGGACTGAAGCGCGGACAAGTGTTTCTGGATCGACTGAGATGCGCTGCGGGCCGCCAAGTCCAGCCGCCGGAGAGCGTCCGCGAGGCGCAGCCGCAAGTCCAGCCTGCGCAGCCGCTCCTCAAGCGACGCCAATCGCCGTGAGGCCCGCTCCAGGCAGCCGCGCCAAGCCTCCCTGGCGCGGTAGTCCAGGTCGTCCACCCGCTGCATGCGCTTTCCGATGGCGCGGGTCACGGACGCGCCTGCGCGGTCTACGGCTTGTTCGTGCAATCGCCGGGCGGCGTCCGTGAGGCGGTAGCGCATGGATCGTTCCAGAGCAGCGCAGGCGGTCTCGATCGAGTCGAGCCACTCTTGCCGGGTGCGCACCACAAGCTCCGCCGCCACCGAAGGCGTGGGCGCGCGCAGATCCGCGGCGAAGTCCGCGATCGTAAAGTCCGTTTCGTGGCCGATCGCCGAGATCACCGGGACCGCACAGGCAGCGATCGCCCGCGCCACGGCTTCTTCGTTAAAAGTCCAAAGATCCTCGACTGAGCCTCCACCCCTCGCCACAATGACCACTTCCGGCCAGCCGGAGGCGCTGAACCAGGCGAGTCCCGCCGTGACCTCCTCGACCGACCCGGCCCCTTGAACCTGGGCTGGGTAGACCCGGATATGCAGACCCGGCAGCCGCCGCCGCAGGATGTGCAGCATGTCGCGGATGACCGCGCCTGTGGGAGACGTGACGATGCCGATCCGCGTGGGGAAGCGAGGCAGAGGCCGTTTGCGCGAAGGATCGAACAACCCTTCCTCGGCCAGCTTCTTTTTCAACTGCTCGAAAGCCAGTTGCAGCGCCCCCAGCCCTTGCGGCTCCAGCGCTTCCACCAGCAACTGGTATTCGCCGCGCGGCTCGTAGACGTCGATGCGCCCCCTGGCCAGCACCGCGATGCCGTCCTGCGGCTTGAAGCGCAACAGGCGGGCGGCGTTGCGGAAGCAGACGCAGCGGAGCTGGGCGCCGTCGTCCTTCAGGGTGAAGTAATAGTGCCCGCTGGCTGCTAATTTCGTACCGGAGATCTCGCCCGCCACCCAGACGTCGGGGAAGGCTGATTCGAGCGTGGTCCGGATGGCGGCGTTCAACTGGCTCACGGTGAAGATGCGCCGCTCGGGCCCGAAGTCAAAGCTGGTCTGTTCTAACATGTTGAAATGCCAAGGCTTCTCTCATACAGGAATGTTTCCGGGTGGATCACTTTTTTCTATTTGACCCTCCAGGGGGCCTCCGCTATCCTGAAGTCACATTGTGACGGCAGAACCCACATTGTAATCGTCTCCACGGAGGATAGATGACCCCGAAGGAAGTGCTTGAGTTTGCGAAAAAGAACAACGCCCGGCAATTGGATGTGCGGTTTACCGATTTGCCAGGCTTAATGCATCACGTTTCATACCCCATGCACGTTGTCGATGAGGAGTGCTTCGAGGAAGGCTTTGGCTTCGACGGCTCCAGCATCCGCGGCTGGGCGGTCATCAACGAGAGCGATATGCTCCTGGTGCCGGATCCCAGTACCGCCTTCATGGATCCCTTCGCCCAGACGCCGACGCTGGTGATGCTGGCCGACGTAGTGGACCCCATCACGCGGCAGCACTACGAGCGCGACCCCCGCTGGATCGCCAAAAAAGCCGAGCTGTTCCTGCAAAGCAGCGGGATTGCCGATACCGCGTATTTCGGCGCGGAGGCGGAGTTCTTCATTTTTGACAATATTCGCTTCGATCAGAAGGAGCAATTAGGTTTCTACTTCATTGACGCCGAAGAAGGCCGCTGGAACTCTGGCCGCGAGCAGGACAATCTCGGCTACCGTCCGCGCTTTAAGGAAGGCTACTTTCCCGTGCCTCCGACCGACCACTACCAGGACCTGCGCAGCGAGATGGTGGAGGTCATGCTCAAGTGCGGGCTCAACATCGAGTGCCATCACCACGAAGTGGCCACGGGCGGGCAGGCGGAGATCGACCAGAAGTTCGACACCCTGGTGAAATCCGCGGACAACATGATGCTTTACAAGTACATTGTCCGCAACGTCGCCTACCAGCACGGCAAGACCGTGACTTTCATGCCGAAGCCCCTGTTCGGCGACAACGGCAGCGGCATGCACACCCACCAGAGCCTGTGGAAGGGCGGCAAACCGCTGTTCGCCGGCGACGGCTACGCGGGCCTCAGCCAGCTCGCGCTGTGGTACATCGGCGGTTTGCTGAAGCACGCCCGGGCGCTATCGGCCATCATCGCCCCGACCACGAACAGCTACAAGCGCCTGGTGCCGGGCTACGAAGCGCCGGTAAATCTGGCTTACTCGCGCCGGAACCGCTCGGCGGCGTGCCGGATCCCGATGTACTCGGCCAGTCCCAAGGCCAAGCGCGTTGAGTTCCGCCCGCCGGATCCGTCTTGCAACCCCTACCTGGCCTTCGCCGCCATGACGATGGCGGGTTTGGACGGGGTGCTGAACAAGATCGATCCAGGCGAGCCGCTGGACAAGGACATCTATGACCTTTCTCCGGAAGAGATGAGCCACGTTCCCTCGATGCCCGCCTCTCTGGACGAAGCTCTGGATTGCCTGGAGAACGACCATGAGTTCCTGCTCAAGGGCGATGTCTTCACCGAAGAGCTTCTGGAGAGTTACATCAACTACAAGCGCAAGAACGAAGCTGAGGCCGTCCGGCTCCGGCCGCATCCCTACGAGTTCGCGCTCTACTACGACATCTGAGCGGCGGCGGGGAGGGGTCCGACCAGAAGCCTGGAAACAGCAAAGCCCGGCGGCTGCCATACGGCGTCGCCGGGCTTTCCGTTTGCTTTAGGGCTGCTCAGACGCGCTGCCGGTTGTTGCCCGGGGAAGGCGTGCGTCCCATCTTCTCGATTTCGTTGAAGTACACGCGCCGCCCTTCATCCATGGCCAGGTTGGAGAGGATCACCGTCGCCGAATCGGCCAGACCGATTTCCAGGTCGGCCAGAGGCTTTCGTCCCGTGCGGCAGCAGTCGAAGAAGCTCTCCATCTGCACGTCCACCGGATTGCGGTCCTCCTCCGGCAGCATGACGCCTTTGGCGTAAAGCCAGCGCCGGGCGAACTTCAATTCCTTCTCCAGGAAGGATTCGTCGCCCCGGAACTGGTCGCGGTCGAGCAGGATCGGGTAGCCCCGCGCCCCTTTGCCGGTCGTAGCCAGCGAGGCGCCGGCGATGGCGACCTCCTTCTTCTCTTTGCTGGCAGGCGTGGGTTCAGCGGGCGGCTTCGGCTCCGGATACCACAGTGCGATGGCGGGCTCGGCATCCGTGCCGACGGTGATCTCAATGGTGCCCTCCGTCCCCATGATGCACTCGCCGAATTCGGTCCGCTGTCCGCCGAACAGGCTCAGGTGGCGGTTGGTGGTGATCGACGTGTAGATGAACTTCTGGCCCCTGGGATACTGGAACAGCAATTGAATGTTGTCGTAGATGTCTCTTCCGTCACGGATGAAATTCAATCCGCCGATGCCCACAATGAACTCCGGCGGGGTGCCAAACATCCATTCGGCCACGTCCATTTGGTGGGAACCCAGTTCCGCCGTCAGACCGCCGGACATACTGCGGTACTTGCGCCAGTTGACTTCCTGGTCCGTACGGTCCTTGGGCACCGGCTTGTTCCAGGGATCCCGGGCGAAGGTATTGCGGTGCCACTGCGCCTGGATGTGGGTCACCCGCCCCAGAAGCCCCTTGTCGATCATCTGCTTGGCGGCCTGGTAGAACTTGCTGTAACGCCGCTGCAATCCGGTCTGGAGAATCTGCTTGGGGCGTTCGTTGGCCAGCGCCCGCAAAGCGTGGATCTCCTCCGGCTTGAACACCAGGCTCTTCTCGCAGAAAACATGCTTCCCAGCCAGAAGCGCATCCCGAGTCGCCGGGAAGTGCAAATAGAGCGGCGTGGCGATCACCACGGCTTCCACGTCCTTGCGGTCCAGCGCTTCCCGGTAATCCTTATAGGCGGCCGGGCTGGTGCCCGCATCCTTGACGCCGTTTTTCAAGTTGGGCTCATAGACGTCGCAAACAGCCACGCAACGGCCGTTCGGCGCGCCTGCGGCAATGTGGCGTAGCAAATAGGTTCCTCGCGAGCCGGAACCGATCAGCGCAAAACGCACCGGATCTCCGCCGTTCGCCTTCAAAATCGCCGGTGCTCCCAAAATGCTTCCCATGGCCGCGGGCACTGCGCCGGCGGCCTTTACAAAATCTCTGCGGCTGGGGTCCTGTTTCCCTTCCATGTGGCCCTTCCCCTGGATACAAAAATAGCGAGCCCGTTGTCTCAACCTACTGGCTCGATTACAGTCTATCGGTTTCGAACTGGTGACGCAACGGCTACGCCTCGGTCAACCGAGCCGCCCCAGGCGTGGCCCTTCCCGCGCCCGCGTCCTACTCCAGGGGGAGGTTTTTGCCGAGGTAAGAATGGGGACATTTCTAAAGAGTCTTGACACCAAGCTTCGCTGCGCTTGCAATGGGGCTGGCATTTGAGGCAATCTGGATAGTTTTCCACGGTTGTCCATTTCAAGCATGCGTGTCCGAGTCCTATACCACGACCACTGTTTTGATGGGGCCGCCGCAGCCGCCTTCTTCAGCCGGTTCGTGGGCGACACCTTTTATCCGGGCGCCGAGTTCTGCTACACCGGCCTCGCTCACAAGGCTTCCGACCTGTTCGAGGATTGGATGTTCGACGGTGACGTCAACGCAATCGTAGACTTCAAATACTCCCCGCACCCCAGACTGACCTGGTGGTTCGACCATCACCAGAGCGCCTTCTTGCAGCCGGAGGATGAGGAACATTTTCGGCGTGACACCAGCGGCCGGAAGATGTTCGATCCCAACTTCCACTCCTGCACCAACTACATCGCCACGGTCGCCCGCGAGAAGTTCGGCTACGAGGCCGAAGATCTCGCCGAACTAGTGCGCTGGGCCGAGATCATCGACGGCGCAATGTATCCTGACGCGCGCACCGCTGTTGAGCTAGGCGCGTCCGCCATGAAGCTCACCCTGGTGGTGGAGAACGTCAAGACGCCGGGGTTCGTGGAGAAAGTGATCCGCTGGATGCAGCGACTCCCCCTGGACCAGATCATGGAGCAGCCCGAGGTGCGGGAGGCTTATGCGCCCTTGTACGAACGGCATCTGGCTTCCATCGAGATCATCCGCTCCCGGGCCACAATCCACGGCAATGTCGTCTACTTTGACGTGACGAATCGCGACCTGGACGGCTACAACAAATTCATCCCGTATTACCTGTTCCCCGAGTCGATGTACACCGTTTCGGTGAGCAAGTCGAGCTTCCGGACCAAGATTTCCGTGGGCTCGAACCCGTGGGCGCCGAAACCCCTTACCCACAATCTGGCGACGATTTGTGAACGATACGGCGGAGGCGGCCACCCCCGCGTCGGCGCGATTAGCTTCCCCCTGGACGCGGTCGAGGAGGCTCGCAGAGTGGCCGCGGAGATCGTCGAAGAACTGCAAAAATAGCACAGGGAGGGATTTCTTGAGGCGTCTGGCCGCCGGGGTTGCGCTTACCGTGTATTTGCTGGGGCCCGCCGGTGCGGCGCCGGCGGCTGATCTCCGCACCGAACGCCTAGCTGCACTGGGCAAGCTCTGGGCTGCGGCCAAATACTTCCACCCCGCGCTGGCCCGGCCGGAGATCGACTGGGATCAGGCGCTGTTAAGCGCGCTCCCGCGCGCCGCTAGCGCCCGTTCGCCGGAAGAATACGCCGATGCGGTCTCGGAGATGCTTGCGGCTCTTCAGGATCCCGCCACGCGGGTTGCGCAGCCCAAACCGGCGCCGTCCCCACCGCACCGCCTGCATTCGGAGCTGAACTCGGATGGAATTCTCGTCATAACGCTCCGTTCCTTTCCGGTCTCCTCCGGCGACGGCGAGTTCCTTGCTGAGTTGCGCCGTGCGGCGGGCCAGATTCCCAGCGCCCGCGGCGTCGTTTTCGACCTCAGGGAGCAGCCGGCCTGCCTCGACTGGGATCCCAGCGCCGCCGCCCGGTGGTTCATCGCGGCAGGATTAAACCAGCGCCTTACCAGCGGACCTCTGAAGGTCCCGGCGCAGCGCTCCCGGATTCATTCCGGCATGAGTTCGGCACCCGAGGGAGGAAGCGCCTACTTTCATTCCGCGTACTATGTGCGCGATGGGGCCGTCTATAACGGAAACGCCGCCCGGACGGCGCCCGCGGTCTTTTTGGTCGATCCCTCGTCCTGTCTCCCTCCCATTGCTCCGGCCTTGCAGCAGGCCGGCCGGGCGGCCATTGTCGCCGAAGGCGGCCTCAGCGATGCCTCCCTGGTGGAGCGTCACAGAATCGAGTTGCCCGGCGGGATCACTGTTCTGCTGCGTGTGTCTGAGCTTCTCTACGAGGACGGCACAACCGGCCTCGCTCCGGACTTGCTGATGCCGCCGCGCACGGAAAACCAAACGCGCGATGCCGCCATGGATTCAGCGCTGGATCTACTCCGGAATGGATGGTCCTCCCGGCCGCGCGGAGTCCGCCCTCCCGCTCCCGCCTATGCCGTGCCTGTGCGGGAAAACTCTTACGCTGATGCGCCCTTGCCAGACTGGGGTCACCGTTTGCTAGCCGCCTTCCGCATCTGGGCCGCTTTCGAGTATTTCTTCGCCTACCGGAGCCTGATGGAAAGCGACTGGGACCAGGTGCTCGCCGAAACCATTCCGAAGTTGGAGCATGCCGCTTCTGCTCGAGACTACGTGCTGGCGCTCTCCGAGATGGCAGCCCACAGCGGCGATTCGCACGTCACTCTGGAAGGGGGCCCGGTCCGTGAGGCATTCGGCGAAGCCCAGCCCCCGATCCGGACACGCATGATTGAAGGCCGTCCTGTGGTCACCGCGGTGCTGGACCCACAGCAAGCGACATCTGTTTCACGCGGCGACGTGATTCTGAGGGTGGACGGAGAAGACGCCGCTCAGCGGCTGAAGCGCCTCAGCCGGTATTTTGCCGCCTCCACGTCCCAATCTCTGGATCACATCCTCATGCAGCACTGGCTCGCTGGCCCGCCGGATTCCCGCGTCAACCTCGCCGTTCAAGGAGCCGTGGGACGGCCGCGCGAGGTCTCCCTTACCCGCCGGCTCCTGCCGCCATTGCCGTGGCGCAACGGCGATGTGGTGCGCATCTTGCCCGGCAACGTCGGCTACGCCGACCTGGACCGCCTGGCTCCGCAGGAAGTGGACGCCATGTTCGAGAATCTGAAAAACACAAAGGCCATTATCTTCGACATGCGCGGATATCCCCGCGGCACCGGCTGGCTGATCGCACCCCGCCTCACGGACCGCCGCAAGGTCCCGGCCGCCCGTTTTCGCCGCCCCATCGCCATCGCCCCACCCGGCTTAGCCGGCGACGTCGAGACTCTGGGCGCCGGCTGGGACTTCGTCCAGTTTCTTCCCGACTCGGATCAATGGAAATACCGTGACCGCACCGTGCTGCTGATCGACGAGCGAGCCATGAGTCAGGCCGAGCACCTGGGCCTGTTTCTAGAGGCGGCCAACGGAACGGTCTTCATCGGATCGCGCACCGCGGGCGCCGATGGCGACGTGGCCCGTTTCACTGTCCCCGGCGGCGTCACGATCAGCTTTTCCGGCCACGAGGTGCGCCATGCCGACGGCCGCCCGTTGCAGCGGGTGGGGCTCATCCCGCACCTCGAAGTCAAGCCCACCCTGCGGGGCGTACGCAGCGGCCGCGACGAAGTTCTGGAGGCGGCTCTAGCGTGGCTCGGGATCCGCGGCGTCAAGCTTTCCGGCGCCGGCGAGGCGCCCTGAAGAACTTGTGCCTCGCCGATCGCGCACGCGGCGCTGCCGGCCGCGCCTATCCTCGCATCAGTAGCCCAGCTCGCGCATCCGGTCCAGGGTGAGCGGCTCGGCTTCCCGCTGCCGCAGCAACCGCTCGACGTACTTGGCCAGAATGTCGCACTCCAGGTTCAGGCGGTCTCCCGGTTTGCGGCTCTTCAGATTAGTGTTCTCGTATGTGTGCGGAATGATCGCCACGCCCAGCGTCCCCTCTTGCAGCGAGGCGATGGTCAGGCTGATCCCATCGATCGCCACCGAACCTTTGGGGGCAAGGTACGGCTCCAACGCTCGCGGCACGCGCACCTCCAGCCACCAGTTGCCCTCGCCCAGCAGCCGCAGCGAGGTTAACTCGCCGGTGTCATCCACGTGTCCCTGCACGATGTGCCCGCTGAGCCGCCCGCTCGGCGAAAGGGGCCTCTCCAGATTCACCAGAGACCCCCGCCGCAGCGCGCCCAGATTGGTGCGGCTCAAGGTCTCCGGGGCGATGTCAGCCGTGAGCAGGTCCGGCCGGGGTTCGACCGCCGTCAAGCACACGCCGTTCACTGCGATGCTGGCCCCCTCGAAGACGTCTTCCAGGACTTTCCGGCAGCGGACCCGCAGCCGGGCGCCCGCGGAGCGCTTCTCGAGAGCCTCCACCACGCCCACTTCTTCGATGATGCCGGTGAACATCGCTCAACCCTCTTTCACCATCCAAGCTTCCACCGCGAACTCGTCTTCGGTGACCCGGTGCAGCCGCACGCCGCGGAACTGAATCGCCTCCGAACGCCTCCGCCGCCCCACCCCGCCCACCACGGGCAGCGAATGCAGGCCGCCCAGAATCTTCGGTGCGTAGTAAAAGAAGATCTTGTCCACGATCCCCTGCTCCAGCGCCGCCCAGTTCACCTTGCTTCCGGCTTCAATCATCAGCGACTGATACTTGCCTTCCGCCAGATGTCGCACCAGCCTCCGGAGATCCGTGCGGCCGTCCGGACCGTCCAGGACCAGGATTTGCACGCCCAGGTTCTCCAGCACTCTCCTCCGCTCCGCGGAGGCCGCCGACGTAGTCACCACCAGCAGATCCCCACGGCAGGAGGTTACCATCCGGCAGGCGGGCGGGATCCGCAACTGCGAATCGAGCACGATGCGCAACAGCGGGCGGCTGCGCGGCAGGCCGCTTCGGTCCGTCATCAGACAGTCGTCGGCGAGCACGGTGCCTATGCCGGTCACGATGGCGTCCGAGCGGTGGCGGAGCTGTTGCACATGGGCCCGGGCCCGCTCGCTCGTAATCCACCCCTGATTGTCGTCCGGGGCGGAGATCTTGCCGTCCAGCGTCACCGCTGCTTTCAAGGTCACCAGCGGAAGCCCGCTCCGCATGAAGTGCGCGTAGGCTTCGTTGAGCCGCTCGGCTTCTTCGGCATAGCCCTCGGCCCATTCCACCTCTACCCCCGCCGCGCGCAGTCTTGCAATGCCCTTGCCCCGCACCAGCGGATTGGGATCTTCCATCGCCGCGACCACTCTCGAGACGCCCGCGGCCAGGATCGCCTCCGTGCAGGGTCCCGTCCGTCCCTGATGCGCGCACGGCTCCAATGTCACATAGAGCGTCGCTCCACGCGCCTTCTCCCCCGCTTGCTCCAGGGCCAGCACCTCGGCGTGTTTGACGCCCTCCCAAGTGTGAAAGCCGCGCCCCACCACCTCGCCGTCCCGCACCACAACCGCTCCCACGGCGGGGTTCGGGCTTGTGCGGCCTAGCCCCTCGCGGGCCAGTTCCAGCGCCTCCCGCATGTAATCTTGGCTCATCCTTCGAAAATCGACGCCGCGAACTTCTCGGGGTCAAACGGAAGCAGGTCTTCCAACTGCTCGCCCACGCCCACGAACCGGATCGGAAGGTTCAGCTCCCGCGCTATCGCCACCACGATTCCGCCCTTAGCCGTTCCATCCAGTTTGGTCAGCACGATCCCGGTGACGCCCGAGGACTCCGTGAATTTCCGCGCTTGCTCCAATCCATTCTGCCCGGTGGTGGCATCCAACACTAGCAGTACCTCATGCGGGGCGCCTGCCGAGAGCCGGCCCGCCGTGCGCCGCATCTTCTCCAGTTCCGCCATCAGGTTCGACTTCGTGTGCAGCCTGCCTGCTGTGTCCACAATCACCGTGTCTACGCCACGGGCTTTGGCCGCTTGCACCGCATCATAAAGGACCGCGCTCGGATCCGCCCCCGGGCGCTGGCGGATCACATCGGTCCCGGTGCGCCGCCCCCAGACCTCCAGTTGCTCAATGGCCGCCGCGCGAAACGTATCCGCCGCGCACAACAGCACGCTGCGTCCTTCCTGCTTGAGCCGGTAGGCCAGCTTGCCGATGGTGGTGGTCTTGCCGCTGCCGTTGACGCCCACCACCAGGATCACCGCCGGCGGTTCGGTTACCGCGGCCGCCGGCCGGTCCGTGCTGCGCAGCACCTCCACCAAATGGCGGCGAATCAGCTCCCGCACCTCATCGGCGCCCGCTGTTTCCTTGCGGTTGACGCGTTGCTGGACCAGCTCCAGGATCTCCGTGGCCGTCCGCACGCCCAGGTCTGCCCCGACCAGGGTGTATTCCAGCTCTTCCAGCAGCTCCGCGTCGATGGCGCGACCGCCTCCAAACACATCTTCCAGCCGCGAGGCCAGACCCGCACGGGTCTTCTCCAGTCCGCGTTTCAGTTTTTCCAGGAAACCCGGCTCCGGCGGAGGCGGGCCAAACAGGGTTTGAATCATGAGGCGTCAGCAGTCATTGTAACCCGCGCGCTCTCAAGATGTCCGTGCAACTCAACCCCTGCGATACAATGGCAGCGCGGGATGGAACAGATCGGCCGCTACCAGATTCAGCGCGAACTCGGGCGCGGCGCCATGGGTGTGGTCTTCCTGGCCACCGACCCCGCCATCGGCCGGCCCGTCGTCATCAAGACCATCCGGCTCCGCGAGGTCGCCGATCCGCAGGAGCGCCAGCGCCTCCGCGAGCGGCTGCTCCAGGAGGCCCGCATGGCCGGCGCCCTTTCCCATCCCCATATCGTCACCGTCTACGACGCCGGCGAGCAGGGCGAGCTGACCTACATCGCCATGGAGTATGTCAACGGCCCCACGCTCGAGCAGCTTCTGAGCCGCGAGGAAGCCTTGGAGCCTGCCGAGGTGCTCCGCATCCTGCGGGAAACGGCTTCCGCCCTAGACTACGCCCACCAGAAAGGCATCGTGCACCGCGACGTCAAGCCCGCCAACATCATGATTCACGAAAACGGCGCGGTGAAGATCACAGACTTTGGCATCGCCAAGATTCAATCCTCTCCGCTCGCGACTCAGGCGGGCCTTGTTCTCGGCACGCCCAGCTACATGTCGCCCGAGCAGGCACTGGGCCGGCCCGTCGACGGGCGATCGGATCAATTCTCTTTGGCCGTCATCGCCTTTGAGATGCTCACCGGCGAAAAGCCGTTCTTCGCCGAAGAGATCCCCGCCTTGTTGTACCGCATCGCCCACGAGCCCCCTCCTTCCGCCCACGCGCTCAACCCCACGCTGGGCTGGCCCGTCGATGTCGTGCTGAAGAGAGCTCTTGAGAAAGGTCCCGCCGCCCGCTATTCCACCTGCACCGAATTTGTGGCCGCCCTGGAATCCGCCTGCCGCACTTCCAAAGACTGGCGCCCGCTGCCCAGAGGCGCAAGTCAGACGCTCCCTACCGTGGCGTCGGCCGCCGTCTCTCCCGATCCGGCCGGGTTGCCTGCCGGTACTGCCGGCCGCATTGCATCCCGGCGCGCCCGCGAAACCGAGGGCCGCCGCAAGGACATCGTCGTTACGCTCTTTTCGGCCCTGATCACCATCGGTCTGATCAGCCTGGCGGTCATCTGGTTCCTCGGGAAGGACCGTAGGGAGACTTCTCCCCCGGGCCCCGCGGCTACCGCGGAAAGTCAACTGGCCTCGCCGGCACAGCGGCCCAGCCCAGCGGGACCACCCGTGGCCGCTCCCGAGGCCGGCGCCAAAGCCGGCGAACCGCCGGCCGTGCCGGCTACGAAGCCTGTCCAGGTCCCTGCCGCCCAGACTGCCGAACCCGGCGCCGATGGTCCCCCCGAGGCGACTCCGGCCGTGCAGCCCGCGCAGCCTCCGCCCGCCAAACCCGCGCAGCTTCCTGCTGCCAAGCCCGTGGCCTCCTCCGCCAAGCCGGCGCCACCGCCTGCCCCGCCCGGGGAAGACACTGTGGTCACCTTCAACTCCACGCCGGTTGGCGCAACGGTGGTGATCAGCGGCGACTCCACCCGCAAGTGCGTCACCCCGTGCGCTTTGACGCTGCCCCCGGGGAGTTACTCCGCCGCCGCCACGCTGGCCGGCTACCGCACCGCCCTGCGCGCGTTCCGCATCCCCGAAGAACCGGACGTCACTCTGACTCTGGCGCGGCTTTCGGGCCAGATCCGCGTCGCCAGCGACCCGCCCGGCGCCGCCATTTTCGTCAACGGCCAGAGATACCGCAGCCTCACCCCTGCTACGCTTGAACTGCCGACTGGGAAGCACGTCATCGCAGTCGAGCGCGAAGGCTTCCCCCGCGCGCAACAAGAGATCGAAGTCAAAGACGGCGCCTTCGTGACTCTAACCTTCACCCTGGGCCGGTAGGGCCGCGCCTGCTTCTCTCCGCCGCGTCAGTCCCGCTCGGTGAACCGCATCCGGACTTGGTTGGTGTAGCCGGGCTTCAGTACGATGGGGTCCTTCACCCAGTTGCCCCAGGCCAGATTCGGCACGTTGTATTCGTTGTTGATGATAAAGCGCACCCGGCCCCGGCCTTCCGCGGCCGGCTCCACCTCCATCCGCACGGCGTCCTTCCCGTCCGACACCGCTTGCAGCCGCTTCTCCGATCCCCGGAGGATCGCCGACGCCCAGTAGATGTTCTCCTTGGTGCTCCGGAAATCCATCGTGCCCCGGCCGCCTGCGTCGTTCCTGCCGAACAGAATAAACTCCTTCTCATCCTCCGCCCAAGGCCAGCTCGGCTTCTCGCCGTAACGCTGCCGGCCGCCCGGGCCCTCGCGCCGCGCTATGCCCGCGTTCCGGCCGATGTGGTCCTCCGGATAGGCCGACCAGAGTCCCTTGCGCCGCCACGCCAGCCGGTCGACCTCGCTGGTCAAAACATAGGCCACTCCGGCCTCCCAGTAGCCGCCAACGTCCCGCCGGTAGCCTTCGTCGATCACCTGGCGCGTGAGCGGGGGGATGGCGTCCAGCGTGTACCGCGTCGTGATCAAACCGGCGCCGTCCACCCGCACCTGGAACCGGACCTCGACGGGGCCATAGCTCCCCGTTAAATGGACCACGGCCTCCGGCCCTTCGCGCGCCGCCCGCATCGACTTGAGCACCCAGGGCCCCAGAGGCTGCCCCACCAAGTTCAAGTACGGTCCGCTCTCAATGATGCGCGTGCCCTGATATACGCCGCTGGTCATCAAGCCCGTCTCACGGCTGAAGGACAGCTCAAAACCGCTGCCTTTCACCACGATCCGGTCCGCCTGCTCTAGTACTTCGGGCGCGGGGCCTTGCGGAACGGGAGGGTCGGGAGGCGGTGGCGGGTTGACGGGAAGATTGTACTCGTCGACCAGCAGGTCGCCCGGCCGGAAGAACTTCAGGTTCACCACTTCGCCGTCTTTCCACGGCCGCGCCGGCAGCCGCAACAGTCCCGTCCTGTGCGGCGCCACGTCAGGGCCCTTCATCTTGCCCGACTCCGGCCCCACGCGCCACTCCACGGTGATCTCGTTCAGGTTCGTGTGATCGAACCAGTTCCAGATGGGGATCTGGAGTTCGCCCTTTCCGGGATTGGGCAAAGGCCGGTCTTCGATTCGCACGGGCGAGTAGGCCTTCTTGGTCAGCCAGTACTCGGGCTTTTCCCGCCGCCAGCCGTCGATGATCCCCCAGTCGTTGCGCGAAACCACCAGCATGTCTTCGGGGGCCACCGATGAGTTGTCGACTGCGCCCCAGATCGCCCCGCCGAGCGCGCCCAGAGTCGTAAACGTCCGCTCCCAAAACAGCTTGATGCTGTGCCCCCAAAAGTTGCGTATGCCCGGGTCCCGCCGCAGATCCGCCGTGATGTAGACCGGCACGTGCGCCCACTCGTCGTGGAGCACCGGATAGTCCGTGGGGTCCGTTCCGCGTTCGCGGTTGGGCTCCAGATTCGCACCCAGCACCGGCCCTCCAGCCGCCAAATCCCGCCGCGTCGACGGGTAGTGGAAGCTGTGCAGGTCCTGGACCTCAGCGTAATATTCCGGCGGAACCAGGTGGCTCCAACTGAACTTAATAAGCCGGTTGGGGTCCTCCGCGCGGGCGTACTGCGCCGACTTCAGCACGTTGGTTCCCCAATTCGACTCGTTCCCCAGCGACCAGATGATGATGGACGGATGGCTGCGGTCCTTCTCGATCATCTCCGCCAGTTGGTTCAGGTAGCGGGCGGTGAGCTCCGGGTTGCTGGCTACCGCGCCCCGGGCGAACGAAATCGAATTCTCCGATTCCACGTACATGCCCAGGCGGTCGCAAGCTTCCAGAAACTCCTGATTGGTGGGATAGTGCGAGGTGCGCACATAATTCACGTTGGCCAGCCGGAACAGCCGCACATCTTCCTCCATCAGCTCCAGCGGCACGCTGCGGCCGGTCAGCGGGTAGATGTCCTTCCGGCAGACCCCGCGCAGCTTCACCTCCCTGCCGTTCACCAGCAGGCGCTTGCCCACCCGCTCCACTTTGCGGAAGCCGATCCTCTTAACCACGGTTTGCCGGACCGCTCCCCCTTCCGTGACCGCCGCCTCCAGCGTGTACAAGTTCGGGTGTTCCGCATCCCATTTCAAGGGCGCCGCCACCGGGATCTCCACGATCGCCTCCGGCGCTTGGCGGGTCAGCTCCACGCTAGACGGCTTCAGCGGGACGGCGCGGCCGGCCGGGTCCCGCAGCGTTAGCTGAACTCTCCCCTGGGCCGCTTGGTGAAACTTCATGCCCACCCAGACCTTCAACACCGCGTCCCGGTATTGCCGGTCCAGGTCCGTTTCGGCATTGAACCGGAACACGTAGTCCTGCGGGAGCGCCATCAGCCGGACGCTGCGCAGAATGCCGCCGTTGTTGTAACCGGAAAGTCCGTCGTTGGCGTTCGTGGCCGCCACCGTAATCCAGGCCTCTTTGCCCGGCGTGACGTGCTCGGTAATGTCGCAGTCCCAGGTTGTGAACGCGCCGTAGTGGTCCCTGAGGAAGACGCCGTTTACCCACACTTTGCCTTCGCCCGAGACTCCGTCAAATTGCAGCAGGATCCGCTTGCCGGCAAACTCCGCGGGAATCATGACGCGCTTCTTGAACGCGAACTGCCCGCCCGGACGCTGAATGACGCCCTGCGGCACGGCATGGCTCGGGATGCGGATCTCCTGCCAGGAGGAAGGATCCACCGCGTTGTTCCAGAACTCGGCAGGCGGAGCGACGCTCACCTTCCAAACGCCGTCCAAGGACACGACCGGCTGCGGCACTCCCGCCGTCGTCACCGGTCTCGGGATCACCACAGGTCTTGGCCAAACCGGATTGTCCGGCACCGGCGCGGCGGAGGCGATCACGGCCCAACCCGCCAGCGTCAGCGCGGGCCAAAACAGGTTTTTGGCAAAGAAACGCAGTTGCATCTTGACTGGACCTCCCGGTAGAGATCCAGTCTAAGGTCATGCGGCTGGAGAGAACCCCGCCAAAAGTTGGGGAAGTCGCCCTCCGGGCTGCGATTTCACCCGAGGAGCCGATGAGCCGGCGGGCTCAGTAGGCCAGAAGCCTCTGGGTCTCCCGCGCCAAGTCCTCCACCTGCGGCAGGATAGCGTCTTCTAGCTCCGGATGATAGGCCACCCAGGTGTCCTTGGCGGCCACGCGCCTCACCGGCGCGTCCAGACAGTCAAACAGCTCATCGGCGATTCGCGCCGCGATCTCCGCACCGTAGCCCCACGAGAGGCAATCCTCGTGCGCCACAATCACCCGGCTGGTTTTCATTACCGACGCCCGGACCGCCTCCCAATCGTACGGAGACAGCGAGCGCAGGTCGATCACCTCGACGCTGCACTCGGGATGTTCCTTTTCAACCTGCGCCGCCGCCAGCAGCGCCTTCTGCACCACGGCGCCGTAAGTGATAATCGTCAGGTCGCGACCCGCCTTCGCCACCCGCGCCTTGCCGAACGGAATCATGTAATCCTTGCCCGGATGCGGAGAGCGGTTGTAGGGCTCCCGGTAGAGCCGCTTGTGCTCTAAAAACAGCACCGGGTCGTCGCAGCGGATCGCCGTGCGGAGCAGCCCGCAGGCGTCCAGCGCCGTCGAGGGTATCACCACCCGCAGCCCCGGGATGTGGGTAAACAGCACCTCCCCGGACTGGCTGTGGTACACCGCACCGCCGCCCAAGTAGCCGCCGATCGCTACGCGGATCACCACGGGGCAAGAGTAGGCGTTGTTGGAACGCCAGCGAATCGTCGCCAGCTCGTCCCGGATCTGCATCATCGCCGGCCAAATGTAGTCGAAGAACTGGATCTCGGCCACCGGCTTCAGGCCCCGCGTCGCCATCCCGATCGCCCGCCCCACGATTGCGGCCTCCGCCAGGGGCGTGTCGAAACACCGATCGCTGCCGAACTCGCGCTGGAGTCCTGCCGTCGCCTTAAAGACGCCGCCTTTCCCTTTCACCTCCCCCAGGTGCTCTGGCCGGCCGCAGTCCGCCACGTCTTCGCCGAAGACCAGCACGCGCTCATCCCGCCGCATCTCCTCGGCCAGAGTCAGGTTGATCTCGTCCACCATCGTCCGCGGCTCGCCCTCAAACGCCGGTTGTGTCGAGAACGCCTCCGAGGTGGGGTCCACTTTATCTGAGTACAGGTGCAGGCAAACCGATTCGCGCGGCGCCGGACTGGCCTCCAGCGCCCTCTCGGTCGCTTGCTGAATCTCCAGCTCCACCTCGCGCGCGATCCGCTCCAGTGTCCGGACGTCCGCCACGCCCTCCGAAACCAGCCATTTCGGATACGTATGCACCGGATCCCGGCTGGCCTCGCGCCGCCGCTCCGCCTCCGGCCGGTACAGGCGCTCGTCGTCGGACAGGGAATGCGAATACGGCCGGATCACTTTCGCGTGCACCAGCGCCGGGCCGCGCCGCGCCCGGCACCACTCCACGGCCTTCTGCATCGCCCGGTGGCTGGCAATCAGATCCGTCCCGTCGGTCTCCACCGGCAGCAGAGCCGGGAAGCCCGCCAGCAGCTTCGAAATACTGCCCCCGGCGGTCTGCCGCTCGATCGGCACCGAAATCGCGTATTCGTTGTCCTCCACCAGGAACAGCACCGGCAGCCGCTCCAGGCAGGCCGCGTTCATCGCCTCCCAGAACTCGCCTTCGCTTGTGGCCCCGTCGCCGGTTGCCACCAACGTCACCTCGTCGCTGTCCGGCCTGAGCCTGCGGCCCGCCTCCGCGCAGCCCACCGCTTGCAAAAACTGTGTGCCGGTGGGCGAGGAGCAGGTCACAATGTTCAGCTCCTTAGCGCACCAGTGCGACGGCATTTGCCGCCCGCCGGAGGCCGGATCTTCGCCAGCACCCACCGCCGCGAGCAGCATGGCCTCCGCCGTGACCCCCAGCGTGAGGCACAGCGCCCGGTCTCGGTAATAAGGGTAGAACCAGTCGTAGCCAGGCTTCAGCACGAAACCCGCCGCGATCTGGATCATTTCATGGCCGGCCCCGCTGATCTGAAAGTAGATCCGGTTCTGCCGTTTCAACAGGATCTCGCGGTCGTCCAGCCCCCGCGATAGCATCAACAACCGAAACGCTCTGAGTAATTCCGCCTCCTCCAGCCCGTTATGCCGGAGAGCGGCTTCCAGTTGTAGTTGTGGATCGCTTGGCGCCGCCGACACGGTTGTGTCCCCCACCCCAAGTTTAAACCGGACTTAATCCTGCGCCAACGCCGCCATTTCCCCGCCCCGCCAAGGCACAGTATTAGCGAAATCTGAGCACCACCGATTCGTGGAGCCCCGGGCCTCAGTTCGAGGCCACCACGGAAGTGCAATAGGCGCACCGCTTGGCCGCCAGGGGAATGGTGCTTAAACACTCTGGGCACTGCTTGGAGGTCGGGTCCGGCGGCGCCTCGGCCTTCCGCAGGCGCGCCATCAGCGCGTTCATGGGAGCCACCACGAAGAAGTACACCGCGAGCGCGATCAGCAAAAACGAAACCAGCGCATTGAAGAAATCGCCGATTAGGAACTTGCTGTTGTTGATCTCAAACGAAATGGCCGAGAAATCCGGTTTGCCCGCGATTGCCGCGATGAGCGGCGTTAGCAGGTCTTTGACCAGTGCGTTGACCACCGCCCCAAAGGCCGCTCCCATCACTACCGCCACCGCCAGATCCACGGCATTGCCCCGCATAATGAACTGCTTGAAGCCTTTCAGCATGGTCGCCTCCTTGGCCGGCCATACGACCGGTTCCGCATGATGCTACCACAACCCGCTCCCAGCTAGTACGCCGGCGCATCGCCTATTTCACGGCGAGGTGCAGAACCACGATTCCGCCCGTCATCGGCTCGTAGCGCACCGCCCGGAATCCCTCCTGACGCATCGCCTGCGCCAGCGCTTCCGGCCCCGGGAAGCGCTGCACCGATTCGGGGAGATACCGGTAGGCTTCCCTTGAGCCGGAAATCAGCCCTCCCAAAACGGGCAGAATCCGGCGGGAGTAGAAGCCGTACAGGGCGGCCAGCAGCGGGTTGCCCGGTTGGGAGAACTCCAGGATCGCCGCCACGCCGCCGGGCTTGAGCACGCGCAGGATCTCTTGGAGACCCCGCCGGTAGTCGGCCAGATTCCGGAACCCGAAGGCAGCCGTCACCAGGTCCAGCGAGGCGTCCACCACGGGGAGCTGCAACGCGTCGGCTTCAAAGAACGCCGTATGCGCCCGCTGCCGAGCCGCCTTCTCCTGCGCTCGCCGCAGCATCTCGTGGCTGAAGTCGCATCCCAGGGCCACGGCCGCACAGCGCCGCTGCATCGCCAGCGCCAGGTCGCCCGTGCCACAGCATAAATCCACCACCCGCACGCCGGGACGCGCCAGAATCTCCCGGACCCGGCTCACGGTCTTCCACCGCCACCAGCGGTCTACGTTCAGGGAAAGCAGGTGGTTGAGCAGGTCGTAACGCCCTGCGACCGAGCTGAACATCCACCGAACCCAGCGCGCCGCTTCCCTCCCGGTGGCGCCTCCTGGCGCGCGCGCTCCTGCTTGCGGCTCGTTCATCCCAGCGCCGCTCGGGCCGCCTCCAGCACAAGCGCCTCGTCCAGCCCCGCCACAACTTCCACTTCGCCGATCCGCACCGGCAGCACGAAATGCACCTTGCCTTGAACCGCCTTCTTGTCGTGCACCAGCCGCGCCACAAGCTTCTCCGCCTGCACGCCTTTGAGCGGCGGGATCGGACCATAAGCCCGGACCGTCTCGACGATGCGCCGGCAATCCGCCTCCGCCAGACGGCCCGCCAGCCGCGCCAACTGCGCCGCCGCGCACATTCCGTAGGCCACCGCCTCTCCGTGCAGGAACCGCGCGTAGCCGGTCTCGGCTTCCAGAGCGTGGCCCAGCGTGTGGCCGAAGTTCAGGATCCGCCGCAGACCGCTTTCCCGTTCATCGGCGGAGACGACCTCGGCTTTAATCCGCACCGATTCGGCGATCATAAACTCGACCACCTCAGGCTCCCGGGCCAGCACCGCCTCGCGCCTGCGCTCCATCACCTCAAACAATTCCGGGCTCCGGATCACGCCGCACTTGATGACCTCATAGATTCCGGCCCGGTATTCGCGCTCGGGCAGCGTGGCCAGAACGTCCGGATCGGTCAGCACAACCAAAGGTTGATGGAATGAGCCGATGAGATTCTTGCCGGTCTCCAGGTTCACGCCTGTCTTTCCGCCCACACCCGCGTCCACCTGCGCCAGCAGCGTCGTGGGCGCCTGAATCACCGGGATCCCGCGCATGAAGATCGCCGCCAGAAAACCGCCCAGGTCGTTGACGACGCCACCGCCAAAGGCGATCACCAGGCTGGAGCGGTCTCCTCCGCGCCGCACCATCTCCTCAGCCAGCTCCTCTACTTCGGCCAGCCGCTTGCGTTCTTCCCCGCCGGGGAAAAACAAGGTCTCAAATTCTCTTGTCAAGCCTTCGGCAAGGGCGCACCCGTGGAGTTCCCAGACGTCGCGCGTGGTGACGACAAACAGTTTCCCGTGCCTCGCCGGCAGGTATTGGCCCGCACGCCTTAGAACCCCTCGCTCCACTACCGCCTGATAGTTCCGCTGGGGTGTGCTGACTTCAAAACACGGCATACCTGATTTGTACCACGCGCCCCGCGCACGCCGCCGCCGGTCACGGGGGCGGGCAGAACCGCATGATATATTGAAGGTTTCCATGCAAATTGAGAAGGTCTACGAGCCCCGGCGGTTCGAGCCGCAATGGGCGAAACAATGGGCGAATTCCGGCATTTTCCGGCCTCCGGACGACTCCACCGCGCCGGTCTTCTCCCTGGTGATCCCCCCGCCCAACGTCACCGGATCGCTCCATATGGGGCACATGCTGGAGCACACCGAGATCGACGCCACCGTGCGCTGGCGCCGGATGCGCGGTTTCCGCACCCTGTGGCTTCCGGGAACGGACCACGCCGGGATCGCCACCCAGATGGTGGTGGAGCAGAGCCTCGCCAAACAAGGACTGGACCGCCGCACCTTGGGCCGCGAAGAGTTCGTCCGGCGCGTCTGGGAGTGGAAAGAGCTCTACGGCGGAACGATTAAGCGCCAGATGATCCAGCTCGGCGCAAGCTGCGACTGGAGCCGGGAGCGCTTCACCCTGGATCCGGGGTTGAGCCGCGCCGTGCGCGAGGTCTTCGTCCGGCTTTATGAAAAAGGCCTGATCTACCGCGGCGAGTACATGGTGAACTGGTGCCCGCGGTGCCACACGGCGCTTTCGGATCTCGAAGTGGTGCGTGACGAAATCGAGGGCAACTTGTGGCATCTCCGTTACCCGGTGGTGGGGGGCGGGGGTTATGTCGTGGTGGCCACCACCCGTCCCGAAACCATGCTCGGCGACACAGCGGTGGCGGTGAATCCGGCCGATGAACGCTATCGCAGCTTGCACGGCCGCAGCGTGCTGCTGCCGCTGATGGATCGTGAGATCCCGGTCATCTGCGACGAGCTGGCCGACCCCAAATTCGGCACGGGTGTGGTCAAGGTGACGCCGGCGCACGATCCGAACGATTTCGAGGCGGGCAAGCGCCACAATCTGCCCAAGATCCAGGTCATCAGCGAGGACGGCAAGATGACCGCCGAGGCCGGGGCCTTCGCCGGACTGGACCGTTTCGAAGCCCGCCGCCGCGTGGTGGCCCGGCTGGAGGATCTGGGCCTGGTCGAGAAGATCGAACCGTATCCGCTGGCCCTCGGCAAATGCCAGCGCTGCAAGACCGTGGTGGAACCGCTGGTTTCCACACAGTGGTTCGTGCGGACCAAGCCGCTGGCCGAGCCGGCCATCCGGGCCGTCGAAGAAGGCCGAACCCGCATCATCCCGGACAACTACACCAAGGTCTACTTCGAATGGATGCACAACATCCGCGACTGGTGCATCTCACGGCAGCTCTGGTGGGGACACCGCATCCCCGCCTGGCATTGCGCGGACTGCGGCCAACCCACCGTCAGCAGGGAAGACCCACAGGCGTGCGCGCACTGCGGCTCGAAGCGCATTGAGCAGGACAGCGACGTACTGGACACTTGGTTCAGCTCCGCGCTGTGGCCGTTTTCGACGTTGGGGTGGCCGGAGGAGACGGACGATCTCAAGACCTACTACCCGACGACGCTCCTGATTACCGGCTTCGACATTCTGTTCTTCTGGGTAGCCCGCATGATGATGATGGGGCTGGAGTTCATGGGCGACGTCCCGTTCCGTGAAGTCTATATCCACGCCCTGGTGCGGGACGCCGAGCGGCAGAAGATGTCGAAAACCAAGGGCAACGTGATCGATCCGCTCGAGGTCACAGAGAAGTACGGCACCGATGCGGTCCGGATGGCGCTACTGTCGGGGGCGGCGCCGGGCACGGACATCGCCCTGTCTGATGAGCGCATGATCAGCGCCCGGGCCTTCGCCAACAAGATCTGGAACGCGGCGCGATTCCTGTTTCTGCATATGGAGCGCTGCGGCGTGGAGCCCCAAAGGCCGGAGCGGGGCGCGGCCGAGACCCTGGAAGACCGCTGGATGCTCAGCCGGTTGAACGCCTGCACGGCCACGGTGAACCGGGCGCTGGGGCAATACCGCTACCACGAGGCGGCCCAGGCGCTGTGGCAGTTCTTCTGGCACGAGTTTTGCGACTGGTACATCGAGATCAAGAAGCTCCGGTTCCGCGAAGGCTCAGGGCTGACCAACGACTGGCGAAACGTGCTGTTTGTCTTCGAGACCTCGCTGCGGCTGCTGCACCCGCTGATGCCGTTTCTCACTGAGGAGTTGTGGCAGCGCCTGGGCGGACAGGCGCCCGGGCCGGTCTCGGTGGCCTCGGCCCCTTATCCGGAGCCGGAAGCGTCGCTGGAAGACCGTGCCGCCGAGCGCGAGATGGAGACCGTCCAGAACATCATTACGGCTGCCCGGAACCTGCGTGCCGAGATGAAGGCCGATCCGTGGCAGACGCTGGACGCGGCCCTGTTCTCGGCCGGCGGCGCGCTGGACACCGCCGCCGCTCAGTTGGAGGTGATCGAAAAGCTGGCCGGGGTGAAGCTGGAGCTGAAGTCCGGCGCCGCGCCCAAGGCAAGCGGGATCCTCTATTCGGCGCCGGAATTCGACCTGGTCCTGCGGGTTCCGGCGGCGCAAGCCGGGGCGCAGCGCCAGAAGCTGGAGAAGCAAATCGAACAACTGGAGAAGGTGATCGAGAACTCCCGGCGGCAGCTCGCCGACGAGAAGTTCCTGGAACGTGCGCCGGCGGCGGTGGTGCAGTCGCTGAAGGAGAAACTGGCGGATTATGAAATCCAGTTGGAGAAGAGCCGCGCCGCTCTCGAGGCGATCCCCCGGCCATGACCTTTGACGTCAACCACCCCGACATCCACGAAGCGGTGTGGCGGGCCCTGGAGGAAGACATCGGCCCCGGCGACATCACTTCCGAGGCCTGTGTTCCGGCCGACCGTTTGGCCGAGGGAGTCTTTCAAGCGCGGGAGGCTCTCGTGGTCGCCGGCGTAGAGCTGTTGCCGGTGATCTACCACATGCGGGGCGGAGTGGACGAGATCCGCCTCACCGCCACCAGCGGCGTGCAGGTGGCGGCGGGCGAGCAGATCGCCTGGGTGCGGGGTAGAGCCAGAACCCTGCTGGAATGCGAGCGGGTGGCGCTCAATTTCCTCCAGCGACTGAGTGGCATCGCAACGACCGCCCGGCGTTACGCCGAGGCGGTGGCAGGCACCCGGTGCCAGGTTTTGGATACGCGCAAGACGACGCCCGGGCTGAGGCGGCTCGAGAAGATGGCGGCCGCCGCCGGCGGTGTCACGAACCACCGCATGGGGTTGTACGATGCGGTGCTCATCAAGAATAACCACATCGCCGCTGCCGGTGGGGTCCGGGCAGCTTTGGAGCGAGCCTTTAAGACGGGTCTCCCGGTGGAGATCGAGGTCCACAGTCACGCCGAGTTGGAAGAGGCTCTGAATTGCGGCGCTAAGATGATCCTGTTGGACAACTTCACGCCGGAGGAGGCTGCCGAGCACATCCGGTTTATCGGAAACCGGGCCAAGGTGGAGCTTTCGGGCGGCGTCACGCTGGAGAATATCCGTAAGTATGCCGCTACAGGGGCGGACTACATCTCTTGCGGCGCAATCACTCACTCGGCCCGCGCCGTGGATATTAATTTCCGGCTGCGGCTGATCTGACCATGCCACTGGATCTCGAGCGGGTGCGCGCCAGGCTGCCGGGCCGGACGCTGGTCTGGTTCGAGTGCATTCCCTCGACCATGCCGGAAGCGGCGCGGCTGGCTTCCGAAGGCGCCCCGGCTGGAACGGTGGTGGTGGCCGAGGAACAAACCGCGGGCCAAGGCCGCTTGGGCCGCTCCTGGTATTCGGAGAAGGAAACAGGCTTGTATGTTTCGTTCGTCTTGCGGCCGGCCGCGCCGGAGGGCGCCTTGCAACTCGTCACCGTCGCAGCGGGGCTGGCGGCTCAGGAGGCAGTGGAGCGGGTGAGCGGGCTACGGTGCCGCATCAAGTGGCCGAATGATCTGCTGGCCGACGGGAAGAAGTGTGGCGGCATCCTGTGCCAGACGGCCGAGCAAGCGGTAATCGCCGGCATCGGAATCAACGTGAATCACGCCGGCTTTCCCCCGGAGCTGGCCGGGACGGCAACCTCGCTGCGGATGCGGACCGGCCGGATCACGGCGCGCGAGGATTTGCTGGTGGAGCTGGCTGAACGGATGGATCATTATTGCGGCATTCTGGAGGGGGACGGCGGCGAGGCGGTTCTGCGGCTGTTCGCAGAGCGGGCAGGAAAGTGAACACAGGGCCGCCCCAGGAAGGAGGACTATGCTCCTGGCGCTCGACGCAGGCAACAGCAATGTGACCATTGGAGCGTTCGACGGAAACCGGTTGGCGGGCCGCTGGCGGCTGCGCACGGTGCTGGCCCAAACCTCCGACGAGTGGGGGATCCTGCTGCGGAATCTGTTCAGCCTATCTGGTTTGGACCTGAGCCGCGTCAAGGGGATCATTGTGTCCAGCGTCGTGCCGCCGCTCGATCCCGCCCTGGCGCAGATGGGAAGGGTCTACTTCCAAACGGAACCTTTGTTCGTGACCCCGGAAACGGATACGGGGCTGGAGATCGGCTACGACAATCCAGCCGAGGTTGGCGCGGACCGCATCGTCAACAGCGTGGCCGCTTACCGGAAGTACGGCGGACCGTGCGTGGTTGTCGATTTGGGCACCGCGATCACCTTCGACGCCGTTTCGGAGGAAGGTCGCTATCTGGGTGGGTTGATCTGCGCAGGAATTGATATTGCCGTTGAGGCGCTTTTCGCGAAGACCGCCCGGCTGCCGATGGTCGAGTTCCGCAAGCCGTCCAAACTAATCGGGACCAACACGGTGGGCAGCATTCAGGCCGGGCTGTACTACGGCGCGCTGGGCATGATCGATGGCATTCTCGAACGCCTGACGGCCGTCTTGGGCCCACAGACGAAAATGGTGGCGACCGGCGGGCAGGCTGGCTTGGTCGCCGGCGAGTCGAAGTACTTGAAGACGATCGACGAGGACCTTACACTCGAAGGGCTGTGTCTGATTTGGGAACGGAACCGGGGGCGGTGAGCGAGCCGGAGGAGAACTGGCCGCTCAACTATTTCAACTACTTCACCGAAGTGGAGGAGCACTTCCAGCGGGTTCGGGGAACCGGCCTGTTCCTGCTGTCTCCGGTGGACTGGGCGCTGATCGAGACCTGGAAGGATTCGGGGGTCCCCTTGGAGGCCGTCCTGCGGGGCATCGATGAGGCGTTCGAGAAGTGGCGCAGCCGCAAATCGAAGTTCCGGCAGATCAATTCCCTGGCCTACTGCGCCCAGGCCGTTCTGGAGCAGGCCCAACGGATGGCGGGGCTGGAAACGGGATCGAAGAAATCCGAATCCTCGCCCCCCTTTGAAACCGGAGAGCTGGAAGCTTTCCTGCACCGCTGCGCCGGGGAATTGCGCTCAAGAGGGGATGAGGCGCTTCTAAGCATTGCAGATACGCTGGAAGCTTTGGCGTCGGGGGCGCAGACCCATCTCAACGATCTGGAGGAGCTGGAACGGAAGCTGACCGCGCTCGAAGAGAAGATGATCGCAATTCTCCGCAGCCGCCAGAGCGAGGAAGAGGCATTGACCGCACGGCGCGAGATGGACGCGGAGTTGCGGCCGTACCGGTCCAAGATGCCGGCGGCTCAACTGGCGATGCTGGAACAGCAGTATCTGGAGCGGCGGCTGCTGGAGAAGGCCGGCCTGCCCCGGCTCAGCCTTTTCTACCTGCGCTAAAATAGGTCTTCGAGATCCCCCAGAGGTAAGGAGAAACAAGCCTTGGCAGAGGACAAAACCTGGTTTGCGGTAAACCTTGGTTCCGGGACGTTCCGCATCAGCAAGCCGAAACGAAATCCGCGCAAGGCCCGCCAATCCAAGCTGAAGAACCCGCAGCGGGGCGCCCGCAAGTAATCCCCCGGACTTATCGGATCGTTTGCCGCCTGTGGCCGGCGGCGGGGCCTCCCGAGCGCCGCCACACGGCCACAAGCCGCAAACCGGTGCGCGAGGGGTTCGGCGGAATGAAGTACGCTCCTGATGGGAGCGGGAAGGATCGTATGGAAGGTCGCCAGGTCTGCTAAGGCAGGTAGGTTGGCTGGACCGAACTCCCTCTTCCACTTTCAAGGTAGCGGATGGTCCGACCGGAATACGGCGGGCAGTTTTCTATCTGACTGAAAAATTGGGAGATAAAGATGCGGGATCTTTGTGACCGGCCCGGGAACTAGAAGATGAAGCTCACGCCGCCGCGAATGCTGCGGGGGCTATGCAGCAGCAGCACCCGGCGGCCGTCCAGGGTGACAAACGGCAGATAACCTTGAGCCAGCAGGTTCCTCAGGTCAATGGTGGCCTCAAACCGCCCGCGGAAGCCGGGCATGGCCGGGACTGGCTGCCGGACGTACACGTTCCAGCCAATATCAGGACGCACCGACTGGGTTAGATAGAAATGCCCCGCGGTGAGCGCCCGCCGGTCGGCCCATTGATAGCTGGCCGTGTAACGTGTTCCGGTGGCGGGGATCTTGCCATTGGCTACCAAAGCCGCCCAGCGGCGCTGGCCGTGGTGCAGCATCTTCCGAAGCCCATCCGGATGATCGCTGTCGAGAGTGTGCCCGCCGGGCAGGAGGGCATTTCCGCTGCCCGCAGCCAGTGTTACGTTCAGCTCGTCCAGCAAAGACTGCGTGAGGGAGAACATGTAACCCATGGCGCGGTAATCGCCGGCGTTGAACACCGCGCTATTGGCCAGCAAGTCCGGCAGCAACTCTGAGGGTGGCACTGCCCCATCCGGGGCGACCATGGTGATGGCCAGATTGTTCACCGCCTCCTGGTAAGCTGCGGCTGTGAAGATCCGAGAGCCAAAGGTCCTCCGGTAGGCAATTTCAAAGCTGGTCGTGCGCTGCACCTTCGCTTGACCGTTCCGCAAGGAAACACGCGGAAACAGGGACAGGGCCGCCAGGTCACGCTGCAAGGAGGCGTTGGGCCCATCGAACGGGACCAAGTCCGGCGGAGGGGCGCCGGAACTGAAGGCTACCTCTACGGATTCCCCGTCTTCGATGTCATAAGTGAGACGGCCGAAGGGGCTGGCATAGTTGAGGGTGTTCAGAAACGATACCGACTCGATGGAGAAGCCATACTCCAGCCTGAGGTTGTTGGAGAAGTCCCTGCGGTTCGAGAAGCCGGCCTCCATGGTCCGCAAGGACGGTGCGGCGCCTTGCTGTCCGGTAATCAAGCCCACGCCAGCCCGCGTCGGAAGGAAGAGCTGGCGCATGGTGAGATTGAAATGGGCGTTGGGTTCGGCGCCGGGCGTGCCGCGGCTATAGCTGGTCCGGAAGCCGGCCGCAGGGGTTCCAGTCGCAGCCGAATAGCCCACGTTGCCGCTGAACTGAAGCTGGTTGGCGCCATACAGCGACGTCGCCAGAGCGAAAGCGGTGCCGAGGTCCGGCTCGTTGCCATAAGGGGTAATGCGCCCCTCTTCGCCGCCGGAAACACGGACGATAGCCCGCGTGTCGGAGAAAGCGGGTGCGCCAGTTTCCCCCGGCAGCGGGGGCGAGGGAAGATCGATTGCCGGGCGGAGGCGCAGAACAGGGCGAGTGGAAAGGGCGCTGCGCAAAGCCCATTTCCACTGGTCGCTCATCAAGGGGGTGGGTGTGGAGCTGGAATAGACCAGCTCAATCGTACTCAGGGCGCCAGCCAGGTTGACGCTGAGCAGGCTCCGCATCCCGGGCTGAACCAGGATGTTTCTCTTGACCGCGGGCAGGAAGCTGGCGAGCGTCACCTTGAGCGAATACACCCCCGGAGCCAGGGATGGGAAAAGAAAAGCTCCCGATTCATCGGTGAGCGCGCGGGTAACGACGCGGTCCACCTGGTCCAAGAGCAGTACCGTGGCGCCCATCTGGGGCACGCCGGAGGCGTTGACGACCTGGCCCGCAATGCCCCCAGAGAACGGGCTGGGCTGGGAGGTTTGCGCCAAGGCGCCGATGGCCAGACACGTGGCGGCCAAGGCGATTACGGCTCCGGCGGATCTGCCGATCATCCCAAATGCGCCTTTCGCGGCTGAGCTACTTGCGCCGCTACTTCCTAAAGTACCGTAAAGTTGCCGGTCGTGGTGACCGTCTGGTTGCGGATGCGGTCCCGGACGGTCATCTTTAAGGTATACTTTCCCGGCTCCATGTTTTGCAACGGGAGGAGCTTCTCCACGGTGACCTGATTGGCGGAGGCCCCTTCAATCGAACTCACCTCTTCGGTGAACTCCAGCACCTTCCGGTTGGTGCCTTGTTCGATGATTTCGTACTCGATGACGCCATTCGGCTTCTGTGTGCTCTCATCCGCGGCGAAGTTGTAAAACTGAGCGTAGATGCCCATCTTCTCTCCGCGGCGGAAGGTCTCCCCGACACGCGGGCGGACCTTGGAGGCGCCGATCACGAACTGGCCCGTGCCAATGCTGCGGGTGGGCACTTTCTCCAGCACATCGGCCAGGATGAGCGTGCTGGCCCCCAGGGACTCTTCGTCATACCGGGGCACGTGCAGCGCAGTCTCGTAGTTGACCATGTTGCCGCCCACGACATCTTTGGCCACAATATTCAGGCGGTACATGCCCGGCGGCAGCGGAATGGTCTTGTTGTAGACCGAGACGCCCTTAATCATTTCCGGCAGCGCCTCGGGCAAACATTCAATGCTCACCGTGTCCTCGAACCACTGGATCGGCCGGCGGGCCATGTTGGTGATGCGGCCATAGATGTTCACCGTGGCCTTCTGCATGCCGTCCTTGAGCTGGAATTGCAAATCCTTGCGCTCAAACTGGAGTGTGAAGGAGGCCAAGATCGAGGAGTCCGTCAGGCGGATGTAGTCCACCCGGGTCAGCATCGGCAGGATGTTGTAAGTGATGCGCGAGTTGACCGCCGCCTCCAGGTCCCGGAACTTGACGGCCGGGGGCTTCTGGAGCTTGACGTACTGTTCGAGCCGGTTGAACTGGTTCAGCCGCGCCGACAAAGGCTGGTCGCCGATGCCGAGGCGGGTGCCATCCGTGCGGCTGAAGCGGTCATCTTTCGATGCGAGCCCCATCTCCTCGATGAGGGTCAAGCCCGCGTTGGGCACCATCAGCAAGGCATCCTTCTCACTGGGGTCCATGGTCATCCGGTACTCACCGCTCATGGATTTGTCCACAAACTCGATCAGGATATCGGTACCGATGCCCTCAATCCAGCGGTAGCGCCAAATCTCAAACGGGTAAGTGGAGGTGACGCCGCCACCCTCATCGAAGGGGCGCTGATAGGTGCCTCCGGACGGGTGGGATTCGATCTCGTCGGGCGGTCCGAAGGTGATGTAGATTCGGCCGCGGTCGGTCTTCCAGCCCGGGATGCCGCTGGCGAAACGATCATTGGCGTAAGCGATGCGCCGGTAGTGCTCTTCCTTGTACTCGTTCTCGACGGTGTCGGGCGTGGGGTCGCGGCGCAGCCAGAACTGCTCGATGAAGTTTTCGCGCTCCTCATCGGTGGAGAGGCGCTTGAAAGCAGCGCGCTCCTCCTCGGTGATGATGTAGGCGACGTCCTCATCAAGCCAGCGCCGGTAGGGGCTTTCGAGCTCCCGGCGAAGCCGTTCGTCGCGGGCGCGTTTTTCGCGAGCGCTCAGAGGTTTGGAAACCGTTTCCCTTTGCTGCGAGGCCGCGGGTTGGGGCTTATCAGCGGCTTGCAACAGCAGCAGGGCGGCCGGGAGGACGCCCAGGAACAAACCATAAGCTAACGCTCGGCTCGTTTTCATACGCTTCACCTTCCCAGCGCAAACTGGAACGATCCACAAGTTCGCCTACCTCAATTCTAGGTCCCCCCAGAGGGGCCGTCAAGTAAATCCGGAGCGCTGGAATTGAGAATTTGGGCGGGCTCGCGGGCTACAGGCTGGCAGACGTCCAAGCCCGGAGCTCCGTTTCCTTGAAGAGGCGAAAGATGCCGCCCGCCCGGGCCGTCCGCCTTCCGCTTGCCCGCACCGGGCATAAGGTCGCAGGGAGAGCGGCGGCCGCAACCGGTGCGTTTACACTTTCTGGTAACGAAAGTCTCCCAAAATCCAAATCTTCGTTCCGAAATGGAGCTTAGGGAGGCAGCGAATTCCTGTATTCTATGAGGTGGAAGTAGCGCTTCGCGACTGGCAAGCGGCGTGCTAGAAATTCCTAGGCGGGGGATAGGTGTCTGAGGACGGGCGGAGGCAGCCGATGAAGGAACTGAAGGCCCAGTTCACGACGGCTCTGCTGCTGGTGCTCACTGCTGCCGCGGTCATTGCGGCGGCGATTAACCTCCAGCAGCAAAACCGCTTCCGTCTGCCCGACGATGGCGTGACCTGGATGGAGCGAGGCGGCCGCGTGGAGGCCCTGCACGTGGCGCCAGGCAGTTCAGCGGCCAAGGCGGGCATCCGGGCCGGGGACCGTTTGAAGCTCATCAACGGGGCGCCCATCCGGGAAGCCGCCGAAGTGGCCCGGGTCCTGGTCCGGCTGGGGAGCTGGAGCACCGCCCGGTATAAGCTGGAACGGGCTGGAGTTGATTTCGAAACCAAGGTCTACATCGCCGAGGAAATCCGCGATCCTTCCCTCTTCTACCAGTACCTGGTTGGGTTCGCGTACCTTGGCATCGGGTTGTTCGTCTTGTTCCGGAGGGGCAACGCCGAGCGGGCGCGGCATTTCTTCGTGCTGTGTTTGGCTTCGTTCGTTTTGTCAACTTTCCACTACACGGGCAAGCTGAACAATTTCGACAAGGTGATGTATTGGGGCAACGTGGCGGCGGGCCTGTTTGCCCCAACGATCTTCCTGCACTTTTGCCTCGCGTTTCCGGAAAGGCGGCTGGGGACCAAGCGGGTCTGGCTGAGGCCGGCGATTTACCTGCCGGCGGCCGTGCTCCTGGCGGTTTACCTGGGCGCGGCTTCTGGAACGCTGCGGGTGGCGATCCCGGTGGTCGAGCTGCGCTGGCTTTTGGACCGGGTCTGGCTAGTCTTTTTGGGGAGCATGTATTTGGCAGGCTGCGCGGTGCTGAGCCTGCGCTACCGCAAGTGCGAGGAGCCGGTGGCCCGCCAGCAGCTCAAATGGCTGCGCAATGGCGCGGTCTTCGGAGTGCTGCCCTTTGTCTTGTTCTATGTCGTGCCGTATTCGCTGGGGGTGATTCCCGGGCCCTACATGAAGATGGCCGTGCTGACGCTGGCGCTCCTGCCGTTGAGCTGGGCCTACGCGGTGCTCCGCTACCGGCTGATGGACGTGGACGTCATCTTCCAGCAGGGCTACGCCTACACGCTGGCCACGCTGTGCGTGCTCGGGCTGGTCTACGGAGTGATCTTCTCGCTGGGGCGCTTCGAGGAGTTGAGCCTAACGCAGGCTTTCCTGCTGATTCTGATTGCGGCTTTTGTATTCCAGCCGCTTCGGGCCTGGATCCAGGAGCAACTCGACAAGTACTACTTCTACAAGGGCCGCTATGACTACCGCCGGACGCTGATTGAGTTCGCCCGGGAATTGAGCTCCGAGACAGACATGGAGGCGGCGCTGGATCTGGTCGCCGAAAGGCTGACCCGGAATCTCTCGGTGCCGCGAGTGGCGTTTTTCCTGGCGGACGAAGCCGGACATGGCTTTTACCTGAAGTCGGCGCACGGTTCCGGAGGCCGGGGTCCGTGGCCGCCGGAGGGAGCCGGCCAACTGGACTTGAGTTTTTTGAGCTCCAAGCCGGGGACCCCCTACCTGTTCTTCGAGCGGACGCGGCACATGCTGGACGTCTCCAGCCTGAGCTGGCCGCCGGAGGTGCGCAGAGCCATCGCCGAATTGGACTTGACCTACTATGTGCCTTGCACGGTGCGCGGCCGGACGATCGCCTACATGGGGGTGAGCCGCACCGACAAGGGCGACTTTTTGCCGAGCGAGGACGTGGAGCTGCTGGTGACTCTGGCGGGCTACGTGGGAATCGCCATCGAAAACGCACGGCTGTACCGGTCGCTGCAACGGAAGGTGGAGGAGAACGAACGGCTCCGGGAGTTCAATGAGAATATCGTGGAATCCATCAACATGGGGATTCTGGCCGCCGACCTGGAGGACCGGGTCGAGAGCTGGAACAGCCAGATGGAAAAGCTTTTTGGAATTCCACGCGAAAAGGCTATGGGCAAGCCGCTGGCTGCGGTGCTGCCAGCCGAGCTGATTGAACACCTGGACCGGCTGCGGGAGGAAAGCGGAATCCATCACATCTATAAGTTTGTTTTGCGGCAAGCCGCCGCGCCGGCAGGCTCGGGCAACGGAGCCAACGGGAGGGGCTTGATCGAGATGCCGTTGGCTCAGCGGGAGGCGCCGCCGGAGCCACAGGAAACGGTGCTGAACATCGCGATCGCGCCCTTGATCTCCCGCGACGAGCGGCGAATCGGACGGCTGATCATCTTCGACGACGTCACCAGCCGGGAGGAGTTGGAACGGCGTCTCGTGCAGGCCGACAAGCTGAGTTCGATCGGGCTGCTGGCGGCGGGCGTGGCGCACGAGGTGAACACGCCCTTGGCGGTGATCTCCACCTACGCGCAGATGCTGGCCAAGCAAGTGGAGGGGGATCAGAGACAGGCGGCCCTTTTGGACAAGATCGCCAAACAGACCTTCCGGGCCAGCGAGATCGTCAACTCGCTGTTGAGCTTCTCGCGCACCTCCCCGCGCCAGTTCGGAGAGGTGGACTTGGCGAGGGTGATCCGCGAGACGCTGACGGTGATCGAGCACCAGTTGACGCAGGCCGGCATTCAGGTGCGGCTGGAAGTCGAGGAGCCCCTGCCGGCGATCCGCGGAAATACGGGCCAGCTTCAGCAGGTGTTCCTGAACCTGTTCCTGAACGCCCGGGATGCGATGGAAAACGGCGGCACGCTTACGGTGCGCGCCTGGAGCGGGAGCCGCGGCGTCGAGGTGGAGGTGGCCGACACCGGACACGGGATCGCGCCCGAGCATCTGCCCAAGATCTACGACCCGTTCTTCACCACCAAGGCGGCTCGCAAGGGCACGGGCCTGGGCCTTTCGATCACGTACGGCATTGTGCGGGATCACGGCGGCGTCATCGACGTCGATAGCCGGCCCGGCGAGGGGGCGCGGTTCCACCTGGAGTTTCCTGCGTTGAGGAAGGCCGTGAATGCCTGAGACGGCCCCGGTTGAAGTCCCTCCTGTATCTGCCCGGCGCGCCCGTATCCTCGTCATTGACGACGAAGACGGCATCCGGGAGAGCCTTGGGGATCTGTTGACCTCCGAAGGATACGAGGTCGATACAGCGGGCGGGGGCAACGAGGGACTGCGGAAGCTTGACAAAGAGGATTACGACCTGGTCCTGCTGGACCTGATGATGCCGGACCGGCCGGGCATGGAGGTGCTGAGGGAGTTCCGGCAGAAGGACCCCGGCACGCCGGTTTTTGTGATTACGGCCTACGGCTCGGTGCCGGCGGCGGTGGAGGCACTGAAGGCCGGCGCCAACGACTTTTTCGAGAAACCTTGGAGAATCGAAAAGCTCCTCATTGAGATCGAGCGGATGATCTCCAAGCGCCGGCTGGAGAACGAAAACCTCCAGTTGCGGCGGGCCTTGAAGAGCCGCTACAGTTTCCGCAACATCATCGGCAAGGGCGAGCGGATGGTGCAGATCCTGGACTTGGTGACTCAAGTCGCGCCCAGCCGCGCCAATGTACTGATCACAGGGGAGACCGGGACTGGCAAGGAGCTGATCGCCAAGGCGATCCACGAGCACTCGCCGCGGGCCGAGCACATGTTCGTCCCGGTCAACAGCGGGTCGCTGCCGCCGGACCTGTTGGAATCGACCTTATTCGGGCACGTCAAAGGCGCCTTCACGGGGGCGATCACCGCGCGCAAGGGATATTTCGAAACCGCCGATAAGGGGACGATCTTCTTCGACGAAATCGGCACCATCAGTCCCGAGATTCAGGCCAAGCTGCTGCGCGTGATCCAGGAGCGGGAGTTCATGCCGCTCGGTTCCAACGAGACGGTGCGGGTGGATGTGCGCATCATCGCCGCCACCAACGCCGACTTGAAGAAGCTCGTGAAGGAAGGAAAATTCCGCGAGGATCTTTATTACCGGCTGAACGTAATCAACATCGAGCTGCCTCCGCTCCGCGAGCGCAAAGAAGACATCCCGGCGCTGGTGGAACACTTCTTCGACAAGTATTCCAGGGAGAACAAAAAGTTCTTGGGGCCGGATGGGCGTTCGATCCTGCGCTTCGAACAGGATGCGATGCAGCTGTTGATGGAACATAGCTGGCCGGGCAACGTGCGGGAGCTGGAGAACGTCGTGGAGCGGGCGGTGGTGCTGGCGACCGGGCCGGAAGTGCCGGTATCCGTGCTCCCGGATTATCTCCTTCAGGGAGCGGGCTTGGGGATCCGCCGGGACACCGGCGGTGGCCTTCCCCCCGACGCCTCTCTGTTCGAAATCGTGGCCGACTACGAGCGCCGCGTGATTTTGGAGCACCTGGAAAAGGCAGGCTGGAGCCAGACCGAGGCGGCGCAGAGCCTGCGGGTGCCGCTTTCCACCCTGAACCAGAAGATTAAGCGGCTCAACATCGAGATCCGCAAGAAGAGCGAAGCGGCGCGCGCCGACAAGAGCTGACCGCGCAACCACAGGGTTCACCGCTGAGACCCAGAGAAGCAGACAACAACGGACCGGTACGGGCGCAGGCCGGAGCCCAACGCCATTGCGGGCAGGAAACAGACCGCAGCCGGTAAAATCAAGAGGATCATGAGCCAAGCCTACAATCCGATCATCGTTGCCCTGGACCTGGACTCCGCCGGAGAAGCCCGCAGCCTGGTGGAGCGCATCGGAGATGCCGTCGATTTCTACAAGGTTGGCCTCGAGCTATACGCCGCGGCCGGGATGGAGTTCGTACGGGAGCTGATCGCCGCCGGCAAGAAGGTCTTCCTCGACCTGAAGTGCTACGACATCGGCGAAACCGTCAAGAGGGCCACGGCGCAGGCGGCCAAAAGCGGCGTGAGCTTCCTGACGGTGCACGGCAGCGGCGCGGTGATGCGGGCGGCAGTGGAGGGGCGCGGAACGGGCGGATTGAAGCTGCTCGGCGTGACCGTGCTGACAAGTTTCGACGAGGCGGATCTGGCGGATCTGGGCTACCCATGCAGCGTGCGCGAGCTGGTTGCGCTGCGCGCGCGCAAGGCGATGGAAGCCGGCCTGGACGGCCTGGTGTGCTCGCCGCAGGAAGTGGCGGAGGTCCGCAAGATTACTGGACCAGGCGCCATCCTGGTGACCCCCGGCGTGCGTTCGGCGGGGGCATCGAAGGGCGACCAGAAGCGGGTGGCGACGCCGGCGGAGGCGCTGGAGAATGGGGCGGACTACCTGGTCATTGGACGGCAGGTGACGCGCGCGGCGGATCCTCGGGCCGAGGTTCTCCGCATCTGCGGTGAGATCCGCGGGCATGTCAAAATGAAGCTGTGACTGGTCACGAAACCCGCCGGAAATTCCTGGACTTTTTCGCCGCACGGGGGCACCGGGTGGTACCCAGCTCCTCGCTGGTTCCAGCCAACGACCCCACGCTGTTGTTCACCAACGCCGGGATGAACCAGTTCAAGGACGTGTTCCTGGGGCTGGAGAAGCGGGACTACACGCGGGCGGCCTCCTCGCAGAAATGCGTACGCGCGGGGGGCAAGCACAACGACCTGGACAACGTCGGCTACACCCGCCGCCACCACACCTTCTTTGAGATGCTGGGCAACTTCTCCTTTGGCGATTACTTTAAGGCGGACGCCATCGCCTTCGCCTGGGAGCTGATCACAAAGGAGTACGGCTTACCCAAAGACCGGCTGTACTTCACCGTGTTCCGGGAGGACGACGAGGCGGAGCTGTTGTGGCAGAAAGTGACCGGGGTTTCCAAGAGCCGGATCTTTCGCCTGGACGAGAAGGACAACTTCTGGCAAATGGGCGAGACCGGTCCCTGCGGCCCTTGTTCCGAGATCCACTACGACCTGGGACCGGAGGCGAGTGAGCCGGGCCACGAGAACGAGGAGTTTCCGAGCGACTGCGGCGGGCGCTACATCGAGATCTGGAACCTGGTCTTCATGCAGTTCAACCGCGACCTGAACGGCGTCCTGACGCCCTTACCCCGCCCCTCCATTGACACCGGCATGGGACTGGAGCGGATCGCGGCGGTGCTGCAAGGCAAGCTGTCCAATTTCGACTGCGACCTTCTGGCGCCGGTCATCCAGCGCGCCGCGGAGATCTTCGGGACGGCCTACGGAGAAGACCCGCGCATGGACATCGCGCTGCGCATCGTGGCCGATCACAGCCGTGCGGCGGCGTTCCTGATCCACGACGGCGTGATGCCTTCCAACGAGGGACGCGGATATGTTCTGCGGAAAATTATGCGGAGGGCGCTGAGGCATGCGCGCATGCGCGGCGTGCAGGAGCCGTTTCTGTACCAGTTGACGGGCTTCGTTGCCGAGCTGATGCAGCCCGCCTATCCCGAACTCATGGAGAGCGTGCAGCGGGTGGCGCGGGTGGTCAAGGACGAGGAGCACCGCTACCAGACCACTTATCAGGTGGCCGAGAAGGTCTTCCACGATGAGGCCCGCGCGGCCACCGGTGGCGTGCTGCCGGGCGCGGCAGCATTCAAGCTGTACGACACCTTCGGCCTGGCGCTGGATGAGCAAGAGGAGATGGCGCGGGAGTACGGGCTCCTCATCGACCGGCAAGGCTTTGAGCGCGAAATGGAGCGCCAGCGGGAGCGCGCGCGTGCGAGCTGGAAAGGCGCTCAGGCGGGCCAGATTGCTCCCGTCTACCAGGATCTGGCCGAGAAGCGGCGCACCAAGTTCGTGGGCTACGAGATGCTGGAGGACCCGTCCTGCCGGGTGGTGGCTCTGGTGGCCGATCAAACGCTGATCGACGCCGTCGAGCCGGGCCAGCGGGCGGAGCTGATCCTGGATGAGACGCCTTTCTACGCCGAAGCGGGCGGCCAGGTCGGAGACAAGGGCAGCCTCTACTCAGCCCAGACGGGGCGCCTTGTGGCGCGGGTGGAGAACACATACCCGGCCATTGCCGGACTGACGGCCCACCGGATCTTGGCCGTGGAGAGGATCCGAACGGGAGACGTGCTACGGGCGGAGGTGGACCGCGCCGCGCGGTTGGCCACCATGCGGAACCACACGGCGACGCACTTGCTGCACGCCTCGCTGCGGATGGTGCTGGGGCCGCACGTCAAACAGGCGGGCAGCGTGGTGGAGCCCTCGCGGTTTCGGTTCGACTTCACGCACTATGCGGCGATGGACCCCGCCGAGCTGGAAGAGGTGGAGCGGCTGATCAACGAGCAGATCCTCCGCAACGCCGAGGTCCAGACTGAGCTGATGGAGCTGGAACAAGCGGTGAGCGGCGGCGCCATGGCGCTGTTCGGCGAGAAGTACGGCGACGTGGTGCGCGTCGTCAGTGTGCCGGGGTTCAGCAAGGAACTTTGCGGCGGCACCCACGTGCGGCGAACGGGCGACATCGGCCTGTGCAAGATCGCCGCCGAAGGGAGCATCTCGGCGGGCGTGCGCCGGATCGAGGCCATTACCGGAGAGAACGCTCTGCGGCGGTTTCAGCAGGCGGTTCAGACGCTGGGCCGGATGTCCCAGATGCTGAAGACGCCGGAGGCCGAGCTGGCGGACCATCTGGAGAAGCTGCTGGCGGAGCAGAAAGCGCTCGAGCGCCAGATCGAAGTGCTGAAGGCCAAGGCGGCGCAGGTGCAGTTGAGCGAGCTGGAGCCGCGGGCGCGCACGCTGAAGGGCGTAAAGGTGCTGGCGGGGCGGGTGGACGGCCTGGACCGCCAGCAGATGCGTTCGCTGGCCGACGCTTTGCGAAGCAAATGGAAGACCGCGGTGGTGGTGCTGGCCTCGGCGCAGGACAGCTCGGTGGCGATCGTCTCGGCGGTGACCAAGGATCTTACCGCGAAAGTGCACGCCGGAAAGCTGGCCGGATGGCTGGCTCAAAACCTGGGAGGCAAGGGTGGGGGCCGTCCCGATCTGGCCGAGGCAGGCGCGAAGGACGTGGCCCGGCTGGACAGCGCGCTCGAGAGCGTTTACGCGCAGGTCGAGGAGATGCTGTGAGCGAGTACGACGCCGTGGTGGTGGGCGCCGGCCCGACCGGCCTGGCGTGCGCCATTGAGTTGAAGCGCCGCGGCCTGCGGGCGGTGGTGATCGACAAAGGCTGCATCGTCAACTCGATCTATAACTACCCGACGAACATGGTGTTCTTCACCACGCCCGAGCTGCTCGAGATCGGCGAGATCCCCATGACCTCGCTGGGCGAGAAGCCCACCCGGCTGGAGGCTTTGAAGTATTACCGGCGCGTGGCGGGCTACTACGGGTTGGAGATCCGGCAGTATGAGCTGGTCGAAAAGATCACCGGGGAAGACGGCTCGTTTGTGACCCACACGGCCCCCGCCAACGGCCAGCCGCGGCAGTACGCTTCGCGGAAGGTAGTCCTCGCCATGGGCTATTACGACGTGCCGAATCTGCTGAACGTTCCAGGGGAGGACTTGCCCAAAGTAACGCACTATTACAAGGAGGCTCATCCTTACTACGATCAGGACGTGGCGGTGATCGGCGGGGAGAATTCGGCGGCGATCGCGGCGCTGGAGCTGCACTGGGCCGGCGCGCGGGTGACGCTGGTCCATCACGGGCCCGGGGTAGGCGAACACGTTAAGTATTGGATTAAACCCAACCTGGAGAACCGCATCGCCGGCGGCGAAATCCGGGCGTATTTCCGCTCGCGGGTGGCGGCGATCGGGCCGGATTGGATCCGGCTGTCAACGTCCGAAGGCGAGGTCCAACTCGAGAACGACTTCGTGCTGGCCATGACCGGTTACCGGCCCGATACCCGGTTTCTTGAGGCGCACGGAATCCGGTTGGACGAACAGGGGCGGCCGCGGCTGGATCCCGAGACGCTGGAAAGCGAGCGCAAGGGCATCCATCTGGCGGGGGTCCTGGTGGCGGGGATGCACACCAACGAAATCTTCATCGAAAACGGCCGCTTTCACGGGCGGCAGATCGCAGAAGCGCTGAAGCGCAGCCTGGGGGATCGCCGCGGGGGCGCACAAAACGCCAACAATCCGTAATCTGCTGATTCAGCCATTCACTTGCGTGGTGATGGCCCACAGCCGTCGGCGGCAGCTTTCACAAGGGGACGCCGAGCAAGCGGCAGTCGGACTCCACCATTTCCCGGACCAGCTCTTCAAAAGGAATGCGGTAGTCCCAGCCGAGCTTGGCCTTGGCCTTGGAGCAGTCTCCTAGCAAGGCATTCACCTCGGCGGGGCGGTGCAAAGCGGGATCGGGGACGACGTAATCCCGGTAGTCCAGGCCGGCGATGGAGAAGGCCAACTCCGCGAACTCCCGCACGGAATGGTTCTCACCGGTCGCGATGACATAGTCGTCCGGCTCGGGCTGCTGGAGCATCACCCACATGGCCTTGACGTACTCGCGGGCGTGGCCCCAGTCGCGGCGGGCCTCCAGATTGCCGAGGCGCAGCTCGCGGGAGCGTCCGGCGCGGATGCGGGCGACCCCGGAGGAGATTTTGCGGGTGACGAACTCAAAGCCGCGGCGCGGCGACTCATGATTAAAGAGGATTCCGCTCGAGGCGTGCAGGCCGTAAGCCTCCCGGTAGTTGCGGGTCAGCTCATAGCCGGCGACCTTGCTGATGCCGTAGCTCGAACGGGGGTGAAAGCGGGTCAGCTCATTCTGGGGCACCTGCTCGGCGCGGCCGAACATCTCGCTGGATCCGGCGAAATAAAAGCGGCAGGCGGGGGCCAGGTTCTTAATGGCAGCGAGCAGGTAGTGCGTGCCGTTGATGTTGACGTTCAGGGTGGAGAACTCATCGTCGAACGAGTAACTCACAAAACTCTGAGCCGCTAAGTGGTAACACTCATCCGGCCGCACCTTCTCCACCACCTGATGGAGGCTGGCGTAGCTTTCGAGCGAGGCGGCGTGCAGAACGATGCGGTCAAGAACCGCGGTCAGCCGCGAGAGGCGGTGCTCGGGGTCTTCCAGGGCCACGCGGCGCACGATGCCGTGGACCTCGTAGCCCTTCTCTAGGAGAAACTCAGCCAGATAGGAGCCGTCCTGGCCCGTGATGCCGGTGATGAGCGCGCGCTTTGCGGCCATAGATCCAAAATGGTAGCACGCGGCTGGACGAGGCTTGAGAAGCAGTCACTCGTAGCGCAACGCTTCGGCGGGGTCCAGGCGCGCGGCGCGGATGGCGGGGATCAGGCCGCTGGCGAGCCCCGTGAGAATCAGCGCGGCGGCCGAGACAACCAAGGTCAGAGGGGTGATGACAAGGCGGATGTCGCCCCTCCCGGTGGTGTCTTCGTAAGCTTCGCCGACGAAGGAGATGGGGCCAATCACGACCGACAGAACGTACGACAAGATGACGCCAATCAGACCGCCCGCCAGGGTGAGGGCCAGAGCCTCCGCCAGGAACTGGCGGCGGATGTGGCAGCGGCGGGCGCCCAGCGCGCGGCGCATTCCGATCTCGCGGACGCGCTCGTCGACAGTGACCAGCATGATGTTCATGACGCCGACGCCGCCAATCGCCAGGGTGAGACAGCCGATGAAGGCCAGCAGGCCTTGGAGGCCGATCAAGATGCCGTCAATGAGGGGGCGGTATTCTTCACGGCCGAACATCTGGATGGCGCGCGCATCGGTGGACAGGAAGCGCTGGCGCTTGGCGATGGCGGCGCGGACTTGCTGCATGGCGCGGGCTTCGTAGGCGGGAGCCACGGGGGTGAAGACGATTACGCTGGCGTAGCGCGTGTCCCAGAGGAAGCCTGCCGTACTGTACGGGATGAAAGCGCACTGGTTGTCGGGGCTGAAGTAGCTGCTGTCCTGCATCTTGCTCTCCAGCACTCCCACAACGGTGAAGCGCAGGCCGCCGATGGTGAGGGTTTGATCCACGGCCGGCCGCCCGCCGAACAGTTTCCGGTAGAGCTTGTCTCCCAGCACCACGACGCGGCGGCGCTCGGACTCGTCCTCGGGGCTCAGCCAGCGGCCTTCAGCAGGTATCTGGTTGCGCATTTCTCCGTAATCGGGGCAGACGGCGCGGACCGCGGCGTTAGCCAGGCGGTCGGCGTAAGTCATGGGGAGCCAGCGCACGCCTTCCAGACAAGCTTTGCTGACCAAAGGGGCGTCCTGCCGGATGAATTCCACGTCCTCGCGCTCGAAGCGGATGATCTTGCCGGCGCGCTCCCCGCCCGCCTGCTGGCTGGTCTGGCCCGGCCAGGCGATGACGGCGCTGCGGCCGATGGCATAGAAGGTGTCCAGCATGATGCCGCGCAGGCTGGAGCCGTAAGCCACCAGCAGGGAGACGGAGACGATGCCCCAAGCGATGCCTAGCAGCGTTAGGAAACTGCGCAGAGGGCTTCGGCGGAGCGAAAGCCAAGCCTGCCGGAGGATCTCCCCCAACACACCGCTATCCTCCAGCCTCGTAACGCAGAGCCTCAATCGGGTCGACGGCGGCAGCCCGGCGGGCCGGGTACAGCGCTGAGAGCACGGCCACGAGGCCCAGCAGCGCGAAGGAGAAGACAGCGGGCTGCCAGCCGGGCCGCATGCCGTCAAAGAAGCGGGGCATGGGCAGCAGATTTACCAGCGCGCAGATTCCGTAAGCCAAGCCCATGCCGAGCAACCCGCTCAGAAAAACCACGATGACCGTTTCCAGAAAGAACTGGCGGACGACGGCGCGCGGCGTGGCCCCGACTGCCAGCCGGAGGCCGATTTCACGGGTGCGCTCGCGCACGGCGACCAGCATGACGTTCATAACGCCGATTCCGCCCAAAAACAGAGTGGTAATGCCTACGGCGGTCATGAAGTACTCCATGCCGTCGAAAATCTTGCGGACGTTCTTGGCGTTCTTGACGGTGTCCCAGATGGCGGCGGCTTCTTCGTCGAGCGGGTCGAAGCCGTGGCGGCGGGCCAGGGCGCGCACGGCTTGGGCGCGACAGGCCTCGTGCTGCTCCAAGGACTTGGGCGTGACCAGCAGCCGGTCCACGCTGCGGCGGGTGTAGGGAGGCTTGTTAGGGAAGTCCCGGAGAACGGTTTGGAAGGGAATGAAGATCTTGTTCACATCGAAGCCGTCGTAGCTGGAGTTCTGCTCCTTGCGCTGCATGACGCCGACGACGGTGTAGGGGAAAGCGCCGAGGTGGATCGTGGCGCCCAGCGCGGGGCGGTTGCCGAACAGTTGCTGCTTGGCCTCGGTGCCGAGAAAGGCGACACGGCGAGCCAGGGCATCGTCCTCCCAACTGTAGAAACGCCCCTCGCCCACGGGGATGCTGCGGATGGAGGCGAAGGGCGGGTGAGATCCAGTCACCAGCAGAGAGGCGCTGTTGTGCGAACTCCGGACCGGGACGGTGTTGCCCTGTTCAGGCACAACGCATTCGCAATCAGGTGAGGATTGCTGGATGTAGAGGTAGTCGTCCGCATCCCACATCAAGGTGCGGCCTGCGCGCATGCCGCCGGCCTGAAGACTGGTCCGGCCGGCATTGATGATCATGATGTTCTTGCCGAAGGTTTCGCTGTTCTTGCGCTGGCCCTCGCGCAGGCCCTCGCCCGCGGCCACCATTAGGGTGATGGCGATCACGCCCCAGGCGATGCCGAACATGGTGAGCCCGGTGCGGAGCTTGTGGGCCCACAGCGTGCGGAGCGTGTCGGTGAACAGATCGCGGAACGTCATACGGCAGTCCGGCGCGCTAGCGCCCCGCGGCCTATTGAAGGATCACTTTGTCGCCCGGCTTGAGGCCGGCCACCAGCTCGGTCTTGACGCCGTCGGAGATGCCGAGTTTCACGGGAACCTTGCGGCGTCCCTTCTCGGCGGTTGGATCCGGGACCTCAACCGAAGGATTGCGCTGGCGGTCGTAGAGCACGGCCCCTTCGGGGATCAGCAGCACGTTTTGCTTCTCCTCGAGAATGATCTCGGCGTTGGCGCTCATGTTGGCCTTCAGCTCGCCGGTGGGGTTCTTGATGGAGACGCGGACCTCGAACGTGGTGACGTTGTCCTTTTCCACGCCGAGCGGGGCGATCTTGGTCACCTGGCCTTCAAACTTCTTGTCCTTGAACGATTCAACCACGATGCGGGCGTGTTGCCCCAAGTACACCTTGCCGATGTCAGCCTGGTCGACTTTGCCGAGCACGTAGACGTCGCCGATGTCCCCCAGGGTCATCACCAGGGTGGCCTGAGAGCCGAGCACGAGAATGGAGCTGACCGCGTCGCCGACCTCCACATTGCGGGATAACACCAGCCCGTCCATCGGGCTGACGATGGTGGCGTTGCGCAGATCCTCCTCGGCTCGTTCCAGAGCGGCCTTGGCTTGGGCCACCTGGGCCTTTGCGCGGGCGATCTCCGCGCGGGTGACGGCGACGCTGCGCAGCGCCGAGGACTGCTTGTTGAGGGCCAGTTGGTAGGCTTTCTCCGCATCCTCGAGTACGGCGCGGGCAATGAGTCCCTCGCCGTGGAGCTTGCGGGCGCGCTCCATGTTGGCGCGCAAGAAGGGCAGATCCGGCCCTTCCGCGTCGACCTTGTTCCTTTCGTGGGCGGCCAGGGCGGACTCCTCCGCGGCTTGAGCCGCCGCGAGCGCGGCGCTTGCTTCACGAACCCGGGCCCGAAGTTCTTCTTTGTCCAGCTCCACGAGAACCTGTCCTTGCTTGACCCAGTCCCCGTAATCCACCAGGATGCGCTCGACAATGCCGCTGGCCTTGGACTTGACCTCCACCTTAGACCGCGGTTGGATCTTGCCGGTGGCGACCACGGAACGCGCGATGTTGCCCTGGGTGACCTCAGCGAGTTTGGAAGGGTCAATGGCGTTGTTCGGACGCAGGCTGGCGCGCAGGGCGAAGAAGGCCCCTACGAGCACTACGGCGGCGCCCGCCGTCCAGAAAACCCGGCGGCGCCGACGCCCGTTCTTGGTGTTTCTCCCGTTACTGGCCATGAGTTGATCGCCTTTCCGATGAGGGGTCCGGGACGATGGTCCCAAGCCTGATATACGCAGCAGCCCGGGAAAGGTTCCAAAACCAGGGCAGAGCGGGCAAGTGGCCGTCGGAGCGGGATCGCGGAAGTGGATTGCGGATGTGACATTTCCGCAAAGACCCTAAAGCGTGCCGGGGAAGTTTCCGATGGAAGGGGTGCGGCTGTGAATCGCAGTCAAATGCGGCCTCCAGCCGTAGTAAAGATCCCGGCGGAGAAAACCGGCAGGAGGCCGGAGACGTTCGGGGTGTCGGGTCTGCGGCGTGAGGGCGGTTGGGACTCACAGAGCGTGAGCTATGTCCGAATGATGGCCATGGAGGCTAGACGGGAATTGACAGGAGCCGGAAGGGCATGTTAGAAGTACAGACACCAACGCACGCGCAATCTCGTTTTAGGAGGCGGTTTTCATGGATCGTCCGGCGCTTGCGTTGTGTCTTCTTTCTGCCCTCTGTTACCCCGTTCTGGCGGCCGAACCGGTTGGTGTATTGCAAGGGGTAGGGGTGTTCCAAGTGGACGGCAATCCGGTCGCAGGAAATGCCACCTTGCTGGACGGCAGCCGGGTGGAAAGCAGCGATTCGGGCGCGGAGCTCCGTTTGAACTCCGGGGGCCGGCTATGGCTCTACACGAATTCCGCGGGCAGGGCCTACGCCCGGCGGCTGATTTTGGAACGCGGCGCGGGCCAGTGGGAAAGCCCGGAAGGCTTCGTTCTGGAAGCCGGAGGCTTGCGCATCCTGGCCGAAGGCGGCCGGGCAGCGGGCCGGATCGCGCTTGTGGGAGGGGTTCGGATTCAGGCTGTGGCCGACTCGGGCGTGCTGCGGGTGACCAACCCTGCCGGAATCACCGTGGCGCGCATGCGCGCGGGCATGGCGCTGGAGTTTGAGCCGCAACAGAAACCGGCCGTGGAACCGCCTTTCGAGATTACCGGGTGTTTGGAACGGCGTCCGGGAGGATATGTGCTTGCCGATCCGGTGACGGGCGTCGTGGAGGAGCTGCGAGGCGAACGGCTGGACCAAGAGGTCGGCAATGTCGTGGAGATAACCGCCCGCTTGCTGCCCGGCGTGAAGCCCATCGAAGGCGCAACGGAGGTGATCCAAGTGTTGCGCTTGAGACGGGTGTCCCGGGGGTGTCCGATAGCCGCTCCGCCGGCCAAACCGGGCGCTGCGCCAGCCCCGAGGGCGCCCACGCCCTTGCCCGCGCCCCCGGCCGGCATGTCCGGAGCCAAGAAAGCGGTGATTGCCGGAGTGGTGGTCGGCGGGGCCGGTGCGGGGGCCACCGTCTTGCTGCTGCAAAAGAAGGAGAAACGGCAGGGTACCATCAGCCCATAGAAGGTTCACCCCTCGTCCTTTAGGAGGAACGCTTGACTTCTGCGCCGAGATCTCGTATACATCCCTTAAGCCGTCAGCCTTCCGGCGTCAAAGCGCGTGCGTGGACGCCTGTGCAAGGCCGCCTCCCCCAATTCGACCTGGGAGGTGGTGGTGTGTCCCTACGCCAGCGAGGCAGCTTCATGGCGGCTCTGATTCGCGATTCTTTTGGAGGGGCTCGTGCTTGAGCCAAAGGAGATTCTTCCGCAGTGGTTTGCCTTAACGGTGAAGCCCAACCACGAGCGCGCGGCGGTTCAGGCTTTGGAATGGAAAGGATGGGAGACCTTCCTGCCCCTGTACCGCTGCCGGAGGCGGTGGTCCGACCGGGTCAAAGAATTAGAGCTGCCACTATTTGCGGGCTACGTGTTTTGCCGCTTCCCGGTTCGGGACAAGGGCCGGATCCTATCCACACCCTCAGTGGTTTCCGTCGTCGGCTTTGCGGGCAAACCGGTCGCGGTGGCCGATGAAGAAATTGAAGCTGTGCGTAAGATGACCGGCTCAGGACTGCGGGTGGGCCCGTGGCCCTACCTGCGGGTGGGACAGCGGGTCCGGATCGAGGCTGGGCCTCTGTGCGGTTTAGAGGGCATCCTGCTCCAGCTAAAGGACGCCTGGAGGGTGGTGGTAAGCGTCGAGCTGTTGCAGCGCTCGGTTGCAGCCGAAGTGGACCGCGATGTGGTGTCGCCCCTCTTGTCGCCGGCAAACAGGAGGCCTTTAGCCGGCCCGGGAGTTCCGGTGTGGGTATAGCCGATCGGGGCGGCGCAAAGGAGGTACGTGCAATGTCCGGCAAAGGAATTTCCCTTAGCAGTAACATGGGTTGGCTCTGGGCGCCGTTGTTCGTGGCGATGTTCGCCGTGTCGCTCCACGCCCAGCGTCCTGCCAGTCCCGCCAGCGATGTGGCCGGCGCCAATCTGCCGGCCCAGCGGATCGGCCCCAACGATTTGCTTGCGGTTTCCGTCTACGGCGCGCCGGAGTTCACCCGGACGGTTCGGGTGGGCGCGGACGGCCTCATCCGTCTCCCGATGCTCAAGCAGCGGATCCGAGCCGAGTCGCTGTTGCCGGCGGAACTTGAGGCCGCCGTTGCCGCAGCCCTCCAGAACGAACAACTGCTGGTGGAACCCGTGGTGACGGTCACCGTGGCCGAGTACCACAGCCGGCCGATCAGTGTGGCGGGCGCGGTGCGGAACCCTGTGACCTTCCAAGCCGCCGGTCCGGTGACCTTATTGGAAGCCCTGACCCGCGCCGGGGGTTTGGGCGCCGACGCTGGTCCGGAGATCCTGGTGACACGCTACCAGCTGGACAGGGAAGGCAACCTTTCGCCGGTCGTGCAGCGGATTCCGGTAAAGGCCCTGATCGATTCGGCTGACCCGGAGGTGAATTTGAGGCTGAGCGGAGGCGAAGAGATCCGGGTCCCGGAGGTCGGCCGGATCTATGTGGTGGGCACCGTTCGCAAACCCGGAGCATACCCGGTTCCCAACGAAACTGAAGCCACCGTACTCCAATTGCTCGCCTTGGCCGAGGGGCTGGCGCCCTTTGCCTCCAAGCAGGCCTATATCTACCGTCCGGATCCGGCCACCGGCGAGCGGCACGAGATGCGGATCGAGTTGAAGCGCATCATGGCCCGCAAGGCGGCGGACGTGCCTTTGCAGCCGAGCGACATCCTCTACATTCCGGACAGCAGCGGCCGCCGCCTGACGGTGACGGCGCTGGAGCGAATTGCAGCCTTCGGCACGGCGACAGCCAGCGGCGTGCTGATCTGGCGGCGTTAGCAACTGGAGCAGGTTTCCACAAGATGGCAGAACAGAGACTGGACAGCAATCTTCCCGTGGTCAGCGGGTCTTATCCGGCGGCCTTCCCGGTTCCCTTCTCCTATCCTCCCGTGGAGGAGCCTGCCGACGCCACGATTCCGCTTACCCATTACCTCTGGATCCTGAGGCGTCACCGCTGGCGGATTCTGGCCTTTGTCGCTGCGTGCGTGTTGGCCACTTTGGTGATTTCCAGCCGGGTGACGCCGGTCTACGAGTCGATCGCCACTGTGGATGTGGACCGCCAAACGCCCACCGGGGTCATCGGGCAAGAGGCGATGCGCACCGCCACCAACGATGCGGATCAGTTTCTGGCGACCCAGATCAAGCTGATCCAGTCGGACTCCGTGTTGCGTCCGGTGGTGGACAAGTACCGCCTATGGGAAAAGCCTGGGGAGCTGGAAGCGGTTGATCCGCAAAACGCCCGCGGCCAGAACGCGCCGGTGGTGCTCAAGCGGTTGAAGGTGACGCGGCCTCCCAATACGTACCTGTTGCTGATCAGCTACCGCAATCAGGACCCGCAACTGGCCGCGGAGGTGGCCAACGCCATCGCCCAGTCGTATCTGGAGCATACCTATCACATCCGTTACAAGGCCTCGGCCAGCCTGTCGGCCTTCATGGAGAGGCAACTGGAGGAGCTTAAGGCGAAGATGGAGCGTTCCAGCGCGGCTCTGGCGCAGTTTGAGCGCGAGTTGAACGTGATCAATCCGGAAGAGAAGACCAGCATTCTTTCAGCGCGGCTGCTCCAGTTGAATACCGAGTTCACCAATGCCCAGGCGGACCGTGTCCGCAAGGAGGCGGCCTACCAGTCAGTGCGGGCCGGCAGCCTGGAGGCGGCGCAGGTCTCCAGCCAGGGCGAATCCTTGCGGGGCCTGACCGAGCGGCTAAACGCCGCTCAGGAGAGGTTCGCGGAAGTGAAGACTCACTTCGGAGCGAACCATCCGGAGTATCGCCGGGCGCTGGCGCAGTTGAACGAGGTCCAGGCGCAGTTGGACAAGACCACCCAGAACATCCGCAACCGGGTGGAGATCGAATACCAGCAGGCGGTGCGGCGCGAGGCGATGCTGCAAAAAGCGGTGCAGGAGACCAAAGCCGAATTTGACGCGCTCAACGCGCGCTCCTTCGAATACCAGGCCTTGAAACGGGAAGCGGAAGCGGATAAGGCGCTATATGAAGAACTGGTCCGGAAGATCAAAGAAGCCGGCATCAACGCCAGCTTTCAGAATAGCTCCATCCGGATTGCGGACCCGGCGCGGCCGGCGGTCAAGCCGGTTTTCCCGAATCTGAAACTGAACCTGCTGCTGGCCTTCCTGCTTTCGGGCTTGCTGGCTGTGGGCCTGGCGGTGTTGAGCGACATGTTGGACAACACGGTACGCGACCCCGAGCAGGTCACGCGCATGGTGAAAGCGGAGGTGGTCGGCAGCCTGCCGGTGGTCAAGAACTGGAAAGGCCGACTGGGTCCGGCGCCGGCGGTCGCCGCCAGCCAGGCCTTGGTTCCGGCCGGCTCCAACGGCGACCATGCCGTGGCCAGCTACGACGAGGCGATCCGCACGCTTCGGAATTCCATCCTGCTGGCGGACTTCGACCGGAGGCTGCGTTCGCTGCTGGTGACCAGCGCCTCGCCCGGCGAGGGCAAATCCACGATTGCTGCGCATCTGGCCGTTTCCCACGCCTCGCAGGGACACCGCACGCTGCTCATCGACGGAGACCTGCGTCGGCCGAGCGTTCACCGCCGCTTCGAAATTCCTTCCACAGTGGGGCTCTCGACGGTGCTGGTTTCGGACCTGCCGTGGCAAGGCGCGGTGGCGAAGCTGCCCCAGTTGCCCCTTCTGGACATTCTCCCGGCCGGGCCCACTTCGCGGAGGGCGGCGGACCTGGTAGGCCGGGGATTGCAGCAGGTTCTGGAGGAGGCCGGCGGGGAATACGATCTGGTGATCCTCGATGCTCCGCCGCTATTAGGCTTTGCCGAACCGCTGCAAATGGCCACGCTGGTGGACGGCGTGGTGGTGGTGACGCGGGCCGGGGAGACCAGCCGCAAAGCGGTGGCCTCGGTGATCGCCACGCTGCGGCGGCTGCGCGCCTCGGTGGTAGGCGTGGTTCTGAACGAGGTCCACAAAGAGTTGAGCGACAGCTACTATTACTACAGCCATTACGGGAAGTATTACCGGAGCGCCAAGGAAGGCTGACGCTCCCATTCTTTCCGCAATTCCCTCCTTGATTTAGCCAAAACGACAAGAACCATGCGCGGGCGAAACGCCCGGCGGTTGTCTGGAGGAATCTCCATGAAAAAGCGGTATTTGCGCCGATTCTGGCTTCCGGCTGGGCTGTGCGCTCTCATGGCCGCCGGAGCCGGCCGTCTTCTCATCAGCGAACCGGGGCAGGCCGCCCCTTCGCCCGCAGGAAAACCAACGCCGTTGCCCCTGTTCTTCATTCCGAACGGCGGGCAGGCCGCGCCGGGGGTCTTCTATTTATTGCGGGCGCCGGGCTACCAAGCGGAATTCCGCCAAAGCGAAGTGCGCTTTATCTCAGGCGTGCGGCGATGGCGAATGCGGTTCGAGGGAACCCACTCCGGGGCGTGGTGGGAAGCTGGCGAGCGGACAGAGGCCACAGTGAACTACCTGTTGGGCGAAGAGCCCGGCCAGTGGGTAAGCGGACTGCCCGCCTACTCGGCGTTGGTCTACCGCGAGGTCTATCCGGGCATTGATCTCGTCTACCGTCTGAGCGGCGCTTCTCTGAAGGCCGAATTCCATGTGCGCCCCGGGGCCGATCCCGCCCACATCCGCTGGCGTTACGAGGGCGTGGAGGACGTGCGCATTGCGGCCGACGGGGCGCTGGTCGTCCATACCGGATCTGGCTGGATGCGCGAGGAGGCGCCGCAGATTTATCAGTTGCGGCAAGGCGTGCGAACCGAAATAGGGGGCGGTTACCGAAAGCTGGGCGCGGACCAGTTTGGTTTCTGGACAACGGCATACGATCCCAGATTAGAGCTGATCATCGACCCTGTTCTTTCCTACAGCACCTTGCTGGGCGGCAGCGGCATGGAAGTCGTGCGGGCCATGGCCGTGGACGGCGCGGGCAACGTGTATCTGGCGGGCTACACGGACTCGGCGAACTTCCCGCTGTCGAACGCGGCGCAGTCGGCGCGGGGCGGCGGCGTCGAGGCTTTCGTTGCAAAGCTCAATGCGGCCGGCAATGCCCTTGTATATTGCACTTATCTGGGCGGAAGCGGCGACGACCGGGCCTTCGGCATTGCCGTGGACGCCGGCGGCAACGCTTATGTCACGGGCTGGACCTACTCGACGAACTTTCCCGTTACCAGCGGGGCCTGGCAGCGGAGCCTGCGGGGCGGCCGGGATGGGTTCGTGGCTAAGCTCAGTCCGGCGGGCAACGCGCTCGTCTACGGCACTTACTTGGGAGGCGCCAGCCATGACAGCGCCAACGCCATAGCCGTGGATGGCGGCGGCAACGCCGTGGTGGCGGGGGACACCTACTCGTCGGACTTCCCCGTAGCATACGCGGCGCAAGGATCCTCCGGCGGCCGCCAGGACGGTTTTGCCGCCAAGCTGAACGCTTCCGGCTCGGCCTTGCTCTGGTCCACATATCTGGGCGGCGGCGGCGATGACCGGGCTAACGGCGTCTCGGTCGACCCCACCGGCGCGGTGTATGTCACCGGAGGAACATTTTCAACCAACTTCCCTGTGCAGCAGGCGCTTCGCGCCACAAACGCCGGAGGTCAGGACGCATTCGTGACCAAGATTTCCGCCGACGGCCGTAACCTGGTCTACAGCACCTATCTGGGCGGCAGCGGGGGCACGGCGACGGCCAATGAAGCGGGAATGGCGATTGGAGTGGACCTCGGAGGCAACGCCTACGTGGCGGGCGTGACCCCTTCGCTCAACTTTCCGGTCGCCAATGCATGGCGCAGCGTCCCGGGAGGCGGCGGCATGGACGCCTTTGTGGCCAAACTGAATCCGAGTGGGACGGGTCTGGCCTACAGCACATACTTGGGCGGATCGAGTCAGGATTACGCGCTCGCTCTGGGGGTTGCGCCGTCGGGACTGGCGGCGGTCGCGGGGTACACTGCTTCCTCGGATTTTCCGGTGAGCCGCGCTCTACAGCCCGCCAAGTCGGGCGGATACGACGCATTTGTGGCGCGCCTGCGGCCGGATGGCGGAGCATTGGAGCTCTCGACCTATTGGGGCGGCTCGGACAGCGACGCGGCCTACGCGGCGGCGATGGACCGCGCCGGGAACCTGTGGATCGCGGGGCAGACCCTGTCGGCCGATTATCCGTTGAAGGTGCCCATCCAGTCGTCGGACCCCGGCGCCGGCAGCGCATTTGTGGCGCGAATCGTGGATTTCACGCCAGTGGCCGCGTTTCGGGGCTGGGACGGCAGCCCGCGGCTGACCATTTACGGCTCCACCTTGTTTCCCAACGCCGGTGGATATGTCGGGAGCGAAGTCGGCATCTGGCAAAACGGCCTGGGTGACATCTACGTCGTGGGCAGCAATGCCTCCACGTGCGTGTATCTGAATACCTACCGCCTCACAACCCACGCTTGGACCGGCTGGCTCCGGGCGGGCTGCGGCATGACCGGAAACCCTGCGGTCGCGGCCTCCGATGCAGGCGAGGCTTGGATCGTCGCCCGTGATGCGGGCTTCAACTACTATCTGAGCCGGTACGCGCCCGGCGCAGGCTTTACGGCATGGACGAACCTCGGAGGAGGGTTCACGAGCGAGCCCTCGGCGGCTCTCTCCAAAGACGGCTCTCTATACGTGGCGGGCCGCAGAAGCGACGGCCGGGTCTACGCCGGACGTTGGCTAAACGGCGGTTTTCAAGGTTGGGCGGCCGCCTCCTCCGGACCCCAGGTGGACGGGAAGCCGGCCATTGCCTGTGGGGCCGACGGCGCGGCCTACGTAGCGGTGCGCGCGACGGATCGCAGCACCTGGGTGGCGCGATTTCAGGGCAGCAGTTGGGGGACCTGGTACTCGGCAGGGGGGACTGCCTACGGAGGACCGGAAATCGCGGCAACCGGAGAGTTCTTGTACGTCACGGTCACCAACGTGAATGGGCTGGCATACATCCGGCCGTTCCGGGAAGGCACGGGCAACGGCTGGCAGGCCTGGATCAATTCCAACGGGAACTTGCGCAGGGCTTCCATTGCTGGGGCGAACGGCCGGTTTTACATTGCGGGCCGGGCGCTGGACAACAACCTTTGGTGGTATGAGTCCAACGTTGGCTGGACCGCGTTGGGCAACGCCTCTTTGACGGGCGGGGAATTGAACGCCGGACCGCGGTAGCTGGCTGACTACGCTTGAGCGCTCTTCTGACCCATGGCGCCGTCTCTGCCGGGAATTCGGCCGACGCTCGGCTCAAAGAGATCCACCAGCAGGCGGCCGAAAGGCGCTCACGGCATCGCGTGCCCATCGCACGGACCGCAGCTGTTTTGAAAGGTTGAGCACCAGCATGCCTGCTGAGGTAGAACAGCGCGAGCGGCTCCGCGAGGCCGGCCGGTGGGTTCAGCTCTGGCCGCTGGCGGACCAGGGCGTCGTCAGCGCCGGGGCGTTCTTGACGAACGTGGTTCTGGCGCGGACTCTGGTCCCCTCCGAGTACGGC
>Ga0073932_1000705_pt1 | contig 77374 bp, 78 predicted proteins | sample DewCreD2012metaG_FD_76967 | JGI IMG/M metagenome (GOLD analysis project Ga0073932, IMG submission 76967) | Hot spring sediment bacterial and archeal communities from British Columbia, Canada, to study Microbial Dark Matter (Phase II) - Dewar... ...
ACAGCCACTGCCCTCACCGGATGGGGGTGAGCTCCGGTCCCTGAAGCCGGCCGCCGGGGGTGAGCAGGCGGGGGAGGCCTCCCAACTTAAACAAAACAAAGAGGCAACCGAAAACAGCAACCAACGCAGCAAGGAGCTGAACACCAGAAAGAACAGCCCAGAAGAACCAACCAGCAAATACAACCGCCCTGCGGCCTCGTAGGGGCGGACCCATGTGTCCGCCCGCGGCCGCCTCTTCAAATCCTCGCCCGCATTCCGTCTCCGCCTATGCGCCGAGTGCGTCACACCACTGGCAGCGCCTCCTTGCGCCTCGCTGCGCTGTGAATTTGAATTCGCTAAGATGGACAGACAAGGAGGGATCAGATGCGACGTGTTGCACTTGCGCTGGCCCTGAGCGTTTGCGGCGCGCTTGCGCTGCGGGCCGATTTCAGCTACGAGCAGACCTCCAAGATCACCGGAGGCATCTTGAGCGGCGCCATGAAGGTCGTCGGCGTCTTTTCCAAGCAGGCGGTTCAGCCGGTTAAGACCTCCGTTTTGGTCAAAGGGAACCGAATGGCTCACGTCAGCGCGGACAACGTTCAGGTCATCGATCTCGACCGCGAGACTATCACCGACATCAACTTGAAGAACCGCACCTACTCGGTCATCACGTTCGCCCAGATGATGGAAGCGATGGAGCGGGCTGCCCAGAAGGTTTCCGGGCAATCGAGTGGCGACGTGAACGCCAGCTTCAAGGCAACCGTGAAGGACACAGGCGAGCAGAAGCAGATCGCCGGCTTGGAAGCCCGGCGGGTCATCCTGACTCTTGTCATGGAAGCCAAAGACAAAGACTCGGGCGCAACCGGCGCGCTCAATACCCGCGCCGATATGTGGCTGGCGCGCGATGTGCCCGGCTACTCGGAGGTCCAAAGCTTCTATCAGCGCATGTCCCAGAAGATCGCCTGGACCCCCGGCGCCGCTGCGCTAACCCAGGGACGAAGCGACATGGCGAAAGCCATGGCCGATCTGGCCCGTGAGTCTTCAAAGCTGGAAGGAGTGGCCGTGCTTCAGATCGTCTCCATGGGTGGCGACGTCCAAAACCTCCCACAGCAGCCCTCTTCCCAAGCTCAAGCTCAGCCTCAGCCAGAGCCAGAGCGCCCTTCCGCTGTTGGAGCGCTCGGACGTTTGGGAGGCTTGGGCGGGCTGGGACGCCGCCGCCAGGAGCAGCCCAAACAGGAACCGCCGGCCCAGCCGGCGCAGCCGTCTTCCATCGCTGCCGGCGTTCTCATGGAAATCACCACCGAAACCACCGGCTTCTCAATCGCGCCGATCGACGCTTCTCGCTTCGAGGTCCCGGCCGGTTTCCGCCAGGTGGAAAGCGAGATGGTCAAGTCGTTGCGCTGACGGACAGACGCCTCAGCTCAGTTTCGTGCGCTCTAGGCTCATGAAGGGCGGGCCGGGACGGCCTGCCCCGTCCCGCCCTCAAACCTCGACTGCCTTGAAAGCCGCCGCGTCGTAGCGGATCTTCTTGCCCTTGCGGTACGAAAGGTTCCCCATGTGCGCTGCTGTGGCCGCGTTGTGTCCTTCCTCAGCGGACTCGGGGCTGGGCAGATTCTCCCGCAGTGCCTTGATGAACCACTCGTTGTGGCTCAACCCTTGCTCCACCGGCACCTCTTCCGGCGGCTTGGTCGGCGCAGTTGGCGGACGCCGCCCGCCCACAACCCCCATCGACTCCAGGTATTGTTCCCGCAGCGCCTTCGGCCATCCGTTGAGACCGTAGAACGCGATCGGCGAGGGGGTCGGCTCAAACGTCACCAGAACGCCCTTCCGCGTCAGCGACAGGCTGGCCTCAGAGCCCGCCACCATCGTCTCCGTCGCCCGCCGGGTGCTGCCCAAATTCGCCGTGATCTCCAAAATGAAATCCGGATACTCCATCACGCCCACCAGCAGATCCGGGCACGTCCGCCCGTCCGGGAACCGGAAGATGCCACCCTGCGCCACAACCGACTTGGGGGGCGCTTTAATGTCCAAAATCTCGTGGATCGTCGTCAGGTTGTGCACCCAAAGGTCTGTCGCCACGCCGCCCGAGTACTCCCACCAGCAGCGCCACCGGAAAACGATCTTGGGATCGAACGCCCGCTTCGGCGCCGGTCCCTGCCAGCGGTTCCAGTCGATCGTCTTCTCGCTCGCATCGGCCGGAACCGGATAGACCCACGCCCCTTCGGGGCTGTTGCGGTAATCACCCAGACGCGCCATGTTCAGCTTGCCAAGCACGCCGGACTTGGCCACCTCACGCGCCTTGGCGATCAAAGTCGAAGTCTTGGCCTGGCTGCCGACCATCAGCAGCTTTCCCGACTTTTTCACCGCCTCGATGATCTGCTTGCCCTCCGCGATGGTGTAGGTCATCGGCTTTTCTACGAAGACGTGCTTGCCTGCGGCCAGACTGTCCAGCACCATTCGCGTGTGCCAGTGGTCGGGCGTCGAGATCACCACCGCGTCGACGTCTTTCCGTTCCAGCACTGCCTGGTAATCCTTCGTAGTCTCAATCTTGTCCTCTGTGGCTTCCTTGGCCCACGCCAGGTGCCCGTCATAGCAATCGGCCGCAATGATCGCCCGGGCCCCGGGGATCTTGCTGAACGTGGTCACATGCTCGGAGCCGCGAATCCCGACCCCGATGAATCCCAACCCGATTGTGTCGTTCGGACCCGCTGCCTTCAGCACGGGCTTCGGCCCCGCCAGTTTGTAGAGAATCGGCGCCGCCACACCCGTCTTTATGAAAAATCGCCGCGTCGTATCCATCGCCATCCATCCTCCGTTCCTTATAATAACTGCCCGTGCTTGCGGCAGTCCGCCGGCGCCTCCCTTGCCCCGGGCAGCCCGCAAGCGCGCCTAAACAAACGGCGGGCGTCCTCCTCTTGGAAAAACGCCCGCCCGCTGTCTTGACCGAACCTGTTTCGGCTTAGCTATAGAGCTGATCTGCGGAGCGCTCCCGGTCCCACTCGGGAGTCGGCGCAAAGTAGCTCTCGCCCATCATCAGGTGCTGCTTCACCACTTCTTCGTTCAACTCGATGCCCAGTCCAGGCCCTTCCGGTACCCGCATGTGGCCTTTTTGCATGAGCGGTTTTGGAGGACCGGTCACCAGATCGTCCCACCAGGGAATGTCCACCGAGTGGTTCTCCATGACCAGGAAGTTCTGCGTGGCGGCGGCGCAGTGCGCGTTGGCCATGGCGCACACCGGCGAGCCCGCCATGTGCATGGCCATCGGAATTCCGTAGCGCATCGCCATGTCCCCAATGCGCTTGGTCTCCAAAATCCCGCCTGAAGTGGATAGGTCCGGATGGATCACATCCACCACGTGGTTGCGGCAGAGCTTCTCGAACTCGTCCATCAGATAGATGTCCTCGCCCGTGCAGATGGGCACATCCACCGTGTCGGTGATCCGCTTCAACTGCTCGGTCTGATACCAGGGAATCACGTCCTCCAGCCAGGCCAGGTTGCACTTTTCGAACGCCTTGGCTAAGCGGATGATCGAGTTCTCGCCCATGATGCCCACGTGATCGACAGCGATGGGCACATCCCAGCCCACAATTTCGCGGACCTTCATGATGTACTCGGCCATCAGCTCGGCGCCCTTGTGCGTGATCTCAACGCCGGAGATGGTGTGCTCGCGCCCGCGCTCGATGGGCATGCCCTGAACATAGCCGGAGACCGCGCCGGGCACGTTGCGGAAGCGCTCGATGCCGATGTCCATTTTGAAAAAGGTGAAGCCCATTTCGCGGCGGCGCTTCATGCGTTCGCCGAAGACGGCAGGATCGGGTGAATCGGGCGTATCGCAATAGCAGCGGAGCTGGTCGCGATACTTGCCGCCCAGCATCTGATAGATGGGCACGCCGTAGACCTTGCCGGCCAAATCCCAGCAGGCTTCTTCGATGGCGACCACGCCGCCGGCCATGCGCCCGTGGCCCCCGAACTGCCGGATCTTGCGGAAGATCTGCTCGATGTTGCAGGGGTTCATGCCCAGGATGCGGCTCTTGAGCATGAGCGCGTAAGTCTTGCTGGCGCCGTCGCGCACCTCGCCCAGCCCGTAGATGCCCTGATTGGTGTCGATCCGGATCAAGGGGATGTTGCCGGGCGCGCGGGTGATCACGGCGACGCGCAGGTCTGTGATCTTGAGCTGCGAGGGGCTGGAATTGCGGTTGACGTTTTGGACGGCGCCGTCCAGGGTATCATCGGACCAAAAGCTCGAACCAACTAAACCTGCCGCCGCCGCCAGGAAACTTCGCCTGCCGGCGATCTTACGATTTCGGACTTTCACCGTGATTCTTCCTCCGTTTGTGGCTGGCTCTGTTCCCGGCTGTTGCTGGAATCGGGAAGAGAAGCTTTCAAAATCTGCGGATTGTGCTGGTAGGCCCGGCAGGACTCGAACCTGCGACCCTCTGCTTAGAAGGCAGATGCTCTATCCACCTGAGCTACGGGCCCGGGGCCTCCCACCCGATTGTACTATCGGCGGCAGGCCCGCTGGAAGCCGCAGCTCGTTGGCGAACGCACGCCTGGGGATCCTGTTGGCGCAGCGGGCATAGATTCGCACGCGGACCGCCGAAAGCCGCAGCGGAACCGCCGGCTCCGGCCCGGCGTCTATTGGTGCAGCATGCCTGCGACAATATTCTGGTGCATCATCGGGGAGGCGATGTGAAAGCGAGAACTCTGGTTGTGTTGGCCATGCTCGGTCCTTTGTCGGCGGCAGATCTTCCCGTGCGGCAGGCGGTTCTCTACAAACACGGCATCGGCTACCTGGAACGTGCGGGGCGGCTCGGCCCCGGCGAAAGCGCCCGGCTCGAATTCAAGGCCGCCGAGATGGACGACGTGCTCAAGTCGCTCACCGTCCGTGACAGCTCCGGCCAGCGCATCCGCGGCATCCGCTACGATTCCAGCGAGCCGCTCGAAGTCAAGCTTTCGGAGTTCCCCTTCAAGATTGAGCCCGCAACCCCGCTCAGCGGGCTGCTGGACGCTCTGCGTGGCGCCTGGGTAGACCTCAACGTAGGCGGCCAGACCTTTCGCGGGGCCATCGTCAGCGGCCGCCAAACCGCCGCCGGACCTCAGCAGCCGGAGCGCGAGCTGGTGGTCCTCCTTCTCGAGAGCGGGGAACTGCGGACCGTGGATTTGTCCTCTGTGACCGGAATGCAGCTTCGGGATGCCGCGCTCCAGCAGCGGCTCAAAGAATACCTGGCGCGTGTCGATGAGTCCCGCTCCGCCGAAAAACGCAGCGTGTACATCGACGCTCCGGCCGAGGGCGCGCGCGACCTCGTCGTCAGCTACGTCATTCCGATGCCGGCTTGGAAGTCCAGCTACCGGCTTCTGCTCGACGGCGACGGCGGCTCGATCGAAGGCTGGGCCATCGTGGACAACACCACGGGCGAGGACTGGAACGGAGTCCGGTTGGCGGTTGTGTCGGGACGCCCAGTCTCTTTCATCAGCCGCCTCTATGAGCCCAAGTACGTCACGCGGCCGGGGGCGGAGCTCCCGGAGGACCGGGCGCAGGCGCCCACCGTCCATGCGGGCGTGGTCGGCGGGGTCCTGCGGGAACCTCAGGCCCTGTCTGCGGAGGCCAGAGACAAGGGGCCTGCGCTCCAGATGAGGGTGGCGGGCGCGCCGCCTCCTGCGGCACCCCGTGCGGAATTGAGTACGCTTGCCGAAACCGCCGCCGCTCAAGAGTTGGGCGAGCTCTTCGAGTACAGCTTCCCAACGCCGGTCACCATCCGGAAGGGAGAATCCGCCATGCTGCCGTTTGTCCAGCAGAAGATCCAGGCGCGGAAGCTCCTGATCTACTCCGACCGCCGTTCGGCCCACCCGCTCAACGCCGTCGAGTTGGTGAACGATACGGGAAAGGCCCTGGACGGCGGCCCGGTGACCGTCTACGACGGCGGCGCCTACGGCGGCGAAGCGCTGATGGAAACGCTCAAAGCCTCGGACAAGCGGCTGATCAGCTACGCCGTGGACCTCGGCACGCGGGTCACAACCAAGCTCGGCGCTAGGCGTGATTTCGTCCGGGAGGTCCATTTCCGCCGCGGAGTGCTCATCAGCCGGCAGGCCCTTCAAGAGACGCTCACCTACACCGTCCGCAATGCGGATCAGAAGCCGAAGACGCTCGTCATCGAACATCCGGTACGGACAGGGTACGAGCTGACAAAACTCAAGCCGCTGGAGACCACGGGATCCGCCTACCGCTTCGAGCTCAAGCTGCCGCCAGGCGCGACGGCTGAGCTTCCGGTCGAGGAGGAACGCGTTATGGAGACCACATATTCGGTTGCGAACGTCACGCCGGATCTGCTGGCGAGTTTCGTCCAGAACAAGGCCCTCAGCGATTCGGCGCGCAAACAACTGGAGTCGGTTGTTGAACTCAAGCGACGCATCGCGGATGTGGACAGCGCAATCAAGCAGACCACCCAGGAGTTCGAGAATCTCAGCCGTGACCAGCAGCGCCTCCGGCAGAACATCGAAAGCCTCAACCGGGTCCCCGGGCAACAGGATCTGGTCCAGCAGTACGCCCGCCAGCTCGCCGAACGGGAAGTGCGGCTGACTCAGCTCCGCGACCAGGAGGCTGGGCTCCGCCAGAAAAAGGCTGCGCTAGAATCGGAACTCAGCACCCTAATCGAGAAGATAGAGTTTTGAAACTCGCGCTCATCGGCTACGGCAATGTAGGCAAGGCTCTGGCGCGGCTGCTCGCCTTGGAGCGCAAGTCCTACCCCTTTCGAATCACTGCCATCCACACGGCCCGGCACGGCACGGCCTACAGCCCGGACGGCCTGCCCCAAGAGCCCGCCTTCGGTCCCCCGGCTGCCTCGGCTGAGGAATTTTTGGACCGCGCCGCTGCCGAGGTCTTGGTGGAGCTGACCCCTCTGAATCCGGTCGACGGCGAGCCCGCCATTTCGCACATCCGGGCGGCCTTCGCCCGGCGGATGCACGTGGTGACCGCCAATAAGGGGCCCATCGCGCATGCCTACGCCGCGCTAAACGAGGAGGCCGTGTGCGCCGGCCTGCTGTTCCGTTTTGAGGCAGCGGTGATGGACGGCGCGCCGGTCTTTAACCTGGTTCGGCGCACTCTGCCCGCAGTCCGGATTCTGGGTTTCACTGGCTCGCTGAACTCCACCACCAGAATCTGCATCGAAGCCATGCGCAGGGGGCAGAGCCTGGAGGAGGGGATTCGCCAAGCCCGGTCGATGGGGCTTACCGAGGCGGACGCCTCCTACGATATTGACGGGTGGGATGCCGCCGCCAAAACAGCAGCGCTGGCGAATGTTCTAATGGACGCGCGCGTCACGCCCCAGCAGGTTTCCACGCGCGGGATCCGCCGGCTTACGCCCGAACGGCTGGCGGAGCTGAGAACCAAGGGCAAAACCGTCTGTCTGGTCAGCCGTGCCCGGCGCGTCAACGGCCAAGTGCGCCTCCGCGTGCGCGCCGAGGTTCTGGACGAGAACGACATCCTGGCGTGTCTTCCCGGCTCCTCGAACCTGTTGCTGCTGCACACGGACATAATGGGGACGCTTGGGGTGGTCTCGGTCTCCCCCGGCATCGAGCAGACGGCTTACGGCGTGTTTGCCGACCTGGTGGAGATTTTCGAAACCCAAGGGCAGGCGAAAGAGAAGCTCCAGAGAACTCGGGCATGCTAAACTGACGGGCGAGATGAAAACCGGGTTTTGGCGTTCGGTTGGCCGGTTCATTCTCTGGGACTACCCCCGGGCCAGCTGGCAATACGACGTCATGGTCGCCCTGATTCTGGCCTTCCTGTTCCTGACGCCGCGAGGGTGGTTCCGAGATCAGCCTCGCCCGGCCAGCATTGTCGTTTTAGAAGGCCACGAGGGAGCGGACATGCTTTGGCTGGCGCCGGAGCTCCTTGAAGGGCTTCCGGAAGGCGAGAGAACCAAGCGGGCGGCCGCCTTGATTGAGGTCAAGCTGGGCCGGAAGGTCGAGATTGTCCGCTTGGACAGCATCCTGGATGCGGAAAAGACCCCCACAGGTTATTTGGCTCTGATCCGGCGTTGACGGGGGATACCACAAATCATGCGCAAACCGATCCTCCTACCCATGCTTTTGCTTTGGTGGGCCACCATTCTGACCGCCCAGGCGCCGGCTCTCCCGCAGGTGCTGGCCCTTCTGGACCAAGCCGGCCCGGCTTTCCGCGATATGACCGCCACGCTAGTCCGTACCGATTACACGCCCGTCCTCAAGGAGACCGAAGTGCAGCGTGGCGTGGTGCGGCTCAAGCGGACCGGCCCGCGGGAAATCCGGATGCTGGTCGAGTTCAAAGAGCCGGACCCGCAAGTCATCGCCTTCGAGCGCAACGAGGCCCAAAAGTACTATCCGAAGCTGCAACTGGTGGAAATCTACGAGTTGGGCAAGTACCGCTCGCTCAAAGACCAGTTCCTGCTGCTGGGGTTCGGGGTCACAGGCAAGGAGCTGCAAAAGAATTATGAGGTGAAGGTTGCCGGCTCTGAGCAGGTCGCCGGACAGCCGACCACGCGGCTGGAGTTGATTCCGCGGTCCAAAGAGGCGCAAGAAGTTCTGAAAAGAGCCGAGCTATGGATCACCCCTGCCGGCTACCCGGCGCAGCAAAGAATCTACACCACTTCGGTCGAGTACACCTTCACCTACTCGGAAGTGCGCCTGAACACCGGCTTGACCGACGCCGATTTGAAGATCCGGCTTCCAGGCAACGTCAAGCGGCAGCGCATGCTCCGGTAGGGTATACTGTGGTTTAGCGCCCTTCTGAAATCCCCCGTCGATGGCGACCGGAAAGAAAACCACAAAGCGTCTTGCCTATTTGGACTGGCTGCGCGGCTTGGCCGCGATTATGATGATCAACGGCCATGTCTTCCACTCCTTCACCCATTCGGACTACCGCCAGGGCTCCCTCTACGTTCTGACCCAGTTCGTGGGCGGCATGCCGCCGGCGGTCTTCCTGTTTCTCCTCGGCGTCACGCTGGCCTTTCTCATGGAAAGCCGGCAAAGACAAGGGTTGGATGCGCCGCAAAGAGTGAAGGCGGCCATGAAGCGCGCCGGGTTCTTGTTCGGGATGGCGTTCGCCTTCCGCTTCCAACTATGGCTCGTCGGCCTGCCGCAAACCCATTGGACCGACCTGTTCCGGGTGGACATTTTGAACGCGATGGGGCTTGCGGTCCTGTGCCTTTCGCCCCTGGCGGCGCTCAGCTCCGCAGCCCGGATTCGTGCGGGGCTGGCAATCGGCCTGGCGGTCGCATTTCTTTCTCCGTTTGTGTCCTGGTTGAGCCGGTCCTGGCTGCCCAAACCGCTAGCCGCCTACATTGTGCCCAGCACCGAAGCCTTCGCTTTCTTCCCCTGGGCCGCCTTTGTGGCGTTTGGCCTCAGCGCGGGCAGCATCCTAAGGATGGCGCAGCAGGAACATACGGACCGGCTGATGCAGTGGACCGCGCTGTCAGGCGTGGCCTTGATCCTGGGAGCACGGTATTTCTCGGAGATCCCCTATTCGCTCTATCCGGCGTCGGACTTCTGGCTGAACGCGCCGTGGCTGATCCTCATCAAGCTCGGCGTGATCCTGCTGGCGCTCTCGGCGGCTTATCTTTGGACCCAGTACGGCGCCTCGCCCGGCTGGAGCTGGGTGCGGCAGTTCGGGACCACCTCGCTGCTGGTCTACTGGGTGCATACCGAACTCGTCTATGGCAGGTGGCTGTATTTCTGGAAGGAGTCGCTGAGCCCGGTTCAATGCGTGGTCGTCTCGGTATTCGTGATCCTGCTCATGTTAGGCTTGTCGTTGCTCAAGACAAATTGGCAGCGCGTGGCCGACGCCGCCGCCTCTCTGCTCCCTCGCTACTATCTCCCCAGTCAGAGCTCCGGCGATTAGCCGCTTCCCCCAGGTCCATCTGCCGCAGCCCAGGGTGTGCTAATGTCTCAATTGAATGCGCATCCTGTTGATTGAAGACGAAAAGCGAATTGCCGCCTTTGTCACCCGGGGCCTGGAGGAGAGCGGTTACAGCGTGGACTGCGCGGAAAGCGGCCAGCAAGGGCTCACGCGCTTGGGTGAAGCCGCCTTCGACCTGCTCATCCTGGATCTGATGCTCCCGGATATGGACGGCCTGGTGGTGTTGGAGAAGGTTCGCAACCGGAACCCCACCCTGCCGGTGCTGATCCTCAGCGCCAGAGGCAGCTTGGACGACCGGGTCAAAGGACTGGATCTCGGCGCGGACGATTACCTGGTGAAACCGTTCGCCTTTGTAGAACTTTTGGCCCGCGTGCGGGCGTTGCTGCGCCGCGGCCAGTCCTTGCCCGAGCGTTTGCAGGCCGGGGACCTGGTTCTCGACTCCTTACGCCGCAAGGTCAGCCGCGGTGGCGTCCCGATCGATTTGGCCCCCAAGGAATTTGCAATTCTCGAATACCTGCTGCGTAACAAGGGCCGCGTGCTCAGCCGCACAATGATCGTCGAGCACGTCTGGGAAACGGATTACTCCGGCCTGACCAACATCGTGGACGTCTACATCCGCCACCTCCGAAGCAAGATCGACGAGCCTTGGCCCGAGAAGCTCATCAAGACGGTGCGCGGCATGGGTTACATGATCAGCGCCGCCGAAGAGAGGGAGCCGGCCGGCAGCGCGTCGCCGGCAAGTTGATCCTCTATGCGCTGGCCGGTCTTGTGGGGCCCCGCCAGGCGGAGTCTGGGGTTCCGCTTGGCCCTCAGTTTCCTCGTCTTTTTTGCCCTCCTGCTGGTCCTGATTGGCGTGCTGTTTCGCAACACGCTGATCAATATCCAGAACACCCAGATGCAAGAAGCCATCGAGGGAGACTGGGCTGCGCTGAAGGGGTTTATTCAGCTCGGCGACGGCAAGGTCGCCTGGGCGACCCAGGACCTGGATGATGAAACCGCTTTTGTGCTGGCCCGCCTCCAAAGAATGCTGCTGATTGCGGATCCTGCGGGCAAGATTCTCGAGATCTCGCCTTCCTACGCGCTGCTTGGACCGGAGACGGATGCCGAGATCCGGGAAGCTTTGCTCAGCGGCCAGGTCTACTGGCGCACACGCCAGGATCCGTGGGGGATCCGCTACATGATCCGCTCGGGCGTGCTGGAGTCGAACGGCCGGCGTTGCTATGTGTCTTTGGGCCGTCCGCTGACCATGAACGAGGCCGTCGTTGCCCGCTTCACCTGGCGCTACTTCCTCACTGTGCCGGTCATCCTGATCACCGGCGAGGTGTTGGGCTGGCTGCTCACCCGGCGCGCCTTACGTCCTCTGCACGATGTGGTGCGCACTTCGGAATCCATCACGGGTTCGAACCTGAGCTTGAGGATCCCACCGCGAGGGGCCGGCGATGAACTGGACCGCCTCATCGAAACCTTCAACCGCATGATTGAGCGGCTGGAGCAATCCTTCGAGCAGATGAGGCAGTTCACCACGGACGTGTCGCATGAGCTGCGCACCCCCATCACGGCCGTCCGCGGGCACCTGGAGGTGGCGTTGATGTCGGCGCGCAGCGCTGAGGAACTGCGCGAGGCGATCTCCACCGCCCTGGAGGAGACCGAACGGCTGTCGAACGTAGTCAAGGCCATGCTCGCGCTTTCCCAGGCGGAATCCGGCCAGCTCGCCCTGCGTTGCGAACCTCTCGAACTGGCCCCCCTCACAGAGGACGTATTGGACCAGTTCCGCATTCCGGCCGAAGAAACGGGTGTGCATTTGACCAGTGAGCTGGCGCCCAATTGCGTGGCCAGCGTCGACCGCATTCAATACGAGCGCTTGCTGGCGAATTTGCTCTCCAACGCCGTAAAGTACACCGGGCCGGGCGGGGAAGTGCGGGTCGGGCTCAAATCGGAACGCTCCGAGGTCCGGTTGTGGGTCGAGGATACCGGCTGCGGCATCCCGGCCGAGCACCTGCCCCACATTTTTGAACGATTCTACCGCGTGCCCCAAGACAACGTGGCAGGAAAGAAGGGCATGGGGCTTGGGCTGAGCTTTGTGGCCTGGATCGTCAAAGCGCACGGTGGCCGCATCGACGTCCAAAGCGTGCCCGGAAAGGGAACCCGCTTCGAGGTTTTTCTCCCAAGAGTTCCGGCCGTTGCCTCCGTCCGCAGCTAGAATGGATACGGAACCCCAAAACATCCATGGAAATCCAGCAGCGGGAACGGGAAGGGATCGTCATCCTCGACTTGACCGGTGAATTGACGGTTGGAGGCCCAGCCGCATTGTTGCGAGAGAATCTGCGCCGGCTCGCGGAGGCAAACCGGAACAGGATCATTCTGAATCTGGCGAAGGTGGACTTCATTGACAGCACCGGCCTGGGCGCCATGGTCGTTTGTTACACCACGTTGCAGAAGGCCGGCGGCAGGCTGGTGCTGCTGAACTTGAACCGCCGCCAGCTCGAGCTCCTGGTGCTGACCAAGCTCTCCACAGTATTCGAAGTCTTCGAGGAGGAGCAAGACGCCGTCAACAGCTTTTTCCCTGGCCGCCAGGTCCACCGGTTCGACATCCTCGAATTCATCGAGCGGCAACGTCAGCCCAGCGGCGAGCCCGGATCATCGTCCTGAGCGGTGGCCCGGCTCGGCCCCGCCGCCGCCCTGGAGTGCGCACCCGGGTTCCCCTCATTCGCCGATTCTGGTAGCATCGAAGAAGGCGATAGCGGCCATGCACGATCAGCCAGTCAGCCATTACGCGGAGATGTTCGCCGCCATGGGCGCCGAACCCCGGCTCCGCATCTTGCGGCTGCTGCTGGCGGCCCATCCGGAAGGAATGGTGGCAGGCGAACTACAGTCCGAGTTGGGAATCCCCGCCTCTACGCTGTCCCACCACTTGGAACGCCTCAAGAACGTGGGACTGGTGACCATGCGCCGGGAAGGCACCTATCTGCGCTATGCCGCCCACGCCGAGGCTCTTAGAGAACTCCTCTCTTTCCTGTACGCCGAATGCTGCACCCGGAGCCGGATCCTTAAGTCGGATTCCGTTTTGCCGGCGCGCCGTTGAATTCAACATGATTTCTTCTCCCAAATCCAGGGTCTTGATTCTGTGCACCGGAAACTCCGCCCGCAGCCAAATGGCCGAAGGCATTTTTCGCCGGCTTTTGGGGGACCGTTTCGAAGTCTATAGCGCCGGCACGCATCCCTCATACGTAAGGCCGGAGGCCATCCAGGCCATGCGCGAAATCGGCGTGGATATCTCCTCACACCGCTCCAAGTCCGTCGCCGAGTTCCTGGGGCAGTCCTTCCGTTACGTCATTACGGTGTGTGACAACGCGCGGGAAAGCTGTCCCGTGTTCCCAGGCCCAGCCGAGCGGATCCACTGGAGCTTCGAAGATCCGGCCGCCGTTGTGGGCACGGATCAGGAGCGTTTGGAAGCCTTCCGGCGCATCCGCGACCAGATTGCCGCCCGTATCCGCTCTTTCGCCGCTTCCCTTGGAGCCTGACGGAGAGCTTGCTTTCTGAGAGCCCCGGAGGTTCCGGATCTTCGGCGCCCCTGAGCTGCCGCGCCGGCCTTGGCCCTGGACCGCGTCTTGAAACGGAGGATGCCCGCCGGCGGAGAACAGCCCGCGCTCAAGTGAAAAGCTTGAACGCGGTGTAACCCAGCAGCGAGCCCAGCGCGGAGCCGGCCACCACGTCGCTGAGGAAGTGCATCCCGAGCAGAATGCGGGACACCGCGACGCTGGTGGCGCAGAAGAGCAGCAGAACCATCAGCGGCGGGTAGTACATCCCGATCGGCAGGCTCACCGCAAACGCGGTGATCGTGTGCCCGCTGGGGAAGGAGAACTTGTCCGGCGGGAGGAGACTGGCCCACGCGTGCGGGTGAATCGAGCAGGGGCGCCGGCGGCGGATCTTGCGCTTCAGCCAGACAAAAAGCGCAATGCCGGACATCGTAGCGGCGGCCGCCGCCGCCAGTGCAGGCAAAGCCTCCATGCCGCCGACCAGTAGCACCGCCAGAGCCAGCAGGCCCCAAAGCCAACCGTCCCCGCCTCGCGTGGCGCAGACCATCCAAAGGCGCACCCACTTGGGCGGACGCCACCGGTGCACCCGCCACATCAGGCGATAGTCCCTCAGCGCGATAAACTTCAACATAGCGACTGTAAACTTCATCTTAGCGTATCGCAAACTCCTGCTGCGAGCTGCGAAAGCCGCCCCGTCCTCTCCGTGGATCCCCTCTTCCCCCGTCCCCTGTAGTACTGCCCCCTGAAATCTTCTTCGCGGGCCAAGATCTCCATGCCGCCACAGCAGCGCGTTGCCGGCAAGACCAGAACCGCCATCCCCGTTTCGTTGCGGCTCTCTCGCGTTGTGTTTTGTTTTCTCCGTGTCCTCTGTGCCCTCTGTGGTTTGCCTTCTCCGTGTCCTCCGTGGTTTGCCTTCTCTGGACGACTAACCCCTGAAATCTTCCCCGCGCGCGAAGATCTTCATGTCGCCACGGGAGCGAGTTGCCAGCGAGACCACAACCGCCATCGCTGTTTGGTTGCGGCCCTGCCGCGCTGTGCCCTCTGTGGTTTTTCTTCTCCGGGTCCTCCGTGGTTTGCCTTTTGCCGCTGAGACCAGCGCCGCCACCCCTGTTTGGTTGGGGCCCTGCCGCGGCCGGCATTCCTGCCGGTCTTGGTCCGCTCCACCCGCCGCCCTCTGTCCCAAGATCCACCTCCTTATGTCTCATCGGATCGCAAGGCCAGCCCGCTGCCCAAAGCCTCCTCCATGCAACAATGGAGCCAATGACCCGCATCGATCTGGTCATGTTCGACGCCGGCGGCGGCCACCGCGCGGCGGCCACCGCGCTGCTGGCCGTCATCCAGGCTCAGCAGCGTCCCTGGGACGTACGCCTGGTCAACTTGCAGGAGCTGCTCGACCCCATTGACCTGTTCCGCGACTTGGCCGGGGTGCGCCTGCAAGACATCTACAACCTGCTGTTGAAGAAAGGTTGGACGCTCGGCTCCGCGCAGCTCTGCCGCTTCATGCAGTTGTTGATCCGCGCCTATCACCACAAGGAAGTGCAATTGCTCGAAGACCACTGGCGCGCCAGCCGGCCGGATCTGGCCGTCTCACTCATCCCGAACTTCAACCGGGCCCTGCTGGAAAGCCTGCGCCGTGTGATGCCGCAGGCGCCCTTCGTAACCGTACTCACCGATTTCGTGGATTACCCGCCGCATTTCTGGATCGAGCGCCAGGAGCAATACGTCGTCTGCGGCACTGAGAAGGCAGTGGAGCAAGCCAAAGCCTTGGGCTACACCGAGGAGCGTATCTTCCGCACCTCCGGCATGATAATCCACCCGCGCTTCTATGAGCCGATCCACAAGGACCGGCGCCAGGAGCGCATGCGGCTGCGACTGGATCCCGATTGCACGACCGGGCTGGTGCTGTTTGGCGGGGAAGGCGCCAGGGTGATGCTCGACATCGCCCGCAGGCTGGATCAGGCGCGGCTGCCACTCCAGCTCATCTTGATCTGCGGGCGCAATACGAAACTGGCCGAAGACATCCGGACGCTGCCGCATCAGATGAGCTGGCATGTGGAAGGCTTCACCTCAGAGGTGCCCTACTACATGTACTTGTCCGACTTCATGATCGGCAAGCCGGGGCCCGGCAGCATTAGCGAAGCCATCTCCATGAAGCTGCCGGTCATCGTCCAGCGCAACGCGGCCACGCTGCCGCAGGAACGCTACAACGCCCAGTGGGTCCTGGAGCGGGAGGTGGGGATGGTGGTCTCCAGCTTCCGCAGAATCGATCAAGTGGTGGCGCGCTTGATTGAACCCGCCACGCTGGCGCGGTACCGGGCCAACGCCGCCGCCATCCAAAACCGCGCGGTGTTCGAGGTGCCCGAGATTTTCGAGCAGATTCTCAGGCAGGCCGCTCCGGCCAAGCGTGGCGCGGATACCGCCGGCTGAGCTCGCGGCGCACCTGCGGATAGAGCCTCTCCCAAAAGCCCGCCAGGTCAGTAGTCGTCTGCACCGGCCTTTGGTTCGGCGCCAGCAGATGCACCACCAGCGGGACCTTTCCGGCCGCGATTCGGGGCGTTTCCTTCATGCCGAAGAAGTCCTGGAGCCGGGAGGCCACCCACGGCGTGCGGCCCTGTGCGTAACGCACCCGCAGTGGACGCCCGGAAGGCAACCGGATCTTTTCCGGCGCGAGCTCCTCCAATAGGCGGCGTTGGCCCGGCGGCCATCGCTCCAAAAGGGCGCGTTCAAAACCGCCCCGCGCCGCCGCAGCCTCCAGCTCGCCGAAGCTCCGCCGCCCTTCGCATAGCCGGGTCAGGGCCTCCCTCAGGTCGTCTTCGCTGAACGGCCGTAGCGGACCGTGCCCCGCGGCAAAAGATACCCGCGCCAGCAGCTCCTCCAGCTCTTCCCGCTCGACAAAACGGTCCAGCCCCGCCTCCCAAGCTTTCTCCGCCAGCAACTGCGCCGCCGCTTGCGGCTCGGGTTGCGCCCCGCGGCTCTCTTCCAGAACCAGACCGTCGAAGACCAGCGCGGACACCGCCTCGACGCGTTCTCCCTTGCGGTTCCATTCGAGTGTGGACATCTCCCCAACGCGCTCCGGAAATAGATCTAGAAGCCATTCGGGACGGATCGCGCTGGCCAGGCGCACCAGTGGCAGGCCGCGCTCGCGGCGCTCTTCGATGTCGACGGCCACCAGCCACTCGGCATGGCGCACGACGGAGTCCCGGCTGAGCACAGCGGAGCCTCCTCCGGCCAGCAGAAGCTCGTCGCCCGAGCGCCGGCGCGCCACGCGGTCCGGAAACGCCGCCAGCACCGCGATTCGAAAGCCCTCAGAGGAGCCATGTGGTGGGGCGTCACGGCGTTCGCCCCGGAGCTGCCGGTAGATCTTGCGCGCCGTGGGGCTCCAGGCGGATTCGACCAGCGCTTCCAGGTCCGACTCCCCAGCGGCGGCGGGCCCGCCTGCCGGCAACCGCTGCCCCGCGCTCAGTAATGCCGCAGCCGCGCACCCCAGCCCGGCCGCGCCCCTCCGCTCGGCCTCGATCACCAGTTTGGACAAGCGGGGCGGCAGCGAGTAACGGATCATGCGCCGTCCTTCCGAGGTGAGCCTGTGCCGGGCGTCCACGGCGCCGAGCCGTTGCAACAACGCCCTGGCTGCCGCCAGCGCCGCTTCCGGCGGAGGGTCCAGCCACCTCAATTCCTTCGCCCGCAGTCCCAGCGCCGCCAAGTGCAAAACCATCTCCGAAAGATCCTGCCGCAGAATCTCTGGCGTCTCCTGGGCTGGTCTGCGCAGATAGTCGGCTTCGGGGTACAGGCGTATCACGCGCCCCGGCGCGGTGCGGCCGGCCCGGCCTGCACGCTGGTCCGCCGAAGCGCGGCTCACACGGCGCGTTTCAAGCACCGGCAGGCCGGACCAGGGCGAGACCGACGCCACACGGGCCAGACCCGAGTCAATCACGGCGGTGACGCCTTCGATGGTTACCGAGCTTTCGGCGACGTTGGTCGACAAGATCAGCTTGCGCTGCGGGGCGGGGGAGACCGCGCGGTCCTGCTCCTCCGGGGGCAAGTCGCCATGCAGCGGCAGAACCAGCAGCCCGGCGCGTTCCGCCACAGCCTCGCAAGCCCGCTGCGCCTGCCGGATCTCAGCCGCGCCAGGAAGGAAGACCAGAATGTCCCCGTCGAGCCCGTCTTTGAGTAAGTGGCTCAGCGCCCCAGCCACCTGATCCGGTAAAGATTCCGGCGAAACCGGGCTATACGAGATGGAAAGCTCAAACGGGCGGCCGCCGGTCTCAACGCCCGGACAATCGCCCAAAAACTGCGCCACAGGGCCGGCGGCCAGCGTGGCCGACATGACCAGCAGCCTCAGATCCGGCCGCCGCGTCTGTTGCAACCGCCGCAGAAGCGCCAGGCAGAAATCGGCGTCCAGGTGGCGCTCGTGAAACTCGTCAAGGACCACGCAATCCACGCCGTGCAACTCCGGATCCGAAAGGAAGCGCCGGGCGAGAATTCCTTCGGTGACGTACCGCAGGCGCGTGGCGGGCCCCGTCACGTCTTCGAAGCGGACTTGATAGCCCACTAAATCCCCGAGCCGCAGCTTCAGCTCCTGTGCTACTCTCCGGGCAGCCAGCCGGGCCGCCAGTCGGCGCGGCTCCAGCACCAGCACCTCCCCGCGGAACAATGACAGCAGTGCAGGCGGTACCCGAGTCGTCTTCCCGGAGCCCGGCGGAGCCACCAGCACGAGGTTGCCGCCCTCGCCCAGGTGCTCCACGATTTCGGCGATGTGAGCGTCAACCGGGAGTAGCGGGACCACGCGGCTTTAATAGGCCCAGCGCCAGAGGCTGGCCCCGACGGTGTAACCCGCTCCCACCGCTGCGAACAACACCAGATCGCCCTTCCGGATGCGGCCCTGCTCAACAGCCTCCCAAGTCGCCAGAGGGATGGTTCCGGAAGTCGTGTTGCCGTAACGCTCGATGTTGATCATGACCCGGTCGCCGTTCAACCCGAGACGGTCAGCCGTGGCGGTGATGATGCGGTGATTGGCTTGGTGCGGGATGAGGATCTTAACCTGATCACTGGTCAGCCCGTTGCGGTCCAGCAGCTCCTTGGAAACTTCGTACATGCGGCGCACGGCGTACTTGAAGACCTGCTGGCCCTCCTGGTGCACGTAGTGCAGGCGCTTCTGCACGGTTTCGATCGAAGGCGGCATGCGGCTGCCGCCGGCCGGCATGTTCAGGTAGGGCGCTCCCGAACCGTCGATCTCGTGCAGGCAGTCCACGAACCCGAGACCGTCGTCTTCGCCGGCCTCCACAAGCATAGCCCCCGCGCCGTCCCCGAACAGCACGCAGGTGGCGCGGTCCGTATAGTCCACAATCCGGGACATGGTGTCGGCGCCGATCACCAGCACTTTGCGGTGCGTGCCCGCCGCCACAAGATGAGCGGCCACGCCCAGGCCGTACACGAAGCTCGAGCAGGCCGCGATGAGATCGAAACCCCACACGCGCGCGGCGCCCAAACGGTGCTGCACCAGGCAGGCCGTCGACGGGAAGAACATGTCGGGCGTCACGGTGCACACCAGAATGGCGTCCAGCTCGGAGGCTTCGATGCCTTTCTGCGCCAAAGCGGCGCGCGCCGCTTCATAGGCCAGATCGGAAGTCGCCACGTCCGGATCGGCGATGTGCCGCTCGCGGATCCCCGTGCGTTCCAGAATCCATTCGTTGGTGGTGTCGACCATCTTTTCCAAATCGGCGTTGGTCAGCACCCGCGGCGGCGTGTAGCAGCCGATGGCCGTGATCCTGGGGCGCCGCAGCGGCGCGCCCGCCTGAAAGGAAGAAGAAGCGGAAAATGAGTTCACTCTTGTTATGTTACATATGGGGAGAGTGGAAGTCGAGAGCACGCTGCTGTTTGAGACCCCGGAACAAATCTTCGCCCGCGTGTTTCGGACGCTCCGGCCACGTACGCCGCTGCCCGAGATCCGAGTCGAATTCCGCCGCTTCGCCAACGCCAACAGTTTTGCGCGCCTCGAAGACCACTGTTTGCAAGTGCGGATCGCGGATCTGCTGGCGGACGCTCCGGCGCCCGTGCTGGAATCGCTGGCTCACATCTTGCTGTGCAAACTCTTCCGGCGCCCCGTTCCCAAGATTTACGCCTACCGCTACCGCCTCTATCTCAGCCGTAAAGACGTCCGGCGCACAATCGACGCGCTGCGCCTGGAACGGGGCCGCAAAGCATCCGACCAGCCGCGAGGGGAGCACTACAATCTGCTGGAGATCTTCGAGGAGCTCAATCTGCGTTACTTCCACGGATTGATGGCTCGGCCCTCGCTGGCCTGGTCGGCGCAACCCTCGCGGACCATGCTGGGGCGTTATGATCCGGCTCACAACGCCATCATTCTGAGCCGCCTGTTGGACTCTCCGCGCGTGCCTCGGCTGGTCGTGGCCTATGTACTCTACCACGAGATGCTGCACCTGCGTTTTCCGGTACAGCACCGCAACGGGCGCCGCAGAGTCCACACTGCGGAGTTCAAAGAAGCGGAGCGTCAGTTCGAAGGTCTGGAGGAAGTCAGGCGCTACCTGAAGTCAGCGCTGTAGTCTCGAGTGGCCTCATGCGGCCGATTGGCGAGCCAACGCCAACTGACCCAGTTCCAGCCGGAGTCCGGACAAGGCCTCCAGCAAGGGGTTGACATCAACGCTGAGCTGCTGGAAACCATAGCGGAATAGGAACATGCGCCACCGTGCCTGAAGAACGGCCCACTGGAAAAGCAGCCTGCGGTGCAGCAGCTCTTTGGCCAGCTCTGGACGGTCTTGCGGAGCCGAGGCCAGCAGGACCAGCAGGACCGCCTCCAATCGGCGGTAATCCTTCTTTAGCTGTTTCAGGTAGGCATGGAAAACCTCGCACCGCTGGTCGCGCAACCTGCGCCCAATTTCAGGCTGATAGCCATCCTGTCTCTTGAGGTAATCGAAGTCCCCTTCGGAGAACAGACGAGCCATCACTTGGTAGCGGCTTAAGGAAAATCGGTTGAGCCAGGCGGCGCAAGCGTCATGGAGCTTGGGTGGGCTCAGCAGCCGGACCAGCAGGATAGCGCCGGCGGCTCCTGCGCCGGCGATCATCAGCCCGACTGCGACGATGAGGATGTGGCTCAGATCCATTCGCTCGTTAAGCCTTCCAGTCCGGTTTTCAACCCCTCACCGGGTTCGTAGCCAGATTACCTCTTGAGAGATTTGGGAGCAATAGTACTTTGGTCACAATTTCGGCTCAGTTTGGGAATTCCCGGATGCCACCCTGCACTGGAGAAATCCCTTGGATATAGCGCCAAGTCCCGGTTGGGCGCTGGGGGAAGGTCCCGATCCCAAGGGGAGGAAAGCCTCAGCGGTCCTGCTTGCCCGCCGAGCGCAGCAAAAAGGCGTTGATGGCGTCCAGTTGTCGCGTGATCTGGTCCTCGTCGGCTTGACGCCACAGCCGCCGGATCACCACCGGCGTCTGCTCGCCCTTACGGCTGAGGAATAGAATCCACATCAGGAGGCAGAGGTTGTAACTTGAAAGGATCGCCACGCTCACACCGCCGACCAACTGATACCCCAAGACATTTCGGATCAGCAGCCCAGAGGCGGTGGAGAAAAAATACAACGAATAAACACAAGCATGGAGAGCGACGTTCCGGGGTAGCCGTATGGGAGTCCAAAGAAGGAATCCCGAGATTAGCAGCAGGAAGACCACGAGACTAAACGTAAGGCCCCGCTCAATGACTCCCATGTAGACGAGCACCGGGAAATGCCCTGTGGGATTGCTGAGATCAGCCGATAAGGTCAAAGCCGAGATCGTTATCGAAACGACCAGCCCCCCCAAAAGCACCCAGCGGCTTAGAGAAGCAATGCCCGGGTGGTTCCGGAGAGCGAGCGAGTAAACCTCCAAAACAACCAATATGTAGAGCACCCAAAGGACAGGCTGCGTCAAGAGATACGCCCATGCGTACTCATCACGCGCGGGGTCCAGCGGCAGCATCACAGCAGACTGCACCACTTGGAATGTGAGGAACGCGAAAAACCAACGGTAAATCCTGTGCAACCCTGCTACGACCAACTTGATGCCCAGCGCCAGGATCAAGCTGACATTGCCCCACCAAAGGATTTGTTCAGCTAGGCCCATGTTTCACTGTGGCGATCGATCCAGGGAAAGCCGCCCGAATACAAGAATACCTTGTCGGCCAAGCGGCCGGCAAGGTACCTAGTGGAACTCCGGGATCGAATTCAGTTGCCGCAGGGGAAGCACCGGGGCGGCGGTACAGCATTGGGGCTGAGGCTAACAACTGCCCCGATCTGGAGCGCCAGCACCAGCGCTAAAAGCAGTCTCTTCAACATAGGGTCCTCCCCGCATTCAAGCGGAAATAGTATCTTCAGGGGCAGAGTACTATACTACCGGAGGCCGGAGTACTATCGCTGCCAAAATGTTCTGATATCGGAACGGCTCGGGTCTTCCCTGGATCCCCTCTCAGGGACTTGCAGATGGCGCTATAATCAGTGCCAGTATAAACGCGTATGCCCGGTCTTCAACGCGGTACCCGAGGCGAAGGCGGCGTGGACGAGATGTGGCGCCACACGCTGGCCCAAATCCCCACCACGTTCGGCAAGCTCGTCTACATCTCCTCGCTCCGCGACACCAATACCGGCCGCTACGAGCATCACGGCCTCTCCCAAATCTTCGGCGAGGAAGAGACGGACCAAGCCTTGCGCGAGAGCCACCAGAAAACCTTCGCCGAGTGGCTCTCCTATGATCTGCCGCGCCAGAAGGAGGATCTTGAACAGTACCTTTCGTCGTTCCAGGTCGATAAGCGGACGGTCCTCGCCACCTGGATTCGGCTTACCCCCTATCGCAACCTTCTGCCCACGGAAGCCGGCGAACCTGAGCGAAAGCTCTATATGGCCGATCTTGAGGCCATCCTCGATCTGCTCAAAAACGAGCACGACGTCGTGCTGACAGATCCAGACGCATAGCCACCCCCGTCACTCTCCCGATCACCTCAATCTCAACCGGATAGGCGAACACGCGCGCTGCGCAACGCGAGGCCGGATGCGGCTGGAGAATAAGCTGTCCGCCTGCCAGCGTCGCCCAGCCGCAAGCGTACCCGCTCCGCGTTTCGAAGAAATAGACCGGCCGGTCAAACTCTCCAGCCCAACCCCCGCTGGCGATCCGCTTGCGTCCTTCGTCAATCAGCACTAGCGACCCGGGTGCAATCAGAGGATACATGAACCAGTCCTCGGTCCCAATAAAACCATACCGGTAACGTTTCCACTCCAGACCTTTGAGCATGGCCAGCGGCATCGTCCCCCAAGTGCGCAGCAGCCGGCTCAGATGTGTCGTCCGCCGGAGGTCCGGCATTTCCTGTGGTTGTTCCGGCACCGCTGTATCCGGCGCCGGCTCGGCTTCAAACTGCACCAGAGCCGTTCCTGGCGTCGCTACCGACACCGCGTCGGCGGCCAAGTCTTCCCGGTTCACCCCGTACCACCGCAGCAACTCGTCCGGATCCAAACGGTAGACCGCACTCAGCGTGTAGAGCCGGTAAATGCTGGGCACCACGCCCTTGTTCTCGATGTCGGCCAGCCGGCTCAGCGGAATGCTGAACTCGGGGTTGCCCCGCCGCTCAGCGATCCTGCGGCTCGCCTCCACCACGTCCCGATAGGTCATGTTCAGCCGCTGCCGGCACTCCTTCAGTTTCCGTCCCGCTTCCCGCATGGTATGATCCTTTCACGGCATGCTTTTGGCTCCCCAAGAACGGCAGAGGATGCGCTTGGGAGATTTTACCATTTTTGTTCTGATAATGGAACAGAGCGCCGTTTTCCCCTTTTGGAGGCGGTTTTGCGAGTGATTGTGGGCATCACGGGCGCCAGCGGGGCCGTCTACGGCTTGCGCCTCCTAGAACGTTTGCGGCGGCGAGAAGGCGTCCAGATTCATCTCATCCTGACCCGCGCCGGAGAAAAAACCCTGTTCCTGGAGACCGGCAAGCGGAGCGCTGAGGTCAAGGCCCTGGCGGATGTCTATCATCCCATTGAAAACATAGGCTCTTCTCTGGCCAGCGGCTCCTACCCGGTCGACGCGATGGTCGTCGCCCCGTGCTCAATTCACACCATGTCCGCAATCGCCACGGGTATTACGGACAATCTCCTCACCCGAGCCGCCGACGTCACTCTAAAAGAGCGGCGAACGCTCATCCTGGCCGTCCGCGAAACGCCGCTCCACGCCGGCCACCTCCGCAACATGCTGGCGCTAGCGGAAATGGGGGCGGTCATCCTTCCGCCCGTCCCGGCTTTCTACCATAAGCCACAGACAATCCTGGACTTGGTCGACCACACCGTCGACCGCATCCTGGACCAGCTCGGCTTGCCTGACCCGCAAGCCCGCCGTTGGGAGGAGCCAGCCTGAACCGCCGTCAATAACATGCCCAGGAACAGAAAAACGATGCCTCGAGAAATAGCCGCTTTTCAGGGAGAGCGCGGCGCCTTCAGCGAGGAGGCGGCGCGTAGGCTCCTGGACCCCGATGTCCCCGTCACCCCTTGCCAGAGCTTCCAGGAGGTCTTCGAGAAACTGAAATCGCGCCGGGCGACCGCCGCAGTCATCCCCATTGAAAACAGCCTCCACGGCTCCGTCCACGAAAACTACGACCATCTTCTGACTTACGATTTCCAAATCACCGGCGAAACCAGCGTCCGCATCGTCCACAACCTGATTGCCCCCCCTGGAGTCTCCTTCCGCCAAATTCGCAGGGTTTACTCCCACCCCGTGGCCCTCAACCAATGCTTGAAGTTTTTCGCGCAAAATCCTCAAATCGAAAAGGTTCCGTTCTACGACACCGCCGGCAGCGTGAAAATGGTCCTGGAAAAAGGCTTGCGCGACGCCGCCGCCATCGCCTCCGCCATTGCGGCTGAAATCTACGGCGGCCGCATCCTTAAGAAGTCCATCGAGGACGACAGGCAGAACTTCACCCGCTTCTTCCTGCTCCGCCGCAAGGACTACAGGCCCAGGCACGCGCCGGACGCCCCGCGTGGCTGGAAAACCTCGGTCGTGTTCACCACGCGCAATATCCCCGGAGCGCTCTTCCGCGCCCTGAGCGCCTTTGCCCTCCGGGACCTCAACCTGGCCAAGATTGAGTCCCGTCCCCTGCGCGGCAAGCCCTGGGAGTACCTTTTCTACCTGGATTTCATGGGCCACATGGAGGAGGAACGCTGTCGGAACGCCTTGCGGCATCTGGGAGAGTTGGCCGACTTTTTGCGCGTGCTCGGCTGCTACCCACGGGGCGCTTGATCAATAGAGCGGGGGCTCGCCCGGCGGCCGCGTCTTCCAACGCTTGTGGATCCAGAGCCACTGGTCCGGATACTGCCGGATCACATGTTCGATGGCCTGCTGTATCCGTTGCGTGTCGGCCACCAGATCACCCTGAATCTCCACGGGCGGATAGAAGCGCAACACGTATCTCCGTTCTGCCTCTTCCCACAGCGCGAAGCCGGGGATGACTGTAGCCCCCGTATGAGCTGCCAAGCGGGCCAAACTCGAGTTCGAGCAAGCGGGGATCCCGAAAAAGTTCACAAAAACGCCCTGCTCCGGACTGGTGTTCTGATCCGCAAGAATCCCGACCGCTTCATTGGCGGCCAGCGCCTTCAGGATGCTGCGGGCGAAATCCCTCTTCTCAATAATGCGGTTGCCGGTGAGCGCGCGGCGGCGCTCCACCAGGCGGTCCAGCAGGCGGTTGTCGAGCGGCCGGACCACTACGTGCATCGGCGCCGCCAGCAGCGCATGGGCGAAGGCGCTCAACTCCCAGTTCCCCAAGTGCGCCGTGGCGAACAAGATCCCGCGCCCGCGCTCCCGCGCCTGCTCGAAGTGTTCGAAGCCTTCGTAGCGGATCCAGTCGGAAATGTTCTCCCGGTTCAAGCGCGGAAAACGCGCGAACGCGGCCAGCAGGCGGGCGATCGAGCGAAAGACGCCGTCGGCGATCCGCCGCCTCTCTTGCTCCGGCAGCTCAGGCAGGGCCAGCTCCAGATTCCGCAGCGCCGTCCGCCGCAGCCGCGGCAGGCAGCGGTCGAGAAGACCGGCGTACAGGCGCGCCAGCCGGTCGGCCGCCGGCCGCGGCGTCCATTCGAGGCTTGTCACGGCGGCCGCGGCGGCCGCGTATTCCAGAACATCCCGGAGTTTGGAGCGCTTGCGCAAGCGACTATTCTACCCGCCGCGCGCGGCGGAAGCCCGCCGCAACCGCCTCTGTTTCAGCAATCCGGACCAAAATCGGACCGGAAGGCTTCCACCAGCCGCCGGCCCCAGTCGCCCAGCGGCTCCAGGCGTCCCAGGAAAAAGCGCAGCACGGGCGGCTCTTCTACGAACTTGAGTCCGCCGATGAGCCCGCGGTTGCGGTAAAGCCACTGGATGCGGTCGACCGCGTACTCGATATGGGACAGCGAGTACACGCGCCGCGGAACGGCGAACCGCACCAGCTCGAGGTCGCTTGCGAGCTCCTTGCCGTCTTGGTCCCGGTCCATGGAGACCGTGCCTCGCTCCATCGTCCGGATCCCGGAGGCCAGATAAACAGCCGCCGAGAGCGCGCCGGCCGGGTATTGGAACGAATCCAGCCCCGGCAGGAACTTGCGCGCGTCGACGTGGCAGGCCAGACCTCCGGCAGGCGTGACAGCCGGGATGCCGCATTCCACCAGGCGGCGCACGAAGTACTCGACGAACTCGGCCGACGCGCCGGCGACGTCGGGATCCACCATTTCCCGCACGCCCACAGCGATCGCCTCCACTTCCTTGGTCGACATCCCGCCGTACGTGAAGAACCCCTCGTAGACGGACAGCCAGGGGCGGATCCGCGCAAACAGGTCATCGCGGCTGGTGGCGATAAAACCGCCGCGGGCGCTACAACTCTTCCGTCCGCTCAGGTAACAGATGTCGCATAGGTCCATGATCTCGCGGATGATGGACTGGATCGAGCGGTTTGCGTAACCCGGCTCGCGCTTCTGGATGAAGTAGGCATTTTCCGAAATCAAACTGGCGTCGACCACGACCAGGATGCCGTGATCAGCCGCGATCTCCTTGACCGCGCGCAAATTGGCCAGCGAGAACGGCTGGCCGCCGATCAGATTGGTCGTTGCCTCCATGCGGACAAAGGACACCCGCTCCGGGCCGTAGTTATGGATCACATCGTGGAGCTTGTCCAGATCGATATTGCCTTTGAAGGGGCAGTCGCTTTGAGTGTTCAGCGCCTCATCGGTGAAAATCTCCAGAACCTTGCCACCGGCCAGCTCAAAGTGGGCGCGGGTGGTGGTGAAGTGGTAGTTCATGGGGACCACGTCGCCCGGCTTGACGAAAACCTTGGCGAGAAGATGCTCGGCGGCGCGCCCCTGGTGAGCGGGGATGACGTATTTGAGGCCGAAAACATCCTGGACGGCCGCCTGCAACTTGTAAAAACTCTCAGAGCCGGCGTAGGCGTCGTCGGAGACCATCATGGCGGCCAGTTGGTTATCGCTCATGGCGTTGGTGCCGCTGTCGGTCAGCATGTCCAGAAAGACGTCGCGGGTGCGGAGCAGAAAGGTGTTGTAGCCCGCCTCCTCCATGGCGCGCAGGCGCTCGGCGGCAGGCGGTAGCGATGTCTTCTGTACGATGCGGACCTTGTGCATCTCCATAGGCAAAACGACGCCGTTGGACAGACGTACACTCATCGGGAATTCTCCTTCGAAAGTTGGGGGATCAAAACAAAAACGTAGTGGTGCTGCAATTCCTCAGCATAGACGATTTCCAGACCGCGTTCAGGACACCTGTTCTTGTGGGGTAGACATTCTTGCCTGCGGCCGATTTTCGTAGGGCAGACTCTTTGTGGGGCAGGCCTCCAGGCCTGCGACCGAGTTTCGTGGGGCAGACATCCTTGTCTGCGGCCGGCATTCCTGCCGGCCTTGGCGCCCTTGACCCACTGCCCTCATCCCATCGCTCATCGCTCGCCCCGCTCATGCGCCAACCCGGTTGACTTTCCCTTTTTGTTCGCCCACAATGGAAGAGCGCATATGGCTCTCACCCGGCGGCAAAAACAAGTTCTCGACTTCATCGCCCAGTTCGTCGATCAACACGGCTACAGCCCCAGCTACCAAGAAATCGCTGAAGGGCTCGGATTGGGCTCCCTGGCTACGGTTCACAAGCACATTCATGCTCTGGAAGCGAAGCACTATCTGAAGCGGAGCTTCAACCGCAGCCGTTCCCTGGATCTGACACAGAAGTACCTACAGTTGGAGCAGCGGCGGCAGGAGGCCTCGGCCGCACCCGCGCGCGTGCCTTTGCTGGGCCGGATCGCCGCCGGCTCGCCCGTAGAGGCGGTTGAGAGTCCAGAGAACCTCGACCTCGGCGTTCTGGCTTCGCATCCCGGGACTTATGCCCTCCAGGTCCGCGGCGATTCTATGATCGAGGACCACATCTGTGACGGGGATGTGGTCCTGGTGGAACCATCCTCCGAAGTGCGCGACGGAGACATTGTCGTGGCCCTGATCGGAGGTCAGGAGGCGACCCTGAAACGGTTCTACCGCGAGCCTGGCGGCATCGCCCGTTTGCAGCCTGCCAACGCCAACATGCAGCCCATCCGCGTGCCCCTCTCCGAACTCCAGATTCAGGGCCGCGTCCTGGCCGTGCTCCGCAAGTACCGCTAGCCGCGCGCGGCTTTACCCTACCGGTTGAAGAGCCTGCTTGTGTTTGCACTCGTGGTTCGGGCACTGTAACACCGGCCCGCTCTTCAAGTGCTTCTCCAACATGTAAGGACTTCCGCACTCGGGACAAGACTCGGCTGCCGGTTTGCTCCACGCCACGAAGTCGCATTCCGGATAGCGGTTGCAGCCGTAGAACGTTTTGCCGCGCCGGCTGCGCCGCTCCACCAGTTCGCCCTGGTTGCACTTCGGGCAGATCATGCCGATGGTCTTCTGCTTGATGTATTTGCACGCCGGATAGTTGCTGCAAGCCGTGAACTCGCCGTAGCGCCCTTGCTTGAGCACCAGGTTGTGACCGCACTGCGGGCACTTCTCCTCGAGCGGCACATCGGGCTTTTTCTCCTGAGAGCCGACGCGGCGGGTTGTCTTGCAGTCAGGATAGCCCGTGCAGGCGTAGAACTGTCCGAATCGGCCCTTTTTGAGGACCATGGGACGCGCGCAGTTGGGACAATACTCCTCGTCGCGCTGCTCTGTCAGATCGACCTTGTCGACATCGGGAAGATCCACGTTCAGCTCGCGCGTGTTGGTGCACTCCGGGTAACCCGTGCAGGCGATGAAGCTGCCGTGCCGCCCCCATTTGATCACCATGGGCCGGTTGCACTTGTCGCACACCAAATCCGTCGGCTTCTCCATCCGCTTGATGTCGGTCATGTGCTCTTCGGCCCGGCTCAAATCAGCGCTGAACTTTTCGTAGAACTCGGCCATGGCCTGGCGCCAGTCGAGCTTCCCCTCTTCGATCTCGTCCAACGCATCTTCCATCCGCGCCGTGTAGGTCACGTCGAAGATGTCGTCGAAATTCTCGATCAGCAGGTCGGTCACCACCATGCCCAGCTCGGTGGGCACAAACCGGCCGCCCTCCTTGCGCACGTACTCGCGCTCCTGAATGGTCGACAGAATAGATGCGTAGGTGGACGGCCGGCCCACCCCGTCGGCCTCCAGTTCCTTGACCAGCGTGGCCTCGGTATAGCGCGGCGGAGGTTCGGTGAAGTGCTGCTCCGGCTTTATGGACCGCAGCTTCAGCGCTTCGCCCGGCTTCACCGGCGGGAGTTTATGTTTCAGCTCCTCGTCCTCTTCGTCCTTCTGATCCTTGCCCTCTTCATACACGGCCAGGAAACCGTCAAACTTCAGCACGCTGCCGGTCTCGCGCAGCAGATACAGCGCCCCGTCCTTGCCCTTGGCCTCGATGTCCGCCGTGGTCTGGTCGAACAAGGCCGGCATCATCTGCGATGCCACAAACCGCATCCAGATCAGCCGGTACAGCTTGAACTCATCCTCGCTCAGGTACTTTTGGACCGACTCCGGTGTGCGCAGCACCGAGGTAGGCCGGATGGCTTCATGCGCATCCTGGGCATCTTTCTTGCCGCGGTAGAAGTTGGGCGCGGCAGGCAGATACTGCTCTCCGTAGCGCTCGGCAATCAGCTCGCGGACTTCCTGGATGGCTTCCGAGGAGACCCGGGTCGAATCCGTGCGCATGTAGGTGATCAGACCCACCGAACCCTCCGGCCCCAGCTCCACGCCTTCGTACAGCCGCTGCGCCAGCATCATGGTCCGCTTAACGCTGAAGCGCAACTTCCGCGCCGCCTCCTGCTGCAAGGTGGAGGTGATGAACGGCGGCACCGGGTTGCGCTTCTTCTCTTTGGTCTCGACCGACTGAACCTTGTATTCAGCCCCCGTCAGCGCTTCCACCAGCCGGTCCGCCGCGGTCTTGTCCCGGATCTCCACCGCCTCGCCGTTGCGCCGCAGCAGCCGGGCTACGATCACCGGAGGCTTCTTCGCGCTGAGGTGCGCGTCGATCGTCCAGTACTCCTGCTTGACGAAGTTCCGGATCTCGCGTTCGCGCTCGACGATTAGCCGCAGAGCCACCGTCTGCACGCGCCCAGCCGACAGCCCGCGCCGCACCTTATCCCACAGCAGCGGCGAGATCTTGTATCCCACCAGCCGGTCCAACACGCGCCGGGCCTGCTGCGCGTTCACCAAATTCTGGTCGACTTGCTTGGGGTGCTGGAACGCCCTTTGAACGGCATTCTTGGTGATTTCGTTGAACATCACCCGGTAGATCGCCGGTTTGCCGTTCTTTTTCGCCTTTAACTCCTCGGCCAAGTGGGCGCAGATCGCCTCCCCCTCCCGGTCCGGGTCGGCCGCCAGGTAAACGGCATCGGCCTCCTTGGAGGCTTTGCGCAGCTCTTGCACCAGCTTTTGCTTGCCCTCGATGATCTCGTAGGTTGGTTCAAAGCCGTTCTCGATGTCCACAGCCAGATCCCGCTTGGGCAGGTCCTTGATATGCCCCAGCGAGGCCTTGACGGTGAAGCCCTTGCCCAGGTACTTCCCAATGGTCTTGGCCTTGGCCGGTGATTCGACGATCACCAATGACTTGCTCATAGACTCCTTATGGCCCGCCGGCTCGCGGCCCGGCCGGGCTCTCAGACCTTCTCCTCCGTTGCGTCTTGCAGCTTGGGGTTGTTTTCGTAGCGCCTGTCACCAGGCCTTGACGAAGTTCCTGCCAGGCATCTGCTTTACTAAACCTAGCATTTCCAGCTCGAACAATGCAGCGATCAGTTCCGAACTGGAGGCGTCTTCCACCTGTTCCAATAATTGATCAATATGGGTGCTCGTGTCCACCTTCAGCAAATCCAATAACTTACGGGCAACCGGGGCCATCGGTCCCAGGGGCAATTCCGCCTGGACAGGCAATGCGCCCGCCTCGCCCTCCCCGTCCGCATCCATGCCTGCCCCCGCCCGCCGCCTCTCGGCCAGCCGCCGCCTTTCTCTCGCGGGCAGCCCGGCCACCACGTCGTTCCAGTCCTGCACCAGCCGGGCCCCCTGCTTGATGAGCAGATTCGGTCCCCAGCTCATGCGGCTGGTGATATTCCCAGGCACGGCGAACAACTCCCGCCCCTGATCCAGCGCCAATTTGGCCGTGATCGCCGAGCCGCTGTACTGAGCCCCTTCCACCACGACCACCCCGGCGCTCAGCCCGCTGATGATGCGGTTCCGGACCGGGAAGTTCTGGGGATAAGCCGGCGTGCCCATCGGAAACTCCGACACCAGCAGACCCTTGTCCGCGATCTCGGCAGCCAGCTTCCGGTTCTCCGAGGGGTAGACTACGTCCACGCCGCATCCGAGCACCGCGATGGTCGTCCCACCCGCTGCCAGCGCCCCCTTGTGCGCCGCCGTGTCAATCCCCCGCGCCATGCCGCTCACGATCGTCACACCGGCCTGCGCCAAATCCGCCGCCAGCCGCTCGGTGACCCCCACCCCATACGGCGTCGGCCGCCGAGTCCCCACCACCCCCACGCAAACATGACTCAGCAGCTCCACTCGCCCCCGGACGAACAGCACAGGGGGCGGATCGTAGATCTCCCGTAGCTGCCCCGGATACGAGGCCTCAATGAGGCTCACCAGCGATGCTCCCGCCTCACGCATCTTGTCTTGCTGGAGGACTGCGTCCTCGAAGGTGCATCCGCTCACAATGCTCTGAGCGGCGCTGCCCGGCAGGCCTGCCGCCTCCAGCTCCGACCGGGACGCCTGGAACACCGCCTGCGGCGTGCGAAACTGTTCCAACAACCGGCAGGCGCCTTGCGCCCCCAGCCCCGGAATCAAGCGCAAAGCCAGACAGTACAGGCTCTCTTCCTGATCTGGTGTCTGAATGCTCATATCCCGCCGCAGTCCTGCGGCGGGCACTTGACTATTCCGAGGCTACCAACAGGCAACCTGCACCCGCAACTCCCCGCAGGACCCTTAATTACAGTATGTGCGCCAAGCCGGCCGGAACTCTCTCACAAATTGACGAGCCGTGCCGCAACCCTCTCGCCCTGCGCCAGGCATCCTTTGTAGGGTAGCTATCCCGGCCTGCCCCGGCCCCGTGGGGCCTGCTGTTCCTGTGGGGCAAGCTCTCTTTGTTGGGTCAAGCATCTGATGTGGGGCAGGCCGTTCTTGTGGGGCAGACATTCTTGTCTGCGGCCGGCATTCCTGCCGGCCTTGGCCCCCTTCACCCACCGCCCTCCGTTCCACCCAATCGCTCCCCCCGTGGAGCACGCAGTCTTGCGTGCCACACCGGCAGTCTTGCCGGTGCTTGGCTTCGTAGGCTTTTTACTCCCCCCGCTGTGGGGCATGCTCCTCCTGTGGGCCAGGATGTTGTGGTGGTGCAGCCTCTCCTTGTGGAGCAAGCAGCCGACGTGGGGCAGGCCGTTCTTGTGGGGCAGACATTCTTGTCTGCGGCCCCCATTCCTGCCGGCCTTGGCCCCCTTCACCCACCGCTCTCTCCCCTCACCCGCCTTACCCGCGGCGGAACGATTCCAGGGTCCACTGGTCCTCTTGTCCGCTCTCCCGGTGTCGCAAAATATAGACCGCTCCATCTTCGGCCCGCACCCGAAACCACGTACAACCAGGGCTGTACCACCGGTCTTCTACCTGGACCACCTCCACCCGCCTGGAACCGAGATAGAAGCGTAATGGCCGTTCATCAGCCTTATAGCCCGAATAGCATTCCACTCGGACTTCGAACGGCTCCCTCATGGCTGCCGCACTGGAACAAAAGTGGCCGGAGTCACAAAATGCGCCCGGTCCCATTCGGGGCCCTCGAACCGCTTCGGGTCTGAGGTGAACACCAGTGCGTAGCTGTTGTCCTCGGTGGGGAACTGGACGCCGCCCGGGGGCCGTGGCTGCACCAGGGCCAGGTATTTCAGCACCCGGTGGACATCGCCCGTTGCCGGAATCGTCACCGTTAAATCCTGCGACAAGAACCGGACCCGCGCCTCCCGCGCGCTGAGCCGCCAGACCACATACGCGCAACAGTCCACCGCCTGTTCGAACCACTCCCGGAGCGTCTCCGGCGCGTATAGATCGAAAACCACCTCCACCAGCGGCTCCTCTTCGCGCACGAACTCGCGCACTTGCAGCGTTCCGGTGTGGGCCGACGCCTTCCAGTCCACGTGCCGCGCGCTCTCCATCGCTTCGTAGGGCCGTATCCGGTAAAAGTCGTGTCCCCGCCCGCGATAGTGTGCATCCACCTCCATGCCGATGTCGCCCATCAACTGGTCAAAACCCGGCTGGGGATCGAGGCACGGGTACACCAGCACCTCCCGCTTCAAGCTTACTTGGGCTTGTCTTTGCAGGAACCCAAACGGAAAGGCCGTGCTAAAGCAAAAGTTGTCCTCTCGATGCACTCCGCGGCGCGCAAAACTCAGCTCCACGGTCTCCTCGGCTGTGGCGCCGCCGGGCAAAATCGGAAAGTACAACGCCGAGGTGAACGCGCTGTTTCCTGCGGCAGATAACCGTACGGAGAACGACGGCATCCAGCGCTTGACATTCCGCACCACAACCTTCGCTGGAAAGGCCCGCCGCGCTGAGACATGCTCCGGCAGCCGCAGCTCCAACTCCAACCCCGCCAGGGACAGACGGCTGACCAGGTTGGAGACCATTAGGACCGCCAGCAGACCTGCCAGCACCAGGAAGACAAGGTTGTTGCCCGACAGAACAGCCGCAGCGGCTGCGGCCGCAAGCACCCCCGCGAACAAGAACCCGCTCGCGGTTGTGCGTCCCAGCCAGCGAATTGCCATACGGGTGCGGTCCTACCCCGCTCGGTTCCGCCTCCGGATCCGGGCAGATGAGTCCCGCCTGAGCGGCCGTCTCTTTAATTGGCAGCCGCCCCGGTGGTGGCCAGCGTCAGCCTCTCCGTCACATACTGCTCCAGCGCCGCGGAAGCCTTACTGAACTCGTTCACCGTGTAGATGGTCGCCGGATGCGTGTTGAACTGGTCCAGTGACATGCCATGCGGCTCCAAGGCCTGCAATCCGTACGGCAGCCGCATCAGCTTGTCCAGCGACGCCTGCGGCACCGGGCGGTGGATCGCATCCGGATCAAACACCAGGTTGTCCGCGAGCGCGAACAGCGGCTCCAGCGCCACGGGCGGAATCGTAAGCACGAAATCCGCTCCCGCCACCTGCTCAATGTCCCAGTAGCGCATCTTGCCGGCCACCAGCGGTCCGGGCCGCACCGAACACAACAACATCTTGCTCGGATAGCCGCCTTCCTCGATCAACTGGCAGGCCCGCTTGAACACCGCCAGCCCCAGCCACTTGCGGTCCGCTTCCGTGATATCGACCCTGTAATACTCCGCCTGCCTCATCAGCTCCTCGCGCTCGGTCAACCTCGCCATCATGTGGGTGATCACCGCCCTCCAGCGCGATGTGTCCACCCCGTTGCGCTTCGCGTCTTCCAGGCCTTCCTTAGCCGCGCGCGCCACCGCCATAATCTGCGGCAGAGTGAAACAGGTCGTCACGTTGGTGCAAATCGCCTTGGAGGTCAAATACCGCACGACATCCACGCCTTCCCGGCTTGCGGGAACCTTGACCATGATGTTCGGCGCCAGAGAGGCAATCTCCTCGGCCTGCCGGCACATCTCCTCTTTCTGGTCGAAAAAGCGCGGATCCAGCTGCCCCGAAACGTAGCCGTAGCGGCCGCCGCTCGCCTCCCAAATCGGCTGCATCATCTGCGCGCCCTTGCGGATCACCGCCTTGTAAGTGGCCCAGAACAGCTCCTTGGGCGTGATCCCTGGGTTGGAAGCGATCAGATCGTCAATGCGCCGGTTCCAATACGCCGGATCATTCTTGACGGCCGCCAGCGACAACGGCGGGTTTGTGGTGCAGCCGCGAAAAACGCTCCGCGGGGGATCGCTGGCCACAAAAAGCCGCCGAAGCTGCTCCTCCAACTCCACCCGGTGGCCTTCCGGTGCAGCGGCCACCATCTTGCGCACCCAATTCTCAAAAACCAGGGGGGACGAATCCCACCAGACCTCCATGCTAGGGTTGGCTTCGATCAGTCTTTCCACTACGCTTTTTCCCATCGCTAGGCTCCCGCTTATGTGTACGTCCGCAGCCGCTCAGCCTTGTGCGGCCGGCGTCGAGTCAATTCATATTCTACACCGCTCTCCCTGAAAACGCTTTAGTGGCCTTCATCCGCAGGTTTGGAGGGAACAGCGTGACCCGCCCAAGAGCGGTTCACTCGAATTCCGGCGCAGCCGGGTAGGGCAGGGAGAGGCGGCCGGTCTCCTGTCCGGGGTTAAGACAGAGACCTCCGCCGCAGCCGACGGGCGGCCTCGGCCAGCAGGTCCCAGCTCAGCAGGGATTGCTCCCGGGGCCGCCTCAGCAGCTCGGCAGTAGCCTGCGCAGAAACAGGATCCCCGATCAGATAGCCCTGCACCCGGTCGCATCTCACCTGCCGCAAGGCTTCCAGTTGCGCCTCCGTTTCCACTCCTTCGGCGACCACCCGCAGGCCCAGGCCATGTGCCAGCTCAACAATCGCCTGCACAAGCTGCCGTCTTTTCGCCTCCTTGTCCACGTTCTCCAGGAAGGACTGGTCGATCTTCAATGTGTCGATGGGCAAGCTGCCTAGATAACTCAGCGAGGAGTAGCCCGTGCCGAAATCGTCAATCGAAATGCCGACTCCCAACCGCCGCAGGCGCTCCAACTGCCTCTTGGATTCGCTCACGTTGCCCATGACCACGCTCTCGGTCAGCTCCAACTCCAGAAGTCTTGGATCCAGGCGGGCTTCCTTCAAGGCTTCCGAGACTACGTCGGCGAAACCCGGCCGGGTAAACTGCATTACAGACACGTTCACCGCCACCTGCACCACCTTTAGGCCCTGGCCCTGCCAAGCTACGTTCTGCTGGCAGGCTTCTCGCAGAACCCAGTTCCCGATCGGGTTGATCAGCCCGCTCTCCTCGGCCACGGGGATGAATTGGGAAGGAGGGATGACGCCCAGCTTGGGATGATTCCAGACCAGCAGCGCCTCCAGCCCGGCCAGGCTCCCGTCGGCGAGGTTCACTTGCGGCTGATATCGCAACTGGAATTCCCGGTTTTCCAGCGCCCTGCGCAAGGCGTTTTCGATTTCCAGGGTCTCCAAGGCGAAGGCGTTGATTTCCGGAACAAAGACTTGGTAATTGTTCTTGCCCAGGCTCTTGGCGCGGTACATGGCGCTGTCCGCATTGCGTTCCAAAGTGGCGGCGTCCTTGCCGTCCTTCGGATACACGCTAATGCCGATGCTGGCGGTGATGAACAGCTCATGGTTGTCCAGATGGAACGGCGCCTGCAAAGCGTCCAGCAGTTTCTGCGCCACAACTTCCACATACTGCGGTTCCCGGATCTCGGTAAGCAGCAGCGTGAACTCGTCCCCGCCCATCCGAGCCAGTGTGTCCGTCTTGCGGATGCACCCTTCCAGCCGCCGCGCCACCTGCTGCAACAAGGCGTCCCCAACCGTATGTCCCAGCGTGTCGTTGATCTGCTTGAAGCGGTCCAGGTCGATGAACATGACCGCCGCCATCCATCCGTGCCGGCGTGCTTGCGCCAGGGCGCGGCTCAGACGCTCGTCGAATAGCGTCCGGTTCGGCAGACCGGTCAGCGCATCGTGCTGGGCCTGATAGGCGAGTTTGTCGGTGAGCTGGCGCTGCTCAATCGCGATGGCCGCCAGGCGGCTGGCTTTCGAAATGAGATCCAGTTCTTCCAAAGTCGGCTTGCGCCGGGTCCGGTAGGAGATCGCAAAGGCTCCCAGCGGAGATCCCGCGCCGGAGAGGATCGGAAACTGCCAGTGAACCCCGCCGAGCAGCATCCCCTCCGGTACGGCTGCGGCTTGAGGCCGGGACGCCTGCGGCAGGCTGCCCGTCGGCAAGGGCCGGAATCCCCGGATCTCTTCTCCCGTCAGCGCCGCTCCGGCCACCTGCACCATTTCTCCGTTCCGCACCAATAGCACCGAGCAGATCAGGTCCGGACACTGGCGTTCCATCATGGCCGTAAGCTGCGACAGGATGCGGTCCAGCGGTTCGTTGCGGGTCACCATCTCCAGCACGCGGCTGCGGTCACGCTCCAAATCTTCCGACCGCTTGCGCTGGGTGATCTCCCGTTGCACGGCGACCCAGTGGCCAACTTCACTGTGATCTTCGGAGATCGGCACGAAGTTCACCTCGACCCAGTAGGCGGAGCCGTCTTTGCGGTAATTGATCAGTTCCACGCGGGCCGATTCGCCGCGGTTTAGCGCGCTGCGCACGTGGTTAAGCTGCTCTCGGTCCGTCTGCGGGCCAAACAGGATTCGCGGAGTGCGCCCGGTGGCTTCCTCCGAAGCGTATCCCGTCATCTTGGTGAAGGCCTCATTGACATACACGATCTTTCCGCCAAGCGGATCGCCTGTCCTCGCCTCGGCGATCAAGACGGCATCATTGGCGTTCACCACCACCGAGCGCAGCAGACGCAGGTGGTTTTCGTTGCGGCGCCGCTCGCTCACGTCCCGCGCAATCCCCAGCACGCCCGCCGGCCGCCCCGCCCGGAACAACAGCCGGGCATTCGCCTCCAACACCACCGTGGCCCCATCCTTGCGCCGTATGGTCATCTCGAAAGGCGCTTGGATTCCGCCCCCCAGCCCGTTCTCCATCACCAGCCGCGCCTGCCGCCAGGCGCTGGGCGTCAGAAGGTCTTTGAGATTCAGGCGCAAGGCTTCTTCGCGGGTGTAGCCCGTCAGCGCCAGCACCGCCTTGTTCACGGAGGTCAAATTCCCTGCCAAATCGTGGGTGTACACGAGGTCGCTGGCATTCTCCACCAGCTCCTCGTAACCAGTGGCGCGGTCCCAGTCCTCCGCCATCGGCTGTAGGGCGGCCTGCGTGAGATGCCGGGCAGAGGTGCCGATCAGTTCGCCCATGCCTCCCCCTCGCTATTGCAGGCTCAGAGCCGGCCGCTGCCTCCGGCCGCCCGGCGCCGCCTTCACGAATTTCATTTCGTGCAGCTCCAGCGCAATAAACGCCCCGCCCTCCGGCGCCACGCCGCTCCGCACCACCCGGCCCATGCACGCCAGATACCGGGGTGCACGGTCCGGCGCCGCGGGAAGCTCGATCAACACCCGCAGGGCTTCGCCGGCCGAAGGCCGCCATTTGCACTCTTGATTAGCCTCCATGCGCACATACAGCCCGGAACGGCTGGCGTTTCCGGTCAAACCCGCCAGTTCGGCTCCCGGCAGGCTGGCCGGGTAAATGCGGCATGGCCGGTTCACCGCGTGCCGCACCTCCTGGCGGCGGTCCTCAGCGCCTGCCGCGGCAAATGAGTGAATCTCCATGCCTATAATATAGGGTAAGTTCGTTGCTTTTTGATATCCATCTTTCAGGCAACCTTCGAGTACTCGGCACTAGTACACTATTAACTTTGGTTAAGTGCAACGGCGGATCGAGCGCCGGTGCTTTACTCGACGGTCAACGGGCGGTCCAATATCACGTCAATCGTCGAGCCCCTCCTAAGCTCGACGTCCCGCCCCCGCGTGAGCAGCACCTGAGCAAGTCCGGCGGCGCCCCCGGCGCCGGCGCCGATCCCGGCCCCCCGGGCGCTGCGGTCCACGATGGCCCCCAGCGCCGCGCCCTGTGCCGTTCGGGTCGCCGTTACGGCCACATCACGGCCCCCATCGGAGCCCTGCCGGACTATCCCTTCTTTCTTATCGGCGGTTTGGGCGGAGCCGCCCGCCTCCACCGAATCCAGCCGCCCGGCCAACTGAACCACCCTGCCGTCGGGCAGCGCCAGTGTGTCCAGCCGCAGCCCGAGCTCCGCGCGGCCTTTCACCCGGCCTCCCCTCTTTACGCTGGTCACCGTCGCCGTCGCGAAGCAGTTCGGCGGAACGGCTACGCGGCCGCCAACAACGATGGGGCTGGCCGTGCGCAGATACACCTTATCGCCCGGCTGAGCGGTCCGCGTGGTGACCGTGTTTTCCAGGCGCATCAGGACGTGGGTCCCTTCGGGAATCTCGATGGCGAGTGCGCCTGTGGCCGTCATGCCCACGAACATCGCTGCGGCTAACGGCAGCCGGCTGCGGGCTTTCCACAAACCCATGTTGGCCTCCTGCCTCATTGTAGCCCCGCGGTCACAGGCTGGGGTCTAATGGGATCTTGGAGGTACCTGCTTTCATGGATGCGATTGAAGCGATTAAGACCCGGCGCTCGGTCCGGGTATTTCAACCCAAACCCATTCCGAAAGAGATTCTGGAGGATTTGATCGATTGCGCCCGCCTGGCCCCCACCGCGCGAGGCGTCGAACCCTGGGAATTCATCGTCGTCACCGACCCGGAAACCCGGCGGTGGATCGCCGCCAAAACCGACTTCGGGCCGTTCATCGCGGATGCCGCCGCTTGCGTGGCCGTACTCTGCCGCGAGACCAAGTATTACTTGGAAGACGGCTGCGCCGCCACCGAGAACATCCTGATCGCCGCCCGCGCTCACGGGTTGGGAAGCTGTTGGGTGGCCGGCGACAAGAAGCCCTACGCCCCGGAGATCTGCCAGAGACTCGGCGCGCCCCCTGGCTACCGCCTCATCAGTCTGATTGCCCTGGGCTATCCGGCCGAGAACCCGCAGAAGGCGAAGCGCCCCCTCTCCCAAGTGCTGCACTGGGAGCGGTTCTGACGCCTCAGCTCAAGCTGCCGCGCAGGCTTCGGCCGCGGGCTTCATCAGGCGCCCCGCGGCCGCCCAGCCTGCCGCCTCAACTCTTTGCCGGCGGAGCTAATTTCCTCACCAGCGCTACATCGATGTTGATGCGCACCTCGTCGCTCACCACCACGCCGCCGGCATCCAGCGTGCGGTTCCAGTTCACGCCGAAGTCCTTCCGGTTGATCCGGGTGGTCGCCGTCGCGCCGAACCGTGCGGTCCCCTGCGCCTGGATCTCGGGCGTCGTCTCCACCTCCAGGGTCACTTCCTTGGTCACGCCCCGGATCGTCAGGTTGCCGGTCACCCGGTAGCGGTCCTCGCCAGTGCGTTCCACCTTCGTCGACCGGAACGTGATCGTGGGGTGATTGGCCACATCGAAAAAGTCGGCGCTGCGCAAATGTTCATCGCGCTTAGCGTTGCGGGTATCCACCGAAGCCGCTTCGATGGTGACGTCGATCCTCGCCGCCGACGGATTGGCCGGGTCGAACTCGACCGTGCCCGACATCTTGCCAAACGCGCCGCTCACGTTGGTCACCATCATGTGGCGCACCGTGAAGGCTGCGGTGGAATGGGATGCGTCAATCTGATACGTGGCCCCGCTGAGCAGGCCGGGAAGCAAAAGAAGCGCCAGGGCGCTAATGGAACGTGCAAGAGTTTTCATTCATCCACCTCTGAGTTTGCTGCTTTCTTCAAAGGATGATCCGGATCCCGGAAAGGTTACAAGTCATTGTGGTATCTTTGAGTTGCCATGACCATCCAATCGCAGATTTCCAGGCGTTCCTTCCTGGCCGCCTCGGCCGCGGCCCCCTTTGCGCCCCAACTTCTGGCCGCGGACCGCTATCCCGTCGGACTGGAACTCTACTCGGTCCGCGGGATGCTCCAAAAAGATCTGAAGGGAACCGTCACTGCCGTCGCCAAGATGGGCTATCCGATTGTGGAGTTCTACTCGCCGTACTACTCCTGGACTCCGGACTACGCCAAGGAGGTCCGCAAGCTGCTCGACGATCTTGGACTGCGCTGCCTGTCCACGCACAACGGGGCCGTCTCCTTCACCCCCGAAGGGGTGGCCAAGGCGATTGAGCTGAATGGCATCTTGGGAAGCCGCTACATCGTGATGGCCAGCCCGCCCCGGGTGGAGAACATGGACGGCTGGAAAAAGGTGGCCGAGATGCTCAACCAAGCTGCTGAGAAGATGGCCTCGGCCAAGATGCGCCCCGGCTACCACAACCATCAGCAAGAGTTCCGCCCGGTCGAGGGCATTCGCCCCATCGAGATCATCGCCCGCGAGACTTCCAAGGCTGTGATCCTGCAATTAGACGTCGGCACCTGCCTCGAGGTGAAGCAGGACCCGGTCGACTGGATCCGCAAGAATCCCGGCCGCTTCGCCTGCATTCATCTGAAAGACTATTCTCCAGAGCCCGAGAAAGGCTACCGTGTGCTGTTTGGCGAAGGCGCCGCGCCTTGGAAGCAAATCTTTCAGGCGGCTGAAAGTGTCGGAGGCGTGGAGTTCTACCTGATCGAGCAGGAAGGATACTCGCTGCCCGAGCTGGAAACCGCTCAGCGCTGCTTGGAGAATTACCGCCGCATGCGCGCCTGAGCCGTGCGCTCCGCCGCCCTCTGCTCAACCGAATCGTGTCCGTACGTACGGCCCGGCGTTTCCGCCCCCTCTCTTCCCATCTCCGTGTCCTCCGTGTCCTCTGTACTACTAACCCCTGAAATCTTCCCCGCGCGCGAAGATTTTCATGTCGCCACGGGAGCGAGTTGCCGGCGAGACCACAGCCGCCACGCCTGTTTGGTTGCGGCTATGCCGCGCTGTGGTTTTCCTTCTCCGTGTCCTCCGTGGTTTGCCTTCTCTGGGCTACTAACCCCTGACATCTTCCCCGCGCGCGAAGATTTTCATGCCGCCACGGGAGCGCGTTGCCGGCGAGGCCACAACCGCCATCGCTGTTTGGTTGCGGCCCTGCCGCGCTGTGGTGCTCCCCTCCTGCCCTCCCACCGGTGATTGGCATTCTGATTGCTACTCCCTGCGTCCGGAGCACAAACCGTACCTGCTCGGCGCGCACTTGAAGAATAACGCGCCCGGCTGCCGCACAAACTCTTCCGGCGGCTGCATGCCAAGGAGGACGCAGCAACTTGAAGCTCACCTCTTATCTGAAGCAAGCCTTCAGGCCCTCTCTGGCCGACGTCATACCGATCACCATCGCCGGCCAGATCCTTGTAATGGCCCAATTACTCCCAGGGCTGCTCAATGACGGGGACACGGGCTGGCACATCCGCACCGGGGACTGGATCCTCCAGAACCGCGCCGTCCCCCGCGCCGATCTGTTCTCTTTCTCCCGCCCCGGAGATCCCTGGTTCGCCTGGGAGTGGCTCTCCGACGTCCTGATGGCCCTGGTTCACCAGCACTGGGGCTTGGGCGGGGTCGCCGCGGCGGGCTGGCTGGTCATCCTGTTGACTCTGGTGATCGTCTTCCGGCACATGATTTGGCGCGGCGCGAATTTTGTGGTCGCTCTCGCCGTTCTGCAATCCGTGATCGGGGCCACTTCAGTCCACCACCTAGCCCGTCCTCACCTCTTCACGCTCCTGTTGATTACGGTCTCGCTGTGGATGCTGGACCGGGACCGGCGCCGCCCTGACCGGCGCATCTGGCTCCTGCTCCCGCTTTCCGTGCTTTGGGTGAACCTGCACGGCGGATTCTTCGCGCTGCCCGCAACGCTCGCGGCTCTGGCAGGCGGGTTGGCGATGGAAGCCTGGCTCGCTGCGGAGGAGCGGAAGCTCAACTGGAGCCTGGCGCGCCGCTACGGGATTCTGGGGGCCGGATGCCTGGCGGCGTCCCTCATCAATCCCTATGGCTTCCAGCTCCACGTCCATGTAGCCCGTTACCTGACCTCAGATTTCATAAGGAATACAATCCAGGAATTCCTGGCGCCTGATTTCCGCTCTGAAGGAATGCTCCGCTTCGAGATGCTGCTCTTCGTCTCGCTCCTGCTGGGTGGGTGGATGTTGAGCCGGCGGCGGGCGGCGGAGGCTTGCCTGCTTCTGCTGTGGGGGCACATGGCCCTTGGTTCCGCCCGCCACGTCCCGATCTTCGCCCTTCTGGCGGGTCCCATTGTGGCAGCCGAGCTCACCCTGCTCTTTGAACAATGGGCGCTGAGGAGCGGAGCGCGGTCGCCGTTGCGCATTTTGTCGCAGATGGACGCGGACCTGGGACCGTCCTTCCGCAGATCCAGCGCCTGGGGCGCTCTGGTGGTGGCGGCGGCGCTGTTCTTCTTCCCTGAATCGCGCTGGCCCAGAGATTTCAATGATTCCAGGTTCCCGGTGGCGCTGGTTCGGGCCGAAGCCTCACGGCTGCTCAACGCCAGAGTCTACACCTCGGACCAGTGGGGCGACTATCTCATCTACCGCGGCTGGCCGCGGCAGCGGGTCTTCTTCGACGGCAGAAGCGATTTCTATGGCAGGGCGCTCGGAGAGGACTATCTAAAGCTGATGAATGGACGCCGTCAGTGGAAGGAACTGTTCCGCAAGTACGGTTTTGACGCCGCGCTGGTGCCGGCGGACTGGCCGCTGGTGCCGCTGCTGGAGCAGGACCCGGAGTGGCGGCTGGTCCGGGAGGACAGGGTGGGTGTGCTGTATGAGCGGGTGCAATAATTCACCTGAGGATTTGACGGGAAGCGATGAACGTACGTCCCTACGAAGACTTTGGCTTATGGGGAAAACTGGTGAAGGCGAGCGTGCCGCTCAGGCGGTCTGGCTACTTCCAGTTCTATTATCGGCTGCCGACAAGGTGCATCCGCTGGCTGCACTCCAGCCTTGGGGACCGGCGGTTGCGCTATCGAAGGCTGGAGCCGAACTATGAGGTGTACTGGGAACCGGACAGCGACGCGGCAGTCTCGTTGGACAGCTTTGAAACGTTTCTATGGTTCCGGGCGCGTGGCGATACGTGCCTGAGCTGCGGCGCCCCGCGGCAGGAGCTGTGGCAGAACCGGGATCCCATGGTCATCCGGGTGCGCGAATGAACGGTCAAGCTGCGCGTCCGGGGTCCAGGATCAGCACTCTCGTGCTCGCGTTCTGCTTCCCCGCCGTCTGGCTATCCCTCGGATCTACTGACCTTCAGTACGCCATCAAGGAGGACTTCTTGGGGATTTACACCGGCGCGAGGTAGGCTGTGGAGGGCAGGTTCGCAGAGCTCCAAGATCCGGCGGCACCGCGTCAAATGCGGCGGCAACTGCCGCCGGGCATTTCCGAGCTGATGCCGTTTGGATGTGCTACTGAATCTAGGACTATGCTCGCCTTTCAACCACGGCATTCTCGCTGTCTTGACGGCGGTGATGGCCGCCGTTGCTGCGAGGCGGGCGCCGCTTTGGAGGCTCTTCGCTCTGGCGGCGGCGGGATCCCTACTCATCATCCCTCACGTCTATTGGTACGATGCCACCCTGCTGTTGTTGCCGCTGTGGTCCGGCATGGCCCTCTCATTCCGGCCTGCCACCCGGGTGGTTCTCGCAACTCTATGCCACGCCGTTACATCCTTCCTCTTCTTACTCGTGGCGCCCCTACGGGCAATACTGCCCCTTGCGCTTTTCCTGGCTGCTGCCACAGACCCGGCGCGGGAGGACCCACCCGGAGTGGAAAAGAGGCGGATGGGTACTTCATGCCCAAACGGGGCCGCTCTCGAACCTGCCGGGCGGGAGGGCACTCGAGGGAAGAGCGCATGAAGCCCATGAGGCCATGGACGCACACGTTCATTGCTGTGCTGAATGCCGCTTACCAGGAGCAGACGTATGCCAAGGTTCAGTTTGGAGACCATTGCCGCTATCGTGGCCGTAGTTTGCCTTTGCGTTCTTGTCTGGCAGGCCGGGGCGCGGGCGAGATTTGCCTTCGAGATGAACTAGCAGAGGGCCATGTGCTGGCTGCCGGGGCGAGACTGTTGCACCGCTCGCCATTGTACCCGGACCCGGCCAGCTTCCCCTACGGGCTCAACCCGTACGGTCCGGTGGCATATCTGCTGACCGCCGCGGGGCTTAAGCTGTTCGGCATTGGGCTGTTCGGCCCGCGGCTGATTGTGCTGGGTGCCGCAGCGCTGGCCGCGCTGGCGGTTGCGTGGCTGGCGCGCAAAATGGGGGGGCGCTGGGGGCCCGGCCTCCTGATGGGGGCTCTCTTCCTTGCCGGTCCGCTTGGGAGGGCCTGGCTTCCATTGTTGCGGGTGGACTACTGGGCAGTCTTGTTCAGCTTGTTAGGGCTGTCTGTTTTTGTGGGTGTCCGGCGTTCTCGGTTTGTGGCTGTGGCCTTCTTCTGGCTGGCGTTGCTCGTAAAGATCACCGCGCTGGCCGCCCCGCTCGCGTGCACGGCGGAGCTTGCTCTCCAGCGTAAATGGAAGCAGGCCTTGGCGATGGGCGGCGCGGTGGCCGGGATCTTCGCAGCGCTGTTGTTCTACCGGGGGAACCACATGGCTTTCCACTTGTTCCAATCGCACCCCGAGCCGTATGACGTGTTCAGGGCAGTGACGTACTATGCTATTGCAGCGTGGACCAACCTCGCGCCTCTGACCGTGCTCGCCTACTTTGCATCTACTGGATCCCAGTGGACTCCTGGGAACCGGCCGGCATGGCTGTATCTGGCGGCCTGCTCGTTAACTATACTTTCGAGCGGCAACCCCGGCTCCGATACGAACCACTTGCTGGAATGGTCAGCGGCGCTTTGCCTGGTGGCGGCGCTGGCGCCATCGCGCATGCTGGATACAGGTGATGCGATCGTCAAGCCATTTCTCCTTTTTTGGCGGTGCTGGTCCCGTTCTTCACCTGGCAGTATTCGGCGTGGACGGCGAGAGCGAAACTGGTGCAGAAGGACTGTGCCGCTGCCTATGCTTTCGTACGTTCCTTTCCAGGCAATCGCGTGCTTTCCGAGGACGTTTCCGCGCTGGTTGTGGCAGGAAAACCGGTTCTGGTTTCAGACGTATACGCGATGACGCAACAAGGAACCTCCGTGCCGTGGGAAATGGGCACCATGGAGCAGCTTGCCTCCAAGCGGTATTTCGACCTCATTCTGCTGGGCACAGCGCGGCAGGGCCGCAACCAAACAGCGATGGCGGTTGCGGTCTCGCCGGCAACTCGCTCCCGTGGCGGCATGAAAATCTTCGCGCGCGGGGAAGATTTCAGGAGTTAGTAGTACAGAGACCAGCGATTTCAGGCCTGAACTGGGCCGGTGGCCGCCGGCTTTGATAGAGGTGATCCAACAGCACTACCGCCTGGAAAGGAAGCTCAATTGCCTGCCCTGTCTGGGGGCAGCCTATGTGCCGAAATAGTGCCGGATTGCCGCATCCTGCGCGCAGATTTGACCCCAGAGACTGACGTTCCCCAAGCCGGGGAGACGGCCGGCGCCGGCTGAAGCGCGCGCCGCATTTGCACGTCTCAGGCTATGCGTGGCGCCGCACAAAACCTATCGAGCAGGTTGCCAGTGCAACCGCTTCGCCCGGTAGGTGTGTGGGTGCGGCCCCGGCGGCGCCCGCTGCAGGCAAGCTGGGTCTAATAGGCCGTGGTCACGGCCGAGACCACCCGCCCGTTGCGGAGCTGGATCACGGTCACTGTGTCGGGATTTGAGCGGCGGTAAATGAAGGTCTCCGTCAGCCCGGCCTCGTCCACGGCAGCAGTCCGCGCCACCGGAGGGCCAAATCTCTCAAGCAGATGAGAACCTAGAGTGCCGGTGGGAACATCCGCGGCGGCCGGAAACCTGGCTGGCGGTTCCGGCTGCGCGGGCGGCGCCGGAGCCTCCAGAGGGAGTGCAGGGGCAGCCTCGGCCTCAGCCGGTTTGGGGATGGCAGGTTGAGGAACGGTCGGCGCCTTTCTCGCGGCTTTAGAGGCGACCGCACTCTGCTTGGGAGCCTCAGGAGCGGGCGCCGCCTGGGGGCTGCCGGTAGTGGTCAACTGGCGGACGAGGGGCTGGTCCCGCCAAGGGCCCAAGGTCACCGCCCAAATCAGCGCGACCAGAATGATAACGAGCAATAGAGTAAAACCGCCAAGTCCGCGCACGTTTCAACACCTCCGGCTCGACTTCTGCCTGCATTTCTGCTACCACAATTATCCACCGAAAACCGGACGGGAGGGCAGGGAAATCTCGGGGGTCCGGGCTGCGGGGCCAGCCGGGAGACATGCGCCATCGGGAGGAGGAACTGCAAGTTAAGACAAGTCATGTGACAGCATAAGGATACGGATCCGGTTCCAAAAACATTCGGATTAGTACTAGTACTAATGCGGACGGGTTGGTATTGACCGCCGCCGGCGTAGGGCTGCACTTATAAAGGAGGACTGGAGAACGGAGGTTAGGCGTCAAGTTTACAGCGGAGGGCAGCGCATCTGCGAGCGACGAAGGTCGGCTCGCCGCCATTACGGAAGCTCGGCCCGTTCATCGGCGTACCCATGAAAAACATTCGGCGGTGCAAAGTTGCATTTCCGGCTGTATCCGAACGGGGCAGTTGGAAAAACAGCCGGGGCCGGGGAGCGAAAGATTATAACTGGGAGACCAGACGATTACAAGGGAGGGATACGTCATTATCTGTCCCTACTAATGGGTCGAATAGTCGCCCAAAAAAGGTTAATGTCTACAGAAGAGGGGAGGAAATTTCCATGTTTACGATTCACAGGAACAACATCGCTCTACTTGCCGTGGTGCTGTTCGCTTGCGTATTCGCAGCCGGCGCTCAGGCGCAGGTGAGCGGAGCGATATATACTTCCACGTCCGACGGGACAATCGTTAACGGGAACAACTATGATTCGAAGTCCGACGTGTACCTGAACGGCGGTCCGCCGCCGAATGCGCCTTGCACAGCGGCGGGGCTACCGGACGGCGAGTACTACTTCCAGGTGACGGATCCCAGCGGGGCTTTCTTATTGTCAACTGACAATAAGGAGAACCGGCGCGTCAGGGTCACAGACGGGCTTATCAAAGAAAATATGGGAACTCACGCCACGGGAACCGGAAAGTGTCCCGGCTCAATCAGCGTTCAGCTCATGCCATTTAACAATACGCCAAATCCGGGCTGCGTCTACAAAGTCTGGATGACCAAGGTGTCGGATTGGGATGAGTCTGGACCGGGCAATGTCTTCGGATTTGTGCCGTCCAAGAGCAAGACGGACAATTTTCGAACTTGCGAGGGAGAAGGCCCGTCGGTCGTTTCCATCACGGGGTACAAGTGGTACGATACGGACACAGACGGAGTGAAGCACCTGCTCGAGCCATGGATTGAAGGCTGGCAGGTGAACATCGACCCGCCATCGAGCGGCGGGAACACCTATGCTTGCACGGCCGGCTCAGGTGCTTACATATTCTACGTTGAGCCCAATAGCGGCGCGTACACCATTAGCGAAGTTGCGCCACCGCCGGGATTCGTGCCCGTCCCCGGTGCGATCTGGGTGCCGACCACCCCGCAGTCCGGGAGTGTGACCGTGGAGGACGAAGACATCGAGGGGCCGGGTTTTGGCAATGTATGCCTGGGCCCCGGCGGCGGTCGTACCCTGGGCTTCTGGTCCAACAAGAATGGGCAGAGTTTGTTTGGATCAGACGATCTGGCCGCGATGGTGAATTTGAACTTGCGCGACGCCGCCGGAAATCACTTCAATCCTGCGAATTACTCCGGCTTCCGCACTTGGATCTTGGGAGCCACCGCGCAGAACATGGCGTACATGCTTTCGGCTCAACTGGCCGCGATGAAGCTCAATGTGCTGAACGGCTTTGTGGTTGGGATCTCAATGCTCTACGCCGGTCCGGCGCCGGAGGGCTGCACGGTTAGCGGGTTGAATCCGGCGGGTTTCATCAGCGTGAATAACTTGATGTCCGCGGCGAACGCCAGCCTGGAAACGTACGGCTACACACCAAGCGGCCACGCCCAGCGGGCGTGTCAGGAGTTCATGAAGGACGTTTTGGACGCGGCGAATAACAATAAGAACTTCGTCCAACTCGAGCCTTGTCCGCTGCCGGCTTGTCCATACTATCCATACCCGGAGTAAGATTGACGGGCGCCGCCTGCGAGGGGCGTTTTAGGGGCGGTGCCTCCCAATTCAGGCTTGGTTGCACGGCCTGAGGGGCGGGCCTGAACGCGAGAAGAGGGGTGGTGTTCGCCGCGCTGGGCTTTAGGCAGACTGAGACGCGTTGGCCTCCGCCCGCGGACTGAGGCCTGAGAGTTGCTCAGGAGTTGGCGAGCAAAATGGGGGATAAAAAAGGGCGGCGGGTAAAGGGCGGCGGGGTCGGCACAAATGCCGTCCGCACGCAAGAATGCCTGCCCCGCTGGGCTGCCCGAAGCCTCTTCCCAAGGAGCCACGGAGGGCAGGCAGGAAACAGGGCCGACAGATGAATGGCGGCAGAGCTGTGCGGGGGTTCATTGAGATGGTCCTGGTGATCCTGGAACTTTTTTGAAACGATGTTGGACTCTCAGCAGAAGAATCATTGCTTGGAACAGCGCAGCCAGGTGTAGAATCAAGGGCGGCAAGGAGGAGGTTTCCTCCTGATGATTCGTGACCGGCTGGGAGGCCCAAAATGCATTGCACACTGAGACGTACTCTGTTCGTCTGCCTGTTTGCCGCACTGTTTCTACCGCTGGTGGCCTACGGAGAGTGCCTGGACGGAGTCCACTCCGGCGGTTCCGCCAAATACCGCATTTGCATGCCCGCTGCCGGGGCCTGGAATGGCGACCTCATCATTTTCGCCCACGGCTACGTGGCGCCCGGTGAGCCGGTGGCCATTCCAGAGAGTCAGCTCAGATTGCCGGACGGGACGGAGTTGCCCACGTTGATCACGAACCTCGGCTTCGCGTTTGCGACCACGAGCTACCGCAGGAACGGTCTGGTGGCGCCCGACGGCGTAGTGGACATTGTTGACTTGGTCGAGGTATTCAAGAGCGCTCAGGGCGTGCCCCGCAGGATTTTTGTTACCGGCGCGTCGGAAGGCGGGCTGGTTGCGGTCAAGGCTCTCGAGCAGTATCCCGGCACGTTTCATGGAGCATTGGCCGCATGCGGACCCATCGGAGACTTCCGCAGAAGCATGGATCACATCGGCAACCTCCGTGTTGTGTTCGATTACTTCTTCCCGAACCTTTTGCCGCCGTCTGCCATTAGCATTCCGGACTCTCTGATGGCCGGATGGGAGAGTTATTACAAACCTCGGGTCCTGGCGGCGCTCAACCGGCAGCCCTTGGCGACCGCTCAACTAATCTCCGTGACCAACCTGCCGGTAGGCCTGAATCCTGCCAATATAGGAGATGCCGTCACGTCGGTCTTGTGGTACAACGTTTTCGCTACAAACGATGCCATTGCTCAGCTCGGCGGCAATCCTTTCGACAATAAGAACCGCTGGTATTCTGGGTCTCTCTTCGACCTGCTGCTGAACCTCCGCGTGGCCAGGTTTAGGGCGGACAAGGCTGCGCTGGATGAGATTGAGGCCCACTACCAAACATCCGGCAGGCTGCCCAGGCCGTTGATCACCCTGCATACGACGGCGGATCCGGTGGTGCCCTACTGGCACGAAACGCTTTACGCACAGAAAGCGGCAGCCGCCTCAAGCAGCCATATGCTGATTCAGATCCCGGTGCTGCGCTACGGGCATTGCAACTTTAGCGCTGCCGAGGTCGTGGGCAGCTTCCTCTTGCTCGTGTATCACCCGCTGGCGCAATAGAGCCTGGCCCTTATTGCTGCACTCTGAGGGACAGGGAACCCCGGCGGACATGAGATAGCGGACTCTGTTCTATGCCGGATGTACGTTTCAATTCTCCGCTCTGACTGCCCCGCCGGCAGCCTCGTGCGCAGCCGGAACCGAAGCCGCTTGCAGCACTTGGCCACCCCAGCACGATCGGCTGCGGCGCACTGTTGCCCGCGTTATCCAGCGAACAGAGCTCTTTGGCGCTATGGTATAAGCGTTGTAAATGTTCCGGTGTCGAATCGGAAGCCGAGTGGAATGACCCCATCCCCTTCAAGGCGCATGGTTCCCTTCTTCCCGTCGAGCTCCGACAGTTCGGCCGTTGAAGAAAAGGAAATTTGGCCGAAAGCAGACAGAGATTTATCTATGGAACCAAGGTAAACACCTTGCTGATCGTAGAATTTCGCCCGCATCACTATGGGAGTCGCCTTGGTATTAGCAAAGGCATACGCAGAAACCATACCGTCATTATAGAATGGCAGGGAGTAGGGAGCAGTCGGAGGAAGCGGGATAATAGCGCCAGGCGAGAGTAGAGATACCAGAGATACCATATTTGTTAACTTACTCTCCACGCTTCCATCAGACTTATATCGGTAGTCTGTGAAGAACGCCTGGCCTTTCACGCTGGGGTTGTCGCAGATGACCGCAGCCCAACCGGTGGAAACACTCAGGGCGTCCGGCCACACGGGGTCGGCGGTATTGTCAAGTTCCACATCCCGCGCGCCTTGTGCCGGGATGATGAACGTGTAATCGGCCGCACGGCCGCTGACGCCCTTAATCGGCATCGGCAACAACTGTCCGGCGCGAGAGAAGAACCGCAGCGTCACAGCGGCCTCGACAGTGCTGTCGTTTCGGAATGAGTACACGGTTTCCCATGCCCCTCTGATCTCCGGCTTGTCCGGAAATGTCATGAGCCACGTGCCGCTCGCGAAGTGGGGGAGAGCCTTGAGATATTGGGCCACAGACTCATGCGGGGGTGGCGAACTGCTAGAGCTGGCGAGTTCCGTTCCGGGTGCAGGGTAAGCGGCATGGACGATGACCGAGCGCGTGGCCTCTGCCGCACCTGGGGGCTTTTCCTCATCTTCAGCGCCGCAAAGCGTTACACCTGCGCAGACGGTGATCGCTATAGCGCGCCGGATGCCGGTCCTTGATGCCATATGCCACCTCGCATGTTCAAGAATAGCTCATTGTAAAGACGACAATGCGATGGGGAATCCGACGGCCATGCCGGCGACTGCGATGGCCGCCACCACGAGCAAGTTTCCGAGATTCCAGACTGTACCTCCCAGCATGGCGTAAAAGATGCTGCCGGCCTTAGCTTGGGCCACATCGGCCAGGAACGGCCTCCCTGCGCTGCCGAACGATCCCAGGGTTAACGCGGCGAGGATCGAAGCTAGCAGGAGGCCGCTAATAAAGTCCCAGTAGAACAGCTCGAAACGCCAGGTTCGGGCGGCCGGTTTTTGAGTGTTGGCCCAGGAGCACAACAGATCATGGTCAAGACGCACAACACGACGGCGACCGGGTAACTCTCGACAGTGATCATCGCCTTTCTCTCCTCCCAGCGCTCGCTGGCTTCAGCAAGGGGCGGGCATGCGCCGCAAGGGAAAGCAGCGGCGGCGCATGCCGTCCAGTGTCCACGGCTTACAAGCTGCGCCCCATTTACGGGACACGGCGGGCGACTCCCTTTCTTGGAGCAGGCGGCGGATTTAACTCGCCTCGGATGTTGAAACTCGGAGCGCCGCCGGTGATTGTGAACTGAATCTCCTCTCCGGACAGAACGCCCTTGTATTGGACCTTAGCAGGCCGGTCCTGCCCGGCCCAAACGTAGAACGAAATGGTATCGCCCTCCACTCTGCCATCCCAGATCTCCGTGTTGAGAGGCGAGCCGGAATACGGGGGCACGGCGGAGCGGAGATGGCCTGAGACCGTGTTGCCGGCGTGGTTCAGGTTCAGGTAAAGGGTTTCCATTTGGTCTGCCCGCCCGGGCCGCGGGACCTGAAGCGCCCATTGGCCGGAGAAATTGGCAGCCCAGGCAGAGAGGGGGACTGCGGCAAGCAAAAGACACAGAAGACGGGTTTTCATCGGACGGGCCTCCTATTGAACAGTAACGATGACTCGGGCGTACCGGGTAAGCGGCGGCTTACCCGTATCGGTAACTTCGGCGATAAGGTGAATGGTCTGGCCGGGTTTGGCGTCGGCGGGGACTTGCAGGAGCGCGGCCGCATTCGACGCATCCTGGATGGAGACCTCGGCGGGGTAGGAGCCGGGTTCGCGGTATTGCCACCAGGAGTAGCGCAGCGTGTCGCCATCGGGATCGGAGGAGCCGGCCACGCTCAAACGCACCGTGCTGCCGGGGCGGGCCGTGATGTCCTTAGGCACGGCCAAGCGGACGACGGGCGGGTGGTTGGCTTCGCGGTAAGGTTTCACGCACCAGTCGGCGCGAGCCGCCCAGTCGCGCTGGAAGGCTTCGGCCCAGCGCCAGATGGGCTTGTAGACGTCGCCGTCATCCTGCGCGTCGCGCCAGACGTTGGTCACTCCGGGTTTTTCAGCGACGAACCGTCCGCCCCATCCCCCGTAGCTGGGGTGTTCCAAGCTGCGGAGTCCGACCTCGATCTGGTGCATGAACGAAGGCGAATCGCCCTCCGAACGGAACGCGCCATTCTCCGATTCGTAAGCGCCCGCCAGAGGACCGCGGTCGGAGATGACATTGCCCACCAGCCAGGGGCGCTCGAAGAAGATGCGGTGAGGCAGGGGGATGAGCCGCCGCCAGTCGTAAGCGATCGCGCCAAACTGGCGGATGCTGGCCAGGACTTGGAGCTTGGGCCAGTTGGGTTCGATGTACTTCCGGAAGGTTTCGTCCTGATCCAAGATGATGTAAATGACAGCCTTCCGGCTGACCTTATCCATTTGGCCGGGATGTTCCTTTTGGATCTTGGCGAGCGCCTTGGCGATGGTGTTGGTGCCGCCCCAGGCCTGGAGGTAGACGGGCCCCGGCCGGTCATCGAGGAGAACTTTCACGATGCGGTCGGCGCCGGGCGTATCCATCTCCATCTCGCCCACGTTGGAGATGTTCCCGACATAGACCTTGGACCGGAGCTCGTCGGGGGACGGCCAGCCGTCGGCGTGCTTCTTGAGGTTGTCGTAGACCCGGCTGTAAAGCTCGATCTGGGCGTGGATCCACTCGACGCCGCTCCAAGTGTGGCCGAGCCAGTGGAAGCGCGAGCTGCTGTAGATCATGCCCTCGATGTTGAATTCGTTGGCGTACATCAGGAACCGGATAAAGGAGCACCGGTCGTCGATTTCGCCGTCGGTGGTAACAATGACGCGGGGGCGGAGATCGGGCGGGGCAGGTTGGGCCTGGAGGGGATGCACCCACAGCGAGCCCGCCAGGAGGGCAAGCAGGGCGGCCGCGAGCCAGAAACGGGATGCAAACTTCGCCGGCAGGCCGGCGAGAGTTCGCGCGGGGGAAAGGTTCGTGCTGGTTTTCCTCATCGGTTACCTCCTGATTCGGTCTGATTAGCTTTGGTGTAAGTATGTCTGCCAGCCGAGATAATTCTCAAAGGCCTCGGCCAGCGGTCCGGCACGGAGGAAGCGTCCGCGTAGGTCCGGATTTCTTCGATCTTGGCTGCGACACGGGCGTCGTCATCGGGCAGGCGCCCGGCATCGCCCGGCGCCTCCGACAGGTCCATGGTGCTGACGCTGACGCCCGCCGCTTCCACTCTTCTTGTCCAAATTAGCGTCGTAGCCATGGGCTGCCCGGGAGCCTGTCCCGGGGCATGAGTAGCCTGAGCCTCTGATCGTCTGGATCGGGTTCGCCAAGAACCAATCTCAAGACTCCGGAGGCTCAACCATGAATCGAGTATGCAGCATTTTGTCCCAGTTGTTGCAACTGTTCCTCCACATCGAATTCGAGCGGGCGGTGAAAGAGCACCAAGCCGAACGTCATGCCCGCGGCTCCACCAGTTGGGGCCAGTTCGTGGCGATGCTGTTTTGCCAGTTGGGTCGGGCCCATTCGCTGCGCGAGATCTGCGGCGGCTTTGGAACTGGGCCTGGAGTGGGATGGCGGGCTTGGACAGCAGAGATGACTGCGGTCTCACATCACCAGGAAGCAGGAGGGTTGCCGGCGGCTGATTTCGACAGCACCCATCTCCCAACTTAGCCGGCCTGCCAACGTTCAGGCCGGAACCTCGTTGGGGAACACCGCGGGATGGGCGAGCTATGCCCAGTGTTTTCAGTCAGCCGCCCCAAGCTTCTCGGCTAATTTGGACAGCAGTGGTTTGGAGCATACCCCGGAAATACAAAACCTCCGGCGGAACCAAGCGAAAGGTCTTCCCCTAAACGCTTGCGCACCGCCGGAGGTCCCCTCTGGTGGAAGGCCCTGTGGGCGCACCCAGGCGCCCCGCAGCCTCAACCCAGATACCGCTTCTCGACTTCTTTCCAGTTGACGACGTTCCACCAGGCGTTCACGTAGTCCGCCCGGCGGTTTTGATACTTGAGATAGTAGGCATGCTCCCAGACGTCAATGCCCATGACCGGGAACTTGCCTTCCATGATAGGACTGTCCTGATTGGCCGTCGAATAAATGTCTAAACGGCCCGCAGCGTCCTTCACGAGCCAGGCCCAGCCGGAACCGAAGCGGCCCATGGCAGCCGCAGTGAACTTCTCTTTGAAGAGGTCGAAACCGCCGAACACGCTCCGTATGGCCTCAGCCAGCTTGCCGGTGGGTTCGCCGCCGGCGTTGGGACCCATGATGGTCCAGAACATGGCGTGATTGATGTGGCCTCCGCCGTTGTTGCGCACAGCAGTGCGGATGCTTTCCGGAACCAGGGCCACTCCGTTGGCCAGCAACTCTTCCAGACTCTTGCCCGCCAGATCCGGCGCGGACTCCAGGGCCTTGTTCAGATTGGCCACATAAGCCGCATGGTGCTTGCCGTGGTGGATCTCCATGGTCATTTTGTCGATGTACGGCTCGAGCGCGTCGAAGGCGTAAGGCAGGTTTGGCAGTGTGAATGGCATCTCGTTCTCCTAGGCTTAGAGATGCTGGAGGGGCAGGGAAGGATTCAGGCTTCCGGTCCGCCGGCCTGCTCGAAGGCATAGGCCAAGCGCAACATCCCCAGCTCATCGAAGTGGCGGGTGAGGATCTGCATTCCGACGGGCAAGCCCGAGGCCGTGCGCCCGCAGGGGACGCTCATGCAGGGCAGGCCGGCCAGCGAGCCGGTGATGGTGTAGATGTCGGAAAGGTACATCTCCAGCGGGTCAGCGATTTTTTCGCCCAGCTTAAAGGCGGGGAAGGGGGAGACGGGGACGACGATGGCGTCGACCTTCTCGAAGGCTTGGGCGAAATCCCGGGCGACCAGGGTCCGCACTTTCTGCGCCTTCAGATAATAAGCGTCGTAGTAACCGGCGCTCAGCACGTAGGTTCCGAGCATGATGCGGCGCTTGCACTCCGCGCCGAACCCCTCGCCGCGCGTGTTGCGGTACATGTCGATGAGCGTGGGCGCCTCCTTGGAGCGCATGGTGTAACGCACGCCGTCGTAGCGGGCGAGGTTGGAGCTGGCTTCCGCCGTGCAGATGATGTAGTAGCAGGCGATGGCGTAGTCCGTTGTGGGCAGACTGACCTCCGAGATTTCGCAGCCCAGTTTCTTCAGCGTTTCCACCCCCCGCAGAATCCGGTCCCCGGTCTCGCTGCTGAGATCCCGAAAGTACTCCCGGGGCAAGCCGACGCGCACCCCTCGGACTCCGCCTTGCAGTTGCGCCGCATAATCGGGCACGGGCGCGAAGGCCGAGGTCGCATCCCTTTCGTCTCGTCCGGCGATCACCCCGAGCAGCACCGCCGCGTCCCGCACATTCCGCGCGAACGGGCCGATCCGGTCCAGCGAGCTGGCAAAAGCAATCAGGCCGTAGCGCGACACCCGCCCGTAGGTCGGCGTGATTCCGACCACGCCGCAGAACGAGGCCGGCTGCCGGATCGATCCGCCCGTATCCGAACCCAGGGCCACCACCGCCGTGCCTTGGGCCACCGCGGCGCCCGATCCGCCGCTGGATCCGCCCGGCACGCGCTCCGGATCCACCGGGTTGCGGACGGGTCCGAAGGCCGAGTTCTCATTGGAAGAACCCATGGCGAACTCGTCGCAGTTCGTCTTGCCGAGGATGACGGCGCCGGCCCGTTCCAGGCGGACCACCGCGGTGGCGTCGTAGGGAGGAATATAGTTGGCCAGCAGGCGCGAGCCTGCCGTGGTGCGGACTCCCGTAGTGAGAATGACATCCTTGACGGCCATCGGAACTCCGGCCAGAGGTCCGAGCGGCCGGCCTCGCTCGATGGCTTCATCCACCTTGCGAGCCGCCGCCATGGCCCGCTCAGGACAAAAATGCAGGTAGGCGTTGGTCTTGGGGTTTTCCGCTTGGGCGAAGCGCAGCGCCTGCTGGGCCAGTTCTACGGCGCGGAACCGCCGTTCCTGAAGCCCTTCGAGGATTTGAGAGATGGTGAGCCGCGCGATCTCCACCGCTCACCTCTCGATGACTTTCGGAACCTTGAAGCAGCCGGCCCCGGCCAGCGGCGCGTTGGCCAGCGCGGTCTCGGTTCCCAGCACGGGATGCTCTACGTCTTCGCGCAGCGTGGCCGTCTCGCCGCCTTCGAACAAGACCTGAGCCATCGGCTCCACGTCCGTGGTGTCCAATTCGTTGAGCTTGTCCATGTGCTCCAGGATTTCGTTCAGGTCGCTTTGGAACCGGGCGGCTTCCTCATCGGTGAGCCGCAGGTTCGCCAGCTCCGCCACGTAGCGGACTTGTTGCTCGGTGATCTTCATGCGGTTCTCTTGCGGCGCTGCTGTCGGTACAAGACGCGCAATTGCGGGTCGGCAATGCCGTCAGCCTCGTCGGCGGGGCGGACGCAGGGCGCCGCCTGCACGGGCCGCCGCAGCGCGCGCACCCGGAATTCCACATCCTTGGGAGCGCCCGTGCCCGCCACGTCCTCCAGGCGCTTGAGAATCTGTCCCTTCAGCGTGGAAAGCTGCCGCTGCCAGACGGGATCCTCCACCTCCACCACGAGCTTGCCTCCGATCAGAGCCACGGCCTGCGTCCGCGCTGCGATGCGCGGGCCGACGGCCGCCGGCCACGCTGCCTTGGCCACGTCCTCCGGGCTAATGGTCCCAGGCGGCAGTTTGATCTTCGCCAGAAGCTTTCCGGCTCGCTCCATGGTTCGGGAGAGGCTTCATTGTACCATGCGAATTATGCTGGTCCTTGCCTCCCGTTCGCCTCGCCGGCAGGAGCTGTTGTCGCGCGCCGGCATCCCGTTCGTGCTGCGTCCCACCGAGATCCCCGAGGAACCCTATGACGGTGAGGAAGCGGTCGAACATGCCCGCCGGCTGGCTCGCCAGAAGGCAGAAGCCGTGCCCTGCTCGCCGGACGAAATCATCCTGGGGGCCGACACGGTCGTCGTCGTCGGAGAGCAAATCCTGGGCAAGCCGCAGGATGCGGCCGACGCCGGCCGTATGCTGCGCGCTTTGTCCGGCCGTACGCACGAGGTGGTCACCGGCATCTGCCTGCGAACGTCTCGCCGGTTGATTGTGGACAGCGAAACTACCCGTGTCCGGTTCGTCCCTCTCTCCGAAGATGAGATCGCCTCCTACGTGGCCAGCGGCGAGCCGATGGACAAGGCCGGCGCGTACGCGATCCAAGGGCTTGCCTCGAAGTTCATCGACCGCATCGAAGGTTGTTATTTCAACGTGGTCGGGCTGCCGGTGGCGCTGGTTTGGAAACGGCTCAAAGAAATGCAGGCGGGCGGCGCCGCAGAGGCTCAAGCTATAATGGGTCCTTCCGTCTAACGATATGAAATACCCCATCTGTGCGGTTCTGGCGCTGCTGGCGTGTCTGAGTCAGGCGCTGGCTCAAAGGTACGAGGTCTATGCGGGCCGGTCCGTGGCCCGGATGAGCCGTGAGGAGCTGGGCTCGAACAATCCCGACGAGCCGCGGGACAACGAGACAAGTTTCCGCAACGGCTATGGGCTGGGGGTTCGGCTGACGCTGAACACGCGTGGCTACTACGGACACGAACTGTTCGGTTTCTACAACCGCGTGGGGGTGCACACCATCGTTTATGACGAAAACGGCAACGGATCGCCGGCTGACACCAAGGTTCGCATTGCTCAGGTCGGCTACAACTTCCTTTCCTACATGATGCCCCGAGGGAGCCGCATTCGGCCGTTTTTGACGGTGGGGCTGCACGCCGCCCAGCATGAGAACCCCAAAATTACCGGCTGGAGCGGTATCGGCACGCGCAACTACGGGTTCAACTACGGCGGAGGCATCAAGCTGTTGTTGTCCCGGAACCTCCTGCTTCGCGCCGATGTGCGGGACTACATAACGGGGAAACCTTATGAGCTAAGGTTTGAAGACATCACGAAGGCCGGCGGAGCGATCCGCCAGCAGGAGTTCTCCTTCGGGCTGGCGTTCGGCTTCTGAGTCTCCCTCGCACCACTTAACCAAGGTCCGCCGTCCGCTCTGGTACCAAATGGCCGTCTTGGTACTATGGCGGCCGGAACATTCGCTTGTAAAATGTAGCCTAGAGGAGGCAAGCCCGCGGCTCGCAGATGGGCTTCGATGGAACGCCTGCGGGCCGCCCAGTCATGTACAATGAGTGTACGTTGGCGGTCTGCCTGGTGGCACTGGCGAACGGCCTCACCAGCCATGGCTTCTTTCTCAACACCGAAGGGGAATCAAATGTCTTTAAGCCTGCGGCCGGACCGAGCCGTTCCGATCTTCCTATTCCTGTGCCTGTTCATGACGGCCGTTCTGCCGGAAGCCTGGGCCGTCCAAGCAGAACGGCTGGCACAGAGCCCACCGGCGCAACAACCCCCGCCTTCGTCCGATGAAGAGCTGCGCAAGGCGGTGGGCGAGCCGGTAGATCCGAATACTTACATCATCGGGGCCGAGGATGTGCTGCGGATCATGGTCTGGCGGGAGCCCGAGCTGTCGGGCCAGTACCTGGTGCGGCCGGATGGCATGATCACGCTTCCGCTGCTCAAGAAGGACGTGAAGGCCAGTGGACTCACGCCCAAGCAACTGGAAGCCGAGATCACGAAGGCTTACGAGGAGTTCATCACCAAACCTTCGGTGACCGTGTCGGTGGCCACGGTCAACAGCAAGAAGTACTTCATCATCGGCGGAGTGAACCGCCCGGGTCAGTATCCGCTGGTGGTGCCCACCACGGTGTTGCAAGCCATCGCCATCGCCGGCGGTTTGCGGGAATTCGCCGACGCCCGCAATATCGTGATCATGCGCGGCCCGAAGCGATACAAATTCAACTACCGCGATGTGATCCGTGGCCGGAACATGGTCCAGAACATCTATTTGGAGAGCGGAGACATTATTACCGTTCCCGACTAGATCTTTAGGAGCGTACGGACAACCGATGCAGCCGAATGCCGAATCATATAGCGTGCGCCGTCGCCCCATGGACTTCGACGACTATCTCGACGTCGTGCGGCGGCACAAGTCGTGGATCGCCGGTCCAGCCCTGGCGGGCGTGGTGCTTTCGGTCGTGGTGGCTTTCCTCTGGCCGGACACCTACACCTCGGAGGCCACGATCCGCATCGTTCCTCCGGCGGTGCCGGAGCGTTTTGTCGCCACCAACGTCAACCTTCAGGTCGGACAGCGGCTGGCAGCCTTTTACCAGCAGGTTACCAGCCGGGACCGGCTGCAAAACTTGATTCAGACCTTCAATCTTTACCCCAGGAAACGCGGCCGCGTGCCGGATGAGGACCTGATCGAGGAGATGCGGAAGCGGATCGAAATGCGCCCGGTCACGAGCGTCCGCGAACCGGTGGATGGCCGCCCGATGGCCACCGCCTTCCGGGTCTCCTTTTCCTACGAAAACCGCTATGACGCGCAGAAGGTGGTCCGCTCCATCGTCGAAAGCTTGACTACCGAGACGCTCCAGCGCCGGACCACCGAGTCGGAAACGACCACCCGGTTCCTGAAGGAAAAGGTGGACGCGGCCAAGCAGAAGTTAGACGCGATCGAGGCCAAGGTGGAGCAGTACAAGCGCGCCTTCGCCGGAAAGCTCCCGGAGCAACTGGAGTCCAACCTGGCTCAACTGCGGGCCCTGGACACCCAGATCGCCAGCGCCATGTCTTCGGTGAACCGGGCCACCCAGGAGAAGCTGTTGTTGGAGAACCAGCTCCGCATCACCCAGGATCAGCTGCAAAACTTGCTGGCGGCGGCCACCGCCACCAGCCCTTTGGAAACAACCTCCAAGAACGAGCGGCTGGTGCAGTTGGAACGCGAGATTCTGAACACCGAAACGCGGCTGGCGGGTCTCCGCGAGCAGTACACGAGCAATCATCCCGACGTGCGCCGAACCGAGGCCTTGTTGGCGGGCCTGCGGCAGGAGCGCGACGCCTTGTTGAAGCAGGAACAGCAAACAAAGCCCGCGCCGCCTGCGCCCGCCGAGCCGGTAGTGAAGAGCCGCGAGCAACGGCAGTTTGAGGCCGACATCGAGCGGCTGCGGGCCCTGATCGCCGCCAAGGACAAGGAGATCGAGCAGTTTGTCGCCGAACAGGCCCGGCTGAACAAGCAGCAGAAGATCGTCCAGGACCGCATCGACGCCATTCCGCTCGGCGAGCGGGAGTACGTGCAGCTCACCCGCGATTACGCCATCGCCCGCAAGGAATACGAAGACCTGATGATCAAAAGCAGCCAGTCGGCGATGGCTACCGACTTGGAGCGGCAGCAGCAGGGCGAAATCTTGGAGGTTTTGGAGCCGGCCTCGTTGCCCCAGACGCCGCGGGAGCCGAACCGCTGGATGATCGTGATTACGGGAACGATGCTGGGCGTGATCTGCGGCGTGTTCTTAGCTGGAGCGCGCGAGCTGAAAGACACGTCCCTCAAGAACCTGAAGGACGTGAAGGCCTACACGGGGCTGCCGGTCCTGGGCAGCGTGCCTCTGGTGGAAAGTGATCTGGCTTTGCAGCGCAAGCGGCGCCTGGCTTGGGTCTATTGGACGACTGCTTGTCTGGCCGGATTCATCTTGATGCTCGGTTCGGTTTATTATTACTACACGAAGGGCTCTTAAGGGGAGATGCAATGAAGACGACAGCGGCGGCGCCGGTTGGATCGCCTAATACGGGGAGGTCGGATGAGCCGGGTACATGACGCTTTGCGGCGCGCGGCTAAGGAAGGCGACAGGCAACAGAGGCAGTTGGCGCCCGTCCCGGTGCCCAGCGAGCAGCTTCCCGACCTGCTCTCGGAGATCCCCGAGATCCCCTACACTCCCGCGCCGGGGGTCTTCCTGATCGACCCTAGCCGTCCCAGTGATGCGCATAGCGAGGAGTTCCGGACGTTGCGCACCCGGCTCAATCACCTGCAAAAGCTTCAGCCCGTTCACACGGTTGTGGTCACCAGCTCCTGCCCGGCCGAAGGCAAGTCTTTTACGGCGGTGAACCTGGCGCTGGCCGAGGCCCAGCTTAAGGACAACCCAACGCTGCTCGCCGATTTCGATTTCCGCAGGCCGGTGCTCCACAACACGTTCCAGTTTGACCGGGCCCCCGGGGCCACCGACGTCCTGTTGGGCAAGGCGCAGCTTTCGGAGGCCATCCGCCGGATCGAGGGGACGAATCTCTACCTGATGCCGGCCGGCTCGCCGGTGCTGAATCCGCTCGAGGTTCTGAACCTGCCCGAGACCAAAGCTTTGCTCGACCAGTTGCGCCTGGTTTTCAACTGGGTACTGCTGGATACGCCGCCGTTGTTGTTCGCCGCCGACGCTAACCTGCTAGCTACAGTCACCGACGGGATCATCTTGGTGGTCCGCCTGGGCGTGACGACGATCGACAGCGTCACGCGCGCTCTGCAATCCCTGTGCGAGAACAATGTCTTGGGAATTGTGGCCAACGGCGCGCGGGCCGGAGAGCTCTACAGCAAGTACACTTACTATTACTCCGGTTACTATTACAAAGAGAAAACGGAAAAGACCGAGGATGTCGAACCCGCCTGACCGGACCACCTTTCGCTCCGCAGCACAAGGGCCGGCCCCGGGCAATGAGACCAGTCCGCACAGCGGACTACCCGCGAGGCGGGAGGCCCGGTGGCGGGGCCGCCAGGCACTTTCGGGGGCGCCGGGGTGCACTCGAGGCAAGGGCCGATGAACGCCGCAGGCTTTGATTCACTCCGCCCCGCAGTGGGATGGTCGACTTTGTCGGGACTCCAGGCCGGAATCGTGGCTGGAGTGGCGGCTTTGGGCTGGTTCATGGGAGTCTCAGCATTGGCTGGCCGCGGGGCGTGGGAAACGCCGCTTTCGCTGGCTGCGGCTTTCTACCGTTCGGCGGCATTGCCCTACTGGAGCTGGCGCAGCTTTTTGGCCGGGTCCGCAGCCCACCTGGTGGCTTCCGGGCTGACCGGGGCGTGCTACGGTCTGCTGGCCAGCCGGATAAACACCCGCCGCCGATCGCTGCTGTTCGGAATAATGGCCGGCCTGCTGATGTACTATAGCTGGCACGCTCTGCTGCGCTTGCCGGAAAGGCATGATTTTTTCGGCGGCCCCGGCGTGCTTTCCGGGCATCTGCTGTTCGGCGCGCTGTTGGGGTCCATTCAAGGCCCCTTCCGGCGGAGCCTGCTGAGGAAGTTGCGCACGGCGGACTCCGCGGCGCACGCCGGCGCCAAAGGGAACAGCTCGTTGTGAGCCTCGGCGGGAACAAGGTAGAATGAGGTTTCGCGCAGATCCCCAAGGGGGATCATCCGGATGAAACGGCCTGCGCTTGGGATGCGTCATTCCATTGGCGCAGAGTGGAAAGGAATTAGCTTCGAATGAGGTACGAGAGGCTGCGCGGAGCGCGCAACGTCTCGGTGTGCTTATGCCTTGCTTTCGCGGCGGCCCTCGCGCAGCAAGGTGCGCCGGGTCCCCAGCAGAGGCAAAGCCCGTTTGAGCCTGTTCCCGCCCCCGCCGAATCCGCCAAACCGGAGGCTCAGCCGCCCAAGCCTGCGCCGGGCGCACAACCCCCTTCTCCGTTTGAAGCGCCGAAGCCGGTCGAAGAGGCGCCTCCGCCGCAGGCGGTCGAAAACGTCATTGAAGCCATTGAATTCCGCGGCGCGCGGCGCGTGCCCGCCGACACCCTCCGCGCCCGCATCTTCTCCAAGCGCGGCGACGTTCTGGACGAAGACGCCCTCCGCCGCGACTTCATGGCCTTGTGGAATATGGGCCGGTTCGACGACATCCGGCTGGAAGTGGAGCCCGGGAAGACCGGCCAGATCGTCCGCTTCATCCTCACCGAACGCCAGATGGTCCGCACCATCCGCTACGAGGGCATCAAATCGGTAACCGTCTCCGAGATTCTGGACCGCTTCAAAGAGCGCAAGGTCGGACTCAGCGTGGAGTCCATGTACGACCCCAGCAAGGTCCAGCGGGCCAAGGTCGTACTCGAAGAGTTCTTGGCCGAGCGGGGCCGCCAGTTCGCCACCGTGCGTCCGGAGTTGACTCAGGTCCCTCCCTCCAGCCTCGCGATTACCTTCCACGTCGACGAGGGGCCCAAGGTCAAGGTCGGCAAGATCAACATCGAGGGAAACCAGGCGTTCAAGGACCGCGCCGTCATCCGCTCCATGCGCAATCTGCGCCCGATCGGCATTCCCCGCTCGATCCTGCTTGAGAACATTTTCTCCAAGGCCTTCGATTCCACCAAGCTGGACATGGACATGGACATGCTCCGGAATTTCTACCAGGTCCGGGGCTATTTCACGGCGCGCGCCATCGACTACAAGATCGTCCACCGGGACGTCGGCGGCGGAAAGTTCCGGGTGGCGCCGTTCTACCTGAACCGCCCGGGCAAGCGCGTGGACGTCACCATCCAGGTGGAGGAGGGACGGCGCTACAAACTCGGCAAGGTCACCTTCGCTGGCATGAAGCTCTTCCGAACCCAGGACTACCTGCTCAGCCAGGTGTTCAAGATGCAGCCCGGCGACTACTTCTCGACCGAAAAGCTGCGCAAGGGCATGGAGGAACTTCAGAAGCTGTACGGAATGTACGGCTACATCGACATGGTGCCGGAGCCGGACTTCGACATTCCTCCAGGTTCGGATACCCTTAATCTCACCTTCAACATCGACGAAGGAAAACAGTTCTTCGTCCGCCGGATCGACTTTTCCGGCAACACCACCACCCGCGACAAGGTTATCCGCCGCGAGCTGCTCATCGATGAAGGCGACGTCTATAACACCCACCTTTGGGATCTCAGCATCCTGCGGCTGAACCAGCTCGGCTATTTCGAAGTTCTTAAGGAGAAAGAGGCCGCCGACATCCGCCGCGATCCGCGTACGAATACCGTCGACATCACTTTGAAGGTCAAAGAACGCGGCAAGAACTCGGTCGGACTTCAGGGCGGGGTTTCCGGCATCGCCGGCAGCTTTGTCGGCTTCAACTACGCCACCAACAACTTCTTGGGACTGGGCGAGACGCTCAGCATCGAATCGCAGCTCGGCGACCGGCTGCGCAGCGTGACCTTCGGGTTCACCGAGCCGTACTTCCTCGACCGGCCGATCAGCCTCGGCTTTACGATCTACACCCAGCGCTTCAACTTCGACCAGGGCAGGGAGGTCTCCTTGCTCTCCGGTCGGGACCTGACGCCGCTGTACCGGGCCCTGGGCACCGACAATCTGCTGAATTACGTCTCCAACGGCTACGGGTTTACGATCTTCACCAGCTATCCTCTCAAGCGCACCTTCGCGCGCGTCGGCCTCACCTACGGCTACGACATCTCCAACATCACCACCCTGACGGCCGCCTCGAAGTCCTACTTCGAATATCTGAACTTCCAGAGCGGCATCGGCGGCCCCAATTCCCTCACCGGAATCCGCACCAGCAAGATCATCCCGTCGTATTCCTATAACACCGTCGACCACCCCATGACCCCCAGCCGCGGCCGCAGCCTGTTCATTTCGACCGAGTTTGCCGGGAGCTTCCTGGGCGGAAACGTCAACATGATCCGGCCGACCATCAGTATGACTTACTTCCGTCGCGGCCTTAAGCAAGGCCATGTGATCGGCATGCGGGCGATGGGCAGCCACGTCAGCGGCTATGGCGGCAAGCAGGCGCCCCCCTTCAACCGCTTCTGGATCGGCGGCGAGCAGGACGTCCGCGGTTTCGATATCTGGGGCATCAGCCCCTTGGCCTTCGTGCCCAGCTCCGCCCAGGTGTTCGTCCTCAATGATGACGGCACCCAGCGCCTTCAGAAAGTCATCGTCGACGGCAAGCCTACCAACGCGCCGGTGCTGCAAACCATCCCCATCTACCAGCTCACTCAGCCAGGCGGCGACACCCAACTGATCGGAAACCTCGAGTACCGCATCCCCATCGCCGGACCGGTCACCATCGCCGCCTTCTTCGACATCGGCGCCAACAAGATTATCCGCCCCAGCCAGCTCACCATGAATCAAGACCGCACCGATTCGCTGAACCTACAGTTCCCGCAGGCCAACTTCAGCGGCCGCGCCCTCATTGCCAAAGGTTTGCAACAGGCGCGCGCTTCCACTGGGGTGGAATTTCAGGTCATCATGCCGGTTGTCAACGCCCCCTTCCGGATCTACTGGGCCTATAACCCCTTGCGGGTCCGGACGGTTTTCCAGCCGCCCATCGCCGCGGACCGTTCCTTTTTCCCGAACCGGGCCACCTACATCAGGGCGATCAACGACACCGCGCCGGTCGTGCCCTTCTTCGAGCAGGCGCGGACCTTCCGGTTCACGATCGGGCGGACGTTCTGATGCTGCGGACTGGCGGTTGTGTTACCATCGAATCCAATCTCAGGAGTTTTCGCGTGAAAACGTCACCTTTGTTCGTCATCGCTACCCTGGTGATCCTGGCATCCTTGAGCTGGGCTCAGGGGGCCTCCCAGCCTGCCAAAGTTGGAGTAATTCATTTCGAAGGCGCCATCAGCTCGACCCAGCAAGGGCAGAAAGCGCTCACCGAATTGCAGCAGCGGTACGAGCCGCAGCGTAAGGAGCTCGAGAAGCGGCAGAACGAGATTAATGCCCTCCGCGAGCAGCTCGTCAAGAGCTCCAGCACCCTCAGCGACGAGGCTCGGCAGAAGCTCAACGATGAGATCAATGAGAAGACCCGCAAGCTGAACCGCGACTTTGAAGACGCCCAGCAGGACTACCAGCAGGACCTGGACAAGATCCTGCAAGAGTTTTACGCCAAAATGCGGGTCGTCGTGGACCGTTACGCCAAGGACAACGGCTACACCCTGATCCTGGACATCGGCTCGCCTCAAACGCCGGTGGTCTACGTGGCCGAAGCCGCGGATATCACCAACGACGTCGTGGCGCTGTTCGATAAGTTCAACCCCGTCTCCGGCGCAGCCGCCGCGCCCTCTGCCCCTGCGCCGGCGCCCTCCGCCGCCAAGCCTGCGGCCACGCCCGCGAAACCTGCGGCCGCCAAGCCGTAGCCGGCTTGCAACCTCCGGCGGGGAAGCGATGAGTTCGCTGCGGTCTTTCGCCGCGCCGGCCTCCGCTATACTGAATGGAGGAGCAGTTCGAGCTTTTGTCTATCCACTGGGTTCTTCGCAGCATCGCACAGTTGCACGCCGCGGTTTGGCTTAAGGCGGACGACGAAGTTCTCGTCGGCGGGCAGGCCGTCATGGAAGGCGTCATGATGCGGGCGCCGCACAGTTACTGCGTCGCCGTGCGGCACTCGAGCGGCGCCATCGTCACCGACGAAATGCAAGTCTCCAAGGTCTCCGAGAAGTACCCCGCCTTTAAATACCCGGTATTGCGCGGCATGGGCGCGCTGGGGCAGGCGATGGTTCTCGGCATCAAGGCTCTGCGTTACTCCGCCAATGTCGCCGCCTCCAAAGAACCTTCCGCGGAGAGGCGCGAAGAGATTTCGCCATGGATCATGGGCCTGAATTTGGCCTTTTCCTTTGCCTTTTTCATCTTTCTCTATAAGTTCGTTCCCCTCTACTTGACCACTTATTTGGAGAAGTGGTTCCCCGTGGTGGAGGGCCGCATCGTCTTCAATCTGACCGATGGGGTGATCCGTTTGCTCCTGTTCCTCGGGTTCCTTTACGGGATCTCGCGCTGGAAGGAGATCCGCCGCGTCTTCCAGTACCACGGCGCCGAGCACAAAGTCGTCGCCAACTTCGAATCCGGGCTGGAAGTGACGGTGAACAACGCCCGGATGTTTTCCACTTTGCACCCCCGCTGCGGCACCAGTTTCCTTCTGGTGGTGATGGTGGTGGCCATACTCGTTTACGCTCTGATTCCTTTCGAAGATTTCTGGGCGAAGTTCGCGTTGCGGATCCTTTTGCTGCCCCTCATCGCCGGGGTAAGCTATGAGATGATCCGCCTGGCGGCCAAGAACCGCGGCTCCTGGCTGGCGGTTCTCACCCGTCCCGGCCTGTGGCTCCAGCGCATCACCACCCAGCCGCCGGACGACCAGCAGCTGGAAGTGGCGGTCCGCGCCTTGGAGGGGGCGATGGCGCTGGAGCGGGCGCAGGGCGGGCGGCTGGTGTTGGCCTGAGCAAAGGTCCATGCAATACCGGGAAAAACTCGACGAAATCGAAGCGCGGTTCGAAGAGCTGGCTCGCCAGATGGCCGATCCCTCGGTCATCGCCGATCCGGAGCGCTACCGGACCGTCGCCAAGAGCCACAGCGAACTCTCCGAGGTGGTCGCCAAGTACCGCGAGTGGAAGAAAGCGGACAACGACGCCCGCCAGGCGCGCCAGATGCTGGAGGACTCCGAACCCGAGCTGCGGCGCCTGGCCGCCGAAGAACTGGCCCGCCTGGAGCCGGAGCTGGAGCGGCTCGAACAAGAGCTCAAAATCCTGCTCCTTCCCAAGGATCCCAATGACGAAAAGAACGTCGTCCTTGAGATCCGCGCCGGCACCGGCGGCGACGAGGCCACGCTGTTCGCCGCGGAGATGTTCCGGATGTACTCCCGCTACGCCGAGTCGCAAGGCTGGAAGGTGGAGATCAGCTCCGTCAGCGAGTCCTCGATCGGCGGTTTCAAGGAAGTCATCGCCCTGGTCAGCGGCGAGCGGGTCTACAGCAAGCTCAAATACGAGAGCGGCGTTCATCGCGTGCAGCGGGTGCCCGTCACCGAACAGCAGGGCCGCGTCCACACCTCGGCGGTCACCGTGGCGGTCTTGCCCGAAGCCGACGAGGTGGAGGTGCAGATCGATCCCAAGGACATCCGCATCGACACCTTCTGTTCCTCCGGCCCCGGCGGTCAATCCGTCAACACCACCTATTCGGCCGTGCGCATTACCCACTTGCCCACCAACCTGGTGGTCTCCTGCCAGGACGAAAAGTCCCAGATCAAGAACAAGGCCAAGGCCCTGCGCGTGCTCCGCTCGCGCCTCTACGAGATGGAGATGGAGAAGCAGCGCGCCCAAATCGGGGCCGAGCGCCGCAGCATGGTGGGCAGCGGCGACCGCAGCGAAAAGATCCGCACCTACAACTTCCCTCAAAACCGCGTCACCGACCACCGCATCGGCCTGACCCTCCACCAGCTCGACATCATCATGGACGGGCGTCTGGATCCCCTGATCGACGCGCTGATTACCTACTACCAGGCCGAGAAGCTCAAGCAGCAGACGCAGATTGGCGCATCCAGTGACGATACAAAGGGCGCTCCAGCAGGGTTGCGCGCTTCTTGAGGAGGCCGGCGTCAGCGCGCCCCGCCTCACCGCCGAGGTGCTCTTATGCCATACCTTGGGCTGCGAGCGGTCCTATTTATATAGCCACCCCGAGGCGGAACTGAGCCACGGACAGTACGTCCGCTACGGGCGGAGCTTGTTTGAGCGGCTGGGAGGCAAGCCCACCCAGTACATCACCGGCCGCCAGGAGTTCTACGGGCGGGAGTTCCTGGTGACCCCCGACGTCCTGATCCCCCGTCCTGAAACCGAGCATGTGGTCGAGGCGGCGTTGGCCTTCGCCCGCAACGCCCGGCGGCTGGTGGATGTCGGCTGTGGTTCCGGCGCCATTGCCGTCACCCTCGGCCTGGAGTGCGACGCCGAAGTCTGGGCTGTCGATGTCTCCATTGCGGCGCTCAAGGTAGCGCACCGCAATGCCTGCCGGCTGGGCGCGCGGGTGCAGTTCCTCGCCGCGGACTTGTTGAGCTGCTTTGCCGGGCGCTCACTGGACCTGGTGGTTTGCAACCCTCCTTATGTGGCGCGGTCCGAAGAGGCCGGGTTGCAGCGCGAGGTCCGGGAACATGAACCCCATATCGCACTGTTCGCCGGCCAAACCGGTCTCGAAATCTACCAGCGCCTGATTGCTCAAGCCGCCGGCGTGCTGCGGCCCGGCGGCGTGCTCGTGCTGGAGCTGGGCTACCGTAGCTGCGAGGATGTCCGGGCCATGCTTGGCCCGCCCTGGCGCAACGTCCAGGTCCGTGAGGACTTGGCCGGCATCCCGCGCGTTTTATCGGCCACATTGTGAGGACGGCAGGCCGCTTGCGCGTCCATTGGGCGAGCGGGCAATCGCCCGCTGAAGCAGCGCCGCGGCTGAGCCCGAAATCCCGCTGCCCGGACCGCCGGCTCCACGCGACGCGCCGGCGGTTTACGCGTTTGGATCTCCGGTTGGAGTAAAATCGTGCCGAGGATCTTATTATGCCCATGATTCGCACGACCCGACGACAGATGCTGGGCTCCGCCTCCGCCGCCGCTCTTTTGCGCTTCCCCGCGGCGAGCCTGGCTGCCGAAGCCGGCGAGTTTCATTTGGCCGTGGCCACTTACTCGCTGCGCAGCTTTCCGCGCACTCAGGCCATCGCCATGATCAAGCAGCTTGGCATCCGCCACGTGAGCATCAAGGAGTTTCACCTGCCTTATAAGAGCACCCCGGCCGAGCGCGCCGCCGGGCGCAAAGAGTTCGAAGACGCCGGCCTGGTCATCGCTTCCGGCGGCGTCATCTATATGCAGAAGAACGACGAGGCTGACGTGCGCTTCTACTTCGACTACGCGCGCGACTGCGGCATGCCCATGATCATCGCCGGGGCCTCGCACGAAAGCCTGCCCCTCATCGAGAAATGCGTCAAAGAGTACAACATCCGCGTGGCCATCCACAACCACGGGCCGGAGGATAAGTTCTTCCCCAACCCCCAGGCCGCCCTGAAGCTCATCAAGAACATGGACCCCCGCATCGGCGTCTGCGTCGACGTGGGGCACACCACCCGGACCGGCGTGGATCTGATCGAGACCATCCGCGCCTGCGGCAGCCGCCTGATCGACGTGCATATCAAGGACCTCCGCGATCTGATGGACGCCAAGTCCCAGTGCCCGGTCGGCGACGGGGCCATGCCGGTGGCGGCGCTCTTCAAAGAGTTGCGGCGGATGAAGTACCAGGGCCTGGTGGCGCTGGAATACGAAATCGACGCCAAGGACCCGATGCCGGGCATGACCAAGTCCTTCGCCTACATGCGGGGCGTGCTGGCCGGGCTGAAGGCCTGAGACATGCGGGCCCGTCTGGCTGCGGCGCTGTTGTGCTTTGCAGCGTGCCTCTGCGCTCAATCGGAACGCTTCGTCTTCGCCGTCATCGCCGACCCCCAGATCGGCTGGAAGCAAGAGGAGCTGGACCGGGAGCAGTTCGCCCGGGTCGTGGCGGCTGTCAATGGCCTGAAGGGAGACTCGCAGCCGGACTTCGTGCTGCTGGCCGGAGATCTGGTGAATGACCCCAAGAGCGCCGCCCAGTGGGAAGCGATGGATGCCGTCCGGCGCACCTTGAAGGTTCCTTTCTACTCCGTGCCCGGCAATCACGACCCCAGGCCCGAGGGCGGCGCGGGCCGGTTCTCGTTCGTCCATAAGGGTTGCCTGTTTTTGGGGATGGATAGCAACCTCTGGAGCTCCGGCGCGCAGGACTCCGCCCGGGAGCAGTTCGCCTGGCTGGAAGGGCAGTTGCGTGTCCGGAACCGGCCGCGCCTGGCGTTCGTAATTCAGCACCACCCCCTCTACCTGCACCACCCCGAGGAAAAGGACGAGTACTTCAACATCCCGCTGGCCTGGCGGGCGCGCCTTCTGAAGCTCTTCGAGGCCGGGCAGGTCACGGCGCACCTGGCCGGACATCTCCACCGGAACACGGCCGGCTGGCGCCGGGGCATGGCCATGCTGGTCACGCCTTCTTCGCTGTACAATTTCGACTCCACCCCGCCCGGATTCCGCCTGATCGAGGTTCACTCGAGCGGCTTTAACGAGACCTATGTGGTGGTCCCGTTCCGGCCCTGAGGGCCGGCGGGCCTTCCACGCTGGCGGAGAGGAATTGAAAAGCAGACCTGATCGAAAAGGGGCTAATCCTCTCTGTTAATACCAGCCCCTTAGCATCCTTCTGTTACAACCTCACTTATCCTCTTATGTAAGACCTCCTCCTGTCGGCCCGCCAGTCGCGAGCCCCTCCCGTCTGCACCCCTGCGCTCTGTTCTCATCATCGTTGCTGGGCACAGTCATCCCTAAGGAGCCGAACACTGAAGGGAACAAACCGGGCGCGTTGATGGGAAGGCTGCGTGGCGGACCCCGGGGCGAGCCGTTGCCGGAAGGACGAATCTCTGGTGAGCCGGGCGGGACTCGAACCCGCGACCCTCTGCTTAAAAGGCAGCGAAAAGCGGTTCTTTCAATTTCGCCGCCCGTAACTGCAACATTTTGTTGGCCTGTCATTTACGGATTTCTTGATTCGTTGGCTTTCTTCGCCTATAATCGGGAAAACGGTATGACCCGCGGTATGACCCGAAATAGGCAGGTGGTCGGAAAACCGGCCAAGGTGATTCCCCTCCCGGCGCCCGAGAAGGCGCCCGCAGAGGCGAAAAGCAAGCGAAAAAGCGTTGCCCCAGTGCAGGCCGCCTTGGACGCCTTGCCCTACGGCAGCGGAACCTGGCGCATCGAGGGCAGCATGGGGCTGTATGTCCGATGCCGCGCGAAGACCAAAAGCTACCTAGTGCAACGCAAGGTGGCCGGGCGGCTGGTTCAGTGCGTTCTCGGAGAAATGAGCCTGGCGGCCGCCCGGCGGGAGGCGCAGCGGATCTGGCGCGACCTGAAACCTGTGACGCCCGAGGGCAAGATCACCCTGGGCGAGGCCTGGGAGCGCTACCTCGAAGAGCGCCCGCTGTCGACCAAGACCCGTCAGATTTACTCTTACAACCTGGATCGATACCTGAGTGACTGGCGGGGCCGCACCCTGGAAGCCATTGGGGAAGACCGGGCCGGCTTTCGCGCGCGCATCCTGAAGATTTCGCGCGAGCATGGCCTGGCGGTTGCGTCTCAGACGGCGCGGTGTTTCACTGCGGTGTACAACTACTACCGCAAGGTTGCACCCGACCTGCCCGAATGCCCGGCTGTGGCTGTGGACCTGCCCGGCGTCAAACCGCGCGACTGGGCGCTATCTGACGATGAATTGCGCCAATGGTGGGCTGGCGTGCAACGCCTGAAGCCGCTCAAGCAGACCCTATGGCTTACCCTGCTGCTGACCGGCGCCCGGCGCGATAGCGTGCGGATGCTGCGCTGGGCCGACGTGGACTTCGAACGGCGGGTGATCCGCTTTTCGACCGCGAAGGCGGGCCGGACCTACGCCGTACCCATGCCCGACCGGCTGACGGCCATCCTGGCCGCCTGGCGCGAGCAGGCGCCGCCGAGTGAATGGGTGTTTCCATCGCCGCAGAGGGCCAATGCGCCGCTCTCAGAGCAAGTGCGGGATGACAAGCGCGGGGTGGCAAGCGCGCATCACTTGCGGCATACCATGCGCACCCGATTGGCCGAAGTGGGCGCATCGCCTGACCTGGCGCGGGTGGCGCTGGGGCATAGCTTGGCTGGCGACGTGAGCCGGGGCTACATCACGCCGCACCTGCTGCTGGAGGCCGTGCGGCCGCTCATGAACGCCGTGGCGGAGCGCTACGCGGAGGTGCTGCGGTGGCGGTAAAGCGCGGACGGAATGCAAAGCGCTACAAGTGGCTGGCGCGACCTGAGGATATTATGGCGGAGGGGCGGGCTGCCCTTGTCTATACTTTGATGGGGCGGGTGCCGGAGACATGGAAGGACTTGTACTCAACGTGTGGTCCCCTCACTCATAAGCCGCCGTCAGAAATACGCGAAGCCGTGGAGGCCTGGGCGCAGCGGTGGGGGCTGGTAGACCGCACCGGGCCGGCCCGCTGGGCTGTAAAATGCGCCCTGTTTAACCTATTCCTCCGGGAAGAGAAGCTCGCAGAGGGGGAGGCTTTTCTGGACACTTGGGCGGTGCCAATTATCGAGTGCGAGCCACCGGCTGGGCGGGTATACCCTTATCCGCCGCCCGGACTACGCGAAGTCGCCTTCCGGGGGTTTTGGCTGGTGGGCGAGATCGAATCCATGGCCGAGGCGCGGCAGCGAATACTGGACGAGTTCACCCGAGCGCTGGACGAGCACATCGAGAAGTACAAGGCTTGGGCGCAGCAAGCCGGCCTGCCGGAACTTCCGGTAAAGCGTTCTGCCGGCCGACACCTCGAATGGCTTGTGGACTACCAAGTGCGCGGGCTATCGGTCAAACAGATTGCCGACGCCTACGCTGCGAAGACTGGCCGCGCGGTTGAGCAACGGGCCATCTACAAAGGCTTGGCCGAGGCGGCGAAAGCGGTAGGCCTGAAGCTGCGCAAGCGCCGGCGGAACCGCAACTGAACTTATCTTTTTTTTCCCAAGTTCTTAAATCTGTGGCGAGGTGTGCCTTAAGGTGGGGGCATGGAACGAACAACACAGATTCTCGACCATGCCCGCGGACGGTGGGTTAACGACCGCGAAATGGCTGCTCTGCTCGGGCTGCATCCGGGAACCTTGCGGACCTGGCGCTGGCTTGATTCTCGCGACGGCAAGCGCCGCGGCGGGCTAGTCTACCGTCGGTTTGGTGAGGCGGTGCGGTACTTCCTGCCGGCCGACCTACTGGACCCGACGCCAGAGGCTGGCTGTGACCGCGGCTGAGGCCTTGCGGGCCAAGGCCGAGCAGCGGCTTGCACGCGGGCGCGGCGACAGCCAACAGCCGCAACGCCGCCTGCCGCGCCCGCGCGGCGAGTCGCGCCGCTGGCGCCCAAGCATCGCAGACCGCCTGGTTCCTGCGGCCGCGCGGCTGAGCAGGGAACGCGAAGCGAACCGCCGGCGGGTGGCGCGGCTTCAAGCGGCCGAGGCCGCCCGCCAGCGGCGACCGCAGCGGGAGGGTTACTTCAGTGAGGCCGACCGGGGCCGGCTGCTGCTGCGGTTTGAGGGCTTGGTGCGGCGGCTGCTTCGGGAGGCCGCCGCCCGAGGGCTGCCGCCGTGGGCGGAGTTGCGCGACCTGGGCAGCCGGTTGCGCCTGGAGCTTGCGGGCCTGTTGGCTGCATATCAGCCGCGGCCTGGCGTGGACCTCACCGGCTACCTCGCCGCGCACCTGCGCCGGCGTCTGGCGCGGGCGGTGCGTGAGGAATGCGCCGACGGCATCAGAGACGGACCGCCCCGCCGACCGCATACGATGCAGTGGTCGCGGGCGGAGCATCTCTGGGACTGGCCGCCTTGCGGCCGCCGCAGGCGCATTCCTCGCTACTGGGACGAACCGGCCGCCGACGAAGACGGCGCGGATCATGAACGGCCTGGCCGCGGGGCCTGGAAGGCGATGCCGGACTGGGGGGAACTTGGGCGCCGGGAGCGGCGGCTGGTGCTGAAGCTGGACGTGCAACGAGCACTCGACAAACTGCACTCGCGGGAGCGGCGGCTGGTGCGGCTGTGGCAGGCGGGGCATAGCCAAGCGGAGATAGCGCACAAGCTGGGCGTGAGCCAACAAGCGGTGAGTGTCTGGCTGTCGGGCGTGTTCGCGCGGCTGAACACGTTGCTGGCAGATTATGCGCCTGTAACTAACAGCGAATCAACACCTTATCACGCTATTACAGAGGAGTCATTGGTAAAAAGTGCGGCGGATCGTGTTATTGATGGGGGGAAGAGGTATTCGGCTGTGAAAAGCCGGGGTATTTTTGTGGGGGCATGAATTACTGCAAGAAATGGGGGAATCGGACCTATGGTTGAACCGCAATTAGTGGCGGCGGTACGCGAACTGCGGGCGCGGCTGCGAGTCACACAGGCGCAGTTCGCGGAGCGGCTGGGACATGCCCAGCCTCTGGTTGCCTTGTGGGAAACCGGCCGCCGGCGCCCGACGCCGGCCGAGTGCTACAAGATGCTGTCACTCGCGCGGCAGTGCGGCTGGGACGACTTGCACGACACGTTCTTCCGTCATGCCCTGGCTGCGCACCCGCTGTTCGCCGCCGGCCTGAGCGCGGAGCTGGCCGGGGCGGTAATGCGGGCTGCGCCCGCGGTGGAAGAGATTTCCCGGTTGGCCGGGCCGGACCACCCGGCGGTGGAGGCAGTCTCCGGGGAGCTAGACGAAATCTACCGGTTGGCGTTGTTGCTGGACCCGCGCGTGGGCGCGACTGGAGGGCAGGATGGGCGCCGAGCGGTTTAATCCGTGGCGGCGTCTGAGAGGCGTTATGATTCCAGACCCGGTAGTATCTGCAAAGAACCTGAGTCAAGGGGCCAAACTCTGCTACGGTGTCTTGGCACGATTCAGCGGGCGCAACGGCGTCTGCGCACCCTCCCTCAAGACCGTTGCGGAGCGCTTGGGCGTCTCAGAGCGGCAAGCCAAGACCTACGTAGCAGAACTGGTGAGAGGCGGCTTTTTGGAGCGCGAACGGACGGGCCGGCGTGCGCCGAACCGCTATCATTTTCTATGGCGGCCGGAGTTCGCCGAATTTGAGCTTGACGGGAAGAAAACTTCCCCTCTAGAAGGGAAGAATACTTCCCCTCCAGAGGGGAAGAAAACTTCCCCCAAAGAGAATCATATAAGAGAGGGAGAAGACATAGATTTAGATTATCTGCCGGCGTTTCGCGAAAAACGCGAAACGCCGGCAGACCCGAAAACCTCCCCTTGGCCGAAACTCCGTTCAGTTGTCGAAAGACTCCTGGACCGCCCAGGTGTTTCCGAGGCTGGCCTTGGGCGGATTATCGCCGCTACGCCGGCGAAATCCGAGGCGCAAGCCGTAGAAGCGATCCAAGCGGCGGCGCTGGCTGGTTATGATTCGAAGCACAGACATGGACCACGTTCTGTGTCATGGTTTGTCTCGACCACGATGAACTACTGGCAGGACAAGCTGACACGCAGTTTACCGCCGCCGGCTTGCGGTAGCAGTCTGGACCCTGACCGGTTTCTGCGCATGAGTTCGGCATTCGACCCGCCATCGGAGGCCGAATAACATGCCGATTACAGGCGCTATAAGCGCGCTGAATCGCCGGGGGGTATCTCAGGTACTCCCGAGGCGCGGCGACGCAATGGCGGGGCTGCCAGGGGCCTTAGTGGTGATTCTACACGCGCTGGCTCATCATGAGCACCACGGGAGGGGGTGTGAAAATTTTACATAGCATAGCCGTGGACCGTGCGGGGGGCAGCCGCCTGCGCGAAATTAATTCGCGGCATATTGTTTTTCGGGAGGGACGGATGAAGAAAGGCAAAACACGCTCGCCGGCGGCAAAATTGGGCGAACTTGGGGCGGCTGGCGAGCAAGTTAAGGGGTGGTTGCAGAATCAAGACCCGGAGGGCTTCGACGCGACCGAACCGCTGTGCCTGGAGCTTTGCCGACTGGCCGATAGCCTGGCGCAGGTTCGCGCGGCGCTGCGCCGACCGGGGCTGAGCATCATTGAGTTAACGCGACTGCGGACCCTCGAGCACAAGCTGTCCGAGGCATTCCGCAAAACCTGGCGCGAGCTGGGCCTGGCGGAGCCTGACACGCCGGGCCGGGGGCCCGGCCGGCCGTCAACTTTTGACTCGGAGGGCTACTGACATGCCGAGAATCCAGCCAAAGCAGCACAAGCTGAACTGGCACGAAAAGCTGGACGCCGTACTTTGCGGCCTATGTCCTGCGTATGACGACTGGCTGCGAGACAGGCAAGCAGTTTTACGAAGAGAGGTGAAGCGTGGAGCAAGAGTTAAGCAACAATGAGCAAGTAGTTGACCTCGCGGCGGAGTTGCGAGCAATTCACAGGTCGCTGCTTGTTCTCGAATCGCGCATTGACGAACTTGAGAGCCGCACAAATGCAGCTAGTGTAATGCGTCATAAATAGTAACTATTATAGACTGGGGCGCGTCTCTATAATGGAGACACACCTCATGCGAGTCGCCCCGGCTGTAACCCTCACCGAAACTCAGCGGCAGATGTTGG
>Ga0073932_1000711_pt1 | contig 76747 bp, 83 predicted proteins | sample DewCreD2012metaG_FD_76967 | JGI IMG/M metagenome (GOLD analysis project Ga0073932, IMG submission 76967) | Hot spring sediment bacterial and archeal communities from British Columbia, Canada, to study Microbial Dark Matter (Phase II) - Dewar... ...
ACAACGTGAACCTGACGGTGGAGTTGATCGTGCCGGTGGCGTTGGAGCAGGGTTCGAAGTTCGCCATTCGCGAAGGCGGTTTGACCGTCGGCGCCGGCGTCGTCACCAAAATCATCGAGTAGGTGCGATATGACCAAACAGAAAATCCGCATTCGCCTCAAAGCGTATGATCATCGTGTTCTTGACCAGTCTGCCAAACGGATCGTAGAAACGGCGGAGCGTAGCGGCGCCCATGTTGTGGGTCCGGTGCCCTTGCCAACACGCACCGAACGGTTTACAATACGGCGCTCGACATTCATAGATAAGGACTCGCACGAGCATTTTGAGATTCGTACGCATAATCGTTTGATTGACGTGCTTGATCCGGACTCGAAAACAATTGATATGCTGATGCGCCTTAACCTGCCTGCAGGTGTGGATATCGAGATCAAAATATAAGTTGGTCATCAAACGAGAGTAGAGACCGAGCAAGTACAATCTCTACTCTCGAATTTCGACAGCGTAAGAACAGTACACGAACGGGATGAACAAAAAACGTATCCCGCCGGACCGTTAAACTGCGCTGCCCGGAGATGATGCAGCCTAAGCCCAGGCTGACAGTCTCGCCAAAATTTTTTGAAGGAGAAAATAGAGTATGTTGAAAGGGCTTATTGGAAAGAAGATCGGCATGACTCAGATCTTCGATGAGCAAGGCGTCGCACACCCTGTGACGATCATCGAAGCTGGGCCATGTTTCGTTACCCAGGTGCGCAACCCTGAGAAGGATGGGTATGCCGCGATCCAACTGGGGTTCGGAGAAGTCCACCCCAAACGTTTGACATCCGGGGAACTGGGTCATCTCAATTCGAATGGTCTTGCTCCCATGAAGTTCCTGAGAGAGTTTCGCTCGAAGGAATCCGCTCATATCGGCGATAAAGTAACAGTGGAAGTCTTCTCGGTGGGCGAACGTGTGGATGTGGTAGGCACTAGCAAAGGAAAAGGATTCGCTGGCGGGGTGAAGCGCTACCACTTCGCTGGCGGAAAGAAAACACACGGACAATCTGACCGCCATCGCGCGCCGGGTTCCCGTTCTTCTGGTACCACTCCAGGGCGTGTATACAAGGGATCCCGCGGTGCCGGTCACATGGGGACTGATCGGGTGACGGTTCAGGCTCTGAAAATTGTCATGATCGATGCTGAACGGAATCTACTTGGCGTCAGGGGGGCAGTGCCTGGTGGTAAAGGCGGCTTGGTCCTGATCAAGGAAGCGCGCAAGCAATAGGCGTTACGGAAACGGAGCACGATACTATGAAATTGGACGTTCTGAACATGGAAGGTAAAAAGGTCAGCGAAGCGGAACTTCCCGCCGCGATCTTCGAAGCCCCGATTAACTTGGATTTGATGCACCAGGCATATCTTCGCCAAATGGCAAATGCTCGCCTAGGCACCCATGATACCAAGGTGCGCGGCGAAGTTGCGGGTGGCGGCGCAAAACCTTGGAAACAAAAAGGCACAGGGCGCGCCCGCCAAGGGTCAAGACGTGCGGCGCAGTGGGTCGGCGGCGGGCGTATTCATACCCCGCATCCGCGTAGTTATTCGCAGCGTATGCCCAAGAAAATGCGCCAAGCCGCTTTGCGGTCTGCGCTTTCTGCCAAGGCGGCAGACGCCGGCATCGTTCTTGTCGACGAATTGAAATTTGACGAAATAAAGACGCGCGCCATGGCAAGGACTATTTCCAGCTTGGTCGGCAATTCAACCGCCCTCATCGTCATGCCTGAAAAGGATCAAGCCTATGAGGCTGTCGTACGTACGGCGGATAACCTCACAGATACAAAGGTGCTGCTTGCCGGCTATTTGAACATTCGAGACCTGCTAGGGTTCGATAAACTCATCCTGCCGGTCAAGACTCTGGATCGTCTTATCGCGCGCCTTGGCTAGGAGATAGAGATGGCAACATATTACGAAATACTTCGTCGGCCTTTGATTACGGAAAAATCCAGCCGTCAATCTGGTTTGAATCAATATTCTTTTGTCGTAGCGGATTCGGTCACGCGCACACAGGTTAAGGACGCCATCGAAACCATCTATGATGTGGAAGTGACGCGTGTGAATATTATCAATGTCCCTGCCAAACGAAGTCGTCGCCTGCGAAGTCGTCGCATGTCCATTCGCAAGCCTGCTTTCAAGAAGGCGGTTGTGACTTTGGCAGAAGGTCAAACCCTACCCATATTCGAAGGGGTGCAATGATGCCAGTAAAAAAATACAAACCCGTTACCCCCGGTACCCGGGGCATGACCGGATATACGCTCGAGGAAATAACAAAAACAAAACCCGAACGTTCCCTGCTCGTGGATATGAGGAAGCGCGGCGGGCGTAATGCCCAGGGACGCGTTACCGTCCGTCATCGCGGAGGCGGGCATCGCCGGTACATTCGTCTCGTGGATTTCAAACGCGATAAACACCATATTCCGGCAAGGGTGGCGGCAATCGAATATGACCCCAACCGCACTGCACGCCTCGCTTTGTTGCATTATGCGGATGGCGAAAAACGCTATATCCTTGCGCCATTGGATATCAAAGTTGGCGATACTGTCATCTCCGGCGCAGACGTTGAAATTCGATCGGGAAATGCGCTTCCAATTTCGAACATTCCCGTCGGTACGATGATCCATAACATCGAAATCAAGGAAGGGCGCGGCGGGCAGATGGTTCGCTCTGCCGGTGGGTCAGCCCAATTGCTGGCGAAAGAAGGCGATTTTGCCCAAATTCGCATGCCCTCCGGTGAAGTTCGCCTGATCCGTCAAACCTGTTATGCGACCATCGGGCAGATTGGCAATCTTGATCACGGTAACGTCAAATTGGGCAAGGCTGGACGCAAGCGTCATTTGGGAATTCGTCCGACAGTGCGCGGTTCGGCCATGACCCCGCGCGATCATCCACATGGCGGTGGCGAAGGCCGCCAGCCGATCGGTTTGCCTGGTCCGAAAAGCCCTTGGGGAAAACCCACACTGGGTTACAAGACCCGCCGTAACAAGAAGACCGATCAATATATTGTTCGCCGTCGCAGCAAGAAGAACCGATAATCAAGGTAAAGGTACGATATGTCACGATCATTGAAAAAGGGTCCATTTGTGGAGCCCAAATTACTGAAAAAAATCGAAGCGATGAACCAGAAAGGCGAAAAGAAAGTCTTGCGTACATGGAGTCGCGCAAGCGTCATCTTTCCCCAAATGGTTGGGCATACCATTGCCGTGCACGACGGACGCCGGCATGTGCCCATTTACATTACCGAAAACATGGTAGGTCACCGCTTGGGCGAATTTGCCCCGACGCGTACTTTCCGCGGTCATATGGCTGGCGAAAAAGCCGCATAAACAGGAGAGTTGAGACATGCACGATATTCAAGCACATTTACGTTCTCTCCCTATGTCCGCCCAGAAGGTGCGTCTTGTGGTGGACCTTGTCCGCGGCAAAGATGCCAATGAAGCATTGGAAATGCTTCGTTTTGTGAACAAGGCGGCGGCATTGCCGGTACGAAAATTACTGGCATCTGCGGTGGCGAACGCCGAAGAGAATTTTGGCGTTAGCCGCGACGACCTTTATGTCGCAAAGATATTTGCCAACGAAGCCACCACCCGCAAGTGGCGCCGTTTCGGTGCGCGCGGGCGTTTCAAGCCGATCTTGCGCCGCAGTTCGCATGTAACCGTCGTTTTGCGTGAACGCGGATCGTAAACCGGGAGAGAAGGAGATATTATGGGTCGTAAAGTTCATCCGATTGGCATGCGCCTTGGGATCAACCAAGGTTGGCAGGGTCGCTGGTTTGCCGAAGGTTCGCAATATCGCGACCAATTGCATCAGGACTTTGCCATCCGCGCGTTGCTGATGGGGATTCCGTCCAAAGGCGGTGCCGCAAAAAGCGCAGAGGTTCGCAAATTGCGCAAGGATCTTCCGGATACCATCACGTCCGGTAAAGCCGGAATCTCCCGAGTGGAAGTGGAGCGTTTTCCGGGTAAGGTTCGGGTTGCCATATACACCGCAAAACCGGGCATCTTGATTGGCCGCAAGGGCGAAGGCGTCAAGAAGGTTCGCGCCTGTCTCGAAAGCCTTGTTGGCAGAAAGGTCGAACTGGACATCAAGGAGATTGCATCTCCTGACACCGATGCCATGCTGGTGGCTAAGAACGTCGCTGATCAGTTGGAACGCCGGATTGCCTATCGCCGTGCCATGAAACGCGCGATTCAACAGGCCATGAAACAGGGCGCAGAGGGAATCAAGATACTGGTGGGAGGTCGCCTGGGGGGGGCGGAAATGTCCCGCGACGTCTGGTTGCGCGACGGACGCGTGCCCTTGCAGACACTGCGTGCCAACCTGGATTATGCCAGGGCCGAGGCGACCACGACCTATGGTCAAATCGGAGTGACGGTCTGGATATATAAGGGCGAGGCCACTCCTGAAATCGAAGAAAAGGCGGAGGCGACCGAAGGCGTGTACGTGAGCGAATAGACGCCGGGTAATGCTCCGAAAGGTAAGTACTATGTTAATGCCTAAACGTGTTAAGTGGCGCAAACAAATGCGCGGCCGTATGAAGGGTAAAGCCCTGCGCGGCGCAGAGATCAGTTTTGGTGAATTCGGTTTACAGGCATTGGAACCGGGTTGGGTGACTGCCCGGCAGATCGAAGCGGCACGCCGGACCATTGTCCGTGAAATGAAGCGCCGCGGCAAGGTCTGGATCCGCATTTTTCCTGCCAAACCGTTCACTCACAAACCGCCAGAAACCCGCATGGGTTCGGGCAAGGGAAACGTCGAGTATTACGTGGCTGTTGTCAAGCCGGGCCGTATCATGTTCGAGGTGGGCGGCTTGGACGCGGCGACTGCCGTGCAGGCGTTGAAAAATGCCCAGTATAAATTCTCGATCAAGACCAAGATCGTTTCGAAAACCGATGCAGGAGAGCAGGCATGAAGCCCGTAAAAGCCAGTGCAATTCGAAATATGAAGCCGGGCGAAATCGAAGGAAAACTTGCCGATGCGCGCGAGGAATTGATGAAATTGCGCTTTCAACAGGTTTCGGGTCAGTTGACCGACACCAGCCGTTTGCGCATCTTAAGGCGCGAAATCGCCCGAATGACGACCATTTTGCGAGAGCAGGCAAGTGCTGAAGTTGTGGAAGGTGAAGGATGAATAATCGTCGTCGCATCGTTGGCATCGTTGCCAGCAATAAAATGACAAAGACTGTTGTGGTGGAGATCACGCGCAAGTTTCGCCATCCCTTGTATCGCAAGGTGGTGTATTCCAGCAAACGCGTCAAGGCTCACGACGAAATCGGCTGCCAGATCGGCGACGAGGTGCAAATCGTGGAGTCGCGTCCTATTTCGCGCGACAAGCGCTGGATGGTCGAAAAAGTATTGAAGCGCGAAGTTCGCACCGAGGATCACGGCGTGGCGGATTTGAAGGTGGAGGAATAGGCGATGATTCAGCACGAGTCTCGTTTGAAAGTTGCGGATAATTCCGGCGCGCGTGAACTGCTGGTGATCCATGTGTTGGGTGGTTCCACCCGCAAATATGGTGGTATCGGCGATGTCGTGGTCGCCACGGTCAAATCGGCGGCTCCCCAAGGTGGCGTCAAAAAGAGCGAAAAGGTTCGCGCAGTCATCGTGCGATGTTCGAAGGAGTGGCGCCGGGAGGATGGTTCCTACATCCGTTTCGACGACAATGCCGCGGTCATCCTGGATGCAGATGGCGTGAATCCCAAGGGCACGCGCATTTTCGGACCGGTCGCCAGGGAGCTTCGAGAGAAGGGGTTCATGAAGATTGTCTCTTTAGCGCCGGAAGTGCTCTAAGGTTTAGGAGTGTGAAGTCATGAAGGTGAAGATTCGCAAAGGCGATACCGTTGAAGTAATCAGCGGTCGTCTTGAGGATAAGGGCAAACGCGGTCAGGTGATTAACGTCTTTTTGGACGAGCGCCGCGTGGTTGTGCAGGGTGTCAATATCCGCACCAAGCACCAGCGACAGGTGCAAACAGCGGTGGGACGGAACATGAACCCGGGCCGAATTCAGTTCGAAGGCTCGATTGATATTTCAAATGTCATGCTGGTGTGTCCCAAATGCAAGGAAACCACCCGCGTCGCCGTCCAGCGCGATGCGGAAGGCGTCCATCGCGTTTGCAAGAGTTGCCAGGCTCTGATTGATTAAGCCTCGGAGTGGATGAAGCGATGAACATATTGCACGAACGCTATAAAAATGAAGTTGTACCGGCACTGCGCAAATCGTTCGATTTCAAGAACATCATGCAGGTGCCGCGTATCGAAAAGATCGTGGTCAACATCGGCATGGGTGAGGCTTTGGATAACCCCAAGGCGCTCGAATCCGCTGTGGCTGACCTGACCATCATCACCGGTCAGAAACCGGTCATGAATAAGGCGCGAAAGAGTATTGCCAATTTCAAATTGCGCGAAGGACGTTTGATTGGCACCAAAGTGACCCTGCGCGGCGAGCGCATGTGGTCCTTTCTCGACCGCCTGGTAAACACCGCCCTGCCGCGTGTGCGCGATTTTCGCGGCGTTTCCCCCAATGCCTTCGACGGGCGCGGTAATTACACGCTAGGTCTGCGGGATCAATTGATTTTTCCCGAAATCGAATACGATAAAATTGACAAGTTGCGCGGCATGGAGGTGACCATTGTAACCACCGCCAAAACCGACGACCAGGCACGCCTTTTGTTGCAAATGCTTGGCATGCCGTTCAGCAAGAAGGAAGCGTAATCATCATGGCAAAGAAATGTATGCAGTATCGTGAAGCCCGCCGGCGATTTCCCTCCCGTGTCCGGAATCGTTGTACGCGTTGCGGCCGTCCGCGCGGGTACATTCGCCGCTTCGGTTTGTGCCGGATTTGCTTCCGTGAACTGACCTTGCAGGGTCAAATTCCCGGCGTTGTGAAATCATCCTGGTAGCATGGAGGAAACACATGGCTATTAATGATCCAATCGCTGATATGCTGACCCGCATCCGCAATGCCGTGATGTCTGGTCAGACGCAAGTGGCAATGCCCAGTTCGAAGATTAAGGTGGAAATCGCCAAGATCATGAAGGATGAAGGCTATTTGGAAGGTTTCGAAATGGTCGAGGGCGAGAACCAGACAAAGAAGATTCTGCGCCTGAAGATCAAGTATGTGGGTGAACGCCGAACGCGTCGTCCCGTCATCTCTGGTATCGAGCGTGTGAGCAGACCGGGGAGGCGAATCTATACGAAGAAACAGGATATTCCCTGGGTGCTTTCCGGAATTGGCGTTGCCATTCTTTCGACCCCCAAAGGTGTCATGACAGGCGCCCGCGCGCGTCAATTGGGCGTGGGCGGCGAGATTATTTGCAAGGTCTGGTAGAAAGGCAGGAGGTACGAGTGTCTCGTATTGGAAGATTACCCGTGGATGTTCCGGCCGGCGTACAAGTTGAGGTACAAGGCTCGAATGTCCGTGTCAAGGGACCCAAGGGCGAACTGCAACGGACGTTCTCGTCATTGGTCGATATTGCTTTGGAAAACAAGCAGGTTGTTGTAAAGCGCAAATCGGAAAGTCCCGAGGAACGTGCGTTGCACGGAACCACCCGTGCCCTGATCGCGAACATGGTGCAGGGAGTGAGCGCGGGTTTCACGGTCACCCTGGAGGTGGAGGGGGTCGGTTATCGCTCGGAGATGGATGGAAAAACACTGGTCCTGTATGTCGGATACTCCCATCCGGTGCGGGTGGAGCCGCCTGCAGGTATTGCCTTCGAAGTGGATCAGAAAACCCGCCAAATCAAGGTGCTTGGCTATGATCGCGAAGCGGTTGGTCAGACGGCGGCGGAGATTCGCCGCATACGTCCTCCGGAGCCTTATCATGGCAAGGGTATTCGGTATGCGGGTGAAAAGATCCGCCGTAAAGCCGGAAAAGCCGGGAAAGGAGCCAAATAAATTATGGCGAATAAGTCTCGTGCGGTGGCGCGGATGCGCCGTCATGCACGCGTAAGAAAAAATCTGTCGGGAACAGCGGAACGTCCGCGATTGAACGTGTTTCGCAGTCTTAACAGCATCTATGCCCAAGTGATAGACGATCAGTCCGGTCATACGCTTGTCTCTGCGTCCACGATTGAAAAGGAATTGCGCGAGAAAATCAAGGGTATGAAGAAATCCGAGCAGGCGAAACTGGTGGGGCAGACCGTTGCTGAACGCGCCAGGAGCAAAGGCATCGAGACGGTGGTCTTCGACCGCGGTGGGTATCGTTATGTCGGACGCGTCAAGGCGCTTGCAGATGGCGCTCGTGAAGGCGGCTTGCGGTTTTAGCGGAGAAAAACATGGCAGAAAGAAGAAACGAACAACAGGATTTCGAGGTTCAGGATCAATTTGAAGAACGCGTCATCGAGATTGCGCGCGTTGCAAAGGTTGTCAAAGGCGGGCGGCGTTTCCAGTTTCGCGTGACCGTCGTTGTAGGCGACAAAAAGGGAACCATCTCCATGGGTGTGGGCAAGGCGAACGCGGTTCCCGATGCGATGCGTAAGGCTTCCGAGCGTGCCCGCAAGAAAATGCATGTGGTTAATCTTTCGGGGACGACGATCCCCCACGAAGTGCTGGGCAAGGTGGGCGGTGCGCGCGTCATGTTGAAACCTGCTTCGCCCGGAACCGGGGTCATTGCAGGCGGCGGCGTGCGTGCTGTGCTCGAAGTGGCTGGCGTGCGCGATATTCTGACAAAATCACAGGGAAGCGCGAATGTGCTGAATGTTGTTCAAGCCACATTTGACGCGCTCTCGCAATTGAAGTCACCCCAGGAGGAAGCCGCCCGCCGCGGAAAGAACGCAAGCGAGCTGGTGCCGTTCTGGGAACGGAGGAAGCAACATGCCTAAAACAGACACGGACGGCAAGGTCGTCAAGGTGACGCTGGTCCGCAGCCCCATCGGCTACACCAAAAGTCAGAAGGACACCGTGAAGGCGCTTGGTCTGCGCCGACTCCATCAGACCGTCGAACACAAGGATAGTCCGGCTTTGCGCGGGATGATCCGCAAAATTGTGCATATGGTTCAGGTCGAAGAATAGCAGGATACGAACGATGAAATTACATGACCTCGTGCCCAATCCGGGCTCAAAAAAGAATAAAAAACGCGTCGGGCGCGGCATTTCTGCCGGTCAGGGTAAGACGGCCGGACGTGGAACAAAAGGACAGGGTTCACGCTCGGGTGAAGGCGGCAAAATATACCGCCAAGGCGGCAATCTTCCTTTCTACCGCCGTCTTCCTTTCATGCGCGGTCAGGGCTTTACTCCCCTGAACCGTATCGAATATAACGAGATCAATCTGGATCAATTGACCGAGTCGTTCGAAACGGACGCCGAGGTCAACCCAGAGACGCTCGAGTCTGCCCGCCTGCTTCGCGATCCGAGGAAACCCGTCGTCATCCTTGGACGCGGTGAGATCAATGTGGCATTGAAGGTGCGCGCCCATCGCGTCACTGCCGGCGCAAAAGCCAAGATCGAAAAGGCTGGCGGCAGCGTTGAGTTGCTTGGATAATTCGGAACGATAAGGAAACAAACAGACATGCCCGAAAAGAAACAATCCGCCTGGTGGTATCTGTGGTTTTCCCAGGATATTCGCAGAAAACTGATCATCACACTGGGTATTTTGATCTTGTTCCGTATTGCGGCAAACGTCCCCGCACCCGGTGTAGACCGAGAAGCCCTGCAAGCCTTTTTCGCCGGGTCGGGCGGCGGCGGTTTTTTGGCTTTTCTGAATCTGCTTTCGGGTGGTACGCTCTCGAATTTTTCGGTTTTGGCAATGGGCGTATATCCCTATATTACCGCACAGATCATCCTTCAGTTGCTGGTACCCATCATCCCCGCCCTGGAACAGAAGATGAAAGACGACCCTCGGGAAGGCCGCAAATGGATGGAAAAATGGACCTACTACCTGGCTGTACCCATGGCGGCGCTTTCTGCCATCGGACAGATCAACAGTTTTAATGCCCTCGCCCAGCAAACGATCATTCCCTTCGGCTTCACCCCGGACTTGTGGCTGTCCTCCACCACCACCCTTGTGGTCATGACGGCGGGAACCATGTTCGCGATCTGGCTGGGTGAATTGATTTCGGAGTACGGTATTCGCGGTCAGGGACTCTCGTTGGTCATTTTTGCAGGTATCGTTTCGCAAATTCCGAACAACATGATTGCATTGTGGAGCGACGAAGTCAACCGGTGGTCATTGCTTATCGCGATGATCGTCGTCATCCTATTGACGATTCTGGCGATTGTCTACGTGCAGATGGGCGTACGGCATGTGAAGGTGTTTTATCCGCAAAGCGGCGCCTATCTCAAGATGATGCAAATGGGAAGAACCACCCGTAGCGCGATCCCGCCGTCCGATTTGAAGCTTTTGGTCAATCTCGCCGGGATGATTCCCTTGATTTTCGCCAGCGCACTTTTACAATTTCCCGCAATCATTGCCGGGTTTTTCGTGCAATCCCAGACCGAGTGGGTGAAGAATTTCGCCACCAGCGTTCAATCGTTTTTCAACGCCACAGGCGTTAATTCCTGGGGCTATTGGACCTTATATTTCTTCATGGTGGTCGGTTTCACCTATTTCTACACCACGGTGATGTTCGAACAGCAGAACTATGGAGATTATCTGGCACGGGCGGGAGCGAAAATACAGGGCGTATTACGCGCCTCTGATGTACAAAAATACCTGAGTCGCATCCAATCCCGCATCACCTTGCCCGGCGCGTTGTTATTGGGCATAGTGGCAATCATGCCTTTCCTCCTGCAGCTTGTTCTGCCTGCCGCCTCTTCGAATGCAGGATTGTTTCTTGTCTCTTCTTCGGGTTTGCTCATCGTTGTGGGTGTCGTGCGCGACACATTCCTGAACATTCAGGCAGAATTGAAAGAACGTCAATACGCGGATTACAAGCTGATCAAATAACGGAGTCTCATGACCAGATACCTTGTCCTTCTAGGACCTCCGGGTGTAGGCAAAGGAACGCAGGCAAAGATCCTTTCGGAACGGACAGGTTTAGCGCATATATCCTCTGGCGACCTGTTTCGCGAGAACCTTAAGAATCAGACCGAACTTGGCAAAATGGCTCAAACCTACATGAGCAGGGGCGAGCTGGTGCCGGATGATGTGACCATCGCGATGATCCGTCAAAGACTTAGCCGCCCGGATTGTGCGGTGGGTGCCATCCTGGATGGTTTTCCCCGCACCCCGGCGCAGGCCGACGCGTTGGACGCGATGCTTCAGGAGTTCAAGGGTTGCGTTGACGCCGTCCCCTTCATCACCGCCGCCGAAGATGTGTTGGTGGAACGCCTGAGCGGCCGCTGGACCTGCCGTGCACATGGGCATATCTTCAACGAGAAGTTCAATCCTCCACAGAAGACGGGTGTCTGTGACTTTGACGGTTCCGAACTTTATCAGCGCGATGACGACAAAGCCGAAACAGTAAAGCGCCGCATTCATGTATACCTGGAGCAGACCTCTCCGTTGATCGCCTATTACCGTGATCAAGGCAAGTTGATCGAAATTGACGGCATGCATAGCATTGAGCAGGTATCACAATCCCTTTTGACGGCGTTGAAGATGCAATCCTCATGAATTGGTCTCGCCAAATACATCTCAAAAGCCCGGCGGAGATTGAAATCATGCGCGAAGCCGGCCGCATCAATGCAAAAGTACTGGCAACAGTCAATGAACTTTTAAAACCGGGTGTTTCCACTGCCGACCTCAACGCGGCTGCTGAGGAAGTGCTGAGGAAATACGGATGTGTATCGCCATTCAAAGGATACGGACACCCTCCGTTCCCTGCGTCCATCACAGTGAGCATCAATCAGGAACTTGTTCATGGCATACCGAGCAAGTACCGCAAGCTTAGGGAAGGAGACCTTGTCTCCATCGATTGCGGCACTGTCCTCGATGGGTTGGTTGCCGACTCGGCGTTTACGGCTGGCGTAGGAGAGATCTCAAGCGAAGCGCGGAACCTGCTGGAAGTCACGCAAGGCGCGTTGAATGCAGGCATCGAGATGATGCGGATTGGGTATCGTACCGGCGATGTTTCAGCGGCAATACAGAAATACGTTGAAAGCCGCGGTTTTTTTGTCACGCGAGAATACACCGGTCATGGCGTTGGACGCCAAATGCACGAGGGTCCGCAGGTGCCCAATTATGGAAAGGCTGGAACCGGCATCCCGCTCAAGGCGGGCATGACCATTGCCATCGAACCCATGGTGCTTGGCGGCACAGCGGAAACGCGCGTTTTACCTGATCAGTGGACCGTTGTATCTGCCGATGGGTCATTGACGGCGCATTTCGAGCACTCGATTGCCGTCACCGAAGGAGATCCTCTTCTCTTGACTGTCCTGTGACCCGGGCAAAACTGCGTGCAATCTGGACGAATGTCGAATGAAAGTATATAATTAAAACCTTGGCTATTCGTTCAAAGAATGGTCGCTTGCAAGGAGAATTGTTGATATGAAAGTTTCACCGTCTATACGGAAACGCTGCGCCAAATGCAGGATCGTCCGGCGCAAAGGCAGAGTGTATGTCATCTGCGAAAATCCAAAACATAAACAGCGACAGGGATAGTGTGAACTATGGCAAGAATTGAAGGCGTCGATCTGCCCCGTAATAAACGGGTTGAGGTTGGTTTGACATATCTATATGGAATTGGTCCGGCTCGGGCACGGGAGATTTTGGCGAATACAAAGGTCAATCCGGATACCCGCGTGAAAGACCTTTCCGAAGCGGACGTGTCCGCGATTCGTGATTATATCGGCAAGCATTTCACGGTGGAGGGCGATCTGCGCCGTGAAGTGCAGTTGAGCATCAAGCGCCTGATCGAAATTGGTTCCTATCGCGGTCTTCGACACCGCCGAAATCTTCCGGTTCGCGGTCAGCGGACAAAGACAAATGCGCGTACTCGCAAGGGCGTCAAGAAGACTGTTGCCGGTCGTGGACGCCGCCGCGGCGCCAAGAAATAATTAAGCTGGAGATACCATGGCTCAAAGTGTACGTTCTACGCGCCGCGCTGCAGGCGCGAAAAAAAGCAAACGTTCCTTGTCCGCCGGGCAGGTTCATATCTTTGCTTCCTTCAACAATACGATCGTCACCGTCACGGATATGGACGGTAACACGGTTGCTTGGGGCAGCGCCGGTTCAGCCGGTTTCAAGGGTTCGAGGAAGAGCACTCCCTTTGCCGCGCGTTTGGCCGCCGAACAGGCAATCAAGGCTGCCCAACAATTGGGAATTCAGGAAGTGGAACTGTTTGTCAAAGGTCCCGGACCCGGTCGCGAAAACGCGATTCGCGCGGTACAGGCGATGGGATTGAAAGTCCGTTCCATTTCTGACATTACGCCGATCCCGCACAATGGTTGTCGCCCTCCCAAGAAGCGGCGCGTGTAGTCTGACAACGATATAGAGGAAAGTAGTTTATGTCAAAGAATATTAGTCCGGTTTGCAAACTTTGCCGGCGTGAAGGCGAAAAGCTCTATTTGAAGGGCGAACGATGTTTCACCCCCAAGTGCGCCTTTGAACGGCGCAGCTACGCTCCCGGTCAACATGGACGTACAGGTAGTCGCGGCGGTGGCAGCCGAACGGGACGCGAGTCCGACTACTTGCGGCAGTTACGCGCCAAACAACGCGCCCGTCGCGTCTATGGCGTATTGGAGCGCCAATTCCGCCGGTATTATGAGGTTGCTCTTCAGCGTCGCGGGTTGACAGGTTTAAATCTGTTGCAGATTCTCGAATCTCGTCTGGATAATGTCGTCTACCGTCTCGGTTATGCTTCAAGCCGCGCACAAGCGCGCCTGATGGTGACTCATGGACATTTCGTGGTCAATGACCGCCGCACGGATGTGCCTTCCATGTTGTTGCGGGAGGGCGACGTTGTGGCTGTCCGTGAGGGTTCGCGCAAACTCGAATACTTCAAAGGGTTGAGCGAACTTGCCGAATCCCGCACGGCGCCAGGCTGGCTGGGGCGCGATACCAAACAACTGACCGGTGTCGTCCAGCGTCTTCCCGAACGCGCAGAGATCGACGGCACCTTGAATGAGCAGTTGATTGTCGAATACTATTCAAGATAGCGATTGGATGAACTCTCTGGATGGCCGCTTGCCCGCCAGGGATTCTATTGAAATGACTGGGAGAGGTGAACCGTGACGGGTATCTCGAACATGGTGATGCCGAAGATCGAGCGTGAGGCTGAAGCTCGCAATTACGGCAAATTTATTATCAGCCCTCTTGAACGCGGTTATGGCGTGACCCTGGGGAACGCCTTACGCCGGGTTCTGCTTTCCTCGCTGGAAGGCGCGGCGGTGACGTCCATCCGCATTGCGGACGTTTTACATGAATTCAGCGAAATTCCCGGCGTGCGGGAAGACGTCATTCAGGTGACGTTGCAGGTCAAACAACTGCGTCTTAAACTCGACGGCGTGGACAGCACCCGTATGCATCTGGAAGTGCGCGGGGAGGGAACGGTCACCGCGGCGGATATCATCACACCCGCCGAAGTGGAAATCGTCAACCCGGAATTGTTTCTTTTCACCGTGGACAACCCAAAGACCAAACTCGATATCGAATTTACTGTCGAGCGCGGGCGCGGGTATTCCCCGGCAAACGAGCGCAGCGGGCATATGCCCATTGGTGAACTGCCGATTGACGCCATCTACAGCCCGGTCAAACGGGTGAACTGGGAAGTGACCTCAGCCCGTGTTGGGCAGAGCACCAACTACGACAAACTGATTCTGGAGATCTGGACCGACGGCACCATCTCGCCTGAACGCGCCCTGAGCACCGCCGCCAAGATCATCATTGACCATTTGCGCTACATTGCAGGTGTCAGCGAAGAAACCCTGACGCTACCTGTCGAAAAAGAGGTTGGAAGCAGTCGAATTGCCAGCGAACTGGCGGATACTCCCGTCGAGGCGCTCGACCTTTCGGTGCGCGTCTTCAATTCTCTCAAGCGCACAGGCATCACAACCGTTGGTGACGTGCTCGACCTTTTGGAAAAGGGCGAAACGGCGGTTATGTCCATCCGCAACTTCGGCGAAAAGAGTCTCGATGAACTCCGCCAGAAGATGCAGGAAAAAGGCTACATGAAGATCGATTCGAATTCTGCGGAGTAACTTAGACATGCGACACCAAATATCCGGTTACAGGCTTGGACGTAGTACGGGCGCCCGACTCGCCCTGCGCCGCAATCTGATCAAACAATTTTTTACTCACGAACGCATCAAAACCACGCGCGCCAAGGCGGCTGCCATTCGCGGCGACGCCGAACGGCTGATTACGCTGGCTCGCAACAGCGCGCAGGGAAGTGACGCGGAAAAGGTGCATGCGCGCCGTCTGGCGGCTTCGAAATTGGGCGATAACCAGTTGATCAAACGCCTCTTCGACGACATCGCGCCGCGTTACGCCAATCGCAACGGCGGGTATACCCGCGTCTTGAAACTGGGTCCCCGCATGGGCGACTCAGCGGAGATGGTTTTGTTGGAACTGGTGGAAGAGTAGCAAGTGTCATCGGTAAGCAGTTCGCAGTGGTCGGTGACCGGCGACTGAAAACCGCTTACTGATCGCTGAACATGGCACGTTACAAATTGACTCTTGCCTACGATGGCTCGAACTTTCATGGAAGCCAACGCCAGAAGGGCAGGCGCACAGTACAGGGCGAACTCGAAAAAGCGCTGACGACTCTTGGCTGGACGGGGCGCTCGATTCTCCTCTCCGGGCGGACGGATACCGGCGTTCACGCCGCAGGGCAGGTTGCCTCGGTTGACCTGGACTGGTCTCACACCGATGACGACCTCCTGCGCGCGCTGAATTCCCTCCTGCCTCCCGATGTGGCTGTGCGGGCAGTGGAAGCGGCGGGCGCCGGATTTCACCCTCGTTTCGATGCGATCTCCCGCACTTACCGCTATCGCTTGTTTTGCCAGCCGACGCGGGACCCGATTCGCGAGCGATTTGCCTGGCGGATCGGGATCCCCATAAACACCCTGCTTCTGGAGCAAGCCGCAAAGCCATTTCTCGGCCGGCACGACTTTTCCGCCTTTGGTTCCCCGACCACCCCCAAAGGCATCACCGTGCGAACCGTGACAAAAGCCGCATGGACGCAAACCGCCGCCGATGAATGGCAATTCGAAGTACAAGCGGATGCCTTCCTCTATCGCATGGTGCGCCGGATGGTGTTTGTGCAGGCGGCGGTCACACAGGGGAAGTTTCCGGTGGAGGGGATTGCCTGGTCTTTGGCGGAACAGGCTTCGGCTGGGTCGCGAAGCGTCCTTCCTTCGGGCTTGGCTCCCGCGTGCGGGCTGACGCTGGTCGAGGTCGGGTATCCAAAGCAAGAGTCGAAATCAAATCAAGAAATTATCAGCCTTGCATAGTTCGCATTTTCGATGCGGCGCAGGGCAGATCAAGAAACGGAGATTGGAAAGTGTACAAATCGTACTATCCGAAAGCAGGCGAAATCGAACGCAAGTGGATTCTGGTGGATGCCAACGGTCAAAACCTGGGTCGCTTGGCGTCGCGCATCGCCCACGTTCTGCTGGGCAAGCACAAGCCGGCCTTTACTCCCGGCGTGGAGATGGGCGATACTGTGGTTGTCATCAATTGCGAAAAGGTGACCGTAACCGGCACGAAAACCAGTTCGAAACTGACCTCCAAGATCTACTACAAGCATTCGAACTACCCGGGCGGTTTGAAGTCCATTTCGTTGCGCGACCAGTTGCAGCAACACCCTGACCGCGTCTTGCGCGAGGCGGTCTGGGGAATGCTGCCTCACAACCGTATGGGACGTTCCGTTCTCAAACGTTTGAAGATCTATGCGGGTCCGAATCATCCGCACGGCACAAACAATCCCGAACCCCTGGTATAAGGCAAAGAGGAAGAAGTCATATGGCACAGTATCACGAAGCAGTTGGGCGCCGCAAACAAAGTACCGCGCGCGTGCGCGTCATGAGTGGAAGCGGAACGTTGATCGTCAATGAAAAGGCGGGAAACGCGTACTTTACTCGCATGGGCGATGTGCAGGATATTTTGCGCCCGTTCGCCGCAGTCGGCGAGGATGCCGGTAAGTACGATGTGACCGTCAAGGTGCAGGGCGGCGGCGTGACCGGTCAAACCGAGGCGGTGCGCCTGGCTCTGGCGCGCGCACTGCAGGCGCTCAACGCCGATTGGACCGCTGCGCTCCGCAAGCATGGCTTGCTTACCCGCGATGCCCGCGAGAAGGAACGCAAGAAGCCGGGTCTCAAGAAGGCACGCAAGGCGCCCACCTATACCAAGCGTTAATCCCCTTTGGAGTTACAGCGCGTTTCGTAATTGGTAATTCGTACTGTACGAATTACCAATTACCTTTTAATGGAGATTTCCATGATCGACTTTGCCCTGATCTCTGCGGTATTCGAGTCGCTGCGCCTCGCCCCGCCCTCGCGGCTGATTCTGCTCGAAGCGCCGACCCTTGCCTCCGCGCATGTGCCGCCCTATCCGCCTGATGCGCCGGCGTTGTTCGTCGGTGTCGATTCACCGGAACTGGCGTCACACCTCAAGTCCGTTTTGCTGACGACCTATCCCAGAGAACATGGGGTGATGTGGGTAAGTGACCGAAAGACAAAAAAGGAAACCGTGTCAGAACTGGCGGGTGAAACCTTTGACAGCCGGGTTTGTCTGTATGTCCCTGCCCTGGGCGAAGGGACATCCTTCGAGGCGTTCACCGAAATCATTGCCCACCTGCGCGCGCCGGATGGCTGTCCGTGGGACCGGGAGCAGACGCACCAAACGCTCCGCAAACACCTGCTCGAAGAGGCATACGAAGCAATTTCCGCGATTGATTCGGGAGACTTCAATGCCATGCGCGAAGAATTTGGAGACCTGCTGTTGCAGGTGGTTTTGCAATCCCAAATTGCCAGCGAAGAAGCGCAGTTCAACATCAACCAGGTGATTCAGGGCATCCATTCGAAAATCATACAGCGTCACCCGCACGTGTTCGGCGACCTGAAACTGGATGGCGTGGATGGTGTGCTGGCAAACTGGGAAAAACTGAAGGAGAAGGAAAGGGCAAAGAAGAATAATGACAGAGGGATTTTAGACGGCGTGCCCCTGGCGCTGCCCGCATTAAGTCAGGCGCAGGAATATCAGGAACGCGCCGCAAGGGTCGGCTTCGATTGGCCCGAAATCGCAGGCGTGCTCGATAAAATTGCGGAGGAGATCGAGGAAGTGCGCCAGGCAACCAGCGGCGCAGAATTGACCTCCGAACTGGGCGATTTGCTGTTTGCTCTTGTCAACCTGGCGCGCTGGAAGAAAGTGGACGCCGAATCTGCCCTGCGCGAGACGAACCTGAAATTCAGGCAGCGCTTTGCCCATGTGGAGCAGGGCGCAAAGAATCAGGGAAGAAATTTATCGGAACTGACGCTGGATGAGATGGAATCGTTGTGGCAGGAGGCAAAAACCGCCGGCTTATAACCCCGCCTGCCGGTCATGGGCTGCATCGAAACCGTTCCAGCGCCTGCTCGAACAACGCCTGCGTGTTGTCTGCTTGCGGGCTGTACACCTTCCAGGCAAAGGCGCGCTCACCGCAAATCCATGCCCCCGCCGCGCCAACCGGAAGGACGAGGGTTGCCGTCGAAGTGATGGGGGTGTAGATGACGTTCATACCGCGTACCAGTTTCACGTCCAGGGTGCCGACGCGCGTGTCCACATCGTCCAAAATCAGGTCGAGCATAAACTGCGGATCGGCTGTTCCCGGCGCAATCTGCCAAATCATTTGAATGAACAGATTGGCATTGAACGCCGCAATGATTCCCTGCGAATAGGTGCTGGGAGCAGCAGGATTTTTCTGTGCGCTTACATCGAAAAATGCCATATCTGCCGGATGCCCCACACAGAACCGATACTCACAAAACAATCCGTTGAGATCGAGCGGCGTAGTGGTGGGGAGGGGCATGGGCGGCGGCTGGGCTGTAGCAGTTGGCATTGCCGCCAGTGTTTGCAGCACCGCAACCTGAATCTGCACATTCGGGTCTGGTTTGGGCGCGCAGCCTGTTACAATCAAAATGAGCAAGAAAATCCAAAAACGCATTGGGCGATTATACAATGGAACAAATCTGACAACGGCTTCGTCCCTTTTGCAAAGGAGTACGAATGAAAACACTTTTGAAAGTTCTGATTTTGGTGCTGCTTCTCACGGCATGCGCGCCTGTCGCAACCGACCAGCCTGAGATTCCAGCTACTGACTCTTATCCGAATCCTTCCTACCCGAAACCCTCTTACCCAAACGATGATACCCCTCCCGACCTGACGCCCGCCCAGCAGGCGGCACTTACGCTTCTTTCTCAGACCTTGCGCCTGCCTGCCGCCCAACTTGCCATTCTCTCCACCGAAGCCGTGACCTGGCCCAATGGCTGTCTCGGTGTGGAACGCCCCGGCATGATCTGCACGCAGGCGGTGGTGGAGGGATACCGCATTCTCATTGAAGCGGACGGCAAGCAATATGAAGTGCGCACCAATCAAACCGGTAGCATGGCTTTGATTGCCAGCGGCGTGGAGCCAGGCTCGTTGATCGAAGTCGTCCTCATCCGCCAGTTGGCTGAAAACCTTGGCTTGCAGGAGGCGGGCATTTCCGTGGTCAGCAATGAAGCGGTGGAGTTTGCGGATGCCTGCCTGGGTGTTGCCATGCAGGATGTGATGTGCGCCCAGGTCATCGTGCCTGGACGAATTGTTGTGCTGGAAGCGGATGGCGTCCAATACGAATATCATGTCAGCGACGACGGCAGGCTGATTCAACCCGCCACCCTGGCGTTAACCTGGTCGCGGGACGGCGGAATTGCCGGCTTTTGTGACCGCTTAACCGTCTTCCGTTCGGGAGAGGTGTATGGCAATTCGTGCAAGTCTCAAACAGGGGGAACGATGGGAACCTTTTCAAGCCTGCTTTCTGATGAAGAAATAGCCCAATTGCAGGGTTGGCTGGAAGAATACGGCTCTGTGAGCATTGAAGCCTCAGACCCGCTGGGCGTTTCCGATAGGATGACATTGTCATTGAACCTGTACGGAAACGGCTCTGCCAAACCCCTCAAGGCTGAAGAAGACAGGTTGTTCGATTGGGCGCAAACGCTGTATCAGAAATTGTACGAATAAGCAGCAAAACTTCCCGAAGGCACAAAACTTTCGGGAAGTTTTTTGTGTTTTACCGTTTTTAGCGGGAAAGACAAAATTTTCAGCCACAGATTACACGGATTTTCGCTGATTTTTCCTTATATGTAATTCGTGGCAAAGTATTGGCTTACGGGTGCACTTCCCGTCAAAAACGGGAGAGCCTTTTGTTATGCAAAATTTTGACCCAAATAGTGTTGTTTGTCATGTTGACGACATGTTTCCTGATGAGGTATATTCTAGGCATACCCCATCCCCCCTGGGGGGGGTAAGTTCAGAACCGGATGCGGTGTCTGAACAAATGAGGAAACCATGAACAGCGAAGATACTCTCAAAAGGCTGAAAACCGTTGAAGGTCATTTGCGCGGCGTGATTCGCATGGTCGAAGAAAACGAATACTGTATTGACATCATCCGCCAGATCCAGGCGATCGAAGCCGCGTTGAACAAGGTCAGTTCACGCATTTTGGAGGACCACCTTAATTCATGCGTCATCACCGCTATTCAAGGCAATGACAAAAAGGAACGCGAGCGGGTCTTGAAAGAGATCACTGAAGTATTCGAAATGTCAACCAAGGTTTGAAAGTTGGAAAGTTGACAAGTCGGAAGGTTGAACTTTCGACGTTCTAACTTGCCAACCTGTAAACCTTCAGACCTTGAAACAATAAAATCAAAAGGAGTTTCCTATGACCACTATTACATATTCTGTTCCCGCCATTCATTGCGGACACTGCACCCACACCATCGAAATGGAGCTGGGCGAGTTGCAGGGTGTCCAGTCTGTCAAGGCGGAACTCGATACCAAGAAGGTGACTGTCACCTTCGATGTACCCGCCAGCGAGGAAAAGATCAAGGCGCTGTTGGCGGAAATCAACTATCCCGCTGACGGGTTGATTACTTTATAGCGTAACCGACGTTCTCTAACGTCGGTTTGATTGCGCGTTGGAGAACGCACATTACGCGCAAAACGGATATGACCGAAACCAAGCAACTCACACTTCCCATCACGGGCATGACCTGTGCCAACTGCGTCGCGACCGTGGAGCGCAACCTCAAGAAACTCGACGGCGTGCGGTCTGCGGTTGTCAATCTATCCTCCGAGCGCGCCACGGTGGATTTCGACGCGTCCAAACTCCAGTTGACCGATTTCATCGCCCGCGTCCACCGCGCCGGATACGGCGTTGCCACCGGCGAAGCCGACCTCGTCATCAAGCGCCTCGCCGACGATAACGACGCGCGTCGTCTTGAAAAGGCCCTTGTCAAGCTGGAGGGCGTGCTCGAAGCGCAGGTCACCTATGCAACTGAAAAGGCTCGTGTCAGATACGTTCCCACCATCGTCACACAAGCGGAACTTCGCCGCGTGGTTGCCTCAGCTGGATTTGAAGCCGTCGAGCTCGGCGGCGAAGCGGAAGACGCGGAAGCCAAAGCCCGCGAGCACGAGATCAACGAACAACGCCGCCTGCTCATCATCGGCCTGATCTTCACCGTGCCGCTTTTCCTGCTCTCGATGGGCAAGGACTTCGGCCTGCTCCCCGAATTTTTCTACACACAAAATTCAATGGAAGGCATGCGCGACGCCCGGCCCTGGTTTGGCTGGCTCATGCTCGCGCTCGCGCTCCCCGTCCAGTTTTACGTGGGCTGGCAATATTACGTCGGCGCGTTCAAAGCCCTCCGCAACAAATCCGCCAACATGGACGTGCTGATTGTAATGGGCTCCTCCGCCGCGTTTTTCTACTCCCTGCCAATCACATTTGGCTTGTTGATGGGACACGTCTACTACGAGACGGCCGCCGTCATCATCACGCTCATCAAACTTGGGAAATTTTTGGAAGCCCGCGCCAAGGGACGCACTTCCGAGGCGATCAAAAAACTGATGGGACTCCGCGCCAAAACTGCTCGCGTCATTCGCGACGGGGAGGCGGTTGAGGTCGCCATTGACGATGTCCGCGTCGGGGACATCCTCCTCGTCAAGCCTGGCGAGACCATCCCCGTGGACGGGGTGGTGATCGAAGGGCGCAGCGCCGTGGACGAATCCATGCTCACGGGCGAGTCGCTCCCCGTTGAGAAGAAACAGGGCGATACGGTCATTGGCGCAACCTTGAACAAACTTGGTATGTTGAAATTCGAGGCGACCAAAGTCGGCAAAGAGACCGCCCTCGCGCAGATCATCAAACTGGTGGAAGACGCACAGGGCAGCAAAGCGCCGATCCAGAAACTCGCGGATCAAGTCTCGGCCATCTTTGTCCCCATCGTCATCGGGATTGCCCTTCTCACTTTTGTGGGCTGGTACTTCTTCGGTCCTCCCCTCGCCGTCAACACGGACATAGACAACTTCACCCGCGCCCTCATCTACATGGTGGCGGTGCTGGTCATCGCCTGTCCCTGCGCGATGGGACTCGCCACACCCACCGCCGTCATGGTTGGCACGGGCAAAGGCGCCGAGATGGGAATCCTCTTCCGCACCAGCGAAGCGTTGGAGCGGGCAGGAAAAGTCACGGTTGTCGTGCTGGACAAAACAGGCACGATTACCAAGGGGCAACCCGCTGTTACGGATGTAGTAATCAGTGCTCAATCATCAGTGATCAGTAAAGATGAGTTGTTGAGACTGGCCGCTTCCGTCGAAAAAGGAAGCGAGCATCCGCTGGGTGAGGCGATCTGGGCGGAATCAACCACGCGCGGATTGTCGTTGGCCGAACCCGCTGGGTTCAAGGCCGAAGCGGGGCACGGAGTCCAGGCCGAGGTCGAGGGACGAAGCGTCATCGTTGGCAACAAGCGCATGTTCGAGAATCGCGGCATCCCATTGGGCGGACTCGAGTCCGAGGTGGCGCGTCTCCAATCCGAAGCCAAGACCGCCATGCTCGTTGCGGTGGATGGCGTTGCCGCGGGCGTGATTGCGGTGGCGGATACCATCAAGGATGGCTCGAAGGACGCGATTGCCGAATTGCACAAGATGGGCTTGAAGGTGGCGATGATCACGGGTGACAACCAAAAGACAGCCGAAGCCATTGCAAAACACGTTGGTATTGACACCGTCCTCGCCGAAGTCCTCCCCGAGGGTAAATCAGCGGAGATAAAACGTTTGCAAGTCGGAAAGTTTGAAGGTTTACAAGTTCAACCTTCAAACCTTCAAACCTTCAAACCTGTGAACATAGTAGCCATGGTCGGCGACGGAGTCAACGATGCCCCCGCCCTCGCGCAAGCCGACGTGGGTCTCGCCATTGGGACGGGCACCGATGTCGCCATGGCCGCCGCGCCTGTGACGCTGATGTCTGGTGATTTACGCGGCGTGGCGCGCGCCATCAGTCTCTCGCGCAAGACGCTCGGCACGATCAAACAGAATCTGTTCTGGGCGTTTTTCTACAACGTCATCCTCATCCCCGCCGCCGCGCTCGGCTATCTCAATCCCATGCTCGCCGCGGGCGCGATGGCGTTCAGCAGTGTGTTCGTGGTGAGCAATAGCCTGCGCTTGAGAAAGACTCGCATTTGAGAAATGGACACAAAGGAAACCCTTAACATGAAGAAACTCATTCCCCTCCTGTTTGTTGTAACAATTCTCCTCGCCGCCTGTGCCTCCCAGCAAAGCGGACCCGCCAAGGCAGAACTGCCCGCTGGTAAAGCCTGGGCGGATGGCAAGGAAATCTACTTCGTTCATACCGAGGCCTCCGACACAGGCGTAGCCGAGACCTTGACCAACATGATGAAATCGCCCGTCATCCTTGTGCCTTCGCTGGCAAATGTACCCGCTGAGTCGCTCGCCAACGTCTACGTCTTCACCAACGGCGTCGCGGGGTCGGGACCCTTCGGCTTCCAGCCCGACGTCTTCGATAATCCCCCTGGCACAGACGGATACACTCCGCTCCGCCGCTTGAACGTGGTGACATGGGTCGCTCCCGAAATTGCCCGCGAACTCACCTCCGTCGAAGATGTGATGGCCGCCCTCGCCGCCGACGAGATCACCATCGAACAGCCTGGTGTCGTCATCAACATGCCGTTCGTTGTTTGGGACGGCGGGAAGCGGTAGGATGTAAACACGTACACAGGTACACACGTAAACACGTCACCTGTGTACCTGTGTACTCGTATACTTTATTGAGACCACATGTCAAAAAATCAAACCAAACCCATTGACCCCGTTATCGTCGTCACCCTTGGCGTTCTGCTTGTTGCCGTTGCCTTCGCGTTGATCGCATTTCAGCCCCAGTCCAACTCCATCGGCATCGCCGCGAATTCTGGAACGCTGACTCAACTCATGGTCGCCTTCGTCACAGGACTCACCACTGGCGGACTCAGTTGCCTCGCGGTGCAGGGCGGTTTGCTTGCCAGTTCGCTCGCACACCAGATCGAGCAGGACTATCTCGGACAGTCCGCGCAGAACAAAAAGCGCTCCAAAAAGGGACAGACGGCAGTCGCCCGCTCCAATACCGCGCTTCCGATTTTCCTGTTCCTCCTCTCCAAACTTATCGCCTACACTTTACTCGGTGCATTGCTTGGCTGGTTCGGCTCCTTCCTCGCCCTCAGCCCGGTTACGCGCGCGGTTCTCATGATCGCCATCGGCATCTTCATGATCGGCAACGCGCTGCGCATGTTCAACGTCCACCCGATCTTCCGCTACTTTTCCGTCGAGCCGCCCAAGTTCATCACGCGCTACATCCGTAAAACCGCCAAAGGGACAGACGCCATCACGCCCCTGTTTCTCGGTTTCCTCACCGTTTTCATCCCCTGCGGCGTGACCCAGGCGATGATGGTGACCGCCCTCGGCACGGGCAGCGCCCTCATGGGCGCGGCACTCCTGTTTGCCTTCACCCTCGGAACCAGCCCCGTCTTCTTCATCATCGCTTACCTGACCACCGAACTTGGCGCGCGGCTCGAAAAATTCTTCATGCGTTTTGTAGCGGTTGTTCTCCTGCTTCTGGGATTGGCGACCCTTGACGGCGGACTCAACCTGATGGGTTCCCCTTACTCCTTCACCAACCTTACGCGCGGATTGACAACCTCCGCCTCCGACTCAGGGACGCCTGCCTCTGCTCCCAGCACCGACCTCACGCTGATGGTTCGCAACGATGGCTACTTCCCGCAAATCCTCACTGCTGTGGCTAACCAACCCGTTGTGCTGGCTCTCGTCACCAACAAGACCTACTCCTGCTCGCGAGATTTTGTCATCCCCCACCTGAACTTCTACCAACTCCTGCCCGATACCGGCACCGTCCAGGTGAATATCCCCGCCCAGCCTGCAGGGACGAAGATATTCTTCACCTGTTCGATGGGCATGTACACAGGAGCCATCATCTTTGAATAGCAGGGTAAAGCCATGATCAAAAAAACCTTCAAAATCCCCGATATGACCTGTTCCAACTGTGCCATGAAACTGGAGAGCCTCGAAGACACCCTCGAAGGCGTCAACGAAATCAACGCCAGTTACCATCGCCTGGAAATGGTCGTCGAATATGATGAGACCCAGTTGACCGAGGAACAAATCATTGCGGCGGTGAAGAAGAAAGGCTATCAGGCGATTCCCGTATAGGCGTTTTGCCCGCATGGTAAACAGGCGGCGGTTGCGCCGCCTGTTTCATTTGGTATACTTTTCCCATGCCCCGTTATTTCACCCTTCAGTAAGCCAATGAAGCCTTGCGCGTCATCCGCCCGCTTGTGGAGGAGATGCTGTCCATTCGCTCTAACATCCTTACCGCCCAGCCCGAAGCCTGGACCGCTGTCGAGAAGTCGGCAGGCAACGGCGGGAATCAGGCTTTGAGCGCGCTGGTGCAGGATTTCGGTCGGTTCAACGTGCTCATCCATCAGATTTTGGAAATGGGCGTTCAGATCAAGGATGTCAATATCGGTTTGCTGGATTTTCCCGCTTTGCATCATGGGCGGGAGGTGTACCTGTGTTAGAAATACGGAGAGAAAGAGATTGCCTTTGGGCATGAAGTGGAAGCAGGGTTTGCGGGGCGGCAACCCATCCAAAATTTCTGAAAGCGACAGAGACGAATGAATAAGGGTATTTGGTATGGCATTGGTGCGTATGTGCTTTGGGGGTTCTTCCCCATTTACTGGAAGTTTCTTCGTGACGTATCTGCCCTGCAAGTGATCGGTCATCGCATTGGCTGGTCGTTCATCCTGCTGGCGACGTACATTCTACTGAGCGGGCAATGGCGCGAGTTTCGCTCCGTTGCCTTCACCCGCAAGACGGTGGGGATCTACGCCATAGCGGGGATATTACTTTCCTTCAACTGGCTGATCTATGTGTGGGGGGTCAATGCCGGCTTTATCGTGGAGACCAGCCTGGGATATTTCATCAACCCCCTGTTGAGCGTTCTGTTGGGCGTGATCTTTCTGCGGGAACGTCTGCGCCCGTGGCAGTGGGTGCCGGTGGGGCTGGCGGCGGCGGGGGTGGGCTACCTTACATGGGTCTATGGGCGTCCGCCGTGGATTGCGTTATCTCTGGCGTTTACCTTTGGCTTTTACGGCTTTGTCAAAAAACTTTCACCGTTGGGCTCGTTATACGGGCTGACACTCGAAACCGGAATTGTTTTTCCGGCGGCGCTGGCATATCTGGTTTTTGTGGATCTCAGCGGGGCGGGGGCGTTCCTGCACGATGGTCTGCAAGTGAACCTGTTCCTCATCGGCGCCGGACTGGTGACCACCATTCCACTCTTGATGTTCGCTTCCGCGGCAAAGCAAATTCCGCTCACGGTTGTCGGACTTTTGCAGTATATTGCACCGACGCTTCAATTTCTGATTGGAGTGCTGGTGTATAAGGAACCTTTTGATTTTGCGCATTTCATCGGTTTTGCCATCGTTTGGGTGGCGTTGATGATTTTTGCAGTTGAAAGTTATACGGCGAATCGCCCGCCGCCTGCACCCCTCCCTGAACTGGGAGAAGGATGAAAAATGTTGAACGTTTTGAAGAGAATTCTTTCACCGCCCCAATTTGAAAACAACCCGGAAAAGACACATCAGGCGCTGTTAGTGCATTACACATCGCTCATCATGATTGTTGTACCGGTTTTCCTGCTGTATCTCAATACCAGGAACGCTGGTGCAGTGGATCGGTCGGTCAATGCTGTGCTGGCGGGAATTGCGCTGGTTCAACTCTTTGTTCAGTGGCTCATGCGGCGCGGAATTGTCTGCCCTCTCATGATGTTTCTCTTGCTGGTGAGTTGGGCGGGTTTAACCTGGATCGCCAGCAGAATGGAAGGCGCAGGGGATGTGGCAGTACTGGGATATTTTATACTCCTCTTGTTGGCTGGTTACGCACTGGGCTGGCGAACCGTAACCTTGTTGACCTCCTGGACGCTCCTGGCAATTTGGGCGCTCGCCATCTTCGAAGCGCTTGGCTGGCTTCATCCCATCCGGCGGGAACCCATTCACACTGCCATTGTTCTGACAATTTTCATCGTCGTGGCTTCGTTCGAAATTTATTTTGTCATTAATGCCCTGCGGCGTTTGCTGAAAAATGCCATGGCAGAGTTGCAGGAGCGACAACGCGTGGAAACCATCTTGCGCGAAGAACGCGAAAAACTCCACCTCGCCCTGAACGCATCCAAAATGGAGACATGGGAATGGAATATCGCGACAGGGACAGTCATATGGTCCGAAGGCATTGAAGCGATGTTTGGGCTGGAAAAGGGACAATTTGACGGCAAATACCAAACCTATCTCTCCATGATTCATCCGGATGATCGGGCTGATGTTCAGCATGCGATTCAACAGGCGCTTTCCGCCGAAACCTATGATTACGTGATCGAGCATCGCATTCTCCTACCCGACGACAGTGTGCGCTGGCTGGAAGGGCGCGGAAAGGTTTATCGAAACGAAGACGGCAGACCCGTCCGCATGGTCGGCACGGTGGTGGACGTCACCAGCCGCAAAAACGCCGAAGCCGAACGCGAACGATTGATTCAAGACCTTGCGGCGAAAAACCTCGAACTCGAACAATTCACTTACACGGTTTCTCATGACTTGAAAGCGCCCATCATTACGCTCAAGGGCTTTCTTGGTTTTTTGAACGAAGATGCGCGCTCTGGCAATGTCAAGCGCCTCGAAAAGGACATCCTCCGTATCAACGAAGCGGCAGATAAAATGCACCGCCTCCTGCATGAATTGCTCGAACTTTCGCGCATTGGGCGTCTCATGAACCCACCTCAGCCTGTTCCTTTCCGCGACCTGATCGATGAAGCGGTGGAGGTACTGCAGGGGCGTCTCGAATCCACGCGCGCCATGCTCAAAATTACCGACCCTCTTCCCACCGTCTATGGCGACCGCCGCAGGCTTCTCGAAGTGGTGCAAAATCTCCTGGATAACGCCGCAAAATTCTCCGCGGTTCGCCCTCAGCCGATCATCGAAATCGGATGCGAAGACTGCGAAAAAGAGATGCCCGTCTTGTATATTCGTGACAACGGCATCGGCATCTCTCCCGAACATCACGAACGAATTTTCGGGCTGTTCAATAAACTCGACCCCATCATGGAAGGCACGGGCATTGGGTTGGCTCTCGTCAGGCGGATCGTCGAATTTCATGGCGGCCGGATCTGGGTCCAGAGTGAAGCGGGGAGTGGGGCGACCATTTATTTCACTCTGCCGGCCGCCAACTTGAAGCCCGATTCGGTATAATAGACCTCATCAGAATTAACCAATTTGCATCGAATTATTCAATTTTTACGGCACTCTGTGAACCTCGATGCCGAAACTAACGTGCCTGCTTAAATTCATCAAATTCAACTAAGGAGTGTGAAACCATGAACTTTGCCATGTGGCGCAAAGCCCTGCAAGTCATCCCCGATGTTTCGAAAGCCGAATGGGACAAACTGGACGTGATCTCCAAATGGTTGATTTCCACCCGCGCGGCGGTTCTCGTTATGACCTTCATCTCTGCGGCTCTCGCCGGACTTTTTGCCTGGCGCGACAACTCGTTCAGTTTCGTGCCTTGGCTTGCCCTTACCTTCGGGCTGATCCTTGCCCACGCCAGCAACAACATCTTCAATGACTACACCGACTATGTCCGCGGCGTGGATAAGGACAACTATTATCGCAACATCTACGGTGCACAACCGGTCGCCAGCGGCTTGATGACCAAACGCCAGCACCTGACCTACTTTGCTGTGACCGCCCTGCTCGCCCTGCTCCTGGGCTTATACCTCATCTTCTATACGTCTTTCAACCCCATTACGTGGATCTTGCTTGGGCTCGGCGCGTTTTTCCTCCTTTTTTACACCTGGCCCCTCAAGGGACTGGCGCTCGGTGAAGTGGCGGTGCTTGTTGTGTGGGGACCCTTGATGATCGGCGGCGGCTATTTCGTCCTGACTCAGCAGTGGAGTTGGAATGTCGTCTTCGCCAGTCTGCCCTATGTGTTGGGTGTGACCACGGTCATTTTTGGCAAACACATTGATAAACTCGACATGGACGCCAAAAAAGGCATTCACACCCTGCCGGTGGTCATTGGCGAAAAAGCCTCCCGATACACTGTGCTGGCAATGATGATCGCCCCATATTTCATCACTCTCTACCTTGTCGCCATAAAGTTCTTTACTCCGGTCATGTTAATTGTGTTCCTGGCAGTTCCTACCTTTCTGAAATACTACCCCGTTTTCCTCACACCCAAACCTGCCGTCCAACCCGAGGGACAGCCCGGCTGGCCCCTCTACTTTGTGGGTTACGCCTTCTACAACAACCGCAAGTTCGGCTCGCTTTTCATGCTTGGCTTGTTGATCGATGCAGCGCTCCGTCTGCTTCCCTTCACTCAAAACTTTTGGCAATAGAGACCGGCGTTTCGCAGCGCTCATGACGGGCAGGAATTCCCTGCCCGTTTGCACTTAAAATTTTCGAAACCGACCGTTTGAAAAACGAAATTGGTTGTATAATTTTGCACAATAGTTTTAAAAACCGGCGCATACCGTCAATCAATTCAAGAGGAGAGAGTCAAATGCACATCAACTTCGCTATGTGGCGTACTGCCATCTGGCAACTTATCAAGATGGACGACAAACAAGAGTGGGACGCGCTCGATGTCGTTTCCAAGTGGCTCATCGCCACCCGGTCCGCCGTAACGTTGGTTACCGTCTATTCCTGCGTGATCGCCGGCATTCTCGCCTGGCGTGACGGCTACTTCTCGTGGATTCCATTTCTCATTCTCACCCTCGGCTTGTTCATCGCGCACGGCACCAACAACCTGCTCAACGATTACACCGACTACAGCCGGGGGCTGGATAGCGGCAACTACTTCCGCACCCAGTATGGCGTTCATCCCCTGGCGCAGGGATTCTTCACCAAACCCCAGCAACTCCGCTGGTTCTTTATCAGCGGTGTGCTTGCCACTCTGGCAGGCGTGTGGGCGCTTCTGACCACCGGCTTCAATGGCGTGGTCATCGGCTTGTTCGCTTTCGGCGCCATCGTCCTGCTTCTTTACACCTACCCCTTCAAATACTGGGGCATCGGCGAATTGTCCATTTTCCTCATCTGGGGACCCATTATGATCGGCGGCGTATATTACGTCCTTGCTCTGGTCAGCGGGCAGGAAATCGTCCCCTCCAGGGTCTGGAGCGCGGTCCTGGCGGGCGTGCCCTACGGTTTGGGCGTTGCCAGCATCAACGTTGCCAAACACATTGACAAGCGCGAAGACGATAAAGCCCGCGGCGTGGGCACTTTCCCGGTGCGCGCGGGTGAAGCCTTTGCCCGCCGCACAGACCAGTTCGCGGTCATCATGATCTACGCCGTCATCCTCTACCTGGTTTTCGTCACCCGCTACTTCACTCCTGCCATGCTGGTCGTCTTCCTCGCCTATAAAGATGCCCTGCGGTTCTTCATGGTGCTGAACAACCCCAAACCCGAAAAAGCCCCCGAAGGCTGGCCCGCCTGGCCCGTCTGGTTTTCGGGCTTTGCGTTTCAGCACAACCGTCAATTTGGCGGCTACATCTTGCTTGGTCTGATCGTGGATGCGCTTCTGCGCATCTACCTGCCCAACTTCTGGGTCTTCTAACTTGCTTCCAGCCCCTTGATTTCCAGCCATGCGGGTTCGGGGTTTGCCAACACTCCGAACCCGATTTTTCCCTTGGGGGTAAACGCCGCATATTGATTATCAATCCAGATGACCAGTCCCAGCGGCGGATTCGGACTCACGGACGACTCAAGCACCCGCGCCTCATCCACCTCGAAAGACACCCGGTTCAGACTCCACTCCAGCCTGTACTTGTGCCATTGGGTCGGGTCCACGCTGACGGCTTCTTCGTGCTGTGTTGACACATGCCTGCCGCGCATCATCGCGTATGCCGCGCGCTCTTGCGTTGACGGCACATCCAACGCGGTTCCATCCTCCGCAATGACTTTGCCCAACAGCCGCCGCGTCCACTGGGATGAGAAGGGAAGCGCCAGCCCTGCCGGAATCAACAGCGGATGAAATCTCGGCGAGCGGAAGGACTGGGCGAGAAAGCCGTTGGCAGGTTTGTCCGAGAACGAAAGATGGTTTTGCTTTGATGCGCCAAAAAACCAGACCGCGTTCGGCAGGGCAGGCAGGCGAAACGGCTTGCCGCCAAATCCGATGGACAACCCGAACGGATCGTTCCACAGACCGAATCCCCACGTTCCGGGGAGGCAGGGGCTGGAGGTCCGCGCGGACAGGCTGAGGGTCAGCCCGACGCGGTGGGGGAAGAGTCGCCTGCTTTGAATTTGCGTATAGTCATCAATTTGTGCAAGACGATATTCATCCGCTTTTCCCGCCAGGATTATTAAACGATAATGCGCTGTATCGCTCGATAGTTCTTCCACACGCGCCGACGGTGTAAAACGCCGATTTAGTTTCGTATAAGCCATTTTCGACCTGATCCCGTAGTAGGCAGACCCGCTTACTGCAAATCGCCGGGCGGTTGCCGTTTTTGCTCTTTTCTACAATTGTACCTTTGCCGCAACGTATCCTTATCCATGCCGCTCGCCGGCGATTTTTCTTCTCAATTCGCTCTCCTGAACTCAGGTTACAATATCCATATGACCTCCTATTGCGACTACTGCAACTCCCACCCTGAAGACACCTTCAACCGTGAATACCACGATACGCAATATGGCTTTCCCCTGCAGGACGACAACCTGCTCTTCGAACGCCTTGTCCTGGAAATCAATCAGGCAGGGCTTTCGTGGATTACCATTCTCAAAAAGGCAGAGAACTTCCGTAAAGCCTATCGCGGCTTCGACATTGACAGGGTGGCACGGTTCACCGAAAAAGACCGCGCCCGCCTGCTTGCCGACGCCGGTATCATCCGCAACCGGCTCAAGGTCAACGCCGCCATCGAAAACGCAAAGCGGATTCGAGAACTGCGCAAAGGATTCGGCTCCTTCAAAGGCTGGCTGGATGCCCATCACCCGCTCACCCAAGACGAATGGACGAAACTCTTCAAAAAGACCTTCGTCTTCACCGGCGGAGAAATTGTCAATGAATTTCTCATGTCCACTGGCTATCTGCCCGGCGCACACGACACGACCTGCCCCGTTTACAAAAAAATTGCCTCGCTTCGCCCGCCCTGGATGCAGTAGTAATATACCTGCGAAACATCCCGAACTGACGTAATATAATTCCTCCCATGCCACAACTCATCGCCACCGCGGAGCCCTTTTTCCTGCCGGGTGACCGCACCAAACCTGCCTGCCTGCTCCTGCACGGATTCACCGGCACACCCAAAGAAATGCGCTGGATGGGGGACTACCTCAACGAAAAGGGGTACACCTGCCTGGGCATTCGCCTCGCCGGTCACGCCACCCACCCCGAAGACATGATCCGCTCCAACTGGACCGATTGGACTGCCTCCGTCGAAGACGGCTACGCCCTCCTCCGAGGCTCCACCGACCGAATCTTCCTCATCGGGCTTTCGATGGGCGGGGTGCTCTCGTTGCTCATGTCCACGCGCCTGACCGTGCAGGGTGTGGTTGCCATGTCCACGCCGTACAAACTGCCCGACGACCCGCGCCTGCGCCACATTGACTGGATTGCCAGGTTCGCTCCCTACATGCCGAAAAGTAGTGAGGAACCCGGTACGGGGTGGTTCGACAAGGAAGCGTTCCGTGAGCATGTTTCCTACCCGCAGAACCCTGTCCGCTCGATTGGGCAGTTGAACCAATTAGTGGGCGAGATGCGCGTCGCTCTGCCGAAGGTCAACGTGCCTGTCTTGTTGATCCACTCGAAGGATGATGCCTACGTCCTGCCCGAAAACATGGAACGGCTCTTCGCCGGCTTGAAAAATGTGTCAGACAAGACAAAACTCTATGTAACAGGATCCGGTCACGTTGTCACGCGTGATGCGGCTCGTCGTCAGGTATTCGAATCTGCGTTGGAATTCATCCAAAGAGTGGAGCGCCGCCTTGAATCGTAATCTTATCTTCATTGCCGCCGCCCTCCTGCTGTGGGGCTTTGGCGAGGGCATGTTTTTGAATTTTCAGCCCATTTACCTCAAGTCGCTGGGGAGCAACGAACAGCAGATTGGCTTGATTTTGGGCGCGTTCGGCGCGGCGATGGCGGTGACGCACATCCCCGCCGGCAGGCTGGCAGATCGTATCGGGCGCCGGCCGCTGCTCATTACCGCCTGGCTGATGGGGCTGGTTTCCACGATAATGATGGCGCTGGCGCGCGAACTTCCGCTTTTTGTGACCGGGATGCTGGGCTACGGCTTGACCGCCTTCGTTGCCTCGCCGTTGAGCAGTTATGTTACCGCCGCGCGCGGTAAATGGCAGGTTGGCACCGCTCTCTCGCTGACCACCGCCACCTTCAACACCGGCATGGTCTTGGGTCCTGTCACCGGCGGCTGGATCGGCGAAAACTACGGCTTGCGAACGGTGTACTTCGTTGCCTCGGGCATATTCGTTCTATCCACGTTGTGCATTTTCTTCATTCAAAGCCAGCCCATAGACGGTCACGACCCCGAAGCGCCGCCGCCCCCCTTGCGGAACAACCCGCGTTTCATGGCGTATCTGGGCGTGGTGGCGTTTGCCGTGTTTGCCATGTACCTCGCGCAGCCGCTCACGCCAAACTTCGTGAACGACGTGCGCGGGTTTTCGCTCAGCAATGTGGGCATCATGTTCACCATGGGCGCGCTGGGGAATGCGCTGCTGGCGCTCGTACTCAGCCGCCTGGGTCCTTATCTCGGCTATATTGCCGGGCAGGTGATGGTGGCGGCATTTGCCTTCCTCGTCTGGCGCGCCACAAGCCTGCCGCTGCTGGCGCTTGGCTACTTCTTGCTGGGCGGTTTCCGCGCCGCGCGCCCCCTGGCAATGGCGCAGGCGCGTGAACTTGTCCACGAATCGCAAATGGGATTAACCTACGGCGTGATGGAGACCGTCAGCGCGGTGATTTTCATTCTGACCCCGCCCCTGGCTGGATACCTGTATAAGATTGACCCTGCCATCATCTACCCGTTCTCTCTCGGACTTTTGGCTGTCTCCATGGTCATCAGCCTGATCGTCCCCTGGAGGCTTCTCCATGCTTGAAATTGTTTCCTTCGCCCTCGGTCCCGCGCAGACCAATGCCTACCTCGTTGCCGACCCCGACACGAAAGAGGCGGCCGTGATTGACCCCGCCTGGGATGGTCACCTCATTTTGCAGGCGGCACAAAAACGCGGCTGGCGGATCGGTCATTTATGGTACACGCACGCGCACTTCGACCACATCGGCGGGGCGGGCGCTATTGCTGATGCATTGAACCCCCTGCCGCTGGTGGCATTGCATCCCAACGATCATGTCTTGTGGCGAGCAGGCGGCGGGGGCGCACTCTTCGGCTTCGACATTGACCCCGGTCCCGAACCGACCATTGACTTCGTCCACGGCATGAAGATGAAACTTGGCTCGAACGAATTCGAAGTGCGCTTCACGCCGGGGCATACGCCCGGTCATTGCGTGCTGTATGTCGCTTCGGCAAAAGTCTGTTTTTGCGGCGACCTGATCTTCAACGGTTCCGTCGGTCGCACCGACCTGCCCGGCGGCAACTGGGACGCGCTGGTGAAAAGCATCCGCGAGCAAATCTTCAACCTGCCCGATGAAACGCATCTGTTTTCGGGGCATGGTTTCGAAACGACAGTGGGGGAGGAAAAGAGAGCCAACCTGTTTGTACATGAATGATTAACATTACAGCGAATAGGTTGGGGCGCCCCTCAACGAAGCGCCGCCACGTAGCGCACATCTCTGACTTGCGCGAACAAGTCGGAGACTTGTCCCATCATCGTCTTATCCTGAATTCAACTTAATAAAAGCGCCAGATGAAATAATACATCCTGCGCAGCCGCTGGGTGGGCTGTGCAGGATGTACTGTTTAACCGTGAATTCAGATTAAGTCCCTGAAGCCAGATTACTTCGCATACTCCGTAGAGCGCGTTTCACGGATGACGGTCACCTTGATTTGACCGGGGTATTGCATGGTTTCTTCGATTTTCTTGGCGATGTCGCGGGCAAGGCGGGCGGAGGTCAGGTCGTCGATCTTTTCGGGTTTGACGATGATGCGCACCTCGCGCCCGGCTTGAATGGCGAAGGCTTGTTCCACACCGTCGAAGGAGGTCGAAAGTTCCTCCAGCGTGCGGATGCGCTTGATGTACGCCTCCAGGTCTTCGCGGCGGGCACCGGGGCGCGCGCCGGAGATGGCGTCTGCGGCTTCAGCGATGATCGCCTCGATGGATTCCTGTTCCACTTCATGGTGGTGGGCGGCGATGGCATTGACCACTCTGGGATGTACGCCGTAGCGTTTGCAGAATTCCGCGCCCAGCATGGCGTGTGTGCCTTCCTGATTGTGGTCCATGGCTTTGCCAATATCGTGCAGAAAGCCGCTCTGCTTGGAAAGTTCCACGTTGGCGCCGATTTCAGCGGCGAGGATGCCCGCCAGTTTCGAGACTTCCACCGCGTGGGCGAGTTGATTCTGCCCGTAGGAGGTGCGGAATTTCAGCCGTCCCATCATGCGCAAGACTTCGGGATGCAGACCCGAGATGTTAGCGTCGAAAGCGGCTTGTTCGCCCGCTTCGTTGATGATTTTTTCGACGGCTTTGGTTTCGTCTTGCACCACTTTTTCGATGTGGGCAGGGTGAATACGCCCGTCGAGGATGAGTTTTTCGAGGGCGCGGCGCCCGATTTCGCGGCGCACCGAGTCGAAGCAGGAGATGGTGACCGAATCGGGCGTATCGTCCACGATCACGTCCACACCAGCCGCCTGTTCAAAGGCTTTGATGTTGCGCCCGTTGCGCCCTACGATGCGCCCCTTCATTTCTTCACTGGGGATGGCAACCACTGCGCGGGTGACTTCGGCAACGTGTTCGGATGCGACGCGCTGAATGGCGTCGGCAATCAACTTGCGGGCGCGCTTCTCACCTTCCTCCCGCGCTTCCGCCTCGATTTGGCGGATGATGCGCGCCATATCGCTGCGCGCCTCTTTTTCGACCATCGCCATAAGCTCCTTGCGGGCTTCCTCTTGTGACATCTGGGCGATTTGTTCGAGTCGTTTCAATTGCTCTTCGTGCAGTTTTTCGATTTCGTTGGCTTTGCGGTCTATCTGTGACTGCCGCTTGTTTACCGCCTGTTCGCGCTGTTCGAGGCGGTCGGCGCGGCTGTCAAGTTCAGAGCGGCGCTTGTCGAGGCGGTCCGACTCGCGGTTCAGTTCGATGCGGCGTTCCTTGATCTCTGCTTCCGCCGCTTGAATGATCTTGACGGCGTTCTCGCGCGCCTGGCTTTCGATCAGCCGCGCCTGTTCGTTGGCGCCTTTCAGGATGAGGTCTGCCTTGTCTTGCTGGCTTTTGATTTTCTGGTCTATCTGATAGCGGTGAAACAAATAACCAGCGGTAATGCCCACAATCAGGACTATCAAATCTATAAGTATCAATACTGGATTCATGTTTCGTCCTCTTCTTCGTAGTGTTGTTCCTCAGCGTGCGTTTCGTTCCACACCCGCGTGACCGTGGGGGCGATCACCGGATAGGAAAAGCCGCGCCGGGCGAGGAACCCGGAAAGTTTTGTTTTAAACTCGCTCCACTCCAGACCCTTCAGCCGGGTCGCCCGTTTTCGAGCGGCTTCATACGCCAGAGCCTCGTCATCCACGCCTGCCAGCGCAGATTTAGCCGCCTGGTCGTCGAGTCCTTTTTGGCGGAGTTCGAGCGCCAGCATGCGCCGGCTGCGCGGGCGGAAGGTGTTACGGTTTTCGACCCATGCCTGGGCAAACTGCCGGTCGTTTGCCAGCCCATCCCGCCGCAAACGCTCGATGGTTGCCTCAATAATGGCTTCGGGAATCTCATGTTTGCGGAGATTCCGGCGGATTTCGGATTCGGAGCGGGCGCGGTAATTCAAGAAGAGTAAAGCCTGTTGGAGCGCCCGTTCTTGCGTATCCTCAGCCTGCAATTGCTGGATTTTCTGTTCGTCCAGCATCTGCCCGACTTGCAGCCATGCGGCGGTGATGCGTTCCAGCCCGAAGGCAAATTCCCCGTCCAGGTAGATGTTGACCCGGTTGGGATGTCTTTTTTGCGCTTCGATGGCGGTGATTTTTCTCATGGTCTTTCGCGTCGTCGTTTCCTGTTGTCAGTGCACGGGAGCGCAGGTTGCGTCAGGGCATTAAACACACACAGCCAAAGGACCGTCCGGCGGACCTTTGGCTGTTGATGCTGTCGCGTGGGGAGAGGCGTCAGCGGGGGAAATATCTGGGGTAGGTTGAGCAAACCCAACGTCGCGCGTGAAGCGTTCTTTGGGGGGAGGTCAGGTCACAAGGCCGTTGTTTCGATCATGCCTTGTACACAGGTTAAGGGGGCGGAAGTCCGATTCTTATCCAAAATATCCTGTTGCGACTTCACAAATTAACTCCCAAACCGGGGGAGGTTCTTGCTCTTGTATCCAGAGTTTGGTACAGCCAGGACCGCGGGTGCGGTGGAAGTAAGCGAGTTTTTCTCCTTGCGGAGTGGTTTGATTATACATGGAATTTTAAGATTTGTTAACCTTCCAATTTCGTAGCATTTGAGGTTGTGTGGGGTATATATTAAAGTCGTGACAAATGGAACTAGGTCGTTTTATGTAAATTGTGCCATAATTTTACCGTTTGTTACAGAATGTACCCCATCAGGAGGCTCCACATGGCAAAATTGACGCGTGAAGACGCACTTGAATATCATCGTTTGAAGGGAAAACCGGGCAAGGTGGCGATTGTGCCGACCAAACCGATGGATACTCAACGCGATTTGAGTCTGGCGTACTCGCCGGGGGTGGCGGAACCCGTTTTGGAGATCGAAAAAGACCCTGCCAACGCCTATGAGTATACGTCTAAGGGGAATTTGGTGGCGGTGGTTTCAAATGGCACGGCGATTTTGGGGCTGGGTGACCGAGGACCGCTGGCAAGCAAGCCGGTGATGGAAGGCAAGGGGGTGTTGTTCAAGAAGTTTGCGGATATTGATGTGTTTGATATTGAGGTCAATTCTCACGACCCGGACGAGATTATCAAGGTGGTGGCGGCAATTGCGCCTACCTTTGGCGGTATTAATCTGGAAGACATCAAAGCCCCCGAATGTTTCTACATCGAAGAAGAATTGAAGAAGATGCTGGACATTCCGGTTTTCCACGATGACCAGCACGGGACGGCGATTATTTCTTCGGCGGCGCTGGCAAACGCCCTGGAACTGGTGGGCAAGCGGCATGAGGATATTCGGATTGTCATTTCCGGCGCAGGCGCTTCTGCCATCTCGTGCGCCGAACTGGCGATCAAGTGGGGGGTCAAACGTGAGAACATTATGTTGTGTGACAGCAAAGGCGTTGTGTATAAAGGGCGCACCGAGGGCATGAATAAGTATAAGGAGCGTTTTGTAGTCGAAACAGACGCGCGTACCTTAGCCGATGCCCTGCGCGGCGCAGACGTGTTCTACGGGCTCTCGGTGGCAAACGTCATGACGCCGGAGATGGTCAAGAGCATGGCGCCCGACCCGATCATCTTTGCTATGGCAAATCCCGACCCCGAGATCAAGCCGGAACTGGCGAAGGAAGCCCGCAAGGATGTCATCATTGCCACGGGGCGTTCCGATTATGCCAACCAGGTCAACAATGTGCTGGGCTTCCCCTTCATTTTCCGCGGCGCGCTGGATGTGCGGGCGAGACAAATCAACGAAGAGATGAAATTCGCCGCTTCCAAGGCGCTTGCCGCGCTCGCAAAGGAAGATGTGCCGGATTCAGTCATTCGCGCCTATGGCGGCGAGCCGATCAAATTCGGGCGCGAATACATCATCCCCAAACCGCTCGATCCGCGCGTGTTATTGTGGGAAGCGCCCGCTGTGGCAGAAGCGGCAATGAAAAGCGGTGTTGCCCGCAAGATGATTGACATCGAAGAATACCGCGAGCAGTTGGCGTTCCGTCAGGGAAAGGGCGAACAGGTGCGCTACTTCTTCCAGAACAAAGCCCGCACGTCGGGAGGGGGGAAGCGGGTGGCGTTTGCCGAGGGCGAAGAAACGAAAATCATCCGCGCCGCTTATCAGGTCAAAGAAGATGGCATCGCCACCCCGGTCCTGATTGGGCGTGAGGAAATCATTCAAGATCACATTCAGTCGCTGGGCTTGGCGTTCAAACCCGAAGTCGTTGACCCCCGCAAGTTTGACGGCTTGGAAAAATACGCCAAAGCCTATTACGAACTGCGTCAGCGCAAAGGTGTAACCGTTGCCGATGCCCTCAAAAAAGTGCGCGACCCGAACATCTTCGGTTCGATGATGGTCAAACTGGGCGATGCCGATGCCTTCGTCTCCGGGTTGACCTACGACTACCCCGATGTCATTCGTCCCTCGCTGCAAATCCATCACACCGCCAAAGGCGCCAAGCGCGCCGCCGGCGTTTACCTCATGATCGTCGAAGACCGCGTCTATCTCTTCACCGACGCGACGGTCAACATTGACCCCTCGGCGGAAGACCTGGCGGAAATTGCCTGCCTCGCGGCGGACTTTGCCAAACGCCTCGAACTGGACCCGAGGATTGCTTTCCTCTCCTTCTCGAACTTTGGCTCTACGCCTCATCCCCTCTCCGACAAGGTGCGGAAAGCCGTCGAACTGACCAAAGCCCGCCGCACCGACCTCAAGGTGGACGGCGAAATGCAGGCGGATACCGCCGTCGTTGCTGACATCATCGAGAACCGTTACCCCTTCAGCGAGATAAAAGATGCAAACGTGCTGGTCTTTCCCTCGCTCGAATCGGCAAACATTGCCTACAAACTGCTGGCGCGGCTTGGCAAGGCGAAAGCCATCGGTCCCATTCTGTTGGGCGTGGGCGCGCCGGTGCATGTCCTGCAGACAGGCGACGATGTCAACGACATCGTGCAAATCGCCTCGGTTGCCGTGATGGATGCCATGAGCCGCGAAGAAAATTGATGGCTTGAAACACGCGTAGTAGTAGACGTTCTCCAGCGTCAAACTCTCTGTGCCGACGCAGCGTCCCTGGGTCATCCCTCAGGGACGTTTGCTTTGCGCGCCTCCACAACCTGCCATTGACGGATGCCCAGCCAAACTCCCAGCCCTAACAGTACAAGTCCCAGCGCCAGGCCGCTTACATTTCCCAAAAACTCGCTGACCACCTCCCACTGCATGCCAAACAGATACCCCAATCCCCCGTAGCCGAAGATCCAGATTGCCTCGCCCGCCAAATCGTAGAAAAAGAAGCGGCGGATTCCAAATCCGCTTGTGCCGGCAATCAGGTTGACCGGTACGGCGACGCCGGTAATCAGGAAGCGCGTCCAGAAAACCGCCATCCCGCCCCAGCGGGCAAACGTGGATTCGGCTTTTGTCCAATTCTGCGAACTTTGAAACCGCCGCAGGACCGGTTCGCGCGCAAAGTGTCCCATACCGTAACTCAAGTTGTCGCCCAGCACGACGAACGCCAGTGCCATCAGCCCGGTGGTGTGCCAGGCGAGCAGTCCCTGCCGCGCAAATGCGCCTGCCGCCACGATGAGCAGCGTGCCGGGCAAGGGAGCGCCCAGCGCGCCGATGAACACAAGCATCCCCAGAACGGGCGCGCCGTAGTTGATGATTTGGGTGAGCAAAAAATCAGACATGCAAGTGGTCGTTTATGGCGCAGGGATGTTGGTCGGATGTGGTGGCGGTGTGGGGGCGGGGAACGTCTGCGCCTGAAACTCCAAAATGGCGGCTTTGACCGTTGTGACGACCAACCCCTCTGCCTGCGGGAAGTACTCGTCGTTCAACTGCTTGAGGCTCTTTTCGCCGATGGATTTCGAAGGGGGAAGCCCCAGCGCCTCGAAGAGGACTTTGGGAGGCACCTGATACATTTGGGCAACGTATGGAATGGTCATCCATTCGCGGATCAGTTCCACATCGGTTTCGGCAGGCTGATGGTTTTTGGCTTCCAAAGGGGAGAAGGGAGGCGCCCCGTGTCTGCGAAATTCACGGAAGGCAAACGCGGCGCGTATGCCGAAGAACACCGCCAGCAGGACGCCCGCCGTAATCAGTCCGAAAACCACCATACGCTGTGTTTTTAGAGACATGCTCACTCCTGCCATTCCAGTTCGAACTCGTCAATGAACACCGTGTCGCCGTCCTGCACGCCTGCTTTGCGCAGGGCATCCTTGATGCCGAGCGTTTCCAGCACCTTCTGAAACCTCCGCAACGACCCGTCGTGCTCCCAATAGGTCATCTTGGCGGCGCGTTCGATGGCAATACCTGTAATCCGCCACTCGTTCTCTCCCTCGCGGACGATTTCGAACGCGCGCGGGTCTTCCTTCGGCTTATAGACCGGCATGGGCATTTCCACTACCTCGGGCTTTGGCGTGTTTTGCAGCAGCTGATACGCCTTGAGGAGCAACTCGCGCGTATTCGTGCGCGTCAAAGCCGAGATGGTCATCAACTCCACCTGTTTCTTTTTGAACTGTTTTTGCAGGGCGGGGAGTTTTTCCTGCACTTCGGGCTGGTCGATCTTGTTGAGCGCCACCACATGCGGTTTTTTCGCCAGATTCGGATCGAACAGCGACAACTCGGTGTTGATCTGGCTGTAATCCGCGAGCGGGTCTTCCGAAAGCCCGTCCAGCAGGTGAATCAGCACCCGCGTCCGCTGGAGGTGACGCAAAAAATCGTGACCCAGCCCCGCTCCATGCGACGCGCCCTCGATCAACCCCGGAATATCCGCCAGCACAACCGTCGCGTTGACGTCAATCTCCGCCACCCCCAAATTCGGCTCCAGCGTGGTGAACGGATACGGCGCAATCTTCGGCCTGGCATTCGTAAGAACCGAAAGCAGCGTGGACTTGCCTGCGTTCGGGACGCCGATCAACCCAATATCGGCGATTAGTTTGAGTTCCAGTCTGAGGCGTTTCTCTTCGTAAGGCTCGCCCTTTTCGGCGGTGCGCGGCGCCTGATTGCGCGAGGTCGCAAAGTGCTGGTTGCCGCGTCCGCCGCGCCCGCCTTTGCACACCACCAGCCGCTGACCCTCCTCCGTCAGGTCGCCGATGAGTTCGCCCGTGTCCGCGTCGAAGATGACCGTGCCGGGCGGCACCGGAATCGTGAGGTCCTTGCCGTTGCGTCCCGTCATCTGCGAGGGTCCGCCGCGCGCGCCGTCCTCCGCCTTGAACTTTTGCTTCGGACGGAACGACCCCAGCGTGTTGAGCGTGGTCTTGATCTCGAAGATGACGTCTCCGCCCTTGCCGCCATCGCCGCCGTCGGGACCGCCGCGCGGCACATATTTCTCGCGGCGAAAATGCACCATGCCATCGCCACCTTTGCCTGAACGCACGTAAATTTCGACCTGATCTGTGAACATACGGATGATTATATCGTTATAATGAAGTCCGTATTTGTGAATTTTGTGTTTTCTAAACGCAACTTTGACGTTGGAAAACGCAAATAAGAGAACTTATTGCCCCCTTCTTGCTGTAGATATTCCGTCACTGGCAAGGCATCCTGAATGTATGGATAAAAGCGCCGGTCCGCCTCGCGGCAGACCGGCTGCTTACTGCTTACTGCGATCACTGATTACTGATCGCTGATTACTTTTCCACCGTCTCTACTTCTTCCCAAACTTCTTCATCAACAAATCTGCCAGCGTCGGCTGACCGATCTCCTGCAATTCATATCTCACACGCTGACTGGGTTTGTTGATTTTGATGATGCGCTTCAAGTCAATCGGCGTGCCGACGATGACCATGTCCACATCGGAGCGGTTGATGGTTTCTTCGAGGTCCTTCATCTGCTTTTCGCCGTATCCCATGGCGGGCAGGATGGGACCCGTCTTCGGGTACTTCTCGTATGTCGCCGCGATGGACTTGACCGCGAACGGACGCGGGTCCACGATTTCCTTCGCGCCGAAGCGACGCGCTGCCACAAAGCCCGCGCCGTATGCCATCTCGCCATGCGTCAGCGTTGGACCATCCTCGATGACCAGCACGCGTTTGCCGCGAATCGCCTCGGGGTCCTCGACGAAGAGCGGGGAGGCGGCTTCGATTTGAATCGCAGTCGGGTTCAACTTCCGCAGGGACTCGCGCAGGGCGATCACGCTGTCGGGGTTGGCGGTATCCACTTTGTTGATGACGAACACATCTGCTGTGCGCGCGTTGACCTCGCCGGGGTGATACGTTGACTCGTGTCCGGGGCGGTGCGGGTCGGCCACAACAATTTGAAAGTCCGAAACGTAGAACGGGAAGTCGTTGTTGCCGCCGTCCCACAGCACGATGTCCACTTCCTTCTCGGCGGCGCGCACGATTTTCTCGTAGTCCACGCCTGCGTAGACGATCACGCCGTTGTCAATGTGCGGCTCGTATTCCTCGCGCTCTTCGATGGTGCATTCCTGCTCGTCGAGGTCGTCGTAATCGGCAAAGCGCTGGACTTCTTGTCGAATCAAATTTCCATACGGCATGGGATGACGGATCGCCGCGACTTTGTAGCCCATCTCTCGCAGGATGAGGGAAACCCGCCTCGTGGTCTGACTTTTGCCTGATCCCGTCCGAACCGCGCAGACCGACACGACGGGCTTGTTCGCCCTGACCTGCGTATATTTGCGTCCCATCAGGCGGAAGTCCGCGCCCGCCGCGTTGACGATGCTCGCCTTGTGCATCACGTATTCGTGCGGCACATCGGAATAGGCGAAGACCACCTGCTCCACGCTGTGCTTCTGGATGAGTTCGGGCAGTTCCTCCTCCGCGTGGATGGGGATTCCCTTCGGGTACAAAGCGCCCGCCAGTTCGGGCGGATAGAGGCGCCCTTCGATGTCGGGGATCTGCGTGGCGGTGAAAGCAACCACTTCGTAATCCTTGTTATTGCGGAAGAACGTGTTGAAGTTATGAAAGTCGCGTCCTGCCGCGCCCATGATGATGGTTTTGATTGGCATATGTTTCTCCTGTTGAACGTTTGATGGATATAAAATTTGAAGGTTGGGGGTTGCGGTTCATGTTGCAACCTTCCAACCTTCAAACTGTAACTTACATGACCTCCGGCGTCTGAATATCGAGCAGGTGCAGGGCGTTGGCAAGCGTTTGCTTTGCCGCCGCTACCAGCCCCAGCCGCGCCTTGCGGACGTTCTCATCCTCGCTTTGCAGCACTGGCACCGCGTGATAGAACGAGTGAAAAGCATTCGCCAGGTCGTAGGCGTACGCCGCCATCACCAGCGGACGATACTCGTTTGCCGCCTGCTCCACCGCCGCAGGGAAGCGCGAGATTTGTTCGATGAGTTCGATTTCGTGTTTGGTTAACTCATAGTCAAAGGTCACAGGTCGAAGGTCTGACGTTCGACTTTCGACTTTCGACTTCTTGAGAATCGAATTCGCCCGCACGTACGCGTTCTGAATGTACGGACCCGTCCGCCCGTCGAACGAGAGCGCCGCATCCATGTCGAAGACGATGTCCCGGTTGTTATCCACCGCGAGCATGGAATACGCCAGCGCGCCCAGACCGATCTGCTCGGCGACCTTTCGGCGCTGTTCATCGCTCATCTCGGGCGATTTCTCCGATTCCACCGCCAGCACGCGCCGCACGGCTTCGTCATAGACATCTTTGAACAACACCACCCGTCCGCGCCGCGCCGACATGGCTCCCTCGGGCAGGCTCACGAATCCGTAACCCAAATGAAAACATTTCTCTGCCTGCGGGAAGCCCCACAGACGTAAAATCGCAAACGCCTGCTGCAAATGCATGGACTGGCGCACGTCCACCACGTAAATCGAGCGGTCCACGTGATGCTGCTCGAACTTGACCTTTGCCAGCGCCAGGTCTTTCGTGAGATAGAGCGTCGTCCCATCCGAGCGCAGGATGACGTTGGTGCGGTACTTCTCTTTTTTCAAGCCGAGTTTCTCGTCAATCTTGACGATCACCGCGCCGCCCTGCGGACGTTCATCGTCGGCGATACCCTTTGCGATCAATTCCTCCACGATGGCTTTGGCGGGCTCATCCACTTCACTTTCGTAGAACCACACATCAATCTTCACATCCATCATGCGCAGGATCTCGCGCAGTTCTTCCAGGCTCCACTCGCGCGTCGTCCGCCAGAGTTCGCGCACTGCGGGATCGCCCGCGTCCCACCTGCGGTACATCTCGCGGCGTTCCGCCTCATACTGCTCGCGGCGCGCCGTCTCTTCGGGCGTCTCGTTTTCTTTCTTTTCGAGCAGGGCAGTGGCTTCCACGTACAACTTCAACAGCCACTGTCCGCGTTCGTGCACGTCCTGCGGCTCCTGTCCCTTGTAGAACTTGTCGTAGATCCACATCACGGTAATCACGCCCAGTCCGATGTCGCCCGGGTAAGAGGCGCGGATGGTTTCGAAACCCGCGAACTCCGTCAGCCGCGCCAGCGCCTCGCCCAGAATCGTGTTGCGGTAGTGACCGATATGGAACGAGTGATGCGTATTTGGCTGGGCATATTCGACCATGACTCGTTCGCTTTTGGCGGGACCCCGCCCAAAGTCCGCGCCGGAGACGAGAACGGTATCCACCACCCGCCGCGCATAGTCGCTTGTCTTGAAATAGACGTTGAGATAGCCCTTGACCGCTTCGATGCGGCTGATTCCCTCCACGCTTCCCAACCGATCTCGAACCTGCTCGGCGATCTCCTGCGCTCTCTGCGGGACGGGTTTCCCTCCGCCCCTGCCCGCGCGGGCTTCATTCGCCGCGGTCTGAAAAAACGACGTGGAAATGCCCCATTCGCCCGCAAACGGGATGGAAACCCATTTGAGCTCGGCGGGTTCGATTCCATCCGCCGCGCACACGGCTTGGATTTTCTCTTCGAGTTGTTGTTGAATATCGTTGAACATCGTCGGGATTATACCCCTCCCCCCACTTCACAGCACTTGGGGCTGGGGCGTAAAAAACGGGAGCCTTTCGACTCCCGCAGGTAATGGATCAACGATGCGCTTATGCCGTCTTGAGCGAAGCGAGTTTCTTCATCAGGCGGCTTTTGCGGCGTGCGGCATTGTTCTTGTGAATGACGCCTTTTTCTGCGGCTTTGTCGAGGGCGCTGATTGCCTTGAGGACTGTTTCTTTGGTCTCGGGCGAATTTGCGGTCAAAGCCGCGCGCGCTTTATTCACAGCGCTGCGGGCGGTGCCGCGGGCAGCGCGGTTGCGCAGACGACGCTTTTCGTTCTGCTTATTGCGTTTGATCTGGGATTGAATGTTAGCCAAGGTCTTCCTCCGAAATGACTTGCCTTTCTTTGAATGAGAGCGGTATTTTACATGAGGCTGGCTGATTTGTCCAGAAAAACCTACGGTTTTGCGAACGTGACCACGAAGTAAGCGCCAAACAGGGTCTTTTCATCGGAGACATAGGCGATGCCGACTTCGGTCACATTGGGGTTCAGGATGTTGCTGCGATACGCCTCATTTCGGTTCCACCAGTCGAACGCTGCGCGTGGACTCATGCCGAAGGCGGGGTGCAGGGCAAAGAGGTTTTCGACAACCACAGAAGCGGCGTAGCCCCGGGCGGCGACGCGGGTCTGGGCGGTGGAGCCGTCTAGACCGATGGGGCTCAGATAGTTGTTGCAGAGCATGTCGGTTGCATGGGCGTTTGACGCGGCGGAAAGTCTCTGGTTGACGATCAGGGCGGGCAGACCGGCGGCGGTGCGGGCGTCGTTGATGAGTTTGAGGAGGTCGGTGATGAAAACCTCATTGGTAACCGGGGTGCACGTTGTCGTGCCGCCGGGGATGGGCGTGGAGGCGGCTTGGGTGGACTGTCCGGGGAGGGTCGGAGTGGGTGACGAGGTGGACGTCGGGGGAAGCGTGGGGGTCGCCGTCACGAGGTTGACCGGGATCTTCAGGGTTTGTCCCGCCTGGAGGGCGTTCGCGTCCGCGATATTATTCAACTTGACGATCTCGGCTTCCAGACTGTTGAATTTGGCGGCGATGCTCGCCAGGGTATCGCCGGGTAAAACGGTGTAATCAATTCTTGTACCGCGCGCAATATTTGCCGGGAGCGGAGTGGGTGTGCTCAAGGATGTGCCCGGAGGCGGAACAATGAGGGTCTGACCGACGAAGTAAACTCCATTGTTCTCCACGATGATCGGGTTGTACTCCAGGAGCAGGAGAACACCATCTGGTCCCAAATTGAACCGTTCTGCTACCGCCTGCAGTGTATCGCCTTCGACAAGCGTATACGGGAAAGGTTCGGAAGGCGTGGGCGTGAAGGTGATGGTGGGAGTTTCGGTAATGGTCGCCGTCGTCGTTGGGGTATTGGTGCTGGTGGGGGTGAAGGTAACGGTGGCGGTCGGCGTTTCGGTAGCAAACATCGCGTCGAATGGCTGATTCGGTCCCATCAGCCAGACGATGACGAGGACCAAGCCAATGACAATCAGCGCAATGGCGCCGTAGAGCAGGAACGGTCCTCTCTGCATGCGCCGCTTACGATATGACTGAATGACGTTCGTGGTGCTGGGCGGTTTATTAGGGGGGGTACGATTGAGCATAGATATAGTTTCCTTGTTTCCTTAAGCACGCCTCGAGGGAAGATTGTTCCATCGCATGCGTTGAAGTAATTCTACCTGAAAAAAGGAGAGATTTGATGCTCCAAAAAGTCCCCTGAGATTGGTCAAAGGTCAAACGTCGAAAGTCTTCGACGCTTGACCTTTGATGTTTGACAGTTTTACTTCACATGCTCCCGCAAATATTGCCCCGTGTAAGAGCCTTTGACCTTCATGACCTGTTCGGGCGTACCTTCCGCAACCAGTTTGCCGCCCCGGTCGCCGCCTTCGGGTCCCAGGTCAATGATCCAATCCGCCACCTTGATGATGTCGAGATTGTGCTCGATGATGAGCACCGAGTTGCCCGCATCCACCAGTCGCTGAAGGACTTCAATCAGTTTGTGGACGTCCGCCGCATGCAAGCCGACGGATGGTTCGTCCAACACGTACAGTGTCCGTCCCGTGGCGCGGCGCGACAGTTCCTTCGAGAGTTTAACGCGCTGTGCTTCACCGCCGGAAAGTGTCGTTGCAGGTTGACCGATGCGGATGTATCCCAAGCCAACCTCCTGAAGCAGTTTCACCTTGTTCTTCATCGGCGGATAGTTTTCGAACTCCTCCAGCGCATGGTCAACTGTTATATCCAGCACATCGGCAATCGAATACTTGTCGCGGAACAGCACCTGCAGGGTCTCGCGGTTGAAGCGTTTGCCGTGACACACATCGCACGGCACATACACATCGGGCAGGAACTGCATTTCGATGCGCAGCTCGCCCTGTCCCTGGCAGGCTTCACAGCGTCCGCCATGCACGTTAAAGGAGAAGCGCCCCGGCTTGTAGCCGCGCACTTTGCTTTCGGGCAGTTCGGCAAACAACTTTCTGATCTCGTCGAACAACCCCGTGTACGTGCCGGGGTTCGAGCGCGGCGTGCGCCCAATGGGTGACTGGTCAATGTTGATGATCTTATCGAGATGCTCCACGCCCTCGATGCGCTCATGCTCGCCCGCCTGAGTCCGCGCGCCCATCAATTTCGCCGCCAGCGCGTTGTACAGGATGTCGCTCATCAGCGTGGACTTGCCCGATCCGCTCACGCCCGTGATGCAGACCAGTTTCCCCAGCGGGATGCTGACATCAATACGCTTGAGATTATTCGCAGACGCCCCTACAATCTTGAGACTCTTGCCGTTTCCCTCCCGCCTCTTTTTCGGGACTGGAACCTGCTTCCTCCCCGAGAGATATTGTCCTGTCAATGACTTTGGGTGCGCCAAAATCTGCTTTGGCGTTCCCTCCGCAATGACCTGACCGCCATGCTCCCCCGCGCCAGGACCCAGATCCACCACCCAATCTGCCTCGCGGATGGTCTCGTCGTCATGCTCCACGACCAGCACCGTGTTGCCCAGGTCGCGCAGCCCTTTGAGCGTTTCGAGCAGTCTCGCGTTGTCGCGCGGATGCAAACCGATGGATGGCTCATCCAACACGTACAGCACGCCCACCAGCCGCGAGCCGACCTGCGTTGCCAGACGGATGCGCTGCGCCTCGCCGCCCGAAAGCGTGGTGGCAGAGCGGTTGAGCGTCAGGTACTCCAGCCCCACATTGACCAGGAAGGTCAGCCGCTCGTGGATTTCCTTGAGCACGCGCTCGGCAATCTTCTTTTGCTTGGCGCTCAACGGAGAGTTTTTGCCCGAAAGTTTCTTGATCCACTCCAGCGTTTTGAGGACATGCCACGAATTCGCCTCGACGATGTTCACCCCATCCACGGTGACCGCCAACGCGGCAGGGTTGAGACGCTTGCCCTGGCACGACGGGCACGGCCGGTCAGACATGAACTCGGCAATCTTCTCGCGAATGTAGTCCGAGTTCGTCTCGCGGTAGCGGCGTTCGAGGTTGGTGATGACGCCTTCGAACGCCCGCGAGAACTTGAACTCATTGCCGCCCGCGCTCTGATAGGTCATCTGAATTTGCCTGTCGCCCGTGCCGTACAGAATGATGTCCAACTGCTCCTTCGTCAATTCACGGACGGGCTTGTTCATGTCAATCTTGAATGTCTTGCACGCGTTGACAAGGCTTTGCCAGTAGTAACCGCCCTCCACTTTGGGTCCGCTCCATTCCATACTGGCGATCGCTCCCTCGTCGAGAGACAGGTCGCGGTCCGGGATGATGCGGTCGGGGTCAATTTCCAGTTTCGAGCCAAGCCCCTGACAGTCGGGGCAGGCGCCCTGCGGCGTGTTGAAGGAGAACGTGCGCGGCTCCACCTCCGGGATGGTTGTACCGTGTTCGGGACAGGCAAGATGCTCGGAGAAGTGCAAGTCTTCGCCCTCACCCCCCGCCCCTCTCCCTGAGGGAGAGGGGCGGGGGGGAGGGATGTTGACGGTAACATACCCCTCTCCAAACTTCAGCGCCGTTTCCACCGAGTCGGTCAGGCGGGTGAGTGCGGCTTTCTGGTCTTCCTTTGTCCCCTCCCGGGAGATGACGAGGCGGTCTACCACGGCTTCGATGGTGTGCTGTTTGTAGCGGTCAAGTTCGATTTCGTCATCGAGCGAATAGACCGTGCCATCCACGCGGGCGCGGGTGAAGCCTGCCTTGCGGATCTCCTCGAAGACGGCTTGATACGTACCTTTGCGTCCGCGCACGAGCGGCGCAAGGATCAGGATGCGCGTGCCGCCGGGCAGTTTCTCGATGTGATCCACGATCTCTTGCGCCGATTGCCGCGCCACTTCGCGTCCGCACACGGGACAGTGGGGGATGCCCGCCCGCGCGAACAGCAGACGCATGTAGTCGTAGATTTCGGTCACCGTGCCAACCGTGGAACGCGGGTTATGGCTGGTGGATTTCTGGTCAATCGAGACGGCGGGAGAGAGCCCTTCGATGTAATCCACATCGGGCTTGTCCATCTGCCCGATGAACTGACGGGCGTATGCCGAAAGCGACTCGACGTAGCGCCGCTGTCCCTCGGCGAAGATGGTGTCGAACGCCAGCGACGACTTGCCCGAACCCGAAAGCCCGGTGATGACCACAAACCTGTCGCGGGGAATCTCCACCGTGATATTTTTCAAATTATGGACGCGCGCGCCAACCACGCGGATATTGTTGGATGACATGGAACTCCTCTGGAATGGGATTGCTCTTGGTTCGTTCTAACTCCCAATGAATATTCACCGTGCTCTTTCGCCGGGAGCGATATTGGAGAGCATCTGTCAAACGCCTATTCTAGCACAAATGTTTTACTTTCGATGAGCGTAAAAGCCGCACAGCAAAATTGCATTATACCGAATCCCCAAATCAGACACTCTTATCGGAATTTGCAACGTGCATGTTATACTCTTGTGCAACTTCTCAAATCCGGCGGGGTTATGTGTGTTAACCCTGCCGGTAGGACCAGACGAGTGCAGGAAACCGAGTTCAACGAAGAGGAAATGCTATTGCTCGCCTCCCAGGGCGACCGCGATGCGTTCGGTTTGCTCTATGAGCGCTATGTGGATCGAATCTTCAACTACGTCTACTACCGCACAGGGAATCTGCATGACGCCGAGGACCTTACCGCCCGTGTTTTTCAGCGGGCGATGAATCACATTCACAACTACACCGATCGCGGCGTTCCCTTTTCGGCATGGCTGTACCGCATTGCCCACAACCTGGTTGCCAACTGGCACAGGGATCGCAGCCGTAAACAGGAAATACCGCTTGACGATCTGCCGATCTTGCCGGTCAAAGGCGATCACCCCGAGAAAAACCTTGTCCGTTCTCAGGAACAGGAAGCGCTTCTCAAACTTATCCGGCGCCTGCCCGCTGAGCGACAGAATCTCCTCATCCTCAAATTTGTCGAGAACCTGTCGAACGCCGAAATCGGCGCCATCATGGGACGCAGCGAGGGCGCGATCAAGAGCCTCTACCACCGCACATTGCTTGCCTTGCGCGATCAACTGAGCGACCAAAACATCAACCTTGAAGGAGAGTAGCCATGTTTCGAATTGTGACCGATGGTGCAGTGGATATCCCCGCCGAGTGGTACAAAGAATACGACATCCAGCGTATTCCCATCAATGTGCATTTCGGTGAAGAAAAAACCTTCATCCAGGACGTTGAACTCAGCATGGACGAGTTCTACAAACTGGTGGACGGCAAAAGCCTGCCGCACCCGAAAACCTCCCAGCCCTCGCCCCACCAGTTTGTCGAGTTTTACAAAAAGATTGCCCAGCCCGGCGATACCATCCTTTCCATTCACATCACCAGCAAACTTTCCGGCACGTATGCCTCCTCTGTCGCTGCGGCAGAGGAACTCAAAGGCACATACAACATCGTCCCTGTGGATACCTTGGGCGGTTCGATGGGCACCGCCTTTATGTGCCGTTCCGCCCGCCAGATGGAACGCGCCGGCAAAAGCGTGGACGAAATCGTCCAATTCATCGAACGCGTGCGCGGTAAAACCCTCATCATCCTGACGCTCGATACCCTCGAATATGCCCGCCGCAGCGGACGGGTCGGCGCCCTGCGCTCAGCGCTCGCCTCCGCCCTGAACCTCAAACCGATTGCCATGCTCAAAGACGGTCTGGTGGAGATGGTGGACCGCGTCCGCACCCGCAAAGCCGCCTTTGAGCGCGTTGTCGAACTGGCGAAAGAACACTCGGGCAGTCAGCCTGTTCATCTGGGTGTGGTGCATGCCCGTGACCTTGCCTCCGCTCAGGTGTTAATGGAACAGGCGAAGAAATCGCTCAACGTCAAAGAAGCCTATCTGACCGACCTCTCCATCTCCCTTGCGATCAATTTCGGACCGGGTACTGTCGGATTGGTGCTCTACCCCGCTGATTGAATTTGTGAGTGACCCATGGTACGCAGAAAATCATCCCCTCTTCCCGATGACGTCCTTTCCAGTCTCGAGGCGCGTCTTGCCGGGACCTTGAAGCCGATTCAGCCTTCGAGGGACATGGTTCAACGCCTGCGCGAGCGAATCCGCTTCCCGGCGCCGGAGGAGATCGCCTTGCGGCTGGGCGATTGGAAGAAGATGTTTTTGGTGCTGGGCGGTGTCATGTCGGGGATGGTGCTGTTCATCACGCTGGCGCGGGCGTTCTTCTACCTAATGAGCCGGAAGAGCGTGTAACAGAAAATCTTTCAACCGGGCACAGCAGACGCTCCCTGCCAGCGCATCATCCGCAGGCATAAAGACCCCGAGGTCATTCCTCAGGGTCTTTTCATTTCAGCAGGGCGTCGCATAACTGCCGCGCTTCGGCGATGAGGTCGGCTTCGACGGGGAGTTTGAATTCCTCGTTGACGCGCAAGGTCAAATGGTTGGCGAGCCGTTTCAGGTCGGGAGAAAGAAGCGGATCGTCCCTGAGCAGGTTCAGCAGATCGTAGGCGCTCGTGCTGCGGGGTTGAATCCCCTGTCGGGTCAAGTATTCCCGAACGGCAATTCCCGCCGCGCGGCGGGCGCACACACGCGCCTGCCCCTCGTTGCCTCTGGCGCGCGCCTGCTCGGCGAGCGCAAACTCGCGTTCCAACTGCTCGTTCAGATTCATCAGTCGAAAAACCGATAGCGCAGCAGCGCCCAGACCGCCTCGAAGGCGTCTTTGAGTTTGATTTTTTTCCCTTCGGAATAGTCGCGCGGGTTGAAGGAGATCGGCACTTCGAAGATGCGGTATTTGCGTTTGAGAATTTTGGCGGTGAACTCCGGTTCGAAGTTGAAGCGCTTCGAGCGGATGTTCATGCCCTCGATGACCTCGCGGCGGAAGACCTTGTAGCCGGTTTCCATGTCGGTCAGGATCGAGTCGTAGAGGATGTTGGTCATGAGGGTGAGCAGTTGATTTGCCACCTGATGCCAGAACATGGCGACGCGGTGCGGGGCGCCCAAAAAGCGTGAACCATAGACCACATCTGCCAGCCCCTCCTCGATGGGTTGGAGCAGGACAGGGTAATCGCGGGGGTTATATTCGAGGTCGGCGTCCTGAATGAGCAGAACGTCGCCCTTGGCGGCTTTCATGCCGGTAACCACCGCCGCTCCCTTTCCCTGATTCTTCTCGTGCAAGATCACGCGGACTTTCCGCTTGCCGTCGAGTTTTTTCAGAATTTCTCGGGTGCCGTCCTGCGAGCCGTCGTCCACAATGACGATTTCGCTTGCCCGTTTGACGGCGTGTACCCGTTTGATGATTTCCTGGATATTGTTCGCTTCGTTGTACACAGGGATGATGACGGAGAGTTTCATGACATTACAAATTATATACGATGTTTCGCGCCGCATTGCATTCGAAATTGGGCGTGCTATAATCTGACCGTTGCATATTCCCTCATCCCTCTCTGGGAGGCGTTATGACCAATACCCTCATGCGGTCGCCCGGCGCGGCTGTCTCTTTTTCTCCGCCGCCCATTAACTCGGTCGAAGATACCGGCTTGAATGTTCTCTGGTTGCAGGACCTGGCTCTAAAGATCCTCTATAACCAGGGATTCATGAGCGGTTTCAAGATTGCCGAAGCGATTGCCCTGCCGTTTGCCGGCGTTACCGACGGCATCCTCGAAGCCCTCAAGCGCGAAAAATTGATCGAAGTCAAGTCTTCGCAAGGCGGTTTGGGCGAGGGCGCCTATACCTACGGGATCACCGGCGCAGGCATCACCCGCGCCCGCGAAGCCCTCGAGCGCAGCCAGTATGCCGGTCCTGCGCCGGTGCCGTTCGAGGTCTACAATGAAGCCATCCGCCGCCAGAAAACCGGGCGCATGACCGTCACTGCGCGGACAATGCGCCAGGTACTTTCCCAGTTGGTCATCTCCGAAGCCACCTTCCAGCGGCTCGGACCCGCCCTGAACTCCGGCACGTCCATCTTCATGTATGGTCCGCCCGGCAACGGCAAGACCAGCGTCGCCCGCGCCTTTGGCAACCTCATCCTCACCCAGTCCATGTACATTCCCTACGCCCTCTACCTCGATGGGCAGGTGATCAAAGTATATGACCAGGTGAGCCACAAACTGGCGCCCGAAGCCGACGGACAAGCGACTCCTTCCGGGACCGGCAACCTGCGCGCCAGCCCGCGCCGTGACCCCCGCTGGGTCAAAATCCGCCGCCCCTTCATTGTGGTGGGCGGCGAACTCACCCTCGAAGGCTTGGATCTCGTCTATGACGAAACCCACAAATTCTACGAAGCCCCCTTTCAGGTCAAAGCCAACGGCGGCATCTTCCTGATTGACGACTTCGGGCGTCAGCAGGTTCGCCCGCGCGACTTGCTCAACCGCTGGATCGTCCCGCTCGAAAACCGCGTGGATTTCCTCACGCTTCACAACGGACGCAAGGTGGAAGTGCCTTTCGACGTGCTCATCGTTTTCTCGACCAACCTTCCCCCCAAAGACCTGGTGGATGAAGCCTTCCTGCGCCGTCTGCGCCACAAGATCGAAATTGGCGACCCCTCCTACGAGGAATACCGCGAAATCTTCCGCCGCGTTGCCGCCGATAAAAAAGTGGAATACAGCGACCAGGGACTGGCATATCTTCTGCAGGAGTGGTACATCAAACGCAACCGCAAACTGCGCGCCTCGCACCCGCGCGACCTGTGCGACCAGCTGATTGACATTGCCGGGTATCTTTCCGTGCCTCCCACCATGTCTCGTGAAATGTTGGATCGCGCCGCCACCTCCTACTTTGTGGATATTTAACCTCACCCCCTCGCACGCCGCACGGATTGCGCGTCTCCCTTTCCATGCGTGATCCGTTTTCAGCAGATCACGAAAACCGCGCGTCGTGCGCTCTCTCCAGCGCAAATGCGGCGGTAGCGACCGCTGATGACGCGCTTTTGTGAAGTACTGGTTCTTTTTTACCATGCTCGATACCCTTCCCACCCCCGTCATCTTTGCCCACCGCGGCGCCTCGGCGTTCGCGCCTGAAAACACGCTTGCCGCCTTCGAACTTGCCCTTCGGCAGGGGGCAGACGCCATCGAACTCGACGTGAAGCTCAGCGCCGATGGGCACGTTGTCGTCATCCACGACCCCACGGTGGACCGCACCACCGGCGCACGCGGACGCGTCAAGGACATGTCCCTTGCCGACCTGCGCTCGCTGGACGCAGGCAGTTTCTTTTCGGCGAACTTTCGGGGCGAAAAAATCCCCACTCTCGAAGAAGTCTTCGAGGCGGTGGGCAGGCGCGCCTTCATCAACGTGGAACTTACCAATTACAACACCCCGCGCGACCACCTTGTCGAATCCGTGTGTATGCTGATCAAAAAATTCGGACTGCAAAAACGCGTCCTGTTATCATCCTTTCTGCCGACCAATCTTGCCAGCGCGCGCCGTTACCTGCCCGAGGTGCCCACGGGGTTGCTGGCGTTGGGCGGCATTTTGGGGTTGTGGTCTCGTTCGTTTGGCTTCGCGTTCGGCAGGTATGATGCGCTGCATCCGAATCTCAGGAACGCCACACAACAACAAATTTACTTTGCGCACCGTCTCAAGCGCCGCATCCACGTGTGGACGGTGAACGACGAGGTGGATTTGCGCCGCCTGTTCAAGTGGGGTGTGGACGGGGTTTTCACCGACCATCCGCAACTGGCGGTGAGCGTGCGCGGGGAAAATGCTCAGGATGGAACCCGGTTTGTTTAGCGGCGGCACTTTCCAAGTCGGGGAGAGGAAGCGTGGGGCAGGCGGGGGAGGACACGCGATCTTTCGAAGTCTCTGCCGGTGGCTGACCCTGCTGGCAGTTCTCGTCTCGCTCTCCGAGCCTGTGGCTGGTGTGCGCGCCCAAACGCCTGTGCCGCCTCCACCGGTGCGCGTGCTGTTGAATTCCATGACGCCGGAAGAACGCGTGGGACAGTTGTTTTTGGTGACGTTCCAGGGGACGGATACCAGCGCCTCCTCTCCAATCTATGATCTGATTGCCAACCATCATATCGGCGGCGTGATCCTTCTTTCGGAAAACGATAATTTCGCCGCCGAACCGGAGACGGTTGCCTCCGCTTATCAATTGATCGCCGACTTGCAAACCATCGAATGGGACACGACCCACGCGATCAATTCTGTCGGCAGGGTGTATGTGCCTCTCCTCGTCGGCGTTTCCCAGGAAGGCAACGGGACTCCCTACGACCAGATTTTGAGCGGGATGACGCCTCTGCCGAACGAAATGGCGATCGGCGCCACCTGGAAAACGGAAAACGCCTTTCAGGTCGGGTCGGTGTTGGGAAGCGAATTGTCGGCTTTGGGATTCAATTTATATCTGGGTCCTTCTTTGGATGTAATGGAGGAACCCAATCCTTCGGCGCGCAGCGACTTGGGGACGCGCGTGTTCGGCGGTGACCCGTATTGGGTGGGGGAAATGGGTCAGGCGTATATCGCCGGTTTACATACCGGAAGCGGCGGGCGTATGCTCGTGGTCGCCAAGCACTTTCCGGGGCGCGGCGATTCGGATCGTTCGCCGGAGGAGGAGGTTGCCACCGTTCGCAAATCGCTCGAACAATTGAAGCAGGTCGAATTGTTTCCCTTTTTTAATGTGACGTCCTCGCCGGATGCAGGGTCCAATACCGATGGATTGCTCCTTTCCCACATCCGGTATCAGGGGTTCCAGGGAAATATTCGAGCCACCACGCGCCCGGTCAGTTTCGACGCGTCGGCGTTATCTGCCATCCTTGCCCTGCCGCAATTTGCCGCGTGGCGGGCGAACGGCGGTCTGATCATCAGCGATGATCTGGGGAGCAAGGCAGTCAGGGATTTCTATTCGCTGGGCGGAGACAGTTTTTCACCCCGCCTGGTCGCCCGGGACGCCTTTCTGGCTGGTAACGACCTGTTGTATTTGGGAAACCTTGCCGCCGATCAGCTTGACGATCCGTATCAGGCGGCATTGCGTATTCTGGAAGCCTTTGCACAGGAGTATCGTAACGACCCTGTGTTTGCCCAGTTGGTGGATGCGGCGGTCACGCGCATTCTCACCCACAAACTCCGCATGTATCCAGATTTGAGCATTGAAAATGTGCTTCCCGATCGAAACGAACTGGAACGCCTCGGCGTTTCGAGCCAAATCTCCTTCGATATCGCTCGTAACGCCGCCACCCTGATCAGCCCCGACCCTCAGGAATTGAACACGCTCCTGCCGGCGCCTCCCACCACGAACGATCGCATCGTTTTTTTGACGGATGTTTCCCGGTACAGGCAATGCAATACCTGTCCGGAGTATGATTCGCCGGCGGTGGACTCGTTTCAACGCACGGTGCTTCGGCTGTACGGTCCCGACGGCAGCGGACAAGTGGTTCGAAGCCGGGTCAGTTCCTATTCGCTGACGGATGTATCCGCCCTGCTCGACGGTACGACCGAATCGAACATCGAGAATTCGTTGAGTAATGCCACCTGGGTGGTCATCTCGCTTTCGGATGTGAGCGCCGGACAGCTGACCATACTCCGCCGTTTTTTCTCCGAACGGACTCATCTGCTTCGGAATAAAAACGTGATTCTGTTTTCTTTCACCGCGCCCTATTACCTCGACGCGACGGATATTTCCAAACTCACGGCGTATTACACCCTCTACAGCAAACAGCCCGCCTTCGTGGATGTGGCGGCGCGCATTCTTTTTCAGCAGGTCTCCCTGCAGGGCGCGTCGCCCGTCTCCATTCCGGCGGTGGGATACAACCTGATTACACAAACCTCGCCGAATCCGCAGCAGGTCATTCCTTTGCAATTGGATAGGACGGACGTTCCCGCGACGGAGACCGAAGGTACGCTGACGCCTGAGCCGACGGCGACGCCTTTTTACAAGATCGGCGCTTCGATTTCGGTTCGGGCAGGACCGATTCTCGACCGCAATATGCACCTCGTGCCCGATGGAACGGTGGTACGCTTTACCATGTCCACACGGGATGAGACGGGCAGCATTCTGCAACAAGTGGAGACGACCACAATGGACGGCATGGCGCGCGCGTCGTTTGTCATTGATAAACCCGGCAAGGTGGAAGTCCGCGCGGTCAGCGAACCGGCGGTCGTTTCGGATGTCATTCAGTTCGACGCGACGAGCGAGGGGGTGGCGGTGACGGTGGTGGTGCCGGTTGTAACGGAAACCCCCGAACCGACGCTCCCTGCGCCCACCTCGGTCCCGGAGAACCATTTCATTTCGCCGGAGGGGTATCCGCGGGCGGGGATCTGGTTTCTGGTCTTGCTGGGCGTATTTGGAAGCGCGCTGCTATCCTTTTGGGCGGTCAGTCGGTTGATTACGCCTCGTTGGGGGCTGCGTTTTGCTCTGCTGGTGTTGATCGGAGGCTTCGGCGCGTATAACTATCTCGCGTTGGGATTTCCGAGCGCGCTCGCATGGGTGTCTTCCGAATCGGGGGGGGCGTTCGGGGTTTTGTTGTTTACGTTAGCGGGGGAGTCGCTTGGGATTATTCTCGCCTGGGTCTGGTGGCGGGTGTTTAGCGGATCAGAGTCGCCAACAGGCTGAGCAGAAACAGGACCGCCGCGCTCCATGCCAGCGTGGCTTCGGGGGGATGGGCAAGATAATCCATGAGGGAAGGTGAGTGAACGCGAACCCTCGCGACCGAGAGAGGAAGCGTGGGCGTTTCCCGAAACCCAAGCAATGCCTGCTTGAGTTCGGTAACCGAATGGGGCCGCTCGTCCGGGTGCATGGACATTGCCCACAGGACCGCTTTCTCTGTGCGGGGCGAAAGGGAGGGGTTGATTTGTCGTAATGGAATCAGGCTTTCGGGCGCGAGGAAGCGTTTCCGTGCGTCTGCCGGGGGTTCGTTCGTGAGCAGGTGGTAGAGCGTCGCGCCGAAGGAGTAGATGTCCGAACGGATGTCGGTGTGGGCGTCGCTTCCGCCGTATTGTTCGAGGGGGGTGTAAAGAGCGGTACCCTGTCCCTGAATGATCGTGATGGTGACTTCCTCGGGGGCGAGGATTTTTACCAGCCCAAAGTCCACGAGTTTGATCAACCCGTGAGGCATGAGTTTCAGGTTGCTCGGTTTGATGTCGCGGTGTACGATGGGCGGCTCCTGGCTGTGGAGGAAAATGAGCGCGTTGGCGATTTGATCCGCCCAGGCGAGAACCTCCTTTTCATGGAGAAATCGTTTGTTGCGCCGCGCCTCGAGCATGAGCGAACGCAGGTCGCTGCCCGGAACGAAGTCCATCACCAGATAATCGCGCGGACCGATGGAAAAGAAATCGGAGACCTTCGGCAGGTTGGGGTGGTCGAGGCGCGCGAGTACAGTCGCCTCGCGCAGGAATTGTTCGCGGGCTTCCTCTCTGATGTTTTCCGGGAGGGCGCGGTCGTATTCGACTTCCTTCAAGGCGCACTGGCGTCCCTTGAGACGCATATCGTCTGCAAGATAGATCGAGCCCATGCCGCCCTGACCAATGCGTTCACGAATCCTGTAACGACCGCGCAAAACCTCCTCTTTTTGGAGGGGTGGAAGCAATGGCTCTCCTTACCGGGCGGAAGATTTGCCGCAAGGCACGAGCGCAGGAGGGTATCGGCGTATTCCCGCGCCAATGCTCAGGTTTTCGCTATCGTATTATAATATACGCCCTCCTGCGTTCAGGATATGATTCGACAACGGGATTCTCAATGACACTGTATCGGGAAGATGCTCCTTTGCTCGTCGCACAGGACGGACCCTTGAAGGGTCAACGCTGGCAATTGGACAAACCCATTGTGCTCGGGCGCGAGCCGACCTGCGATGTGGTGATTGCAGATCGGCAGATTTCGCGTTATCACGCCCGCCTGACGCCGACGCCGGAAGGTATCATCCTCGAAGACCTGGGGAGTAAGAACGGCACGCATCACAACGGAAGCCTGCTGATTGCTCCGGTTGTCCTGCAGGATGGGGATCTGTTGTCCATTGCTATGGCGCAGCAGTTCATTTTCCTCATTTCGGATGCCACCACGCCGCTGGTGGAAGGTTCTCCCTCCTCGGGACGTCTGATGATGGACTTGAAATCCAGGCGGGTATGGATTAATCATCAACAGTTGGTCCCGCCGCTTTCGGCACAGCAATTCAAACTGCTCTGGCTGCTTTACAAAAACAATGGCGAAGTGGTGGATCGCGCCGATTTGGTGGCGGAGGTGTGGGGAGGAGAGCAGGCGGCGGGCGTATCGGATCAGGCACTGGACGCGCTGGTGCGCCGCCTGCGCGAGCGGATCGCTTCCATCGATTCGACGCATCAATACATCGCCACCGTGCGCGGGCACGGAATTCGCCTGGATAACCCGCCCGCCTGACCCGTTTTTGACGCTTCGCCTCCCGCCGCCTTGCGGGAGGTTTTTGTTTACCCGTATCTTTTTCCTCCCTCCAGCGACTGACAGGTTAAACCAACTCAATTTCAGTTACGGAGGTACAGTATGAATAAATCGCATCGTTTTCTCATATCCGTGCTGTTGCTCGGCGCTTACCTGCTGAGCGCATGCAGCGGGACAGCGCCCCTCTCCGCCCCGCAGCAAGATGACGGTTCCTCGGCTTCCCAGTCCGTTGAGGTCGTCTTTACCGGCAGCGTGGAAGCCATGGGCGCCTCGCAGTGGACCATCAGCGGGCAGGTGGTTGGCGTGGAAGGCGCCTCGATTGACGCCAACATCCAAGTTGGCGATATTGTCAAAGTGGAAGCATCTGTGGCAGCCGATGGGAGCATTTTTGCCCTGCGGATCGAGGCTGCCCGTCCTGCCATTGTGGATGGCAACGCCAACGACGACATGAACGGCAACACCAACGACGACATGAACGGCAATGCCAACGACGACATGAACGGCAATGCCAACGACGACATGAACGGCAACACCAACGACGACATGAACGGCAATGCCAACGACGACATGAACGGCAATGCCAACGACGACATGAACGGCAATGCCAACGATGACATGAACGGCAACGCCAACGAATCGCCTGACGATGAACAGGAAATCTACGGTGTGGTGGAAGCCCTCGCCTCCGACTCGATTACGGTCAGCGGTGTGACCTATATGTTTGCATCCTTTACCGAGTTCAAAACCATCGTTTCCGTCGGTGACCAGGTCAAACTGCACGTGGTGGTTGCCTCTGATGGCACTCTCGTTGTCCGCGAAATTGAACGCACCTTAAGCGACAGCGACGATGACAACTCCAACTCTAACTCCAATTCCAACGATAACGACGATGATGACTCCAATAGCAACCAGAATTCCAACGACGATGATGACGACGATAACTCCAACTCCAATGGCAACCAGAATTCCAACGACGATGACGACGATAATGACAACTCCAATGACAACCAGAATTCCAACGACGATGATGACGACGATAACTCCAACTCGAACGATAACTCCAACGATAACGACGATGACTAACATTTCACTCTTCAGGGTATAAAAATTCAAAATGGAACATCTGGAGCGCTCCTCCAGATGTTCCATTCTCACGGATGTGTTCGATGAAACTACAAAGACAAGCCCTCCTCTCCATCGGCATTTTTATCCTGTTCATTGCCGGCATGTCGCTTATTCAATTTGCCACGCCCGATATGCCCGATAACGACGGCTTTTACCACATCAAACTGGCTCAAATCATGCGCATTGAGGGCTTGAAGCCTAAATTCCCCTGGCTGCCGCTTTCCATCCTCAACCCGCAGGAATATTACGACCACCACTTTTTGTATCACGTTGCACTTATCCCGTTCACCTGGTTCGCCGATTTACGCCTTGGGGCAAAATGGTCAGCGGTGGTTTTTTCGAGCCTGGCATTTCTCGCCGTGTGGTTTCTCTTTCATCGCCAGCGCATCCCCTACGACTGGTTGTGGGCGCTGGCTTTGCTGGGAATTTCGGATGCCTTCCTTTACCGCATGAGCGTCACCCGCGCCCAGTCGCTCTCGCTGGCATTCCTTGCCATCGGAATGACATGGCTTCTCGAACGCAAATACAAACATCTTGTCATCCTGTCCTTTATTTATGTCTGGCTGTACGATGCCTTTCCCCTCATGCTTGCGCTTGGCTTTTTATATGTTCTTGCCGTTCTGCTTTCGGAGCGGCGCCTCGAATACAAGCCCCTGCTGTTCATCGCTGGCGGCATTGCCCTCGGTATGATCGTCAACCCCTATTTCCCCGATAACATCATCTTTTCCTGGAATCACATGCTCCCCAAATTGACAGATGCCACTGCGGTCAGTGTGGGCAACGAGTGGTTTCCCTATACCACCCAGCAACTCCTCGAAAACTCGCTGTTTTCCCTGCTTTTCTTCGTCAGCGGAATTTTTGCCCTCGGGTTGACCAGCTGCAGAATGGACGTCCGCACCGCCTTTGCCCTGCTTGCCTCCCTCCTTTTTGGACTCATGCTCATGCAGGCGCGCCGCTTCGTCGAATACTTCCCGCCGTTTGCCCTCATCTTCGCCGCCTTTGCCTGGGCGGCTCATTTCCTCGACCGTCAATTTGCCTGCCGCATTTCCACCCCCTCTCCCTTCAAGCGGATTCTTCACAACGCCCCCCTCCTCCTGCTCTCAGCGGCGGTGATACTTGGCGCCAGCCGATCAATTCCCAGGGCGGGTGAAGCGATCAACGACTCCAAACCCTACGACCTGTACGCCGGCGCCTCCCAATGGCTTGTCGAAAACACCCCCGCCGGCTCCCGCGTCTTCCAGACCGATTGGGACGACTTCCCCCGCCTGTTCTTTTACAACACCCACAACACCTATCTCATCGGTCTAGACCCGACCTACATGCAGTTATACGATCCCGAACTCTATGACCTGTGGGTGCTCATCACACAGGGCAAAGTGGAAAACCCCTCCCGCATCATCGCCCTCCGCTTTGGCTCGCAATACGTCCACACCGATCTCAAACACGGCAGTTTTATCAAAGCCGCAGAGCGCGACCCCGGCTTGCGCGAAGTGTACCGCGATGACCAGGCGATTCTCTACGAAGTGCTCTCGCCTTCCCAATGATCTGCCGCGGAATGTTATACTCCCATGCAACTTGCCATTCTTCCCTTCTCGAGGATCATCATTTCAGGGAACCCTCAGACCATGTCCGGCTATGACGAACAAAGCGCCTTGAACGGTTTGCAGAATCTCGATTCGCAAGCCATCGCCGCCATTTACGACCGCTATTTTACCGAGGTTTATCGCTACGTCCGCTACCGCATTGAAGATGACGCCACTGCGGAAGACATCGCCAGCGATGTCTTCATGCGTCTGCTGGAAGCCTCCCAAAAACGGCAGGGACCCCAATCCAGCCTCCGGGGCTGGCTGATTGCCACCGCCTCCAATGCCATCAACGACCACCTGCGCCGCCGTTACCGCCGCCCCACCGACCCACTCTCCGACCATCTGCCCGACCAAACCGCCATCGTCCACGACGATGTAGACCAGCGCGAACAATACCGCACCGTGCGGTCTGCCTATGCCCAACTGACCGACGAACAACAACATGTCCTGGCGCTTCGCTTCGGTGAGGGATACTCCCTTGAAGAAACCGCACAAACCATGAAGAAAAAACTCAATGCAGTGAAAGCCCTGCAATTTCGGGCGCTCGCCGCACTTCAACGTTTGATCGGGGAGGCGAACGATGAATAAATACGAAATTTTGGAAATCTGCCTTAGGGAACTGGAACAGGGTGAAAGCCTGGATACCGTCCTCGCCCGCCGCCCCGAACTGGCGGACGAACTGCGCCCCATACTCGAAACGGCTGTCAAAGCCAGGGCAATCGCTGCGCCTTCGCCGTCCGAAGTGGTCATCCGCAGGAGCCGCGCACGAGTGCTCCAGCGCGCCGCCGAACTCCGCGAACAAAAAGCCGCCTTGCCCTCGCGCCGTCTCTGGTCGGCGCCTCTCAGGCGCGCCCTTGTCACCCTTGCGATGCTTACCCTGCTTTTCGTGGGCGGCAACGGGCTGGTACGCGCCTCCTCCGCCACCCTGCCCGGCGACAATCTCTACCCCGTCAAACGCACATGGGAAGGCGTCTCTTTGTTCTTCACCTTCAACCCCCAGCAGCGCGAAGCCCTCGAACTCGAACACGAAAACGAACGGTTGGAGGAACTCGCCGAACTCCTTGCCCGCGGACGCACCGCCCAGGTGGATTTTTCCGGTTACGTCACGCGTCAATCCGGGACCGAGTGGCTGGTCTCCGGTATCCCGGTCTTTCTCTCCGCCGACACCCACCTGATTGGCGAACCCATCCCCGTCGGCGCGGCGGTGCATGTGCGCGGACAGACGCAGGGCGCGGGGGTCCTTGCCGAGCGCATCGAACTCCTGCCGCCCGGCACCCGCCTCCCCGAAATGGACGAAGAATTCGAGCAGGAAGAGGATACGGAGGCGGAAACGAAAATGGAACCGAAGCCCACCCAACCGTCCCGGACTGAAACGCCTGCTCCCACGTTGACCCCCACCGCAACCGCCACCCCCGCAGAGGCGACCATCGAGGGCATTGTCGCCTCCATCCAGAATAAACTGCTCGTCATCAACGGCATCGTGCTGGACACCCAGTTTGCGGAGGAAGTCAAAGGCACGCCTGCTGTAGGCGCATTCGCCAAAGCAAAAGGCTATTATGACACCGGCATTTTCATTGTGAAAGAGATCGAATTTACCGCCCCCTCTTCCAGCGGCGGGCTAACCCCTCCTCCCCGCAACAACAACGAAACCAACGTCAACACCACCAACGATAACCACAACGACAATGACAACCACAACGACAACGACAATGACAACGACAATGACAACGACAACGATTGAATTAGGACAATGGTAGAACATTGTCCGCCAAACATCAAAATCAAACCACCGAGTCACGGAGACATATAATAAAACTCCGTGACTTGGTGTCTCCGTGGTTCAACTGAAACTGCTCAATTTAATTGCCAATCTGCAAAAGGCAACGGATTCTGAATTTTTAATGGGCGTTTTCTGCTGCATGGGCTACAATCATCCCATTGAATTCCCACACAGGAGACCCTATGACCGACTCGCACTTCTACATTGGGCGCGCCTACAACCCGCTTGCCCAATCCGTTACAGACCAGCCCATCCGCTACGACCCCGCCGACCTGACCACCCATGCCATCGTCACCGGTATGACCGGCTCCGGCAAGACCGGCTTGTGCGTTGTCATGCTCGAAGAAGCCGCGCTCAACGGCATCCCCGCCCTCATCATTGACCCCAAAGGCGACCTCACCAACCTTCTGCTCCACTTCCCCGACCTCGCCCCGCAAGACTTCCAGCCCTGGCTGGACTCCGACCAGGCGCGCCGCGCCGGCAAAACCCCCGAACAAGCCGCCATGGATGCCGCCCTTGCCTGGCGCAGCGGCTTGCAGCAGTGGGGCATAGACCGCGAACGCATTCTGGCGCTCAAAAACGCCGCCCAATTCACCGTCTACACCCCCGGCTCCGATTCGGGCATCCCCGTCAGCGTGCTGTCCTCCCTCGCCGCTCCCGAAATCCCCTGGGACGACAACCGCGAAATCCTGCGCGAGAAAATCGCCAGCACCGTCACCGCCCTGCTCGGCCTCGTCGGCTACACCGACATCGACCCCCTGCGCTCGCGCGAACACATCCTGCTCTCCAACCTCTTCGAAAACGCCTGGAGCGCCGGCAAAAGCGTGGACCTGACCGAACTCATCCTGCAAACCCAAACCCCGCCCTTCGACAAACTCGGCGCGTTTCCCGTAGATGCCTTCTTCCCCGCCAAAGACCGCATGGAACTGGCAATGGCGCTCAACAACATCCTCGCTGCCCCCGCCTTCCAAACCTGGCGCGAAGGTCAACCGCTCGACATCGCCTCCCTGCTCCGCGCCGCCGACGGGCGTCCGCGCCACAACATCTTCTACCTCGCCCACCTCTCTGAAGCCGAGCGCATGTTCTTCATCACCCTCCTGCTCTCCGCCGTCGAAACCTGGATGCGCACCCAAAGCGGCTCATCCTCCCTGCGCGCCCTCCTCTACATGGACGAAATCTTCGGCTACGTCCCTCCCCAGCGCAACCCGCCCTCCAAGGCGCTCCTCCTGCGCATGCTCAAACAGGCGCGTGCCTTTGGCGTCGGTCTATTGCTCGCCACCCAAAACCCCGTAGACGTGGACTACAAAGGACTCTCCAACGCCGGCACCTGGCTCATCGGCAAACTCCAAACCGACCAGGACAAACAGCGCCTGCTCGACGGTCTCGAAAGCGCCGCCGGCGGCATCTCACGCAGCGAATTCGACCGCCTCATCTCCTCACTCGGCAAGCGCGTCTTCGTCCTCCACAACATCCACGCCAAAGCCCCCCTCCTCCTCCACTCCCGCTGGACGATGAACTACCTCGCCGGACCCCTCCCCCGCAACCGCATCCCCGAACTCAACCGCCTCGCCAACGCAGACAGGGCGCTTCAGACTCCGCCCGCGCCTGCCTCCCTCTCCCAAACCTTCTCCTCCCTCGAACCTGTCTCCCCCTCCTTCATCGCAGCGGATGTCCGCCAGCCATCGTCCACTGTCAACCGCTCGCCCTCCGCCGTCCCCGGCACCCAAACCAAACCGTCCCTCCCTGCAGGCATCAAAGAATACTTCCTGCCTCAAACCCTCAGCCTCCCCAAAGCCTTCAAAGCCGCGGGATACCCCATGCCCGCCGAAGCGATGATCGCCGGCATCCTCTACCGCCCCGTCCTCATCGCCTCCGCCCAGGTGCGCCTGCTCGACCGTAAACTCGGTGTGGACAGCGAAATCATCCGTGCCGTCCTCGTCCAAACGCTGGACAAACGCACCGCCCTGCGCTGGGAAGACCACACCATAACCCCTCACGCCCTTGAAACCATGGAAGACCTTCCCCAGCCCTCCTCCCGCTTCGGCACCATAGACGCCCCGCTCAACGACCCCCGCCTGCTCTCTGCCCTGCAAAAAGACTTCGCCGACTGGGTCTTCCGCACCTCTTCCGTGCAGGCGCGCGCCAACGAAACGCTCAAAGTCTATGCCGGTCCCGATGTCAGCCGCGCCGAATTCATGCGCGCCTGCGCCGAAGCCGCCAGCCAGAAACGCGACGCCGAAATCGCCAAAGCCACCGCTTCGCTCGACCGCCAGCTCAAAACCCTCGAAGACAAACTCGCCCGCGAAGAACGCGAACTGGCGGAAGACCAGGCGGAACTTGCCAACCGCAAAGTGGAAGAAGCGGGCACGCACCTCGAAAACCTGACGGGTCTCTTCGGCGGCAGACGCAAAGCCTCGCGCCTCTCCTCCTCGCTCACCAAGCGCCGCCTCACCGAACAGGCAAAAGCCGAAGTCCAGGAATCCATCGAAGCCATCGCCCAATACAAAAAACAGATTGCCGAACTCCAGAGCCGCCGCGAAGACACCCTGCGCGAACTCAACGACCGCTGGGGGACCGCCGTCAACGACATCACCGAAGTGACCGTTGCTCCAAAAAAGACCAATATCTTTATCACCCTCTTCGGTGTCGGCTGGATACCGCATTACATCATCGAGAGCGGCTCCGACCCCTTCACCCTGCCTGCATTCGCCGAAGAGTAACCCCCGGGTGTATTGAGGTGTTTCTGTTGCCAGTTGCAGCGAGCGCAGGCGAACTGTCCGCCTGCCTTGTGCAGTACGATCGTCCTGCGGAAAAGGAAAAGATATCATGCCTTGGCTGATCTTTGCTGTCGTTCTTTGGGGTGTTATCCATTCGTTCACCGCCTCGCTGGGCTTCAAAAATTTCCTTCGCCGCACGCTGGGCGACGGCTTTATGCGAGGTTACCGCTTGCTCTACAACCTGTTTTCGGCAGTCAGTTTAACTCCTATTCTCTACCTGATGCTGATCTTGCCGGATCGAGACCTCTATCAAGTTCCCTCCCCCTGGAATGCTCTCATGTTCACAGGACAGGCGCTCTCGACGATTCTCCTTGGTGTGGCGGTTCTGCAAACCGACCCCCTGTCCTTTGTGGGTTTGCGTCAGTTGTTCGAGCAGGAAACGCCGGGCGGGCTGGTGACGGGCGGATTTTACCGCTACATGCGTCATCCGCTGTATACGTTCGGTCTGCTTATCCTCTGGCTTTCTCCGCGCGTGACGCTCAATTCGTTTATCGTCTACCTCTCCCTGACGGCATACATCCTCATCGGGGCGTATTTCGAAGAGCGGAAACTCTTGCGCGAGTTCGGGCAGGCATATGCCGATTACAAAGCCGCCACACCCATGCTCCTTCCGCGCCTGCGGCGCGGCGGGAACAAATGACCACCGCCGTCCGTTCTACGGGGGGGTGCCTGTACTCATGTCGAATTAATTCGCCAACCCCTCCGCAAGGTATAATTTTCGCAATGGCTTCCATCTCTCAACCTTATCAACGAATTCCTCTACTCCCTCAACTGGTCGCCGCGTTCGTCAGCGGCGTGACGTTATTCCTTGTTGCCGTCATTACCTGGACCCTGGGCTACCAGCTCCTCTACGCGGGGCGCATCTTCCCCGGCGTTTCGGTGGCGGGCGTGGACCTCTCGGGTCTAACTCCATCCGATGCGGCGATCAAACTTCATCAGACCTTGTCCTACCCTGTCGGCGGCAGGATTTTGTTCCGCGATGGCGAAAAAGCCTGGGTGGCGAGTCCCGCAGAACTCGGTATGGTCTTCGACCCGTCGTCCAGCGCGATGACTGCCTATCGTCTGGGAAGAAGCGGCGGACTGTTCCAGGCGTTGTCCGACCAGATTCGGGCGCGCGCAAGCGGCGTCTATGTTCAGCCGGTCATCGTCTTCGATCAACGGGTTGCCTATCAATACCTGCGACAAATCGCCCTGCAGATCGACCAGCCGGTGCGCGAGGGAGGCTTGAGCCTCGAAGGCACGAACGTGGTTGCCACGCCCGGGCAGGTGGGACGCGAGTTGAAGATTGACGCCACGCTCGTCTATCTCGGCGCGCAATTGCAAACCTTCAGCGACGGCGAAGTGCCTCTTGTCGTTCAAGAAATTCAACCGCAGGTTATGGATGTGAGCGCCCAGGCAGAAATCGCCCGCATGATCCTCAGTCAGCCGCTGATGCTTGTCGTGCCGAACGCCGGTCTTTCCAATCCCGGTCCGTTTGTCTACGATGTACAGGTGCTTGCCAACCTGCTTGGCGTGCAAAAGACTCCCGAAGGCATACAGGTGGTGCTCGACACTGCCGGCTTGAGCGAAATGCTTCAGGTTGTAAAAAGCCGTGTGGACAGACCCTCCAAGAACGCCCGTTTCATCTTCAATGACGACACGCGCCTGCTGGAAGTGATCGAAGAATCGCAAACCGGGCTGGTCGTGGATGTGGATGCCAGCGTCCGCGCCATCAATGAGGCGCTGTTGCGCGGCGAGCATAGCGTTCCTCTGATTGTGGTGGAAGACCAGCCAAAGGTCTCCTCGACAGCCACTGGGGCGGAACTTGGCATCACCGAATTGCTGTGGGAGGAAACGTCTTACTTTTACGGTTCGAGCCCCGAGCGTATTCAAAATATTCAGGCGGCGGCGGCTCGCTTTCACGGTGTTCTTGTCGCGCCGGGCGAGGTCTTCTCGATGGGCGCCACCATGGGCGACGTAAGTTTGGAAAGCGGGTTTGCCGAAGCGCTCATCATCTACGGCGGTCGGACGATCAAGGGCGTGGGCGGCGGCGTATGCCAGGTCAGCACGACACTTTTCCGCGCCGCATTCAACGCAGGGTTCCCCATCGTGGAACGGTATTCCCACGCCTATCGCGTCTCCTATTACGAGCAGACGTATACCGGCGCGGTCAACCCTCGTCTGGCGGGGTTGGATGCCACCGTCTATTTCCCGCTTGTGGATTTCAAATTCAAGAACGACTCGCCCTACTGGATACTCATGGAGACCTACCTTGGCAGGAGTTCCCTGACCTGGAAGTTCTATTCCACCAAGGATGGGCGCACCGTCGCCTGGGATACCACCGGACCGACCAACATCGTTTCCGCGCCGCCTCCCGTGTTCGAGGAAAACCCGGAACTCAAGAAGAACGAAATGAAACAGGTGGACTGGGCGGCAAACGGCGCCGAAGTCACCGTCACGCGCACGGTTTACCGCGACGGCGCCGTGTTGTTTCAAGATCGTTTTGTGATGAAATACCAGCCGTGGCAGGCAATCTGCCAATATGGTCCCGAATCGAAACGCCCCGAGAAACTGGCGGAGGAAAAGAACCTGTGCCAGACTCCCTCGGGATAAACCTTCCAGCGCGGCGTGGTACAATCCCACGCTGTCGAGAAACGGAGCGTGAATGGTAAGCGAAACACTCAAGGAAATCCTGCGCTGTCCCCACTGTGTACGCACAACGGGCGGCGAACTCACCTTGCACCGCAATGCCTGGTTCGTTTGCGGCGACTGCGGGCGCAAATACCCGATTGTGGACGATATTCCCGTCATGCTGATCGACGAGGGTGAAAAGTGGATGAACACCCCCGCGGCTGACCTGCCTGTGCCGCCTCCCGCAAAATAACGTGACCACCCTTCAGGAACTCTTGAACGATCTTGCCAGCGGAGACGAAACGCGCGCCGAAAACGCCGCAGCCGCCCTGAGCGGACTGGGCGAGAGCGCCTTCCCCTCCCTGCTGGATTTAACCCGCTCACCCGATGCGGATACCCGCTGGTGGGCGGTGCGCGCGCTGGCGCAGTCGCCTCACTGCCGGACCGAATGGCTGATCCCGTTTCTGATCGAGGATCCCGTCCCGGAAGTTCGTCAGTGCGCGGCGCTTGGGCTGGCGGGCAAAGCCGATGAAAGCGCGATTCAGCCTCTCATCCGCGCGTTGAGCGATGCCGACGGCATGGTCGGCAGTCTCGCGGCGACCGCCCTGGTCAAAATCGGCGGCGCGGCGGTTCCCTTTCTGATCGAGGTTGTCGAAAGCGGACGGCAAGTCGCCAGAGTTAACGCCTTGCGCGCTCTGGCCGAAATCAGAGACCCCCGCGCCATCCCGGCGATGATGAAAGTGATGGAAGAAGGTTCTTGTTTAATGCAACACTGGGCGCAGGAAGGTTTGGAGCGTCTGGGGTTGAATATGATCTATGTGAAACCGGATTGAAGATGAAGTTGTTACACAACATGAAACGCCCCTCTGTGGGACAAATTGCCTTTTGGATCGTTGCCCTTACTCTTGCGGTGGCAGGTTTCTTTTTTGTGCGCGGGCTTGCGACCTGTTGGTCTGCCACCCGATTGCCGGGAATAACCCCCGCCTCCTGCGGAACTTCGCCCACCGTGCTGGATGGACCCGTGTTGAACGAACAAGGCACGCCCATCGCCACCCGTCTCGCGGAAACGCTTCCTCCGCCGCCTGTCGAAATTCCGAAGACCGACATTCCAGAGCCGTGGGATGGCGCCAGCCGCGTCAACATCCTTTTTCTGGGTTTGGATTATCGCGATTGGGAAGCGGGGGCCGGCGCGCCGCGTTCGGATACGATGATCCTTTTCACGGTGGATCCGCTGACCAAAACCGCGGGCATGATCTCGATTCCCCGCGATCTTTGGGTCAACATTCCAGGGTTTGGTTACAGCCGCATCAATACCGCCTACTCGAACGGAGAGGCGTATAAACTGCCGGGCGGCGGACCCGGGCTTGCCATGCGGACTGTGGAGGGATTGCTGGGGGTGCCGATTCAGTATTATGCCCAGATTGATTTCCTTGCCTTTGAAGAAGCCATAGACGCGATGGGCGGGCTGGAAATCTGCATCCCCGAATCCATACGCGTCAGTGTGGTGGGCAGGGAAAATAAGTTCCTCATCAAAGAGGGCTGTCAGGTGCTTCCGGGGTATTTGGTGCTGGGGTATGCACGCGATCGCAAGTCAGGAGGCGGAGGCGATATCGACCGCGCCAAGCGCCAGCAACTGGTGATCATGGCTTTGCGAGACCAGGTTTTCAGCCCCGAGAATTTTCCCCGCATGGTGGCGATCGCTCCCGACGTCTACCGGGAGGCGTCCGTGGGATTAAGAACCAATCTCTCTTTTAACGACGCCATGCGTCTCGGTTCGTTGATGGCGCAGATCCCGGTGGAATCGATCCAGCGCGGCGTGATTGATTACACCATGGGGTCTTTGGAAAACGTCGCGCTGGGCGGCGAGAACGCCAGTGTTTTAAAACCGTTTCCGGACAAGATTCGTGAACTGCGCGACCAGATTTTTACGGTGGGTGGGGCGCTCAGTCCGCTGGCGGCGCAGGGCGACCCGGCGACTCTCATGCAGGCAGAGGCGGCAAACGTGCGCGTCTTGAACGGTTCATTGACAACCGACCTGGACCGCCTGACCGGAAACTACCTGCTGGGTCAGGGCGTGCGTGTGCTCGAGATTGGTCAGGCGGACCGCCTGTATGACCGGACGGTCATTTATGTCTACAAGCCTTCCCTCTACACCATGAAATATTTACAGGCGGTGTTCGGAATTTCCAGCGGATCGCAAATAAGGATTCAACCCGACCCGGCGGCTACTGTGGATATTGAGGTGCGAGTGGGGAACGATTGGGCTTCCAGTAATCCGATGCCGTAGGACTGTATGGGTCTCCGTCCTGCTACAGGTTTTCCGCAGGTGATGGCGAGGCTTTCGGTTTTCCCGTTTATAACGGGAAAACCGTTTTTTTATCACCTCCATGCGGCGCGCAAGAACGGCAGCCTTGTTAGGGTTGTTGAAAGGTGAGTTTGTAGCCGCCGAGATAGGGATCGCCCCCCGGCGTTTGGCAGACGGGCGGCACGAGGTTTACGGCGATCTCGCTTCCGAGCGCGAGTTGCACCGCATGGGAAGTGTCGGGAAGCATGAGGAAATCGGCGTAGCCATTGCCCAGTTCCGGTTTGAAACCGGTAAAGAATTCCTCCCCGCCGGTGTCCCAGGTGATGATGACCTTCACTCCCGCCAGTTGTCTGCGACTCGAGTTGTACACGACGATTTGCAGCAATCCGTCTGGCAGATTCGGATTGCAGACCGCCTCTTGTGAGACCAATCGAAATGGCGCGCCGTATGTGGGCATGGGCGTTCGTGTGGGACGCGGGGTGGGGGTGTTTAGAATGACCGTCGCCTCGATGGTCTGCCCCGCGACGATTTCCGGCGTCCCTGTAAATACAAAGGAAAGTGCATCCGGCGACGGGAACGGTGTAACGGTGGAGTCTATGTTTCCCGGGCTCGAGGCGTCGCTGGTGGGCGGCAGGGAGAAAGGCGCCGGAAAATCTGCTTCGTTCTCGAGCGCTAGGGCAAGCGCGGTAATCTGATCGGCTTGCAAAAATTCTCCCACGGCGATGGCGCGTTGCGCCTGCGCGTTCAGGGCTTCGATTGGATTGGAGTCTTCGAGCAGCGTCAATCTTGCCTGCGCGCGGGGCAGATTGCCGGTGGCGGCATAGGACGCGGCAATCACCGCGCGGAATTGGTCTTTAAAATCGGAGCGCAGCGCCGCGGGTTGCGAATCGGTCAGGGAGCGGGGCGAAACCACCCATGCGTAAGAGAGCCCAACCCCTGTTCCCAGGCTGAGCGCGCACAGAAGCGTCAAAAACAGCCATAAGGAGCGTTTCATTGGCGGATTCCGCTCCAGGCTTGCAGGGCTGTCACAAGTTCCTGAAGGATGGCAATGTCGGATTCGGGGAAACCGTTTGCGCGCGCGTAAACGAGCGCTTCAGTCGCGATGGTGGAAGGGGATTGGACGCCAAAAATCGCCAGACGACGCGCGGCGCTTCCAGGGTCCTGTTCGACGCGATAGGCTTCCGCCGTCATGAGAACATAATCGGTTTTGTAATCCGCCCGAAGCGTATCGGGGGTGAGATCATAGAAATCCACCGGATCAATGAACCAGCCGTAGGCAAGTCCTGCGCTGATGCCGAGGAGAAAAGCGAACAAGATGAGGAACAGGTTCGATGCTTTCATTTTGGGGCGAAGCGGTGATTGTTGGCAGCGCAGCGGCAAAACATCCGGACAGGCGACCGGCGGCACCCAGAGACACTCCCTTACCGTTGCTGTCTTTCGACCCTGGCGGGGTTCGGCAGGCTTTGCCGCGCCGGGCCTGCCCGGACGCTGGCAAGCATACTCGAAGTGAGAGGCAATGTCAATTCAACGCGTTTGTATGAAAAATTTGTTTGGATGTGTTGTAAGTGATCTTTGCAAAAATGTCGTTTTGAAACGTTGACATGCAGTTTTCATAAGCATAAAATGAATGAAGTTCGTACCTTCGGGTGATTATTGAGAATTGGATGTGATGAGCCGGTATATTGGCTTGAGCGCTTGTCCTCACCATGATCAAAGCGGGTAAACGGTTAGGACACCGGTGAACGAGCGGGGTGCTCCCTATGGCCTGGTTACTCAATCTTTATCCGCTGAAATCCATATTTTGCATGCGGGTTTTCATCGTTTGCACCGGGAGTGATGATGTGGAATATACTCCAAAACAATAGATTGTCGGGCAGTTTGTCGCGTGGGTTTGCCTTCCTTCTTTTGCTTGGGATGTTGATGGCGCCATGGGCTGTGTTCAACGTCCGAGCGGCAGGCACCGACCTGACCTTGACCAAAACCATCGAGGGAGGGATTACCACCGCTCAAGTCGGTGACGTGATCCGCTACCGCATTCATTTTGCGTGCAGTAATTTGACCACGCCCTGCGGTCCGATGGAAATCACCGATGTGCTTCAGCCCGGATTGATCTATCAGCCGCCCCCGGCTTCCTCGGTTCCGGCGGGCTTCACCATCTCGTACAATGCCGGAACGCGCACCGTCACGATTACAAAAGACGACAACAACCTGCTCGACGGGTCGCAGTATGATGCCGTCATTGCGGTTCAGGTGGATTATGATTTGCGTCCCCTGCCTGCCGTCATCAATAATACGGTCACCGGGCGCATCGCTCCTACCGGACCCGGCAACTGGGAGGACACAAATCCAGCCAGCGCGCCGCCGATTACGATTGGCACGGCCAATCCCTACTGGGAACTGACAAAATCCTTATCCAGCCCGACCATCAACCCAACCGTCAACACCGATGTCACCTATCAAATTCAACTTTGTCCGGTCGCGCCGCCTCCCGGTGAGGGCAATGTTCCACTGCGCGACATGGTCTTCACCGATACCCTGCCGGCAGGAGCCACCTTTGTTTCTGCGAGTAACGGCGGAACGGAATCGGGCGGTGTTGTCACGTGGCCCCTCTTTGCGGGTCCCCTCTACCCGCCTGCGTGTCTGACGCGTTACGTGACCATCCGCTATAACAGCCCGCCTTTTAGCGTGGGGGATACGGTGACCAATACCGCCAGTGCCAATGGCGTATATACCGATTCGAGCGGCGCGACAATCGGTCCTGTGGGACTCGCCACAGACCCCATCCTGCATCCCATCGACCCCATCTTCGAAACGCCGAATTACAGCAAAAACGATGCGGGCGACCCGATTGGGTTTACCGGCACCGGGCGTTTCACACTCAACCTCAACACCACCGGAACGAACTTCCCCTCCAACAACCTGATACTGGTGGACAACCTGCCCCCTGAACTGCAGGTAACCAGCGTCACCAGCGGGCAATGGTCTGCGGCGTTCGAGCATGTGCAGGCGTATGTGGAATATTCGACCAATTATGGCGCAAGTTATACTGCCTTCCCGGGTCAGCCGGTCAGTTACAACACAAACGCCGTATACACCGCGCCTGTTGCCAATATTACCAATGTACGCTGGCGCTTCGAATATGACCCCGACGGCACAGCGCCTTTCAATTTCACGCAAGCGGGTTTGCCTTATACCTGGTCGTTTACATCCAACCCTGAACTCCGCGTCACGCCGCGCGCCGCGCCCACTGTGGCTGACCCGCCCTCCAATGCGCCCATGCCGGCGGCGGTGCCCGGCAGCACCTACAACAATTGTCTGCAAGTCACCCGCACGAACAGCTCGGGTAACCCGGTCACCGATCCATGTGATATTGAGTCGATGACCGTGCAGGGATCGCTGGTCAGCCTGCGGGTTTCCAAGAACGAAACCCCTGGCGGCGCCT